>Ga0116148_1000280_pt1 | contig 65479 bp, 52 predicted proteins | sample AD_UKC055_MetaG_FD_89786 | JGI IMG/M metagenome (GOLD analysis project Ga0116148, IMG submission 89786) | Active sludge microbial communities of municipal wastewater-treating anaerobic digesters from USA - AD_UKC055_MetaG | ecosystem: Engineered > Bioreactor > Anaerobic > Digestate | place: USA...
CTCATCGGTCAGGTTCCGGTAGACATCGGCGGCCACCTCCGGCCCCAGGGTCACCATGAGAATCGCCGCCTTCTTGCGACCGGTTATTTTCGCTTTCTCTTGTGTGGCGCGGACCATGATCGCCATCCGATCTGCCGAATTGATCTGAAAAGCCAAATTTCATTCTACACCAAATTGAATGGTGGAACACTGCCTTGAAGAAAAAATACTTTGAAAAAGTCGCGATCGTTTTCAGGTGAGTTATACTAAGAAACGGGCCGAGATCTTGTAAAACCTCGGCCCGGTGTTATCAGAACAGGACCATACTTACGCGGTCACATCCAGAAGAGAGCTATCCGATTGCCCTTCGGTGGTTTCTTCGGAAGTAATCTCAGGGACGTCCAGAGGCGGGAGCTCAATTGTTGCTTCCAGAGGGTCATTTTCCTCTTTTTCGGCTCCAAGCAGTTTCAGCTTGCTTTGGATGAATTCCTCCAGTCCCGCCATAACCTTGTCGTATGTTTCCCGGATGGTTTTGCCGATTTCCCCTAGTTGCTCGGTTCCACCGAGTGTTTTGATCGCCTCATCAAATCCCTTATCGATGGCATCCCGGATCAGCGCACCAAAACCTGTTACCTGTTCGGATTCACTTTCCTCGGCATGGTTCAACTGATAGGCCCCCAGAAACCCCGTTGTGAAACCGAGAATCCGTTGCGCGGTCTTCTCCGGGCTGAAATAGTCCTGAAGGTCCTCCATGGAAAAGTTTTCAATGTCTTCCGGGAGGCCGAGTTTTTGCCGCAGCTCCGGATCATCCGGGAAGACCCGCATCATCTGCTGCGCCACTTTGTCCATAACAATGGATAACGAACTCTTCAGACTTTCTGCATCGACCTGGCTGGTGAGGTTGATATTGACGGTATCGGAGGTCTTTCGAGCGCCTGATATAAGGGCAGATACGGTTTCGGGATCCCGCAATGTCCCCTTTACAGATTTTTTGTCTCGGTCTGTCTCTACCCCCTGGACAGACACCCGTGACGCGATGGGTGTGATTAACTGGCTCATTTCTTGTTCCTCCTCAACGCCTTGTGTTGATATGTCGCCTGGTATTCGATGCAGATATTCTCTCCGATACGGAATAGAATACCTCTATTCGTAAGTATCGGTAATCCCCCTGATTTCTTTAGCTTTTAAGAAGTCAGTCTCTTGTATGTTCTGAAATGAGACAGACCGGACATTTTCGGAACCTGGAAACCATGTCAAGGAACAGGTTGTAAGATTATGATAATAAACCAGATAGGGGAGATTATTCATTGGTAATGGGCATAGTGGACATAGCGGATGGAGTGGACGGGGGGATGGGGTATGCAGAGGAGACATGGCAAGCCCGCTTTTCATTCTTCATCCTCTCTGATCGGGTACGGGTGCAGTAGAGACGGGATGGAATCTGTGGCAGGCTAACCGGAGCCGGCGTTGGGCCGACAATAAAACACACAGGGGGAAACCAATGTCCAAAGGAAGAATCGGATTGATTGTATATCTCGGTGATGATCCACAGAAGATTCTGGATCATGCGAAGAATCTGGGATTTGACAACATTCAGGCCGGACTGCCACATGAGCGCTTTTTTGAAGGCGTGGGACGGGAAGAACTGAAAGCAATCATCGAGCGTTCGGGATTGGAGATTACGACGCAGTTTATCGGATTTGAGGGGGAAGACTATTCGACGATTCAGAGAATCCATGAAACCGGCGGTTTTGTGCCGAAAAAGCAGCGCGAAAAACGAACCGCGTTGGCCCGACGGGTTGTAGATTTGGCGGCGTATTTGGGTATTCCTCAGGTCGCGGCGCATATCGGGTTTATTCCCCAGGATCGGCATGATCCCGACTATGCGGACCTGACGGTGCGGATCCGCGAAATCGGCCAGTTATGCAAGAAGCATGGTATGACACTTGCTTTCGAGACCGGACAGGAGAAGGCAACCACGCTGGTCCAATTCATTCATGATGTCGGTCTGGAGAATATCCGTGTCAATTTCGATCCGGCGAACATGATTCTGTATGGTTCCGGAGATCCCCTGGAGGCGGTGGATGTGGTGGGCCAGTACGTCGGCGGGGTTCACGGAAAGGATGCCAGATGGGCCGAGCCTGGGAAACGCGGGAAGGAATGGGGCACGGAAGTTCCGTTGGGAGAGGGAGATGCCCATTGGCCTGAACTGATCGCGAAACTGAAGGCGCTCGGATACACGGGACCGATTACCATTGAGCGAGAAATCTCAGGGGACCAGCAGGTGGAGGATATCAAGCGAGCGCGTGCGTTCCTGGAGAAGTATTGGTGAGCCAGTGAGTGGAGACTTGGAACCTGCGGACAGACCGGAACGGAAATGGTACTGGAAAGAGAATCTCGATACCCTTATGCAAATCAATCCGGGCCTGGTAAATCGATTGCGCTCGGATCCCGGTGGGGGTATCGGTTATGCAATCGCCCCGGCGCAGACGGGGCGGTATCTCTGCCGTACACAACAGGGCATCCCGACGGAACCTCTGTTCGAACACTGCCCCGTTGCATGGGGCATCCGGTCGGATCAGGAAGGTGAATGGATTCACCCCCCCTCGGGTCAACGGGATTGGTTGCCTGCTTTCTCCGACCGTGATTTGGCTCATCATGATCTTTTTGTCATTGTTCGAATGGGACTCGGCAATGAGGTGTTCGACTGCTATGAGCGGCTTTTGTGTGCCGAACTATTGCGGGAAGCCAATCGACGGATTATTGCGGTGGAGAGCCGGGTGGATTTGCTTCGCGCGGCGCTGACCTTATATGACTGGCGGGTGTTGCTGGAATCCACGCGGTTCCTTCTGATTTATGGGACAGATATTCGAGATATTCTGGCCGCTTTCTGGAAACGATATGCCTTTTCCGCCCTGGATGATCCCCTTGTAATTGCAGGCTCCGGTCCCGAAAAAGAGACGGGCGAATTAACCGCCCTGGTGGATCGAGCGGTGCATCAAGCCTGCCAACGCCATCGGGCGCTTGCAGCCGAATGCCTTGCGCAGGAAACAAACCGTCGGGCAGCGCGAAGTCGCGGATATGCGCGGAAAGTCCTCTGGCTGGTTCCGGGGCATAACTATCTTCAGCGATGTTGCGTGAATGCGCTGAGAGAAATGGGGATCGGAGCGGATGTTCACTTGTGGGTCAGTTCCACATATCGGTTTGTGAAACGGTTTGAATGGGTCCGGCTGCTGGAGAAATACAATCCCGACTTGCTGATCCTGGTCAATGCGACTCCCTCGACCTTTTTCGGCGGGCCGGAGATTTCGCAGATTCCGGTGCGTGTTGCGTCTTGGTTTGTGGATAATCCCTGGCGCTTTGTGCGGTCTTCGTCCGACTTTGTCGGAGTGGATTTTGCAGCGTGCTTCGATGGATATTATGTGCCTTATCTGGAAGGGCTTGGCGTGAACGCGCTGGAGATCCGAACGGCAGCAGGATTGTTTCGACCCGGCTCGAGGGAGAAATCCTCCGAGGGACCGGCTGTTTCATTTGTCGGCGAGCTGGGAACCCGTGGATTCTGGGACCTGGATACCCTTGTGTGTCGAATTTCGCGGGAGCTGGGCCAGGCGGCGCGATATATTTCGGAAGAATATGCAAAACATCCGGACGGACCCGTCGAAGAGATTTATCGGCAATACGCGGTTGCCGAGCGGTTTCCGTTTCACGGGGCGATCGTGGAATTGGTGGAAAATCGGGCGGCCTATTTGCTGCGCAAGCGTATTCTCGAAAGTTGTTCGGATATCGGCCTCGTGACATTCGGCGACCGGGAATGGGGCGATCCGGAACGTGCCGGTGTGTCGGCAAAGTGCTGGTCGGGGAAACGGGTGGATTATTTTGAGGAAACTCCCGAAGTCTATGCGGGATCGCAGATCAATATCAACATTTTCCATCCCCAATGCAAATCGGCTCCCAATCCACGGGTGTACGATGTACTCGCCTGCGGCGGATTTCTGCTGACCACGGAGAATCCGGGTCTTCGGGATGAATTCACCGATGGCGAGCATCTGGTGACTTTTCGAACAACGGAGGAGCTGCGGGAGTTGATCCGCTATTATCGCGACCGACCGGACGAACGTCGGAGAATAGCGGAATCGGGTCGGGAACGTATTCTGGCGCTCTGTCGATACCATGATAGAATGCGAGTTTTTGTCGGTCTTTCGGACCGGAAATCTGTGGGAGATCGATATGTCGATTCTTGTTGATCGGAATACGCGTGTTATTGTTCAGGGATTTACAGGGAAAGAAGGAACCTTTCACGCACAGCAATGCCTGGAATACGGCACGAATCTTGTGGGGGGGGTTACACCCGGCAAGGGTGGAACCACTCATCTGGGCCGTCCCGTATTCAACACAGTGGCGGATGCGGTGAGATTCACCGGAGCGAATACCTCGCTGATTTTTGTGCCGCCCGCGTTTGCCGCCGATGCGATTATGGAAGCGGCGGATCGTAAGCTGGCGGTCATTGTCTGTATCACCGAAGGCATTCCGACCCTGGATATGGTGAAAGTCCGTCGATACTTGCAGGACAAGTCGTCCCGGCTGGTGGGACCGAACTGCCCCGGAGTAATTTCGCCGGGGAAGGCAAAGGTCGGCATCATGCCGGGTTTTGTACACCGTCCGGGCACTGTCGGAGTTGTCTCGCGAAGCGGGACGTTGACTTATGAGGCAGTGGACCAGATCACTCGGAAGGGCCTCGGACAATCGACCTGCCTTGGGATCGGGGGGGACCCCATCATCGGAACGGACTTTGTGGATGTCTTGAGATTGTTCAACGATGATCCGGAGACCGAAGTCGTCGTGATGATCGGAGAAATCGGCGGCACAGCAGAGGAAGAGGCAGCAGAGTATATTCGGCGAGAGTTCAAGAAACCGGTGGTGGGATTTATCGCAGGACAGACTGCGCCACCGGGGAAGCGCATGGGACATGCCGGTGCGATCATTGCGGGCGGGAAAGGAACGGCGGCGGAGAAAACAGCGGTCTTGAAAGAGGCCGGTGTGTTTATTTGCCGAAGCCCGGCGGAAATCGGGGATCGCGTTCTGGAAGCGCTGGGGGGATAAGCCTCAACGGGTACGAGATCTGTGACAGGCAGAGACGCTTGCTCAGCCGAGACCTCACGCCGACCCTGTCAAGCTGAAATTCAGGTCATAAAAAAGGCCGGTTCCTCGACGAATTGAGGAACCGGCCTTTTGATTAACCGGCATAAGCACTGATTCGGAATCAGAATTCTTCGTCATCCTCCTCGTAATCGTCTTCATAATCCTCATCGAAATCTTCCTCGTCTTCCTCTTCGTCGTAATCATCCCCGAAGTCTTCCTCTTCGATCAACTCTTCTTCCTCCTCAAGGTCTTCCTCTTCCTCCTCCTCTTCCTCTTCCTCACCCTCCTCCTCTTCCTCCTCCTCACCCTCGTCTAAATCTTCATACTCCTCATAATCGTCTTCAAATTCCTCCTCCTCCTCTTCTTCCTCTTCCTCAAAGTTCCCGTAATCGTCCTCGTCTTCCAGCCCGCCATAGTCGTTGTATAGCTCTTCGGGGTTGTAAGACGGATCATCGTCATCTTCCCAACCACATTTGGGAACCGGCAGAGCGTCGATGGAGACACAAATCAGGATGGGAAGGCGATGGGGGACAGAACTCCCCAGGATGCCCGGTCCCCTGAGTTCGGCGACCAGAAATGACCAGACATTGTCGTTCTCTGCAGCATGGTTTACAAACATTGATTCAACTCCATTGGCTCCGTGAAGAATTGTATTTAAGCCGGACAGGCCGAGACCCGATCCGGAATCTTCCTTATATCACATCGACTGAATGCGCCCAAACTATATCGATTCGAACACCCGAAACAATCCTAGTCCTGCCATAATTTGAAAACAGATTCAAGAGTAGATAATGCACAGCACAAAAGCCAGCCACAGAGCGAAATTAACCATCAGGGGCTTGTCACGCAAGAGCAGATCCGCGGGATTGCCACCTTCCTGTCTCCGGTAGACTAGAAATTGATACCGCAGCAGCCCATAAATGACAAATGGGATGGTCAATTTCAGTCCTCCGCCCAAGCGAAGCGGGGTGGTAACTTCCCGATCCAGCGTATAAAGCGAATAGCAAACAAGGGTGGCCGCTGTCAAGACAGAGATCAGCTGATCGAGAAACTCAATCGGGTATTCCTCCAGAATGGCGCGATGGTTGGCGGCGGCATCTTGCAGCAGCGCCAGCTCATGACGTCGCTTGCAGAACGCCAGAAACAATGAGATGAGCAGGGCACATAAATACAACCAATCCGACATCATCGCGCCGATGGCAAACGCCCCGGCGAAGGTGCGAAGCACGAATCCGGCGGCAATCGACATTCCATCCAGCAAGACAGCCGACTTCAACCAGAAGGAATAAGCCACATTGACCACAATATAAGTCAGTCCGATGGCCAGGAACCGAATATCGAACACCACCAGGGAGAGCAGAATCGCCAGGCAGAGAAGTACACAGGAGGCAACCAATGCCGCTCGGATGGAAAGCCGTCCCGACGGCAGAGGCCGGCGGCGCTTCTGGGGGTGGAGTCGATCCCGGTCGATGTCCACAACATCATTGAGGAAATAAACGCTGGAAGAGAAAAAGCAGAAGATAAAAAAGGCTGCCAACGTCCGAGAGAACGGCCCGACACTGAACAGGCCATGCGAAAACACCAGCGGGGCGAACACAAAAAGATTTTTGATCCACTGCTTAATGCGGGCCGTTTCCAGCAGAGAGGCAAGCAAGACATTCCAACCGGCAGCGTTATCGGATGAGTTCGGCATGTTCCTCACGAGTCAATCGAACGGGGTATATCGTGCCACATGATAGTCAGGAATTCCCGACAGCCGACTTTCTTCCAGAAAGAATATCCCTTTTGATTTTGTGGAGAAACATTGAGCTGAATAACCTCAATGCCGCGCCGTTTGAACCAGCGCCGGGTATGCTCCCACATTTGTCGGCCAATTCCGCCTCGCTGACAGACTGCTTCGACCGCCATTTCGGAAATGAATCCGTACCGACCCAGCGCAAAAACCGGCGGATTATTGAGGATCATGGCATTTGTGTACCCGACAATCCGTCCCTCTGTCTCGGCCACGAAGACTGCCATGTCGTAATTCTCCAGACTGGATCGGAGGTATTCTTCGTAAGCCGCATCATTTCCAATCGCGAGTTCAAAGCGCGGGTCCAACGAGAGATGATACGCCATCATTTCCTGCCAGAGTTCCCGGACTCGCGGAACATCTTTCAGTTTCATTCGACGAACAGAAACGAGGGGACTTGTTCCGGTCATAATGCTCGCGATCATACGGAGACGGCTTTTCGCCTGTCAAGACTGCGAATCAGTTGATAAACGCCGTTCGGAAACGAATCCTTGCCCAGGGGAACCGCATGAGGTAGAGTGAGGCCGACAGAAGGAAGGGTTTCCTGAAGTCGAGAACACGGACAGCATTTTGGGAGTGTGATTATGAGAAGAGCAATGGTAAAGATCGGAATCGGGGCACTGGTGGCGGCGGCCGTAGCGATCTGTGCGCAGCCAAGCTCCGCGGAAGAGAAGGCCGAGCCGGCAGAGGAACCGGACGAAGTGGCGATTTTGGACACGACGATGGGGACGATTGTGCTGGAGTTTTTCCCGGACGTGGCTCCGAATCATGTAAAGAACTTCAAGAAGTTGGCCCGTGACAAGTTCTATGATGGGACAACCTTTCACCGTGTGATTCCGGAATTCATGATCCAGGGCGGGTGTCCGAAATCGAAGGATGACGACCCATCCAACGACGGGACCGGGGGACCGGGCTGGACAGTCAAGGCGGAATTCAACAGCCGTCCGCACGTGCGGGGCACGCTTTCAATGGCGAGGTCGGCGGACCCGGACAGCGCGGGAAGTCAGTTTTTTATCTGTGTGGCCCGTGCGCGACACTTGGATGGGCAGTACACCAATTTCGGTCGGGTTATTGCCGGGATGGATGTGGTGGATAAGATTGTGAAAGTCGCGCGGGACTCCCGCGACCGGCCGCTGGAGAATGTCACCATTCGCTCGGTGAAAATTGTGCCGCGAGCAGAGTGGGAAGAGTCAAAGGAGAAAGAAGAAAAGAAGGAATCGGCTCCGTCCGAAAGTCAACGGAAAGAGGAGGGGGCAAAAGGATAAACCTGGAACAGATTCGTGGGGTGTGCTAGGCGGGGAGGTAGCAGTGCCCTGTACCTGCAACCCGCTCCAGCAGGGCTGAATTCCTACCCTCGGAGTACGGCTGTGAGGCAGCACCGGGCAAGTGGCGTTGAGGGCTGGGTCCTGCGCAATGTCGGTTCGTGAACCCCGTCAGGTCCGAAAGGAAGCAGCGGTAAACGATCCCCGGCATGTGCCGTGGGAGCGCCCGGCCTGAGTTAACTACCCGGTGACGCTCGGAGCTGTCACCCCAACGGCAGGTGCACACCCCCGGAATGTTCCCGGCAAATACTGTTATTTCACCCATCGACAGGCACAGAGGCCTGTCCCACCAGTGGGCCGGGCGTTTCTGCCTGGCAAAGAAGGGCGGGAGAGGAAAGAATGCTTTGTAAGGGCAATTCAATTTCAAGAGACCCGGTTATGCCCGGTCCATGAGGTCAGAATCGTTTATGGCAGAACGACAGCAGTCAACCCCGTATATTGTCTCGGCGCTCCGTCACCGTCCCGCCACCTTTGCCGAGGTATTGGGACAGGAACATGTGACAACAACGCTGGTCCATAGCCTGGAACGAAATCGGATCGCCAATGCCTATCTTTTCGCCGGTCCCCGCGGAACCGGTAAAACCTCTACAGCGCGAATTTTGGCGAAAGCGCTGAATTGCCCCAATCGCCAGGGAGCGGAACCCTGCAATCGCTGTGAATCCTGCCGATCCATCACCAACGGAACGAATCTCGATGTGCTGGAAATCGATGCCGCCTCGAATCGCGGAATTGAGGAAATCCGCGACCTTCGTGAAAATGTCCGATTTGCCCCGACATTCGGGAAGTATCGGGTAGTGATTATCGACGAAGTGCACATGCTCACCAATGAGGCAAACAACGCGCTGCTGAAAACACTGGAAGAGCCGCCGAGACACGTGAAGTTTATTCTGGCCACCACCGAGATGCACAAAATGCCCGCGACCATTCTGTCGCGCTGTCAACGATTTCGGTTTCGGCGGATTCCGGTGAGCATTCTCATGGATAAGCTGCGGGCTGTGGCGGACGCCGAGCCGCATGTGGACCTGGGACCGGTGGCGGAGCGAGACGGTATTCTGTACCATATTGCCCGCCTTTCCGATGGGGCGCTGCGGGATGCGCTGGTGTCCCTGGATCAATTGCTTTCTTTCTGTTCCGGCAAGGTCAGCCTTCCGGAAGCGGAGGAGATTCTGGGGGTGGTGGAGTTTGAGGCGCTGGAGAGTCTGATCCGGTTCATCCTTGCGGGAGACCTGAACGGAATCCTGATGGTGATCGACCAGCTGTCTACCCGTGGGAAAGAACCCGCCCAATTCCTGAAAGAAATCATGACCTACCTGCGTCATTTGCTCGTGTCGAAGGTCGCGCCGGATAAGCCGGAACTGGTGGAACTGCCCGATGAGTCTCGACAGGTATTGGCAACCCAGGCGCAAACCACAACGGTGGAAGCGATTTTGCAGGTGATGGACATCTTTGCGGAAGCGGAACGTCGGATGAGGTTTGCCTCGGAGGGACGGATGATTCTGGAAGTAGCTGCGATTAAGGCGGCGAAGGCAGGGGAAGCGGTTCAACTTCCCTCGATTCTGAAGTTTCTATCGGACTTGTCCGGGTCCGTGCCATCATCGGCTACCTCACAGAAACCTTCATCAGGACCTGCCCTCGTTTCCACAATCGCCCAGCCTCAACCGGCCAGGAAAATCCCGAAGAAGGAACCGGTTTCGGAACCGGAATCACCCGGTAATCCCATGGAAAAGGTGGTGACGGCCTGGAAAACCCTCTCAGAGGATTTGGAGCTGTCGGCTCCCACAATCAATTCGGCTCTTGTTCACAGCAGGCCGTTGCGATTCGAAGGCGACCTGCTGACCGTCGGGGTGCCGACCAAAGCAGGTCTGACGCGACTTCAGGATTACCAGAGAACCATGCAGGACAAATTGGCCTCTCTGACGGGAAGTTCCATTCGTCTTGTTTTTGAAGTCACAGAGAGAATGGAACCGCTTCCGGCAGGAATGCCGACACAAAACAGCGCCTGCGAGCCAAGAACGGGAGAATTGCTGACCCAAGCTCGTGAACACGCGGTGATTCGAAGCCTGATGGATTATGTCCCCGGCGCGGTGGAGGAGGTCCATCCCGAACCGCAGCGGACCAGAGGATCTTCATCCAAAAAAGAGAAAGAGGCGACAGAATGAAAGGACTGGGTAATCTCGCGAACCTGGGCCAGATGCTCAAACAAGCCCAGGAGATGCAAAGTCATATCGCCGATCTTCAGCAGGAATTGGCCGGCACAAAGACGACGGGTTCGGCGGGTGGAGGGCTGGTCAGGGTCACGATGAACGGGCAGTTTCAAGTGACCGAGGTCAAGATCGACCCGGGAGTGGTGAATCCGGATGATCTCAGTCTCCTGGAAGATTTGCTGCTGGTGGCGTTCAATGAGGCGGCGGGTCGGACACAGGAATATGCGAAAAAACGCATGACAGAAATCACGGGGGGTTTTCAAATCCCCGGACTTCTGGGCGGATGACCTTCTTGCCGAAATGAGTCAATTCCGTGGAAGCATCGAAGGGCACGATTCTCCTTTTCAATAAGGCGTATCCTCCCTGGCCGGGCGGGATCGAGCGGCATGTGGCGCTTCTTGCGGAGGGGCTATCGGCGCGGGGCTGGCGGGTGATTGTGCTGTGTGCCGGGAATCACCGTTTTCGATATGAAGAACGCCTGGAGCGGTTGTGTGTGCGTCGTGAGGCAAACTGGGGAACGGTCTGGTCGCAACCGATCTCACCGGGCCTCATTCGGGAGATCGGTCGAATCCAACCGGACCTGGTGCATATCCACACCCCATTTCCATTCGGGAATCTGGCACTCTTGATTCGACGCCCCCGATGTCCTCTGGTTGTGACCTGGCACAGCGATATTGTACGGCAAAGGGCCGCGCGGCCGCTTCTCGTTCCGCTGGAAACCTTTCTTCTTCGCCGCGCCGATGCGCTGATCGCCACCTCGCCTGCCCTCCTGGAGCAATCGTCTTCTCTTCCCCGATACCGGCAGAAATGCCATATCATCCCGCTGGGAATCGATCCGACGCCGTTTCTTTCAATGGAACCGCCAATCCTGGAGAAAGCCGAACATCTCAGGAAAAGTCTCCCACACCCGTTGGCTGTTTTTGTCGGCAGGCTTGTGGGATACAAAGGCCTGGATGTGCTTCTACGGGCACTCAAGAAGGCGGGGGATGTTTCATTGCTGATCGCAGGAGACGGCCCATTGCGAAGCGATTTGGAGAGACAGGCGGAGCGGATGGGATTGACGGATCGGGTTCGATTTGCGGGACACGTTTCGGATGAGGATTTGCCGGCGTATCTTCGCGCGGGGGATTTTTTTGTTCTTCCGTCCACATCGAGAAATGAGGCATTCGGGATGTGCCAGCTGGAGGCCATGGCGGCGAGGCTTGCCGTGATCTCCACGAATCTTCCCGGCGGGGTCGCATGGGTTAATCAACATGGAAGGACGGGCCTTGTGGTTCCGGCCGGAGATATCGACGCGCTGGCGGAGGCGATGCAGATCCTCGCGCGAAACCCGGATCTCTGCGAACAATGGGGGATGTGCGGACAGGCCCGTGTATTGGAGCTGTTCACACAGGAAAAATCCGTTATTCTGCATGAAGAGGTTTATCGGAACCTGCTGTAGATTCGACAAGGTCGGATTTTTTCAATACATTGTAGAGAGAGATTTTCTGCGAGAGGATGAGAATGGCGCAAACCAATTCATCGGATCGAGAAATCGGGCTGGAAGAAGCGCTTGCGCTGATGATGCCGGACACACGGCTGAATCTCGAAATTTTCGAGGGACCGTTTCGCGGGATCGTGTCCGCGATTCTCCTGAAGAAGGAAAAAAGACGGATTCATGTCAGCTATCCGTGTTATATGGGGCATCCCATCCCGGTGCGTCGGGAGGCGGGTGTCAATATCACCGTGCGCACTAATAACCGATGTATGGTGATTCGCGGGGAAATCGAAGGGATTGTGAAAGAGGACGCGCCGATTCTCGTGATTCGTCTTTCCAGCAAGGGTGGCCTCTGGACCCGCGAACGTCAATTTAAACGAATGCCAGCGGAGATCCCGTTTATCGCCCGGCGAATCGACCGGCGGGAGCGGCTTGCCTTCGCAGGGAAAACGGTGGATGTGAGCGGCAATGGTTTTCTGTTCAAAACGCGCCGGACTCTGCCGGTCGGAACCCGCCTGCGTGTCGATCTGAAAATCCCGAAAGGGCCCGCTCCATTACCCAGCATTGTTCGCGTGACTCGGGTGACCGTCGATTCTACACGAGATCCGAAAATCAACCTGGTCGCGGTAGCTTTCGACGAGATCTCGCTGGAGGATCAGGACAGGCTGGTGCATCACATTTTCGAATTGGAGTGGAAAGACAGCGCGGAGAAGCGTCCTCCGGAATCATCGGGTGGTTCCTGACCGAATTGGAATTTTGATCCATCGACCGCCTTTTTTCATTCCTCACATCTCCTTGACTCAGGATTTCCTTTTGGGGATTATGTTTCCAGATATCCAATTCGTTTCAAGAAAGAGGTGGATCTGACACATTGGTGAAACGACAAGGGTTTACATTGATCGAGTTACTGATTGTTGTGGCGATTATCGGGATTCTGGCGGCGATTGCGGTTCCGAATTTTTTGAACGCACAAATTCGCGCAAAGATCGCCAGGGTTCATGCGGACATGCGAGGCCTGGCGACCGCTATTGAATCGTATCGTATCGACAATAATAAGTATCCGTATTTTGATGAATACAACCTGGGGGGCAGTTACAATCCCATCACGTACCGCCTGATTCCCCTGACCACGCCCGTGGCCTATGTCAGCAGCCTGAGCCTGGAAGATCCGTTTCTGGAGGTTCAGGGTGGAGAGGGGTATGAGGACGATCTCCCCCGTTTTTCTTACAATTACCGCAGCTATGAAGGTGAAAAAATGGGAGGATGGAAGGTGTGGTGTCTGAACAGCCTGGGGCCGGACCGGACCAAGAACCAGGGACTGCAGGTCGAGAACTGGGCGCGGGGACTGGTGGCGGATGGGGTGGTTATCATTTACGACGGCACAAACGGGTTGGTCACCGCAGGGGATATGCCCCACACCGGCGGTGAGACAAGATACCAGAATAATTTTTAATGTCCGTATGCGGAGACCCCACCCCGGCCGTGCTCGTGAACGCCAAGAACCCCACCCCGGCCCTCCCCGTAAACGGGGAGGGAGAAATCTGCCACTGTTTACGAGCGGATTGAGGGGGTATTCTCAATTCACAGCCGATAAATCTCCCCGCGATGGAGGACCGCCTGAAGCGGCATGTCTCCGATCGGCGGCCAGCGGTCCAACAAATTTTTCGCATTCTCAATGGCCTGCTCCATTTCCTCATCGCTGAATCCGTAATCCAGAGCGCGACCGACATTCGCGGACGGAAGCAGGCCAACCCCTGAAGACTCTCCGCAATTCACGAAGAGATAGCAATACAGGCGCTCTCGACCGATCTGGAACTCGCGGCTCTTGTGATCGACGGGGATATCGAGAACCATGTCAATTCCCGCTCGGGGCAGATCGGGAACCGGCAGGCGCTTGTGCAGAAGCAGGTGCGCCCGAGCCTCTCCCAACCGATTGATCCCGTAAACAATCCGAGCGGCATCCGGAAACCGTTGCAGAAACCGGCCCGCCACGGGAGATATCTTGCCCCCCTGCCAGACCTCTTCCGGACTGATCACCGGCCTGGATTTCCACCAGCGGTTCAACACAAAAAAGAGGCTCGGAAGGAGCAGTCCGACTGTGACAGCAATGGCTCCAGCCCAAAAAGGCGGACCTCCATACCAGTACACAGGGAAAACAAACAGGATGGCGGTCACCAGAATCATCACAACAATGCGATCCTTCATGACAGACGAATCGGAGATCCGATCCCAATAAAGCAATACGTCCAGAAGCCACAACACGAGCGATGCCAGATAGAGAGTCACAACAACCCGCAGTGAGTGTGGTGGAACATACTCTTTGAATTCCTCAACATTCGAAAGCCAGAAGGTAAATATAAGCAGGAGGGTCATCACGATCAGGAAGATCATGAAGACTTGGGGGGGTATTCTCGACCACATCGGATGCCGCAATCCTCCGTCAGCCCGACTTCGGTATAGAAAGAATAGCAGAAAAGGGAACTCGGTGTCCATCAGGGAATATGCCTGCGGATCCCTGCGACATGCCCGCCGAAGTCCTATATGCGGATTGAGAATACTGCTATTCTTTCCTTATACCGGAGCGCGCGGATTGATTTGCGCGCAGGTTTTCTCGGAAGGAGCACGAAAACAGGATGCACCGTCCCATTCGGCGGCCCAAGTTTTCTTTCAATATTCCGGAGGATTATCTGGAAGGGGTCGATCTGTACAACCGCCGCCATTATGCGGAGGCCCTGCCGAAATTGCGCTCGGCATGCGAGCAGAAACCCCGGTATGCGGATTTCCACTATGCGATGGCACGCTGCCTGGTGATGCTGAAAGATGACGAGGCCGCTCTTCTCGAGCTCTCCGAGGCCCTGCAACTGAATCCGTTTTATGTGGATTGTCTTCTGGAGGTCGCTTTCATCATGGCCCGCCTGGGCGATATCGGGCAGGCGCGGGAGTATTTTGTGGAGGCCATTCGCTTCTTCCGTTATGGCGAATCCGACGAGAACAGTCCCGAGGACGTGCAGGAAACGTGCGCATCGCATTTTGAGAAGGGCCTTCAATTCTGCCGGGAAAACAATATCGAGGCGGCCAACCGGGAGTTTCTCAGGGCCTGCAACCTCAAGTCCGAGGAAATCCTCAATCAATACAACGAGGGCGTGTTCGCTTATGGGGAGGGCGATCTGGATCTGGCACGGTATCTGATGGAATCCGTACTGAAAGCGGATGCATACTTGCTGGACGCTTATCATCTTTTGGGGCAAATTCACCTTTCCCAAGGAAGAGAAAAGGAAGCGATGGAGGTATATCAGAAGGCACTGTCCATTCGGAGTGACTACCCGGATTTTTATGCCGGGCTGGGAGAAGCCTGCCTGGTCTCCGGGAAACCGGAAGAGGCGTTATCCTATCTGGAGAAAGCGGTTTCGCTGAATCCGCGTTATTCCGAAGCGTATTTCTACCTGGGGAGAGCTTATCTCGGCCAGAACCGGCCGGCAGAGGCGAAGCTGGCCTTTGAGAATCTGCTGCGTCATCGGCCGCAGGATGGTCTGGCTCTTCTGTCATTGGGCGAGGTTCTGGAGGCTCTGGGCCAGTCTGCCGAGGCGTATGTCGCCTACGAGCGTGCGGCGGTCTGCCCGGAATCCATGGAATTGGCGAGGCAGAGGCTGGCGGAACTGGCTACCGAAGGATAAGATCGCAAATTCTTATAGTCGTGTGAGGTTTATTTCGGATGCTGAATCTGAAAGATGCAAAGGTTTTCGTGACAGGAGCGGGCGGATTTATCGGCTCGCACCTGGTGGAGAGCCTGGTTCCGTTGTGTGGCCAGGTTGCGGCGCTGGTGCATTACGACTCCAGACCCGAGTGGAGCAATTTGGAGTTCCTGCCGGAGGAGATTCTGGATTCCATTATCGTTGTGCAGGGAGATATCACCGATCCGCATTTCATAACCCACGCCATTCGGGGAAGTGATGTCGTATTCCACCTGGCCGCACTGATCGCCATTCCATATTCGTACATGGCGCCGGAGGCGTTCTTCCGGACGAATGTGTTGGGAACCGTGCACGTGCTGGAAGGCGCCCGTGATGCAGAGGTGAGCCGTGTAGTCACTGTTTCTACCAGCGAGTGCTATGGAACAGCGCAATTCATACCGATGAACGAACAGCACCCGTTACAAGCCCAATCGCCGTATTCGGCCTCGAAAATCGGGGCGGATAAGGTTGTGGAAAGTTATCATCGCGCTTTCGAGCTTCCCGCGGTGATTGTGCGACCGTTCAACACCTACGGCCCCCGTCAATCGGCCCGTGCTGTTGTGCCGACCATTATCAGCCAGGCCCTCTCCGATATGCCGAACATTCAACTGGGACTCTTGACCCCTGTGCGGGATTTGACTTACGTGAGCGATACTGTTTCGGGATTGATCGCCGCGGCCCGCGCAGAAAATGTCGAGGGAGAGACAATCAACCTGGGAGTGGGAAAGGGGATCTCGATTGAGGAACTGGCCCGGCGGATTCTCACGCTCCTGGGCAGCGAAAAGGAGATTCTCTCCGAGGAGTTACGTATTCGCCCGAAAAAAAGCGAGGTTCATCGGTTGGTGTGCGATAACACCAAAGCGCGCAATTTATTGGACTGGGAACCGATGGTGTCGCTGAACGAAGGGCTGAGACGAACCATCGAATTTGTTCAGGCGCATCCGGATTTCTACAAGCCGGAGAAGTACATTTTTTAAGTGTTCCATGCCGATGCCGCGAGAAGGCCCTTACCCCAACCCTCTTCCGGGGGAAAGAGACGAAGTGTGGAACGGCAATTTATGAATTGCCCCTGCTGTCATTTCTGAAAAAGCCGGAATCCGTCGCAGAAGCGCAAGCCCATAGCGTATAGCATGGCAATACAACGGACGAGAATTTCTGCGAAAATCCGCGAATTACGGGAGACAAGGATGTTCCCATCAGACTCCTCGACACTGAGGCAGGCTTCGCTACACTGTGTGGATCAACAGACAAGGAGAATAACTCGTGTATACAAGATTCTTCATTTCATTTCTCATCGGAGGATTTGTAATGGCTGCCGGAGCGGACACGCTTCAAGAACGTCTGGGATATGGCCCTGATGCAAGGGTTCTGCTTATTCATGCGGACGATGCCGGAATGTGCCATTCGGAGAACATGGCGACTATTGAGGCCATGGAAAAAGGCGTAGTCAGCACAGCGAGCATTATGATGCCCTGCCCCTGGGTTCCGGAGATTGTGAAATACTGCCTGGACCACCCGGAGGCGGATTTCGGCCTGCATTTGACATTAAACTGCGAATGGCACGGATACCGGTGGTCATCCGTGGCTCCCAAGAACCAGGTTCCGGGATTGCTGGACCCGACCGGGTATCTCTGGGGACGTGTGGAAGAGGCGGCGACCCACTCAACACCCCAGGAAGTGGAATGCGAAATCCGTGCCCAGGTTGATAGCGCACTGAAAATGGGCTTGAAGCCAACCCATATCGACACGCACATGGGAACGATCTATGCGCGGAAAGAGTTCCTGGAGGCCGCCATAAGAGTGGCGCAGGAATACGGCATTCCGTTCATGCTGTTGGAGCCGACGCCCCAAGTGATCGAACGATGGGGAGATCGGAACTTTCTGAAAGAAGAATTCATTCAAGAAGTGCGGGCAAGCGGAGCGCCTCTGCTGACCACCCTGTATTCATCTTACGAGCATAAGAGCATGGAGGAAACCCGCAAGGAGTACTGCGACATTATTCGAAACCTGCCGGTGGGGGTCTCTCAACTGATAGTGCATGTTGGAAGGGAAGATGAGGAATTGAAAGCGGTCACGGGGAATTGGAAGATTCGATCCAACGATCTTGCCATCATGCTGGACCCGGAACTGCGTGGAGTGATTGATGAATCGGGCGTCAAGTTGATCGGATGGAGACCGCTGCAAGAGGCTTGGTTGAAGGGGAAGAAGTGAGAATATCCGAGGCCTGCTGCGATTGGGGCGCCCCTGCGATTGTCTGCACAAGTTTTGCGGTAATTGCTCTTACAGCCCGACGTCCGCCTCGATCACGCGACCAAAACGCCGCTCTCTCCTCTGGAAATCGAGAATCGCGCTAAACAATTGTTCCTTGCGGAAATCGGGCCAGAACACCGGGGTAATCCAGATTTCGGTGTAGGCGATTTGCCAAAGAAGAAAGTTAGAAACTCGAAGTTCGCCGCTGGTACGGATGAGGAGGTCCGGGTCGGGGATTCCGGCCGTGGTGAGGTAAGAGGAAAACAGCGTCTCGTTGATCTCATCGGTTGAAATGCGTCCATTCCGAACCTCTTCGGCGATTCGCCTTGCAGCGGAAACGATTTCCGTGCGTCCGCCGTAAGACAGGGCCAGGTTAAGTTGCATGGTCTTGCACTCGGCGGTCTCCGCCTGTGCCTGGTCCAGGGCACATCGAACACCGGCGGGCAGATCGTTTGTGCGTCCGATGGAGCGGAGGCGGATGTCGTTGTCCCGCATCTCGCGGATTTCCGAGAGAAGGAACGTATGCAGGAATCGCATTAACGCCTCAACTTCGAGGCGGGGACGGCTCCAGTTCTCGACGGAGAAGGCATAAAGCGTCAGATAGGGGATTTCCAGTTCGCGGCAGGTTCGGACAGTCTCGCGGACGGATTTGATGCCGTTGCGGTGCCCCTCGATGCGCGGCATTCCGCGTGATTTGGCCCAGCGCCCGTTGCCGTCCATGATGATGGCGATATGGCGTGGAAGTCGCAGCAAATCGACGCCCCTGGCGCGTGCCTCTTCCAGGGTAGCCTCCTGAGTTTCCGTGGTTGTTTGTATGGCTTCGACAGACATGACTTTGTATATTCCAGGAATGTTCGGGACCCGCTCGGCGGGCAGACTCCCGATAACGAGCCGCCGAATTGAGAATATCGCTCCCGGACAATGGTTGCAACGGATCGCACGGGGCCAAAGGTAACGGAGGAGGTTGATTCTGTGTGGTGAATGCACCCCATCTTTTTTGGCGAAATGAGCAAGGGTACGATGGGAGATTATGGATCATCCACGAATGTTGTTCTGTGATCGGTTCGGTCAGATTTATGACGAACCACGACTTGCGGCAACTGCGCGATTGGGCGTGCATCCGATCGTGCCCGAACCGGAGGACTGGATACCGCTTCCGAAAGGAAGCGACATTTTTTCGCTGCCGGATCGTACGCCGGTGGGATGGCTTGAGGGTCGGGGAAGATTCCGGGGCGGCTCCAGGGATACCTGGGCGGTCAGCGCATTCACCCCACCGGGCTATGTGCGTTCCCATCTGCCGAACGGACGCCCTCAGCCCTCGGCGGACCCGTTGCCGCTGTGGGCTTATTCCGCTGCCGGATGGCGAGACGAGGGGTTTTATGTCACGGCGTTTCCCATCGAGCAGAACCCGAAGGGCGATCTCGCCGAATTTGATGAGGAGACCATCCGCGAGCGGGTTCGACAAAAGCTGGATGAATCCCCCGAGAACCGTCTGCTGAATCACCTGGCACATTGTGCGTTACAGAACAACTGCCTGGCAGCAAAAAACTATTTTCTTGGGAGGTGGGAAGCGGGGCTGCCGGTTTCACGCGAGTGTCCGTCTTCCTGCGAAGGATGTATTTCGAACCAGCCTGCGGAGAGCCTCGTTCCGGCCTCCCACGCGCGGATTGCATTCCGACCCACTCTCGAAGAAGCGCTGGAGGTTATTGTGCCTCACCTGGAAGAGGCTCCTCTTGCGATGGTCAGTTTTGGTCAGGGATGCGAAGGGGAACCGCTTTGCGAGGATGAATTCCTGGAAGAGCTGATTTGTGAGGTGCGTCGCCGGACTTCGCGCGGGACAATCCATCTCAACACAAACGGATATGCGCCCGCCAAACTGCAACGTCTGGCAAAAGCGGGACTGAATAGCGTGCGGATCAGCATCAACAGCGTTCGGAAGGATTATTACCACCGATACCACAAGCCACAGGGATACACCTTTGAGGATGTGGAAACCTCCGTGCGAGTGGGTGTGGCCGAAGGACTTTACGTGTCGATCAACTACCTGATTTTCCCCGGTTTAACGGACCACCAGGAGGAGATCGACGCATTCACAAGGTTCTTGGAGAGAACGGGGACACACATGGTGCAATGGAAGAATCTCAATATCGATCCGGATATGTATATTTGCTGCCTGGAATTGGAGAGTCTTTCTCGGTCAGAAGGGATGCGGACAGCCGTGGACACCATCCGTCACAGGTTGCCGCAGGTGCGGTTCGGGTATTTTAATCCACCCCGTGAACAATTTGAGGAAAGCCTGAAAAATGGTGGGGCGAAGTAGACCGTGCAGTTGACGTTTGCTGTTTCAAGTCTTAATGTGGTGAATAGAAAAGGGGAGTGGGCATGAGCCGGGAAATGGGGCTATCAGTCGGGAATGCCGAATCCCGGGACAATAATCAGTCACGGATCTGCCATGCCTCCAGAAGATTCCATCAAGTCACCGGACCCCATCCTGGCTGTCCTGTACGAAGTCCAGGTTCATAACTCATCCTTTCGGCAATTGACCGGTGTGGATGACCCGTGGCAGCTGAACCGGGCTCGGATTGAGCGAACCCGGGATCGGATGGCGCGAGAGGATCGGATTGCACGGGGGCAGTATCCGGGAAAAGACATTTCCTGTATTGCATGGACGGATGGGGCATTCTGGCTCCTGCCGGAAGGGGTGCAGAAATACGCGGAAACCATCGATCGCAACCGTTCCCTGGCAAACGGGAAGACTGTTCAACCGATTTGGAAAATGACTCTTCGGGAGTTGCTCTTGCAGCACACGGCAAATCTCCGCCAACTGGTGTTGTCGGTGGCGTATGACCTGGTGACCCTGGAGGCGTTGAAAGAGAAACTTCCCAGCGACCATGCGATGCTGAAAAAGGAATTCGAGCGATGTGAGCAGATCGTGGGGGACTTGGTGGAGGAACTTCTCAAGGAGCGGGAACGTCTGGGCAAGGTTCTTACAGAGAATGTGGAGTTATATGAGCGGACACTTATTACGGAACAGATGCTGAGACGAGGGGATATCTCGGAAGAAGCGCTGGGGTACACCATGGAGGATCTGCGTCGCGCCCAGGATCGTGTTCGCGATTTATGCCGGCAGGAACTGAATGTGTATCAACATGTTCTCAACGTGTCGAGGGGCAGAATGCAGGAGGGATTGAGGACTGGGGAGCAAACGCAACTGACCCGTACCAGCCGATGGGATTATGCCTTCCACCAGTTTGAAGAACCACCGGAGGGTTTCGTGGGCTTTGCCATGCTGGTTAACCATGAGAGCAAAAGACTTGCCGCGATTGTGGCATCCAGAGAAGAAGAACTGGGACCCTCTGAGGAAGGCAAGGAGCTGCTTGACCTGTCGAGAAAACTGGACGCTTCTCCCGAATCGAAAGAAGTTCCTGCAGAAGAAGAGCTTGCTCAAGGGACCTCACCGGGAGAGGTCAAAAAGAAGGTTGTGCATCGGATGGCAACAGCCGAACGGCATGAGCGATAGGTTACTCTCGTTTATCCGATTTCCCCCAACCGTGTTCCGCATTCCAATCGATGTCCGCGCAAAAAAACATCGACAGTCATGGCTTTCTTTCCGGCGGGCTGGAGTTCCAGGATTTCCAGGACACCGTTTCCGGTACTCACACGAATGGTGTTGAACGATGTATGCACGACGGTTCCCGGAATTTCGTGGGAGATTGCATAAGGAACCTCGGTGCGCAGGATTTTCCAGATTGTTCCCTTGCAGAATGTGCGGGCACAGGGTTCCGGGGCGAGAGCGCGGACCTGATTATGGAGATCCGTTGCCGGTTTCGACCAGTCAAGGATTTCATGTTCGGGGCGAATCAGCCTGGCCCAAGTGACCTGACTCTCATCCTGCGGATTTCGGGGAGCCGTGCCGGCGTGCACATCCAGAACGGATTGGAGCATGAGGTCCGCTCCCTTTCGGGCCAGCCGTTTGGAGAGGGAACCGTAGTTGTCATCCGGCCGAATCGGTTCGGATTCCTGGTAAATCAGGTCGCCCGCATCCCACTCTTCTGAAAGGTACATGGTGGAGTTGCCTGTTTCGGTTTCGCCGTTCATCAACGCCCATTGAATCGGAGCGGCCCCGCGATATCGCGGAAGAAGAGACGGGTGGAGATTGAGACCTCCTTTCGGAGGGAGTTTCAGCATGTGGGAAGGGACTTTTCCCGCGTAGGCGACCACGACGATGATTTCGGGGGCCGCTTCCCGAATCCAGGGAAGAACCGCCGGTTCATCAAGAGACTCCGGCTGAAGGACCGGGACCCCGTGCTTTATTGCAAGCGCTTTCACAGGTGGAGGCAGAATCCTGTGCCCACGACCACGCGGGCGATCAGGTTGGGTTACAACGCCCCTGACCTCGACAGATGGACTCTCGATCAGCCTCTGAAGAGTCGGACAGGCAAACTCGGGTGTACCGAAGAAAATAATGGGAATCACGGACACAGCATCTCCTGAGAAAGTTCGCCCATCGACAGGCACAGAGGCCTGTCCCACCAGTACATCGACCGGCACAGAGGCCTGTCCCACCTGTACATCGACAGGCACAGAGGCCTGTCCCACCAGTACATCGACAGGCACGGAGACCTGTCCCACCAGTACATCGACAGGCACGGAGACCTGTCCCACCAGTACATCGACAGGCACAGAGGCCTGTCCCACCTGTACATCAACAGGCACAGAGGCCTGTCCCACCAGTCCATCGACAGGCACAGAGGCCTGTCCCACCAGTCCATCAACCGGCACAGAGGCCTGTCCCACCAGTCCATCAACAGGCACGGAGGCCTGTCCCACCAGTACATCGACAGGCACAGAGGCCTGTCCCACCAGTACATCAACCGGCACAGAGGCCTGTCCCACCAGTCCATCGACCGGCACAGAGGCCTGTCCCACCTGTACATCAACAGGCACAGAGGCCTGTCCCACCAGTCCATCGACCGGCACAGAGGCCTGTCCCACCAGTCCATCAACCGGCACAGAGGCCTGTCCCACCAGTACATCGACAGGCACAGAGGCCTGTCCCACCAGTACATCGACAGGCACAGAGGCCTGTCCCACCAGTAGGCCAGGCGGCTCTACCTGAAGGATGCTCGTGATCAGGAACCGGGGGCAAGATGCCCCCGCTCCCTTATTTCCCTGCGCGCTCCAGCCCCGGTACGTCGATCGTCTCAATCCCGAATATTTCTTTTTTGCATTTCATATAATACAGGTAATTCTCATAATCGACATTGGCGGGGACTCGGTGGTCCACATGCGGAATAAATCCGCCTTCGGCGACAACAGGTTCCAGGCGTTTCCATTCCGCCAGGGTCTCTGATTTGGATTCCAACTTGTGTTTGTTATATCCGCCGATCAGCAGGAGGTCCTTGCCGTATTCTCGACGAAGCGCAACCGGGTCCGTACCGGCATGGACCTCCACAGGGAACATGCAGTTGTACCCCGCTTTCATCCAGATCGGCATGACCGGACAGATATTGCCGTCGCAATCCGTATAGATGACTGTAACCCCGTGTCTGCGGAGAAGGTTGGCGATGCGCCGATAGCGCGGGTCAAGAATCGAGCGGAAAACCTGCGGCGAGATCATCGGGCCGTGATTGAAACAGATATCCTCCCAGCCGCAGGCGACATCAATCTCAACTTCTTTCAGCAGAGGCTCGATGACCGAGATGATCAGGTTGCATAGATGTTCCACCATTTCCTCCACCAGATCGCGGTCGTCATAAATGAGATAGCAGATTTGTTCAAAGCCGGTCCAATTTCGAAGTACCCCGAATAAGGAGCCGATGTAGATAGCCACGGCTTCCTGCGAGGCACGTGCATCCGCTTTCACCCGATTGAGATCGTAGTCAAATCGGCTTGGATCGCGGGGATCGAGACGTTCCTTGAAAGCCTGCCAAGTCCGGCGGTCCTTGATCGGGAATTCGATATAGTGCGGTATGGAGGACCCGCCGTCGGTATTGACCTCAGCGATCACGCCGTCCTCATATCGTACGATGCGGGTCCGTGGACGCTCTTCGAGGATTTCATAGGAGAAGGGCGGATAAGGGTCCATCCGGTTCGGCAGACAATGAAAATGCTCACAGCCGAAGTACCGTTCGACCGAATCATTGTCATGCAAGTGTTTCGGCAGCCCCTGCTCATGCCATTTCGGAAAGCACTCACCCCAATAGCCGAACTCCAGGTGGGGAATGCGATCCACGCTCTGGTAGTGCATCCAGCGTCGAAACCGTTCCCGTGGAGTCATTAAAACAACAGATTGGGACATGGCGGAGGATTCTCACTTTCCATTGAACAGGATTGAAAATGAATGCTCAATTCAAACAGAATGCCGGGGAAGCACCAAGCTTCCTCGGCGTATTGCTCCGCCGGCAAGACGATTGAAAGATCGGGAAGAGGAGATCAGCCTGGAAGTTTGTCCAGGTCGACACGGACTTTTGTCAGACCCTGGCGGACAAATCCCAGCCGTTCCGCGGCGCGGTAAGAAACATCAATGACACGTCCGCGAACGAAGGGTCCCCGATCATTGATGCGGACTTTTTCGGTGCGACCGTTTTCCAGGTTGGTGACTCGTACCCTGGAACCGAACGGAAGTGTGGGATGGGCAGCAGTCATCGCGTTCATGTTGAACAGTTCACCGCTGGCGGTCTTGTGCCCGTGGTGTTCCTTCCCATACCAGGATGCGAGTCCGTACTCGGGGAATTTGGTCCCCGCAACACGCTTCGTGCTGCCGGCGCACGAAACCATAAGCAGGCCCAAACAGCAACATAGAACGGTTTTGGTAAACGAATACGACATGGTATGAACCTCCTGGTCCATCCCCATTGCCCGGTGAAGAAACATGACAGAAAACCGGCTGTTTACGGGACTCCGTCCCCGCAGTCGATCCGCAGACAGATATTATACTATCTGTAACTTGGAGATTTGTCAATATCGGAGGTGGGTTCTTCAGAGTCGCCCGCAGAGGATAATGAGACAAATAGGACCAACGGAGATGAATCGGATTACGCTGAATTGGAATGCCCGTTGTGATGGACACTTGGGGATGCGGCAAGGACTTGGCGTAGGATTTCCAGCTTCTTGACCAAGTCCTCCCAGACGGCGGTTGTAATGGGATACCCGATCGGTCCTTTGCCCTGCTCGACTTCCTGAATCTCATTCCGCATGTTCTCCAGGAACCGTGGAAGGTTACTGACGGTCAGCCATGGGGAAAGTTTGATGGGGCCGGTAATGTTGCCTTTCTCCCGAAGCCCCCGCTCCACATCGATCAGGAGCTGATGGACTCGCCGGATTCCGTCGCTCTCAAAAGGCATTCGATACGCTCCCGCCTATGAATGGTGAATTCCCTTCCCCGTTTCTCAACTCGGCAAAGGCCACTCCGTGATACGAAGGAAATGATTGTATAAAGCCTGCAAAATCGCAAGCGAACCGGAAAACGAGATCAACGGGCGAAGAACGGCCAGACGCTTGTCCCGATCCGACACGCAACACTCCAGCCAATCGCATAGAAAAAGGAGCGCCGGTACGGTAACACCGGAAAAGATGTCCCAATCGCCCGGGAACTTGCGGTCCGGTCTCCAGACAATGCTGTAGACGAAATAGGGGAGGAACAGCGATGCCAGAAACGCGGTTTTCCAATTCCAGGCGGGAAATCGACGACTCCACAACAGAAATAAAGCCATACCGCAAGCAACCGGGGACAGGTAGAAATACATATTGAACAGGACATTGAGCATGTTCCATGAGAGAATCTCGGAGAGGGTGCGGAACATGGCGGCATCGGTTCCGACACGCATGACCTCCACTCCGCAGAAATGATCCCACATCGCTCCCGGATCGCCGCCAAAACCGTAGTACATCAGCCACACGATGAAGATCGCTACGGGCAGGAAAGCCGACAGGCCAAGCACAACAGAATCCCACAGTGAAGGGATGCTACGGCCGGTTCTCCAGGCACGCACAAGCGGAAGCACACAGAATGCGGGAATCCACCAAGTTGCCGACAGGTGCATCAGAAACAGGAAAGCGAACGCCAGGCCGGGCCAGGCGGGAGAACCTCCAATGACTATGTATCGCAAGGCCACCCACAGAAACACCGTAAAAGAGGCTGTAAGCAAAGCATATATCTCGATATTCCCCAAGAACAGCTGCGTAAAACCGCACGAGGAAAGAATCGCGAGAAGCCACAGGAAGCGTTCTTCCTTTTCATCCTGAAGGAAACGCAGCGAAAAACAGAGAAACAAGACGGCTATGATACCGCTGAGGTAATTCAGAACGCCGATGCTGACCATGGAAGATGATTTGAACAACCATGTTCCCAGGAGCGTAGAACCGCGAAAAAATATCACCCCCAGCGGCTCGCGTAAGTACCTCACCCAATGCCCCGGATATACACTGTGCAAGAGCCAGTCATAGCCATCCGGGGAAAGATTGAGGCTGTGAACGGGCCAGAGAAATAGAAGAATCGCGGAAATGGTGATCCAGATCTTCCTTCCGAAATAGCCCCGTGTTTCCAGAAAACGGACTGCGCTATGGAGCGCTTCAAAGAATCGACGTTCAACTTCCGGATGCAGCAACAAACCAAGCAGAACCGCCCAACCTGCTTTGACAGCGAGAGGAAAGGAGTTGGGGATGGTATATGCCCAGAGTTCGACAGGCAGTTGGTTCAAAAGACAAAGCAACGTGAAAAAAGAAACATACACAGCCGGAAGAAGCGCGACCCCCGGCGAATCCGGACAAGTCTGCCTTCTGGCATCCAGAGACACCGCGTAGAGCAGGAACAAGGGAAGATAAAGCCAGGGCGGAAGCGGGATGAACGCCAGCGGCCCGGCAAACAGGACTCCCACCAAGACACAAACAGAGAAACAGGCGCCTAAGATGAAATCCCGCCGGTTCAAAGGCAATCTCCTCAACATTTCTGCAACATCCCTCATCCCGCCATTCACCTCGCCTATCCGTTCAATGAAAAAGAAAAAGAGGACAATAGTGACGAATCACCATGTCCCCTTCTCAAAGGAGAATTTCTTTCCAAATGCGTAGCCTGCGGCGTGGCGGTTCACTCATCCTTGCATCGGGCCGACGATGCCTGATTCCCAACTGCAAAGAGAGATGAATCGTGCTCCCGATTATTTCTTGGCTCCGAGAACGGCGTCTTTGCAAGCCTTGGCAATACGGAATTTCACGACGGTCTTCGCCGGAATCTTGACCGGCTCGCCGGTCTGCGGGTTCCGCCCCATGCGGGCTTTCCGCTTCACCAGGACCAACTTTCCGAATCCGGGAATGGTGAATCCCTTCTTCGCCTCTTTGTACCCGATCTGGGCCAGTTCATCCAGGACCTCGGCAGCCACCTTTTTCTGGATGCCCACTTTTTCCGCCAGTTGAGCAATCAGCTGGGCCTTCGTCATTGGTTTGGCGACTTTTTTCGGCACGGTTGCCATCTCTCTCGAACCTCCAATAGCATGATGGGCCTCAATATCTGATCTTAAGATCGCGGTATCTTACTCCGAATCAGCATGAATTTCCACACAAAAATGCGATCCCACACTATTTTTTTCCCCGCAAACAAGAAAAATCCTTAGAGAAGGGCGAAAAAAAGGGTCTAAAAACATCTTATCGGTCGATTCCAAAGAGGTTGAGCGCATTCTGAAAGGTCGAATCAGCAACCACGCATAATGGGTTCTGACGGATTGCGGCTACCGATTCTGCTGTGTGAATCAGGTATTGCGGCACACAGCGCTTGCCCCGATGCGGAGACGGCGCCAGATAAGGACAATCCGTTTCTATCAATAATCGATCGGTCGGTGTGTTCTCAACACATTGCCGGAGAGATTGATCCTTGGAGAAGGTGACTATTCCTGAGAAAGAGATGTGCAAACCCAGTTCGACGGCAATCCCCATGGTCTCCAGGGACCCGGTATAGCAATGAAGCACTCCCCGGCGTGGCTTCTGTTCTGTGAGAATGGCCACCAGATCGTTTTCGCATTCGCGTGAGTGGATAATGACGGGTAAATCCAACTCATTCGCCAAGGCGATTTGTTCCTGGAACAGTTTCCGTTGGATATCGTGCCGTCCGATGGGGTGATGATATTCCAGGCCAATTTCACCGACGGCAACAACGGCCGAATCCTGCGCAAGAGAACGAATCCGGTCCAGGTAATCCGCCGGAGCTGTCACGGAATCATGCGGAGAGACACCGACAGCAGCATAAGTCCCGGCCAGCCGACGGCAGAGTTCAATCGCGCGCTCGCTGCTATCCAGGTCATAACCGACAACAATGGCCGATTCAACGCCGCTCTGCCGACTCTCCTCCCAAACCGTATCGCAATCCTTCTCAAAGACAGGCGAATTGAGATGGGTGTGGCTGTCGAAGAGTCTCAATGCTGCCACCCCTCAGAACGCCCGGATCAAACCGACAACCACTCCGACAACTTCAACATTTTCCCGGTCCGGATTGTCTGCGTTGATGACTATCGGTTGATAGGCCGGATTGGCGGGTTCGAGATAGATCTGATTCCCCCGTCGTCGGTAGGTCTTGACCGTGGCCTCATCCTCCATGCGAGCCACAACGACATCGCCATCATGGGCATCCGGCTGCGGATGGACAACAACCACATCTCCGCTGTGAATCCCGGCCTCGATCATACTGTCCCCTTTCACGCGCAAACCGAACAGGTCCACCCCGGAACGCCGCCCGAAGAATTCCGGATCGACAATCACATCTCCTTCCCTGATATCGGGAGCGGCGTAATCCGTGGGACCTGCCGGAACGCGGCCCAGGATGGGCATTCGGAACTGCGCGATTGCGGAATGCGACTCGCTGCCGCGTCGCGTCACTCCTCGCGAGGTGTAGCGGCTGATTTTGAGATACCCCTTCTCGCCGAGCTTGTGCAAATGGTATCGCGCTCCATTGGTCGATGAGATACGGAACCGCCTGCAAATCTCCCGCAGAGTCGGGGGGAAGCCGTTCTTCTCCGTGAACTGATCGATATAACGCAGAATCCGTTCTTGTTTGGGTGAAAGGTCCTGCCCCATGGTTGTTTTCCTCCGTACCGGGAATTTGTGCCTCCAGCTTGCGGAACAATTTCAGGAACGTCGCTCTCCCTGACTGAATCGGATGGACTTCAGATATTGAGGTTGGTGCACTTCTGTTCATTGCGTATTTTACTGACCATCTGTTCAGTGTCAAGATACATCCTTTGAATTTCGGGATTTTTTTTGAATGGCCGTATTGTGTTCGGTCACAGCCGCCACCCCGAGGGTCTTGCGAGATCTGGTCAACCCCCACTTGGCTTCCGACGAAATTCGGGGGAGGAATCTCTCCCACAAGCCTGGGAGAGACATAGAGGGCGGCCCGTCAACGTGGGTAGGAAGAAAAGCGGCTGCAAGGTACGCTTAGAGAACATTGAAATCGAGTTGCCGGAGGAACAGGACCCAAAATGAAAGCAGTCGTTTTGGCGGCAGGAAAAGGAACTCGGATGGGCTATCTCACTGTGGATCGTCCCAAACCCATGATCGAAATCGGTAAGCGGAGGATTCTCGAACATATTCTGTTCGCCATCCGGGACACAGGGATCCGTGAGTTCATCATTGTGACAGGGTATTTTGCCAACCTGATTGAGGACCATTTCGGCGACGGTCGGAGGTTCGACATGGAGATGACATACGTGCGGCAAGCGAAAATTGACGGAACCGGCAGCGCGTTGCATCTGACAAAAGATTTTGTTGGAAACGAGGTATTTTTCATGTCATTCGGAGACATTATCACCTCGATCGAGAACTATCCGCGTGTGATCGAGGCGTATCGAGCGCGTCCCTGCTCTGCTCTCTTGACCCTGGCAAACGTGGAAGACCCCTGCAATGGAGCGGCCGTGTATGTCGATGCCGATTTTCGGGTGCAGAAAATTATCGAAAAGCCTGTCCGAGGGACCTCCACAACGAATTGGAACAACGCGGGAATCTTCGTTTTCGACCCGATTATTTTTGAATACACCGCAAAACTGACTCCTTCCCCCCGAGGCGAATACGAACTCACACAGGCGATCCATCAGATGCTGATGGATGGAAAAGAGGTCTACGGATTTCCGTTGTCCGGGCATTGGGGAGATATCGGTACCCCGGAGGATATCGAGAGAATCACGCCGTTGCTTGACCGTCCGACCGGTTTCAGTCCTCCTGGAGCAGATTGAATGTAATCCAGGCGGAGCCGAATGTCCCTTTTGCGCCGTAGATTTCCAGCCTGTAGGTTCCTGTTTCTGTAACGGTCAGAAAGGCATGGGCGTCATCTTCCGGCGCGGGAAAGCTATTGTCCGCATGGACCAGGGCATATCCTCCGGGAGAAAACACGCGAAATGCCGGATCGAGCGACCCCAAGCGGTCGGTGACAAAGATGTACATGGAGCTTCCGGCGGTAGCGAAGAACTCAAAGGTTTCGGTTTCTTTGCTGAAGACATAGGCGGACGTGATTCCCGGTTGAAGAATCGGAAAGATGTTTTGGCCTTCCTCCAGGTGGAGACGATAAGGACCTGTTGTCTGGAAAGGTCCTCCGGACACTTCGGCAACGCCCTCGGTCATCCGGGTCACCAGGATTGCATCATCGCCGATGCCGTTGTTGTTGTCCGATGCCACAAAGTTGCCGTTCATATCATACATTTTCAGATAGGGATCCAGCTTTCCGTCGCCGCCCAGTTTCGGGTCGTAGTCGTCCAGGGTGAATCGAAAATACCGCGAGTCAGGATTCGTGAAAAAGTACCGAGCCACATTGCCGGCGCGTGAGATCTCGCCGCTAACGGTTTGTCCCAGGGAGATCGGAAGTTCTTCCGCTTGCGCTTCGGCAAGAACAAGGCGGAAAAAGCCCTGCGTGGGGTTGCGGAATGAACTCATTACAAGAATGGTGTAGATTCCCGTGGAAGGCGCCTGGGGGACAATGATTTGGGCATCATCACCGGGGCCGCCGTCATCGTCGAGAATGGATTCCTTCGTGATCGGTATTTGCAAAACCAGAAACGGATCATACGTGCCGCCGTCATCCGTCAAAAGAATCTTGATGGGCTGTCCTTCATGGGCAAAGAACGTAAACGTGCGCAGCTCGCTGCTGGAACTCAGTGTTCCGGTGATGGTTTGCCCGAACGCGATGGTCTGGTATCCCACCCCGCCTGCGGAATCTCCTGCATCCACCGCGATGACATAAGCGCCCAGGGTCCCGCCTGCCCCGCCGATTTCGAGCTGATATCTCCCTTCCGGGGCATTCGGAACAATAATCAGAGCATCATCTCCATAGCCGCTGTCGTCGTCGGAGTACCGACGTCCATCGGGGACCACCAGAATTGCATACGGATCCAGGGAACCGCCGCGATCGGAGACGCCTATAGCCAGTTGGCTGGTTTGAGGCGCATTGAAATAGAAGACCGCTTTGGGATGAGCCTGGGTCAGCGTCCCTTCGATACCGAAAGGCGCTTCGTAGGTTTTCATGCCGCAGGGATCGAGAGGAATGCTTAACGCCGGAAGAGACCGATGGACAAGGAGGTCTTCCAGAAGCAGGTAGAACCAGATTCCATTGGGAGCCTTGATATCCGGGGAAGGCGCAAAAGCCAGACCCTCGTTTGATAGAACCGTTTGCATCGGCCCGATATCGCCCACATGAATAGTTTGATTGTGCATATCGGATGGGAGTTGGGAGAGCATTTCCGGCGGAAGAATCAGTTGTCCCGTAACCAGGTTCGCGGTCTGTGTACCGAAATTGCTGACGTACAGACGCACGGAAGCCCATTCGCCCGGGGAGATCATTCCATTGGCGTCGCCCGTTGGAGGAGGATCGGATATCTCGGCCCCCACAACCCGCAGGTCCACACCGGTTGGAATCCCACCGATATTGAGCTCAAGCACCTCCGCGAATTTCTTGCCGTTCGGGGCGGTGGTTTCCACAAGAAGCAAGTGATGCCCCGGCACGGTGTAGCGATGCTCCGCCATCGGGCCATACAGAACGGTTGTGTCATCAAATTCCCAACGGATGCTCGCGTATTGCTCACGTGATTGCCACGCATCAAACACAATGGGAGAGAAGATGGAAAGATAATCGGTTGGGGTCAGGACTCGGACGGCTGCCATACCCGAATGGATGCTGAAGAGGAAGAGCGCAACGCACCAAAGCGGACGGTTCGGACGATTGCCCGGCATGATGAGGTACCCCCGGATATCCGGATTTGTGATTGATCCCTCAACCGTCTCAAGCCAGGAATGGTGATTTCATCTGTCTATTCTTCGCTCACCCCAACCCTCTCCCGGAGGGAAAAGGGGAACAGAAGACCACACAATATAGAATAGCGCGATTTTCTGTGAAACCAAAGAGCTTAACTCCAGTATTTACCGATCCATCGCACGGCGCGTTCGTATTCAGGGAAATCCCGTTCACGGCGTTTGAATTCATTGGTATGGATTTGCCGGCGTTTACCGCTTTTGTCTGCGGGACAGGCGATGTGCAGGAGTTCGTGATACATGATGTAGTCCAGGACAAAGACCGGGACCCGTTTGCTGTCGAGTCGCGAGCTGATTACAACGATATTGAATTCCTCATCGTAATATCCCATGGTGCGACGACTGTCACCCGGACTCCAGGTCAGCATGGGTTTCCGGAGACGCCCTCGGAAAAAGGAGCGGTTTACGCGATTGAAAACCTCATCCAGGTCGCGGCACTTGCCCTGTGTGCCGACAATGATTTTCTTTCCGGCCATGCGCCGAAGCCGACGCATTCGTTCCTCGACTTCCGGGTTTCGGCAGAACTCGTCGTAAGCCCTGCAGAGATCCCGTGGAACGGGAGAGCCATGGAACCGTGAAAGAAGGGTATGCAGCACGCCGCCGAGAACGTCTTCCGGGGCATCGAGAAGCAGATGGGAGATTCGTATCGAGACACCGGCCCGCTGTTCGCGGATTGTGCTCTTGAGAGAGTTATATCCATAAAATGAAACCCGGTAGGGGCCGCGTTTCGAGGGAGGGTATCCCGCACACACTTTTCGCGCGACACGGAGGAGTTTTTTTCCGGCTTCTTCGATCAGCTCGGCGGAAGGTGCATTGTTGGATTGGATGTTTGCTTTTGGAGGCGCTTCCCGCTTGGATGTGTCCTCCGGTCGCACGGGACAATCTTCCTCCCACAGGAGGTCCTGATAAAGGTCTTTTTCGATGCCTGACCGATGCGATACCGCCCTCATGGCTTTTTGTGTTCCGCAGCCGATGATCCGTCGGAACCCGGAGATGATGAAAGTTGTGCAATTTTACGATTCAAATAAGAAAACACCCAGAATCCCCACATCACCGTTCCACCCAGCACAATCAGAAAAAGGATGGTGAGGTGGTTGGGCAAGCGCGACCCCAGATAGGCCGATACCGCCAGCAGAAAACACAAACCATGCAGCAACAGGACGGCGTGGCGATGGGACAAGCCCAGTTGAAGAAGACGATGATGGATATGCTCGCGGTCGGGCGCAAAAGGATGCTGTCCTCGGCGGCTGCGTCGGATCACGGCCAGGCCGGTGTCCAGAATGGGAAGTAATAGAGCCACAAGCGGAAAAAGAAGGGACAGCACTGTCGTACTTTTTACACTGTTCTCGATCGCGCCGGCGCCGAGCAAAAAACCGAGATAAAGCGCTCCCGCATCCCCCATGAATATTTTCGCCGGGTGGAAATTATAGGGAAGGAAACCCAATGTCGTTCCGATGAGAACCAGCGAAACCAGGCTGACAAATCCCTGCCAGGGGGAAAGGGCGATAGCCAAGTTGGCGCAGGCGGCGAAAAAGACCACCCCGGCGGCAAGGCCGTCAAGGCCATCCACCAGGTTGATCGCGTTAGCAATCCCGACAATCCAGAAAACCGAGAGAATCCAGCCGGCGGCTCCCAGAGAAACCTGCCCGCCACCGAACGGATTTGTGACAAGTTCAAAACGAAAGCCGAAGGCAACCAGGAAAAAGGCCACAAGGACTTGAGCCAGCAGTTTCCATTTGGGAGCCATGCTACACAGATCATCGTAAATCCCCACCAGCAATATCATCGTAGCTCCCACAAACAGCACAACCCACTTCTCCAGCCAGGCCGAGCTTTCAAGCAAAAAGGGACACCGATGAATCACATAAACGAAAACAGCGGCATAGGAGGCATGAAAAGCCAGTCCGCCCAAGTAGGGGATCGGGCGATCGTGTACTTTCCGACCGATCGGCCGGTCCACGGCTCCCAAAGCCTTTGCCAAAACAATCCACACCGGTGTGGTTACAAGCGCCACCAGGAAAGAGAGAACCGCGATCTCCCAATAGGTCCGTGGAAGCCAGTGCATCATGGCAACAAGATCCTCTTCGGATCAGAATCATACTGTTCCTCGCAACGCAAGTTCAGTGCTGTAGGGAGAAACCGTGGTATCTTGCGCACCGGCGAATCGTCCGTTAGCCTGTGAATTGCGAAACAGCGCATGACCCATTCATAGAATCGACAGAAAAAGCCATGAAATCCCGAAACATTCTCCTGGGTTTGTTCCTGACACTGGTTGTTCTGGTGGCCATGGCGACCGTGGTCCTGGGGATACTGATTTCCATGTACAACGGGAGGGTTTCGACCCTTCTTGGTGGCGGGAATATCGCATTGGTTCGAATTGAGGGCGTGTTGTATGACGTGGAAGACTGGCTGGAACAGATTGAGGAATACGGAAAGAACTCTTCTATTTCTGCGGTGGTTGTGCGGATCGACAGTCCGGGAGGAGCGATTGCCCCATCCCAGGACCTGTACCGCGCGATTCTTGAATTGCGTGAGAAGCATCACAAGACAGTGGTGGCGTCATTCGGGTCCATTGCCGCATCGGGGGGGTATTACGCGGCCTGTGGGGCAAACTCCATTGTCAGTTCGGAGGGAACACTCACCGGGAGTGTGGGAGTGTATATGAAGCTCTGGCAAGCGCAGGATTTGTTGCAGAAAATCGGAATCGGCGCGGAAACAATCAAAGCGGGACGGTTTAAGGACATTGGGGATTTCGATCGGGTACTCACTCCCGAAGAACGTCAGATGCTTCAAGAGACTGTGGACGACATGTACGATCAGTTTGTCGAGGTGATCGAGAAAGGCAGGCGGAATTCATTTCTGAAATTGCTGCGTTCCGATCCGGTCGAGATGAGGCAATCTAAGATCGGTGAAACGGGGGACTTAGAATATCCATATTCAGAGGAGATTCTGAGCCTGATTGAGGAATATCGTGAATCGATTCCGACGGAACGGGCATTTGTCGGTCCGAGACCTTCGGGAGAACCGGCAGCGGCAACAGAGACCCTTTCGGAAGCAACGGCGGCCTCGGCTAATGAATCAGCGGATATCCGTCGGCCCCCATCGGAAGTCGAAAAAAGACTATTGAAGGAATTTGCCCGGCAAGTAGCGGATGGGAAGATCTACACGGGTCGGCAGGCAAAAGAAATCGGCCTGGTAGATCACCTGGGAACGCTGGATGATGCGATCAAGCTCGCAGCGAAACTCGCCGGAATCCAGGGCGAACCTAATGTGATAGAGAAGAAACCGGGACGCCAGGGATTGATCGACCTGCTGACAGAGGGACTAGCGAAGGTAATGAAGTCGCGCGTGTATTCGCCGTTCGAGTACAGATTTCCGTACTAATGTGAGGAATCTCGCCGTAGCAGCACGCGGACATGAGATCGCCACATCCCGGCCCTTCGCAGACTCAGGGGCCGGGATTCGCGATGACGGAATCGGGACTGCGCTTTCTTTTCCCAATCACCGGCCCCGCTGGATTCGTGCTCGCGATGACGGGGCGGGCACAGGCTCGATAAACCATGCTTACTCTTATCCAATCACCCGTCCCGCCGGTGGGATTCGCGATGACGGAACAGGGAACCACGGTTTCTTCATCAAATCATCGGCTTTGGCGATGCCATCCTCACAGAAATAAACCCCTGCCTTCGATCCGACCGGAATCATCGGTACAATAGCTGTTTTGTATGCCGATCTCAGCATTGGGGTGTTCCAGTGAAATATATCATTGTCGTTCCGGATGGAATGAGCGACCTGCCCGAAGAATTCGAAGGCGGTCGGACACCTCTGTCCGAGGCAGAACATCCGGTCATGAATGATCTGGCTCGCCGGTCCGAAGTGGGCTGGGCCGAGACTGTTCCGCAAGGGATGGAGCCGGGCAGCGATGTCGCGGCGCTGTCGATATTTGGCCTCTCACCCACGCAGTACTACACGGGCCGCGCTCCACTGGAGGCGGCCAGCCTGGGACTTGGAATCGGGGATGGAGTGGCATACCGCTGCAACCTGGTCACCATTCGAGACGAAGTCATGGCGGATTTCACGGCAGGGCATATTACTTCACCGGAAGCCGCCGAACTCATTCGGGCAGTGGATGCGGCCCTGGGGAAGAACGGCGTGTCGTTTCATCCGGGCGTCTCTTACCGTCATGCCATGCTTGCCCCGGCGGAATACCTCGACGCGAAGTGCACTCCCCCGCACGATATTACGGATCGACCAATCGGTGAATACCTTCCAAAGGGAGCCATCGGTTCGGTTCTGCTGGAATTGATGGAGAAATCACGCGACGTATTTGAGAATCATCCGGTTAATCTGAAGCGCATTTCCGACGGGAAAAAACCTGCAACCCAGATCTGGCTGTGGGGCCAGGGGAAGAAACCGGCCCTGCCGACCATGAAAGATCGGTTCGGTTTGACGGGCGCAGTTGTGACGGCGGTGGACCTGGTGAAAGGGATTGGCCTGTTACTTGGACTCGAGGTCCCTGTTGTGGAAGGAGTTACAGGTTTTGTTGATACGAATTACGAAGGAAAAGCGGATGCCGTCCTGGAGGCTCTGCACCGCCTGGATTTCGCCTACGCCCACATTGAAGCGCCCGATGAAGCAGGACATATAGGCGACGGCGAACTGAAACGCCACGCCATCGAGGACGTGGACCGGCGATTCCTCAGACGCCTGGTGGATGGGCTGAACGCGGACCCGGCTTTACAACCGTACCGTCTGCTTCTGTTGCCGGACCATCCGACCCCGATTTCGATCAAGACGCACATCCGCAAGGGTGTACCGTATTTTCTTTACGACAGTCGGAAGGATGTGCAGGGAACTTTGTCGGAGTTCAGCGAGTCGGCCATGCAAAGACATACAGGCAAACGGGTTCCCGGATTTCAATTGATGGATTTTCTGTTGGAAAGAAATGGGTGACCCGATTTTACGATATAAAGGAGTGAGAGTTATCCAATGGCCCTGATCGTACAGAAGTTCGGCGGCACGTCCATGGCCGATCCCAACCGGATTTGCGAGTCCGCGAAACGAGTGAAACGGGAATTGGATCGGGGCAACCAGGTGGTGGTTGCCGTATCCGCCATGAAAGGAGAAACGGACCGCCTGCTGAACCTGGGGATGGCGATCAATCCGCGCGCAGGCGCAGACTGCCCCCGCGAGATGGATATGCTGGCCTCCACGGGAGAACAGGTTTCCATTGCTCTCATGGCGATTGCCTTGAATTCCATGGGATACGATTCCATCTCCCTCACCGGCAGGCAGGTGGGTGTGTACACAGACGGGGCGTTTATGAAGGCGAAGATCACCAACATCACAGCGGATCGGGTCAAGAGAGAACTGGCGGAGGGCAAGGTGGTTGTTGTGGCGGGCTTTCAAGGGATGGACCCGAACGATGATGTGACAACCATGGGCCGTGGGGCCTCGGACCTGACAGCGGTGGCGATTTCTGCGGCTCTGAAAGCGGATCGCTGCGATATCTACACCGACGTGGACGGGGTCTACGCAGCCGACCCGCGAATCGTGCCGCAGGCGAAGAAACTGCCGGTGATTTCTTATGAGGAGATGCTGGAAATGGCTTCCGCGGGAGCGAAGGTGCTTCACACCCGCGCCGTGGAACTTGCCGCGAAATACAACGTGAAAGTGAAAGTTCTATCAAGTTTTGACGAATTACCGGAGGATATCACTGTGGACTTGCCCGGAACCATTATTACCTCGGAACCCGACAGCATTCGGGAAGATGTCTTGGTCAGTTCGATTCAGCGAACGACAAACGAGGCGAAAGTGACATTGGTGGACGTGGCCGACAGGCCGGGAACCGCCGCGAAAATCTTTCAGCTGCTCGCCGACTATTCGGTGGTCGTTGACATGATTGTTCAAAATGTAGGAGCGGGAGGAAAAGCGGATCTTTCATTTACGGTGGAACGGCCGGACCTCGTTCGCATCAAGAAAATCGAAGATCAGATCAAGGAACTGGTCGGGGCGCAGGATGTCCTCTATGACGATAAAATTTCGAAAATCTCCGCAATCGGTGTCGGAATGCGGACACATGCCGGAGTTGCGGCACGGATGTTCGATGCGCTGGGAAAGCGCGGAATCAACATCATGATGATCAGCACATCCGAAATCAAAATCTCCGTGGTGATTGGAGAAGAATATACCGAACTGGCCGTTCGGACCTTGTGCGATGAATTTCATTTGACAGAAAGCACAAATTGAGATTCTTTTAAGGGGATGGGACGGATAGGACCGATGAGGCCAATCAACCCCACACTACACCCTCCCCAATCTTGGGAAGGGAAATCAGGGGAGGTGGCACAGGTTTCCAGCCTGTGGTGCGGTGATAAGACAGGCAAATATGCTCCGCAAGAGCATCTGAGTTGCGGGAAGCGAGGAAGATAGGTAAACCCAAAGGGGGATCGCTGCATACAATAAGGGAGAATCAATCGGATTGATTCTGCGAAAGGGCAGATATTTTCATTTCGACTTTCCGGATGGGATGAATATGCGCAAGTCATTGATTTTTCTTCTCTTGAGCTGCTTATGCTATACTGGAGTCTCTATTGCGCGAGTATCGGAACACGGGCAGGAAAACCGGAACGTTATTGTTCTGCTGAAAGGATCTCCGGTAAGCGTTGTTGCTGTGGAAAAAGGCGCTGTCTCCGCCTACAAAGGATTTCGAGCGAAGCGTGAACCGTCCCGGATTGTTCTGGAACACCGAAGCGCCCTTCAACGTCAACAGGCGGGTTTTATCAAAAAAGTTCAAGAGATTTCGGAAGACATTCGGGTAGAAAGACAGTTTACCGGTCTGATCAACGGACTGGCTATGGAGATTCCGAAAGGATTTGAAGAGCAGATCCGCAGCCACCCGGAAGTAGTGGCCGTTGTTCCGGTCCGACAGTATCGTCCGCTGCTTAATGTCAGCAACTCGCTTATGGACTGCGAACAGGCCTGGGTCGACAACGGCGGCGATTCCGTTGCAGGAGCCGGGATCAAGATCGGTGTGATCGACACAGGGATCGATAATACCCACCCCATGTTTGATGACACCGGGTATGTCATGCCCGACGGATACCCGATGGGAACCCTGAGTTTCACCTCGAAAAAGATCCTTGTTGCCCGGTCGTTTCCCCGCACGGGTGATGGCGCTCTGGCATCCACTCCACGGGACCTGGACGGTCACGGAACGCACTGTGCCTCTTGCGCGGCAGGGCGCCTGAATACGCTTTCCCCCCTGGGGCAGATTTCCGGCGTCGCGCCGAATGCATACCTGGGTAATTACAAAATCTTCACCGGCGAGTATGCATACACCGACCAGATCATTGCGGCGTTGGAAGCCTGTGTTGAGGATGGCATGGATATCATCAACATGAGCCTGGGGGATGAAGGATATATCGAGACAGCTCTCGACCCGGAGGCGATAGCTCTTCGAAACGCCATTGCTTGCGGCGTTGTTGTTGTGGCTGCCGCCGGAAACTCAGGACGAGAGGAAAGCATCGGCAGTCCAGGCCAGATTCCGGAGGTTATTGCGGTCGGATCAGTCAACAATGCACATTCGGGGTCCGGACCATCGAATCCCCTGGACGTGGATATGCATATTTACGCGGATGGCGTACGGATTCTGTCGTATGTGGAACTGACAGTCGGAGAGGATGCGGAGTATTTCGCGACCTACGGTGTAGGAAGATACCCGCTCATTGATGCGGATTTGATCGATGGGGGTGGATACGGCGGGGCAACGGATGGAGCGGTCTGCAGCGATCTGCCGGCGGGTTCCGCCGAGGGGAAGTGGGTTTTGGCCGTTCGATACGATTGCACGTTTACGAGCAAGTTGAACCGCATTCAGGCGGCAGGGGGGCTGGGGGGACTGATCTACAATTCGGCGAATCCCCCGGAGGGCGATGCAAACCTGCCGGTGGCCTATCCCTCCACACCTGGAGCGCACCTCCCGGCGTACTTTATCGGGCACAACGTCGGTCTTCAAATTAAGGAGGCCATCCGTACCCACAATCTTGTTGAGATCGAGATCATCGCCGCCCCGCCGACGGAAGGTCCCCAGACTCCTTACGAGCTCAGCAATTATTCCTCGCTTGGTCCGACGCTGGATTACACAGTCAAGCCGGATGTCGTATCGGTTGGGGGATACAGTTATGCGGCGGTTCAGAATGATGTGCCGGGTGGCGGTCCGAGCGGGAACCGTTTTCAGATATCGGGATTCGATTTTGTCAGCGGAACCAGTTTCTCCTGCCCGCGTGTTTCCGGGACAGCGGCCCTCCTAAAACAGGCTCACCCGGACTGGAGCCCGGAACAAATCAAGTCTGCGCTGGTGATTACGGCAGATCGTCCCAGCCCTCTCAACGGCCTCTCGCCGATGAAAAGAGGCGGCGGTTTTGTTTCTGCCGACCGAGCGGTGGATACGTCCATTCTGGTTAGTCCACCGACCCTGAGTGTGGGTCGTCAAATGTTGCGCAATTCTCGGACCGTAACACTGCCAATCGAACTGAGGAACATTTCCGACCAGGCAATCGAGCTTGATTTGAGCTTGCAATTTCGGTCCCGTGGGACGATGCAGTCCAGCTCTGTGTTCCCGTCAGAGATGACGATCCCATCCGGAGTTCAAAAACCGGCGACCGTAACGTTAACATTTACCGCCCCGGTTGCTCTCGGCGGAAGCCTGGATTTTGACGGGGATGTTGTGATTCAGGCGACTGGGACAGATGCCGCCTGGAAAGTCCCGGTTTGGGGCAGGGTTGTCTCTGCCCCGGAACCGACAGGACCGGTTCTCCTGTTGGATGATGACCGAACCACCGACCCGGAAAGATGGTATCCGCTCGCTGTCGAGGAAGCAGGATATACCTATACGGAATGGAATATGGAGGTCATGGGGCAGTATCCTGATTCTCAATATCTCTCGAACTTTGAGACAGTGATGTGGTTTATGGGCGGTCGCTCACTCAATTCGTTGTCATCCTCCGAATTCCTGACGGAATTGAATAATCGTGTGCGTTTCAACAATGAGCTGACCGAATACCTGGCGCGGGGCGGGACGCTATTTCTTTCCGGGCAGGATTGGAGCGACCAGCAGGAGAGTTGCCCATTCGGCCAATACGCGCTTCATATCCGGGGTTTCCAGTGGGATCCGTTTTCCAGTCATAACCGGATAGACGGGCGTTATATTGAGGAGATGCGGGTTTACGGAGTATCCGGTAACCCGGTGGGCAATGGTCTTGAAGACACGCTGCTGTTCGATTCGTACCTGGAAAACTGCGCCGATCTGATTTATACCGACTCGAGCGAGTATGCTCAAGCGGCCATTCGAACGAGTGAATCTCCCAGTGGCGTGGTTGGGATCAATGTGGAAACACCGGCCTACCGCGCAATTTTCCTGGCCTTTCCAATGGAACGTCTGTCGGAAGAGGGCATGTTCCTTCTGATGAAGAACGGTCTGGATTGGCTGACTTCCTACGAACCGGTTCCGATTGCGATTGAGTCGATTGAACCCAAAAGTCAGCTGGACAAGACAAAGGATTTGACGGTGTTTGTCCATGTAAGGGGTCTCAGTTATGAAACCGGAAACCTGCTGAGCCTGGATTCCTATAACATCCCTATTCTGGCTTACGATGGCTCTGGGAGTATGGAGGCGCTTGTGCCTGCGGGACTACCGGATGGTCTTTACGATGTTGTCTGGCGGACCCCGGACGGTCAGGTGACGAAAGTCCCTGATATATTTAAGGTTGGGGTTGGTGACTTGCCAACAGCTATCAGTGATTGGGTCTCTCGATAATCCGCCAATGAATCACCGAAAGATCGGATTGGCCACGGATTACACAGAAGAAGAACTCACCGGCGGATATGAACCATTGATTGCCTGCAGGAGAAGGCCGGGGGCATGGGCTGGAAAACTTCAGGGTTCGAGATTTTTCCCTGATTCCGGCTTGCGGTAATGTGAGGGTAAAGGGGCGCTGGATCACAGCACGGCCGGGATGCATCTATCGGAGTCCCAAAGGCAGCGGGTGGGAATTGCCAAAGTTCCGTATTGGAAAGCGCGAATCCTGATCCTGGACGAGCCGACAGTGGTGGCGACTCCATACGAGAGCCGATTCCCTGTTGAAAATCCTGCAAGATTGAAAGAGTAGGTACTTGCGGTAGTTTTGACTGTACAGTGGATTTCCGAGACCGTTTCGGTTTGAGATACTGACATTCGCGAATCGGGTCCCGGTGTTTTATGATGGGAGAGTTCGCGCGATCTATGGAACGAAAGAAGTTTCGGTAGAACAGCTCGGTCGGGGCACGTATAAACTTAACCCCCTCTGTATCACCATCAAAAGGTCTTAACTTTATTTGCGTTGTTCAGACGGCAAATCCGGTGGCAGAGAAACGAATATGCCTGCGATTGTGGCTATTGAGCGTTGCGAAAGTTACCGATTGGAAACGGTCCGGGAATCCCTGCGGACTCTTATGTCGCACCTGGGAGGAATTGAGGCCTACGTAAAACAGGGTAACCGTGTCCTGCTGAAACCCAACATGCTGAGCGGAGACCGTCCGGAACGACTTGTATGCACACACCCGGCGTTGATTGAAGCGGTGATCCTCCTGTGCAGGGAGGCAGGCGCAGAGCCGGTGGTGGGCGATAGTCCGGCGGTGGGAACAGCGAGAAGAACCGCTAAGGGAAGTGGAATCCTTGAAGTCTGCCGGCGGCACGATGTGTCGATTGTGGATTTGGGAAAATCGCTTCGCGGCAAGGCCGAGCCGCTGTTCGGGGCAAACCGCCCTCAGATCACAAACGGCCTGGACCAGTTCGATGCGATTCTGAATCTTCCGAAAGTAAAAGTGCATCAGCAAATCTACCTGACGCTCGCGGTGAAAAACCTGTACGGCTGTGTTCCGGGGCGACGGAAAGCATTATGGCATTTTCTGCTTCGGAGAAGCGTGGATGAGTTTGCGCGGATGATCGTGGCAAATATGATGGCGATCCGTCCGACACTCAGCATTACCGACGGGATCATTGCGATGGAACGCACGGGACCACGGAAAGGAGATCCCGCTTCGGTCGGTTTGCTGGTCGCGGGTACGGACTGCGTGGCAGTGGACCGGGTGTGGATGGAGTTGCTCGGAGCGAAAGTGGAAGATTATCCGATCCTTCGGGCGGCTCATGAGATGGGGATCGGCGAGACGGACCTTTCCGCGATTGAAACTCGGGGAGTTCCGCTTGCCGAGGCGCGAGCGAAGGATTTTCGGCTCCTGGAGGAGATGGAGCCGATCGGGTTCAGTCTGCCGCATATCGTTCGAGGGATATGGAAGCAGTTGCGCGGGAAGATGCTGCCGGCAAGGGATAAGGTGGAGTAAGGTAAAAATGTCTCACGGAATGTCCGCCGGCAAGATGCCGGCGCCACCCGGAGAGAGAGGCTCACGCCGATGGTTTCTCGAAGGAAGAAAGGGAAGAAACTCTCACATCAGGGTTTCAGGGCGGAGTCTACCTCGGCGGCATAATCGCGTATCGTCATCTCGTGAACGGCGCCCAGATCCGATAAGGCTCCGTCGAAGTTCTCGGCATTTCCGACAATGACAATCCGCAAAGAATCGGGATGAAGCCATTTTTTTGCCACCCGAAGAATATCGTCCCGGGTCACTTTAGAGACCTTATCGCAGAACGTGTCGAGATAGTCTTCCGGAAGCCCTTCGTATTCGAGTTCCACTCGTTGTTCCACGATGTTTCGCGTTGTAGTGAAATGGAACACGAACTGATTTAGAAAGCTGTCTTTGGCCGTAGACAGTTCCTGTTCGCTGACAGGCTCCTCGCAGATGCGACGGATTTCGTTCTTCATCAGGGTTATGGCGCGAAGGGTCGATTCGCTTTTTGTTTCGGCGTGGGCGATAAACAGCCCGCGATCCCGTTTCGGCTCGAACTGGCTGTAAACACTGTATGCCAACCCCTCATTGCTTCGGACACCGGACATCATGCGTGAGGAGAACGAACCGCCGCCGAGGATGAAATTCATGATCCGCACCGGAATGTAATCCTCATCGGTGCGGCGAATCCCCAGGTGTCCCATTCGAATATTGCTCTGGGTAAGGTCTTTGGGGAAATAAAATACACCGCCTTCGGGGACACTTTCATCCGGCAGATCGGGAAGATCGGGGAATGGGACATCCCGGCGCTCCCAGCTACCGAATTTGTCTTTAAGACGCGCCGACATTTCCGTGGTGTCAAAATCTCCGGCGATGCCGAGAATGATGTTGTTGGGCACATAATAGCGCCGATGAAAATCAATCAGGTCCTGACGTTGGATGGCTACCACGGTGTTCGCTTCGCCTTCGACCGGACGAGCGTAAGGGTGATCGCCATAGACGATTCGTTGAAACTCGCGTTCGACGATATCGCCGGGTTGATCGTTTCTGCGCCGGATACTTTCCAGGACTTCCTTTTTGCAAAGGTCAATTTTCTCCTGGCGGAATTCGGGCTGCATCAGGATTTCCGCGAAGATCGGCAGGACGGTATCGAGGTCCTTGCTGAGACATCCCATTCGGGCAATACCGCGTTCCTGTTCGATGGAGGATTCTACGGAAGCGCCGATGAACTCCAGGATTTCATCGATCTGTTCGCCGGTCTGTTCGCGTGTGCCGCCCGTGCGCATCACCTCGCCGGTGAGACTCGCCAATCCCATTTTGTCGAGCGGATCATAGATGGCCCCCACTCGAATTATGGCGTAGAAATCCAGGACCGGCAGGTTGTGATCCTCACGGAAATAGATCAGCAGGCCGTTATCCAGCGCGGTTCGACTCACATCCGGCATAGTAAAAGATAATTCCGGGTAAGTGAGGTCGCGCGGATGCTCAGGAAGGTCCGCTGCAAATACAACAAAGGAGGGGATCACGCAAACAAATAAGAGTCGAGACAATACGGATCGTTTCATCATTCTTTCCCTCCCTCCGGTTTGACCAGTTGCGCCACGGTTCTGTTGGAACGGAGAAAGTACTTTGCGGCAACCCGCTGGACATCCGCCGGGGTAATTGCCTCCCAATTCTCCAGCAAGGTATTGACGTATTCCCATTGGTATAGCGCCTCATAGTAGGCGATCTTATCTGCGAGACCCTCGTTGGTTTCCAATCCACGAATGAAATCCACACGAAGGCGATTCTTCACTTTCTGTAATTCCTTCGCCTCAACGGGTTCGGTAATCATTTTCTCCATTTCAGCGTCGAATGCGGTGAGCAGTTCGGCGGCCGTATGGGGACTTCGGGGAACAAGGACAAAAATGAACAACCCGGGATATTTATCCGGACCGGCGTATGCCTTAGCCTGAACCGCAATCTGTTTTTCCAGGACAAGACTTTTATAGAGTCGGGAGGTCCGGCCCTCGGAAAGTAGAGATTGCAGAATATCCAGGACGTATTGATCCGGGTTATCAATGGCAGGCTTGTGATAGCCGAGAAAGACCATGGGTTCCGCATCGAATTCGACATCCACGCGACGTTCTCCCCGCTGTTCCGGTTCGACCGTTCTGACCCGTGCGGGTGGCGGTTGAGACGGAATCCCACCGAAATAGCGTTCGATCATCGGCAGCACCTGATCCGGATGAATATCTCCTACAAGAACCATGGTGCAGTTATCAGGGGCGTAATGGATTCGCCGGAATTGCTCGACTTCCTCCCGTCGGATGGCGCAGATATCGGACATCCATCCGATCACAGGCCATTGGTAAGGATGCGCGGTAAAGGCCATGGCGGTGAGCTGCTCCCAGAGCGCACCCTGCGGGTTATTTTCAATACTGCGCCGACGTTCCTCGGTTACAACGTCCCTCTCCGAGTAGAACTCGCGGAAAACAGGGCTGCGCATCCGGTCCGACTCCAGCCAGCACCAGAGTTCCAGGCGGTTGGAGGGGATGGAGCAATAGTAGTGGGTATAATCCGAGCCGGTGGAGGCATTGAGACCCGCTGCGCCGTTTCTCAGGTAAATCTCCCATAATTCGTCTTTCACCACGAGTTTGCGATGTTCCGCTTGCAGCTCATTGAGCTTCTTTTGCAAATCGGCGATTTTCTCCTGATCCGCTTTCTCGCCTTTCGCCTTTTCCTCCGAGAGTGGGACAGCGACGGCCTCGATTTCTTTCAGGAGCGGAAGTTCCCGCTGATAATCCTTCGTGCCGATGATCTGGGTTCCTTTGAACATCATGTGTTCCAGGAGGTGAGCCACGCCGGTGATTCCGGGGCGCTCATCCACGGAGCCGACCTTGAAGACCATTTGGGCGGCAAAGGTCGGGGAATCGTGCCGTTCCAAAATCAGGATTTTCAGGCCGTTGCTCAACTCGAACTGCCGGACATCGAGGCGCAAAGATTCTGCCGCGAAAACAGGCAAGAGAGAAAACAGGGCGAAAAAACAGACAAATGTTCTCATACGGTAAACCTCAGATTGCTGCAAACTGTGAACTTTCCAAACTTGTAAATATACAAAATAATTATACAAAACCCGGACTCTTTCGGCTCGGGTTCCCAACATTATTCCCATGTACAGGAGAAAGTATAACTTATAGCACCTTGATTTTACTATAGATAGAGTGGTTTTTCAAGAAATATTCTATTTATTTAAGTTGAGAGCATGACAGACAGTAACGATTGGAGATATACTCCATTCGGAGAAGATGAGAATCACTGAATTTGCATTCCTCGGTAATCCATACGACCTGTTCAAACGTATTTACGTTTAATAGAGAGTTTGGGATCGAATAAAAACCCTATTTTCTGCGTATTAAGACATGAAAAGAAGTAAAACATTTTAAGCCGTCTGCGACAGGGAAGGCACAGAATCCAATGGAACTTTTAATTGGAGACATACTCCTTCAGAACGGGGTGATTACCGAGGAGCAGCTCCAGGCGGCACGGTCCGCGAAGGACGAGACCGGTGAGACCCTGGATGAGGTGTTGTTGCGTCAGGGAGCAATCCAGGAGAAGCAGCTTCTGGATATTTTGAGCGATGCCCTGGGAACCCGTTGGGTGCATATTCCCGAGCGGATTGATCCGCAGGTGACATCCCTGGTTCCGGCGGAGTTTGCATTCCGGCATGTCATTCTACCTATTTCCCGCGAGAACGGTGTGTTGACTGTGGCCACTCTGGACCCCACGCAATTGCATGTCAGCGATGATCTCAAGATGCTCACGGGTCTCGACATAGAGATGGTATTAGCGCCCAGAAAGGAACTTCTGGAGAACGTTGAAACCTATTTCGGGACCACTGTGGAGAAAATGATTGCCGATCTCTCGGTAGGTGGAGACTCATCGAGGATGACAGAGGTTACGGAGGTCACGGATCTGCGCGACTTGGCCCGGGAACCGACGGTCATCAACCTGGTGAATCTGATTATTTTCCAGGCGGTGCAAGAGCGGGCAAGCGACATTCATATTGAGCCGTTCGAGAATATCCTGAAAGTCCGATACCGGATCGACGGGTTGTTGCGCGAAATGCCGCCGCCGCCGAAACACCTCCAGGCTGCGGTGGTATCCCGCGTAAAAATCATGGCGGACATGGACATTGCGGAGCGGTTTACCCCGCAGGATGGTCATATTCGTTTGCGCATGGGCGATCGGGAATTGGACCTGCGCGTATCCACCGTCCCCACCGTGTTCGGCGAGAGCGTAGTTATGCGTATTCTGGACAAGACGAGCATTCTGCTCGGGGTGAATGAGCTGGGACTGTTTGAGGATACGGAAAAGAAGTTCATCAAGTTGCTGCACCGATCCCATGGGATCATTCTGGTGACCGGACCGACAGGTTCAGGAAAAACCACGACACTTTATGCAGCATTGAACTATATCAAATCCCCGACGCTGAAGATCATCACGATTGAGGAGCCGGTAGAATATAACCTGGAAGGGATCAACCAGATACAGGTGAATCCCAAGCGGGGATTGACGTTTGCCAACGGGCTTCGGTCCATCGTGCGCCAGGACCCGGATGTGATTATGGTAGGCGAGATTCGTGATCCGGAGACGGCGGAGATTGCCATTCGTTCGGCGCTGACCGGACACCTGGTGTTCAGCACGCTGCACACAAATAATGCCGCTGGAGCCATTACCCGGTTGCTGGATATGGGAGTAGATGCCTACCTGTTGTCGTCCTCCATATCCGGCGTATTGGCACAGCGTCTGGTTCGAGTGATCTGTCCGAATTGCCGCGAACCCTATCGTCCCCTGGATGAAACGCTGGCGATCTGCGGAATCACCGATCCCGAGAATTATTCGTTCATGCACGGGGCCGGATGTGAGGAATGCCGGGGTAGCGGTTACCATGGAAGAAGCGGTGTTTTTGAATTGCTTATCCTGACGGATGAAATCCGTGACCTGATACTGACGCGCCCCTCCACCAATCAGATCAACAATGCGGCCCATGCAATGTCTCTTCGGGAATACGGGCTGGAAAAAGTGCGGCATGGGGTGACAACCCTGGAGGAAGTCGCTCGGGTGACGGTGGATGATGAGATTTAGAGGGAACTGAAGCACAGAACTCACTGGCAAGATTCTCACCGGAAAGATGCTGGCGCCACCCTTTTTTTCTCGGCGACCTTTCTCCCGGAGGGAGAGTGTGAAGGGGGTGGCTCCGCTTAAGAGGGAGTATGAGAATTGGGGGGATAAGTGACGGAAGATCAACCGCCTCTTTATCTCTCCCAGACTTTGGGGGAGAGGTCCCTCCCCCGAAGATCGGGGGAGGTCAGGTGGGGGTTGACCGGATAGCACAAGACTCCTCGGCGTGACAGTTATGACCGAGCTTTCTTAGGAGCGAAGCGTGGCAATCTCGTTGTTGGCGCGTACAAACAGGGGATCGCCACGTCGCTTCGCTCCTCGCGATGACGTGACTTTGTAAAGGCAATTCAGTTACAGGACACCGGAGGGAATCGAGCGGCAATCGTATTGAAGAGACAACTATTCCAAGGATGATTCGGAATCGAAGATGGGCGGATTCATTTATCGCGCGTTATCCCCGGAAGGCCGGGAAGTTTCCGGGAATCTGATTGCATCAACGCGATCCGAGGCGGTGATGCAATTGCGCAAGGATGGGTTTCTTCCGATTGAAATCGTTTCCAAGGAAGAACAGGTTGAAAAAACAGGGGAAGAGACGAAAAAGCGCGGTCGGGGTGGGGGCGGTCGGAGACGCGACCTTCCTGTATTTACCCGTCAGATGGCGGCGTTGTTAGCCGCGGGCATCCCGATGGTTCAAAGCCTGACGATCCTCCAAGAACAGACGGAAAATCCCGCGCTGGCAGAGGTCATTCGCAAAATTCGTAAGGATATCACAGAAGGCGCAAGTCTTTCCGAGGCGTTCTCTAAACATCCCCGATATTTCTCGAAGTTGTACTGCAACATGGTTCGGATCGGAGAGACCGGGGGCGTGTTGGACAGTGTGCTTCAGCAGTTGTCGGCGTTCATGGAAGCCGAGCAGGCTTTGCGTTCGAGCGTGATAACGGCATTGGCGTACCCGGCGATTGTGGTTGCGGTGGGCACGCTTTCGGTGAGCGTTCTGGTCTTCTTTGTGATTCCGCGACTCTCCTCTGTGTTTGCGGATTTCGGTGCGGACCTGCCGCTGCCGACAAAGATTCTGATCGGGACCAGTCATTTCCTGGTAACCTGGTGGTGGCTGCTGCTGGGGATCGGAGTGATGGCATTCTGGGGATTCGACAAGTACAGAAAATCGCCGTCCGGCAAAAGGCAGATCGATATTTTTATTACCCGATTACCGATGATCGGTTCCATGCTGACCAAGGCGCATATTGCCCGGTTTTCGAGGACCATGGGGACATTGACCTCCAGCGGAATCCCGGTACTCCAGGCGCTTTCGCTGGTGCAGGAAACCACGACAAATTATCTCCTGGCGGAGGCGCTTGAACAGACGCGCGAGAAGGTCCAGCACGGGGAGGGCCTTTCCGGTCCACTTCGTCAAACCGGCAGGTTTCCGCCGATGGTAGTCAACCTGATCGCCGTAGGGGAGGAATCCGGGACATTGGACAAAATGCTGCTGGAAGTGGCGGAGAATTACGATCTGGAGGTCGATCACGCCATCAAGCGGTTTATTACGCTGTTTGAGCCGCTGGTGATTATCCTGATCGCCATCGGGGTGGGCGGGGTGATTGTCTCGTTCCTGTTGCCGATTCTCAGAATTGGAGAGGTTATCCAATGAAACCGGCGTTTCGACATAGTTTTACGCTGGTGGAGCTGATCCTGGTGTTGACCATCATGGGTCTGCTCAGCACGGCCATGGCGCCGGTGATGAAGAACTTACTGCGTGCGCAGAGATTGCCGAATGCGGCCGCCATGCTGGCATCCTCGATTCGCTATTGTCGGAGCACGGCAGTGCATCGGAGCGCATTGACACGGCTGATCTTCGACACGGAACAGGGACGGCTGCGGATTGAGACGGAATCCTCTCCCCTTTCTCAACCCGGAGTCTTTGAGGAAATTCCGCTGCCGACCGGCTTGCAAAAAGAGCTGGAGGAATGCGTATCCGAGATTCAGATCAAACAGATGGCGGAATACGGAACGGAGGATGTTGAGCAGCTGGAATTCCAACCGGACGGGGTAATTGTCGGGCCGACCGGCATGATCAGCGACACGTTTATCTATCTCAAAGGGAAGGATGAGTCGGAAGTTTACACGATCGCGGTGGTTGGGATCACCGGGCAGGTTTTGGTGATGGATCATGAGGCGTCAACGTTTTACGATGAGTTGTAGGCAGAAGCCCCCTCTCGGTGCGCCCGTGAACGGGTGGAAGAAGGTCCATTTCTGGGGGGAGGGCTGTGTTATGGGCCGGATCAAGTGGCTATTCGAGCGGTGGAAGAAGGTCCATTTCTGGGGGGAGGGCTGTGGGGCGGTGTCAAGACCCTCACTGCTCCGCTTGCCCGGAGGGAGAGGGAAAAGAATGGGATTTACGTTGGTGGAGGCGATTTTGGCGATGACTATTATGGCGATAGCGGTGGTGGGAATCATGGGAGCGTTTTCGGGAGCGTTGATGAACGGTTCCATGGCGGAGGATTACACGCTGGCATCCATGCGGGCGCAGCTGGTTATGGCGCAGATTCGTGCGGGAGCCATCACACCGTATGACGTCAACCAGGGAACGTTCAGTGAAGATATAAAATTTCAATGGTCGGTCAATTTCACGGAAAGTGAGGCGGAGAACCTGTACGAGGTGGAAGTGATCATCGCCTGGATGCGATCCGGTCGAAAACGCGAGTTCAAAGTGACGACGTATCAATACTGCGATCCGTATGCAACGTCGGTTTCCATGTGAGGAGTTGGATGGAACGATACGGTGTTAAAAGAGTCAACCCCCACTTTATCTCCCCCAATCTTGGGGGAGAGGAGGCGATGTGCGTCTCTCCCGATGTTGAGGGAGAAGGCTGCGAGTTCGTGCCGGCAGCCATGGTGGGGGGAGGACGCTCCTCATCCCGACCTTCTGCCGGAGGGAAAGGGGGAGGTTTTACGCTGGTGGAATTGCTGCTGGCGGCCACCCTGGGGGCGCTGGTAGTGACGGCTGCCTTTGCGTCCATCGCGCTCGTTCTGCGCGGGTACAAGCAGTACAAGAACCGTTCCGATGCTTATGAACCGGCCCGTGCGGCGCTGGCACGGATGAATCGTGAAATCTCTTCGGCTTTTCTTTCGCCGCATACCGGGGGAACACGGTTTGTCGGAGTACCTCAAATGGTAGAAGGGATCGAACTGGACCGATTGACTTTCATTTCTGTTGTGAACGATCCCCAGCGTTCCCTGGGAGGCGAAAGCGATTTGTGTGAGATCGAGTACTTTATCGATTCGGATACGGAGACCCCGGAACGCTGGCTGCAAGTGCGGTATGACCCGACACCGGATGAAGATCCATTCACCGGAGGTGTCTGCCATCTGCTTGGACCGAATGTTGTATCGATGACGCTGTATTATTTCGACGGCGAGTTCTGGCTGAACGAATGGGATTCCACGGAACAGATTCCGATGGCGGTCAATATCACCCTTGGCGTGCTGAAGCGCGATGCCAAGTCCTTGGAAGAATTGGAATTGTTCTCCACTATCGCGTATCCGATGGCTTATCGGGATGCCGGGTCGGAGGAAACAAATGTCGAAACGACGAGCCAAACATAAGCGCCGCTCCGGTGTTGTGCTGATCATCGTTCTCTGGGCGGTGATGTTGCTGGGTACGCTGACTCTCGTGCTGGGCCGCCAGAATCGCACCGAGGTCAAGATCACCAAGAATGTGATTGAGAGCGCACAAACCCAGGGTCTGGCAGAGGCCGCCGTGTTTCGGGCGATGGCCGAGCTGGTCCGCGACCTGGAAGAAGACCCGGACGGGGCAGACGACTATCTTGATTACTGGTGCGACAATCCGGCTGCATTTGAGGAGGCGAAGCTGGGCAAGGGAGCGTACCGGGTGGTTCATCCCAATCCGGACAGCGATCTGGAAATGGGGTACGGTCTTCTGGATGAATGCTCGAAACTGAATGTCAACACGGCGACTAAAGAGATGCTGATGACGCTGGAAGGAATGACCTCGGAGATTGCCGATGCCATTGTGGACTGGCGGGATGAGGACGACACACCGCTCGAAAACGGGGCCGAAAGCGAATATTACATGAGTCTTTTGGAGCCGTACCGGGCGAAGAACGGACCTTTCGACACGCTTGAGGAAATGCTTCTCGTGCGGGGTGTGACCCAGGATCTTTTCTATGGAGAAGATACAAACCAGAACGGGATGCTGGATGTGAATGAGAACGACGGCGATGAGAGTTATCCGCCGGATAACGAGGACGGGAAGCTCCGTCGCGGCTGGTCAGCTTACCTGACCTGCTATTCCTGGGAGAAGAATGTCGATGCAAAAAACAACAACCGCGTGAATATCAATACGGCCACGGAAGAGGAACTGACACAGGCATTGGGGCAATTGCTGACCCCGGAAGAGATGAAGCGAATCATTGAGGCGCGTGGAGATCAGCAGAATGCGTACAAGAGTGTCGGGGACCTTCTGGCGTCGGTAAGCGAGATCAAAGGTGCGACACAGGAAGGAGCATCGGGAGCCGGCGGAGGAGGAGGCGGCGCCGGGGCAGGAGGCAACATGCCGCCATCGAGCGGCAGGGGAGGCGGAACACAGGGAGGTGGTTCTCGGTCATCCGGTGGAGGGGGTGGATCGGGAGGCGGTTCTCGGCCATCGGGCGGAGGGGGTGGATCAGGAGGCGGTTCCAGTCCGAGAGGCATGGTGGATCGTCCAACGGGAGATGACCTGTTGTTTTCGGATGGGGGCAGAGTGTTGTATCAGCGTGTTCCCGGTGGTGGGGGACGGGGTGGCGGGGGCCGGTTCGAAGGAGGCGGGGGAGGACAGCGAGGAGGTGAAGGTCGCGGTGGCGGTTCACGCGGGGGTGGCGGACGAGGGGGACGAAGAGGCGGCCAGGATGGTGGCGGCCGGCGAGGCGGAGATAGAGGGGGAGACCAGGGCGGCCGACAGGGCGAACAAGGGCGAGAAGGTGGCGGCCAGAGACCCGGACAAGTTCCTGAACAACCCGGATTGAACGTAAGAGCCGGGCAAATCGGCACAATGGACGCGAGACGACAACGGGAAAGTGGGGAGGGTGGCGAGCAGGGGCCGATTCTCACTGTCGAGAAGTTCCGCCAAGTCGTGGATAAAGTGACCGTAACTGCCGATCAGAAAATCCAGGGACGTGTGAATCTCAACACAGCATCGGAGACAGTCTTGAAAGCCGTGCTTCCGGACAAGACAGAATTGGCCGAAAGCATCCTGTCGTATCGGAACAGCGATAAGGCGCCATTTGATGATCTTGGGGAACTTCTGGATGTCCAGGGAGTCGACCAAGCCACATTCCGGCAAATTTGCGACCTGTTCTGTGTCCGATCAGGGTCCTTTTCCGGCGAGTTCATCGGTTACCTGCCGGATACGCAGGCATACAAGGAATTGAGAGTCGTGCTGGATCGGACAGGAACCAGCCCGCGTATCGCGTATTGGAAGGTGGTTCGGTAATGTCGAGAATAAGACGAATGGGACGGAGGGAACCCATGAGAATTGTCCGGGAGAGAGGAAGAGAGAAAGCATAAGAAATGGTAACGAATCGGGAACATCTCTTGGCCTTACAGATTCTGCCGAGCGCGGCGCTGTGGGTGGAATTGGAGTTACACGGTTCAAAGCCTTTGCTTCGGAACTGCGGCAAAGAGACTTTGCCGCAGGGTGAATCATCGGAGAATGGCGCGTGGAAAGAATCGTTGCGGGAAGCGATTTCGAATATCTGGGGCCAGGTAGCCCATTCCTGGATGGAGCAGCCGGAGATCCTGCTTTTGGTTCCCGACAGCCGGGTGACCTCTCGGTATTTGGAGATTCCATCGACCGATCCCGAACGGGTAAAAAATGTCATTGCGTTTGAGGTTGGCGAAGAGATTCAACTGCCGCCCGAAGAGATTGTGTGGGATCATCTTCGATTTCGGGGCAAGACGGAGGTCACCCGCGTTTTATGGTTGGCGGCGAGGAGTACCTCCATTCATGAGATTCTGGAGGCATTACCATCGGGATTTCCCGTTCCGAATATCGTCACACCGGCGCTGGTCGGTTCGGCTGTTCTTGCAGATTTCACAACCAAAGAGAATCCCGGGGAGGCCGCAATCGTGCTCGATTTGCAGGAGCCGGGCGCGACACTCCTGGTGCAGGATGCCGACGGTCTCTACTACGCCCGATCGGTGGCCGCACCAAGCTCGGAGAAAGGGGAGGAGGGTTCCCCGGAGACAGACGGATTTGCGCAGGACCTGTCTCGCGAGCTGGCACGGACGTTTTTCTATGCCCGCCAGCGGTTCAAGAACATCACCATGAAACAGGTCCTCGTTGCGGGGAAAGACCACGTGTCGATGGCCCGGAAGTTGACACCGCCGCCGGGTTTGCGATTGAACGCGCTGAATATGGAAGGTGCACTTGGGGCGCTCGGATTCAGTGCAAAAGACATTGCGCGGATTCCGGTGGAAAGCACATCGGCAGCAGCCGCTGCTGCTCTCCATCTGACCCGACGGGGAGAGATTCCCAACCTGGCTCCAGCGGTTGCGACAGGAACTTTCGCAGGAGGACTCGCCGGTCTGGCCGGAGTGGTAAGCGGACGATTTCTGGTGATGACGGCTCTCTTAATCGCCCTCTGCGCCGGAACGGCTGTCGGCTCCACTCTCTGGAAACAGCACGCCATTGAGGCTCGACAGGAAAAGACGGGCGAGCTGCTCAATAAGGTTAGAAAACTCGAACAGGAACAAAAGATACTTCGCGCCGTGCAAAAAGAGCGTGTGCCGTTCGCAAAGATGTTTGTGGAACTGGCCGACAAGATTCCACAGAACGTGACGATGACCGATCTCAATTTCGATCTGCGGACGAAATTCACCATGAAGGGCAGGGCCGGCTCCAACCGGGATGTCGAGAATATTGTGAATATACTCAAAGAGATGAAGTATTTCAAAGAGGTTCTTGTTGAAAAAACCGCCGTCGAGAAAGATGGATTTGTTTTTTATATCGAGGGAACGATGAGGCAGGGTGGGTAAGGTTGGCCTCCCCCCCCCAGCCCCCCTCTCCAAGAGTGGAGAAGAGGGAGGGGAGCCTCACCCCCGGCCTCCTCTCCAAGGATGGAGAGGGGGGAAGACCCCACCCCGGCCCTCCCCGTAAACGGGGAGGGAGAAGAGACCGCACTCCCTGAGCGCCTGTGCGAGAAAGGGGAGGAGCCTTACCCCGGGCCCCGTCTGCAAGCGTGGAGAGGGGGGGAGGGGAATAATTACACGAAGGGACGTTGAGATGGCTTTATCATCGAGAGAAAGAACATTGGCCGCTGTGACGGCGCTGGTGGTGGTTGTGGTGGCGCTGATTACGGGGGTTCGGGGACTACTGTCCTGGGCGGAAGGCTCCGGCGCTCACGATCTGGCATTTGGAACGGAAGGCTTGGGAGAGTTACTCGCGACGCTGGATAGGATCGACACCCTGGAAAAGACCAACCAGGAAATCAAGAAGAGCCTGGGAAATGAGAGAATAACCTGCATTGACGTGGGGAAGACGGCGGAGTTGCTGAGGATCATCAGCGAGGCAGGCGGGCGTTGCGGCATGAGAGTTACGAATTTCAATCCGACCCCCCGGCAGAAGTCCAAACCGTTTCCGTCGCTGGAAGTGCAGATTGCTTTTGAATGCCAATATGAACAGCTGGTGCGGTTTGTGGATCAGCTGGATCGGATCGAGATTCCGGTTTTCATCCAGGCTTTGCGTGTGAACTGCAAACAGCCGGGTCAACCCCAGTTAGCGGGAACGATGACAATCGTAACGTATGTGTATTCGTAAGGAAAAGCGAATGGAATCTATTGTGCGGTTTTTCAAATCGTTTTGGCAGCCGGTGATCCTGGCGGCGCTTTCGCTGATCCTGATGGCTCAGCTGATCGGGTGGGGATACGCGGCGCTGCAGATGCGAGGGATTGATCGACTGATCGCCGCCGCACAGGAAGAAACGAAACCTGCCGAAACAAGCGTGGAGAATCCTCGGCAGGATGCCCAGGCAGGAGATCCTGCCAATCCCGGAAATCGCGGCGATCCGGGCAATCGCGGAAGTCGCGGGAGTCGGGGAAATCCGGACGGTCCCGGAGGCCATGGAAATCCCGAACTCAAAGTCAGCGCAGATATTTTCTTTCGTCGGACAATCAACTATGAACTCTCGGCGATTTATAAAGACCAGGCGGTTATCAACGGTCAGGTAGTCAAAGCCGGGGAACGAATCGGGAATGCGACGCTGCAAGAAATCCGTCTGGCGAGCGTGCTGATCCATGAGGACGGCCAGCCGGCGCCCCGCGAGCTGGTCATGTTCCAGGGAGCCGGTGGAGGAGGTGGGCCGTCCATGGGTGGGCCACCACCGGGACGGGGATCAGCGCCCGCCATGGCGAGTACAGCCGGCGGACAGGCCCAGACGGCGCCGCAGGGACCGGCCGGAATGCCGATGCAAAGCGTGGGATCCCCGCAGAACCAGCGGAGGGAGTTCATTCAAAGTCTGCGAAACGGAACGTTCGATCCGGGTAATCTCACACCGGAACAGCGTCAACGATTCGAAGAAATGAGGCAGCGCCGTTTGGAAAGAAGAGGACAAAGGGGCGGAGAACCCGGCGAAGGACCTCGCTCCAGACAGGAATAATCATCTGCAGGAGAAATGCAACATGAAACGCAAGTCCCAAATAACGACTATTTATTCCATTCTGTGTCTGATGTTTGCGGTAGCTGTGCCCGCATGGGCGCAGGAGGGTTCCGAGGCTGCGCCTGCGGAACAATCGTCGAAAGGCGGCGGGCTGGCCAGTTTTCTTGCTGAGAGCATGCCTTCGCTGCTGAAAGCCAATAACGTTTTCTTTCCGTCTAAACCGGCGGAAACAAGACCGCCCGCCGGAGCTGTGGCCGGTCAACCACAAGAAGCGACCGACAACCTGTTCACCCTCAATTTCAATAATGCCGGAATTGACATGGTTCTGAAGTTCCTGAGTGACATGACCGGCAAGGTGGTTATGCGGGACGACCAGGTGCAGGGACAGATCACGCTGATGGTTCCCGACAAGATTTCCAAGGAAAAGGCGATGGAGTATATCGAGCAGGCGTTTGCTCTGAAAAAATTCACCATTGTGGAGACGGACAGCCTGCTTATTGTTCTGCCGACCAATGTCGCCGTTCAAAAAGGATTGCAGGTGAAATTCGGCGCCCCGGAAGAAGGGGAGATTTCACCGCGAATGCGGACGCAGATTATTCCCTTGCAGCACGCGAGCGCGGCCCAGCTGAAGGAAGATCTGAAGCCGCTCCTGTCGGACACCGCACAGGTAATCGCCGATACGCGAACGAATTCGCTCATTTTGACGGAATCGGGAACGAATATCGCGCGCCTGATGACTATCATTAAGGAACTGGACCGCGCCGAGGAAGGAAGCAAGCTGGTGACGCGGATTTTGCCGCTGAAATACACGGATGCGTCCCAGCTTTCCGTGGCCCTGGATCAGATGATGGCGCATCTCAATGCCAAACCGGCCCCACAAACTCCGGGCGCACCCCCCACTGCCACAGTCAGCCCAACCAAGATTCTGGCTGATCCGATCACAAACAGCCTGATCGTCTCCGGCCCGGAGAAGGATGTGGTCCAGATAGAAGATTTTGTCGCAAAGCTGGATGTCAGCGGAGCCAAGGGAATCGAGACGGCCACCATTCGGCTGAAACAGGCGCAAGCGCGGACTCTCGCGGACCAGATCATGCGAGTTCTGAAGCGGAGGAAAACATCGTTTCAGGAAACAATTGTGGTCGCCGACGACTGGACCAATTCGCTGATCGTGTCGGGGTACCCGGAAGATATCGAGACAGTCAAGCGCCTGGCGGCGCAACTGGATGAAACGAAGACAGCCGCAATGGAAACGCGAGTCTTCATGCTGAAAGAGTCGGATGCCACAGTCCTGTCGGAAAGCCTCAGCAGCATCCTGACGCGGACTGGGACCGGTCGAGGACGATCCTACTACGATTATTTTTCTCGTGGTGGGGGGGAGCAGACAGATGAGCCGCAGATCACTGTCGATACGCGGCTGAATGCGCTGATTATCAAGGCGAAAACGGAAGATTTTCCGATGATCGAACGACTGATTGAGGAACTTGACATCGCCTTGCCGGAATCCAAAGAGGAGCCGCGAATCTTCCCGCTGAAATATGCGGACGCGCGAGACGTTGCAGACCTGCTGAATGAGTTATTCAGCGACCGGGAGAGTTCCTACGGATTCTTTTTCTTCATGAGTCGCCAGCAGTCGATCAGCGGGCTGTCGGGTAAAGTGAAAGTGATCGCGGATCCGGGAACGAATTCGCTGGTGGTGATCGCCTCCAGTCCGAGGGGGTTCGATGTTGTGGAGAAAATGCTGGCGGACCTGGACCAGATCTCGCCCGAATTCGGATCGACGATTGTCATCCCGCTCAAACACGCCAACGCCGAAGAGCTGGCGACCAGCCTCACCAGCCTGTTCGAGGAAGACACTCGAAACCGGGGCGGCGATATTTACTGGTTCAAGACCGGAGGCGGTACGACGGAGCGCGAGATCAACAACATGATCGGGAATGTGCGGGTTATTGCGGATGTCCGCAGCAATTCGCTGATTGTGAGTACCCCCGTGCAAAACATGGACCCCATCCGACGGATTGTGGAAGAGTTGGATACTCCAACCTCTCAGGTCATGGTGGAGATTCTGATTGTGGAGTTGAGTTCCGACCAGGATCGGAACCTGGGGATTCAATGGGGCGGCGAGTCTGGAAGTGTGGGGGGGTATGCGGATTTTCGGTTTCAGGACCCGTTTCTGGTTCAGGAACAGCAGGATACCGGACACACGTTCCGTTCCACGACCCTGACGGGTACGCAATTTGAGGCTGTGCTGAATTTCCTTTCGAAGACAAGCAATACGAATGTGGTGGCCCGCCCGAATATCCTGGCGGCAAACAACAAAGAGGCCAGTGTGAATGTCGGAAAGGATATTCAGTATTTTACCTCGATTGAGGCCACCGAGACCGGCAGTCTGCAATCGACGGACTTTCGCTCGGTCGGCCTGACTCTGACCGTCAAACCGCAAGTGAATCAGAGTACTGTGAGCAATGCAACCGGGATTGTCACCATGGATATCACGGTGACAACGGGAGATCAGGCTCTCGATGTGGCGGGTTTGGCTGCCGGGTTACAGGCATTCAACAAGCGCGAGGTAAAAACAAACGTAACGGTGGAAAACGGCATGACTGTGGTGCTGTCCGGGGTGATCGACGAGGCTTGGACCGATTCCGAGCAGGGTGTTCCGGGTTTGAAGCACATTCCATTGCTGGGAAGAGCGTTTAAGAACAAGCGGAAAATCCAGACCAAGACGGAGCTGATTACGTTTATTACTCCCTGGATTCTCGATACCCGCGAGCAATTGCAACAGGTCACGAGCGGTCAGATGGATACCGAGTCCTATCAGTATTGGCTGGAGCACAAAGAGAAAGAAGAAGCGATCCAGAAGGTGCGGGAAGAACTCCGGCAGAATTCGAAATTCCAAACGGATAAGAAACGGCAGACCGAGGAGAAGGCGGAATGAGAAAGAGGATGACGGTGATACTCGCATTAGTCATGGGAGTGTTTCTCGGGTATGCAGCGCGCGATCTGCCGATTTCGGGGTATATTGCCCCGGGCGGAGACGGAAACGAGGTGGCTTCGGCAACCGCAACGGTTTCGGTATCCGGTCAACCGGCCGGTGTGGTGGGCGATGCGACTCCGCCTGAACCGCTTCCCGAAGTACATCCCTTCCCTTCCGCCGACATGTATCTCGATTACGTGCTGCCGGAACGGGCATTGATGCAGTGGAAGATTTGCGCACGCGACATCCGAGATAATACCGGCGAGGACAGTTTGTCTTCCCTGGCGAAACGGGATGCGCTGCGGAACCTGTTCGCCTCGCTGTCGCAGGGACCGGGACCGTCATTCGCACCGTTTATCGGAGAACTGGCTGCGCAGGCCGATACGATTCAAATCTTCCTGATGCCGACCGACGGGCAGCTTCCGACGCTGACTTTTTTTCTGGCGGCGTCCTGGCCCGAAGTGACTTACGCCGATGTGCGGAAATATCTTCGCGAGCCGATTCGCGCAGGCCTGGAGAACGGAAATCCTTATGGGAAACCCGCCGGAGAATTCGTTGTGGAGGGTGTGAGTTCGAATACGGGAAATGTCAGCTATGCGGTAACAGAGGGAATGGTATGGGTCTGCAACAGCCCGATTGTGCTGGAGCAGACGCTGACAACGCCCCCCCCGCCGAAACCGGAAACAGACCCGCCAACGAAGGAATTGCTGGGACACGTTCCGCAGGACGGGGTGACCGCCGTATTCAATCTGCGGGACCAGGGCGGGTCGGCAGGACCGGCGGGATTCCTCGCCCTGCTGAAACAGTGGGGTGTCGAACAACTTGCGGTCGGCTGGGGCGGCGAGGAACCGAGCCTTGTGGCGTATGGCAGATTCGGCCGAGCGCCCGAGTGGATCAATTCCTGGCCGAGTCTTGATGCCACCGATGTGCAGGCTCCATCGGCGGGCACTTTGCTCACCCTGGACCTCTCACTGCCGACAATTCCCGCCGCAACAGAGGAATTTCGAGGCAGATCGGATCGGGGACCGGATCGAATGCGGGAGGGCGGATTCGGCGATCGCCAGCAGATGGGAGGACGACACGGAGGATTTCGACCGGGAAGCCGGTTCGGACTTGACCGTCGCATTCCCATGATGATGCGGATGCTCCCGCCGGCGGAACAGTTCTCCTTGCGCATCGCGGCAGGAGAACAAGAGCCGGTTCTGTGGGCGGCTGTCTTTCGGGGCGATCCGCTGGTCATGACGGCATGGCTCGATACGTTCCTGAACTCATCGGGAGCCGAGACGGAAGATCTCGGCGACGGCGCAATCCGGGTTGCGCTGGGAGACGGAATGTACAGCAGGATTTGGGGGCTGAGCGAGGCCGTTCTGGTAGATAATGACGGGACATTGAATGTCTACTCGACCGAAGAAGCCTTGCGGTATCTCGCCGCGCCGACCGGAGGCAGCGGGCAGGTGGTTATGGAGACACAGTCCTCCGAGAGCAGCGATCCCCGACGGATGTGCATTCAGGTTTCGGCGGAGTTTCTGAAACGTTTAATTGAAGGGGAAATAGCAGATGTCGGCTCGGCTACTCCGAACGCAAAGGCAGTCGCCGACTTTCTCAGGATCCTGGCCGATTTGACGACGCCGGTCACAGCCGATCTTCGGATTACGGAAGAGGGAATGGAGTTGCATGTCGAGGCAAAGAACCATCTGGCTGCGGTGATCGGCCCGGCGTTTATTGCCTCGTCGCTGATGCGGAGAGGGATATGAGGTAGCGTCCAAACTGCCGACCATAGGGGGACACCCACGCCACAGCTACGCAACGCCTGATTGTCCGTCACGGGAGTTCCAGCATACGCGACAGGGCCAGGCGGGCATCGCGGACAATCACATCGGGAATTGTGATCGGTTTTCCATCGTCCAGATGTTCCAATGTACGCAGGAGATTCTTCGGACTGATCTTCCACATGTTCGGACAGACGGATCGTGCCAGAGGCAGGATTTCCTTATCGGGATACTCCTGCGCCAGCCGTCGCACCATGTTGATCTCGGTTCCGATAAAGATGATGCTGCCCGAAGGGGCCGCCCGGATATAGTGGATGATTTGTTCGGTTGAGCCGGTCGCATCGGAGAGAGCTACAGTTTCTTCCGGACATTCGGGATGCACGATGATTTTGCAGCCGGGTTTGGTCTGTCGCGCTCGTTGCACGAGGGGGGGCGTAAAATACGTGTGAACATGACAATAGCCGTTCCAGAGAATGACCCGCGAGTTTCGGATCTCCTCATCGGTATGATCCTTCCTCGGATCGGGGGCCAGCCAGTCCCAGAAGATGACCTGTTCGCGGGGGATGCCCAGCGCATTGGCGGTGTTCCGTCCGAGATGCCGGTCGGGGAAAAAGATCACTTTCTCCCGTCGCTCGAAAGCCCACTCGAATGCCTTGTCCGCATTGGATGAAGTGCAGGCTAATCCACCATTCCGGCCGCACATTGCCTTGATATCGGCGTCCGAGTTGACATAAGTAACCGGCGTGATCCGCCCCGGTCCCACGATGGCGGTGAGGTCCTCCCAGGCACGTTCCACCGTGTCGATATCGGCCATGTCTGCCATGGGGCAACCGGCCCGTCGATCCGGCAGATAGACTTTCTGATGCGGCTGCGCCAGAATTCTGGCGCTTTCCGCCATGAAATGCACACCGCAGAATACGATATACTCCGCCTCTTTCTGCTCGGAGGCCCGTTTGGATAGAAGGAAAGAGTCTCCCCGGAAGTCGGCCAATTCGACAATTTCATCGCGTTGATAGTGATGCCCCAGGATCACCAGGCGGTTGCCCAATTCCCGTTTGATCTCTCTGATTCGATCCAGGCACTGCTGCAAATCCGGATCTTCGGTGTGAATGGACTTCGACGATATCATGGATTACTCATTCCATTTCCACGGGACAGTTTATCACGGCAAGTGAATTCCGCTTATCACCGCAATTGTGTCAAGATCGGGACAGAGGATCAACCGCGAGGTCAATTTTCTATCGTTCCAGGCGTGGACGAATTGACCTGTTTTCGGGTATTCTATGCTGAATCGACGGATTCCCGATTAAGGACAAAGATACACGAAAACCGAATTTCGGAGGATACCTTCATGAACGAGCAAACCCAATCGATCTGCAATCATCTGTGTCGCTGCTGTATGACCACAGCCTGCCCGGATCGTGAGACGGACGGGTTTACACGGCGGGAGTTTCTGGCGGGCGTGGGCGTTGTGACTGCCGGAACGCTGGCCTTTTCCGCCATGCAGGCCCATGCGGGAACCGGAAAAGACCCGGAATGGACTCCGGCGATTATCGACCGGCCGCTGAAAGTGCAACCTTTATTGCTGAACGAGATTCCGAAACGTCGAGAGGCCACCAGCTGGCGTAACTGGGGGGGGCTACACACGGCGCAGGACGAGGCACAGGAAAAGGAACGCATCAGACAGGAATTGGACAAGATGGTTACGGAGGCCGATTTCCCGATTGAGATGCTCCCCCTGGAGACAGCCTCCAATCCCGAACAGGCGGCGAACGTGGCGAAAGGCGACCACGATGTGATGCTGATCTACGGAGCCAGTTGCGGAACCAATACAATGGAGGCCGCCGCAAATCCCGACAAATGGACCATCCTGTTCGTTCGGCATCGCTCCGGTCCCGTGTATCTATGGTACGAGACCGCCCACGACCGGTTTCTGCGAAAGACTGTAGACGAGTATGGCCAGCCGGGAATGGACGTGCAGGACGTGGTGGTGGACCGGTACGATGAAATCCTGTGGCGTTTGCGCGCACTGCATGGAATCAAGAACACCCTGGGCAAGCGGATTGTCGCCATCGGCGGTCCGAGCGGCTGGGGGAAAGGTGGACAACCTGCACCCGATTTTTCGAGGAATATCTTCAAATGGGAGATTATTGACGCTCCCTATCCCGATTTGGGCGAGCGCATCAAAAAAGCGCGAGCGAATGATGCCCTGGTCCGGCGCTGCCACCGTGAGGCCGAAAAATACATGAAAGGTCGCGGGGTTTCCGTCCATACGGGAGAGGATTTCATTCGAAATGCCTTCGTCTTGAACGAAGTGTTCAAGGAGTTGATGGTGGAGGCCCAAACGGACTCGATCACCGTCAACAATTGCATGGGAACCATCATGCCGATGTCGGAAACGACCGCCTGCCTGCCGCTGACCCTGCTGAACGACGCAGGATATACGGCCTTCTGCGAATCCGATTTTGTGGTGATTCCGTCCGGCGTGTTGCTGCATTACATTTCCGGGAAACCTGTTTTTCTGAACGACCCGACCTACCCGCACGACGGCGTGGTGACGCTGGCGCATTGCACCGCCCCAAGAAAGATGAATGGAAAGAACAACGAAGACGTGAAGATCTACACGCATTTCGAATCCGACTACGGGGCGGCTCCCAAGGTGGAAATGTCCAAGGGAGAGAAGATTACGGTCATCGATCCCGATTTTGCTTTCAAGCGCTGGATGGGATTTGAAGGGGAGATCATCGACGCGCCGTTCTATGACATCTGCCGGTCGCAAATCGACGTACAGATCAACGGCGATTGCGACACGGCCGTGCAGGAGATGCGCGGATTCCACTGGATGGTGTGTTATGGGAATTATCTGAAGGAAACCGGGTACGCGCTGAAGAAAGTGGGGATTGATTGGATGAATTTGAGTAAGGCCTGATTTCCTCACCCCCTGGCCCTCTCTGCAAGGAGTGAGAGGGGGGAATGGTATCCTTCCGGTGGAAGATGGAATCCAGGACTCGAACTCTGTCCACTCAGATCATCTGGATGGTCACAGCCGGCGATCCATCCGACTTGTTCATGGGAAAATCGAGATTGCGGATCTCTGCCCTGACCTTCCCAACTCCTGTTTGGTCCATCGGACCCTCAATGGGGCGCGAGCGAAGAGTCCCGCACACTCGCACCCCGGGTTTCACGATACCGAATAAGCCGTTCGTCTATTCAGTCTTTTTCGGCTTTATCGGTTTATGTCTATCGGGCAACGGAAGAGTGTATTTGCTTTCAACGTAAACAATGGCGCTGGCCGGGTCCTTTGCATACCAACCGTAGAAATTCGAGATATGATCGAGATCCACGCGGTACTGCCACGCCATC
>Ga0116148_1000285_pt1 | contig 64984 bp, 49 predicted proteins | sample AD_UKC055_MetaG_FD_89786 | JGI IMG/M metagenome (GOLD analysis project Ga0116148, IMG submission 89786) | Active sludge microbial communities of municipal wastewater-treating anaerobic digesters from USA - AD_UKC055_MetaG | ecosystem: Engineered > Bioreactor > Anaerobic > Digestate | place: USA...
CACCGGCTAAAAATAATTTTAAACTCTTTTTCATAATAATCAATCGATTGATAAAAATTAATAACTTAGTTCGTTTAGTAGTTAAATGAGAAACTCATTTTATTCAATTGAAAAATAATGCTCGATACGTTCTACGTACAAAAACATAGTCAATTGAAATAGTAATCAAGTTATTAGTAATATCTTTGCATCACCAAAAATTAAGGTTATACTTAAGATTTGGGAAGGAAGGGGTAAGATGGAGGAAACCTTGCAGGAGTTGCGACCATTACAATCCCTTCCTTTTTTCCAAATCCGTTAACTATCTCTGTTGTCTATACAAGTATTCATCGTTCTCACACATGAATGAATGTTTAGAACTAGTATTATTCATCTTTCTTTATATTTTTTTCTATATATCCTGCCTTTATCTCCCTTATCTCCGAACGAAGAAGTTCGGTGTTGGCTGACTCTATCTTGGGAATAAATGTCTCTATCTTGTCGGCCATATCAAGAAAACGGACTGTATCACCTTCGGCATGGTACAGTTTAGCAAGAAGATAAAGCGGATATAGACGGTTAGGCACCATATAAAAAGCATGTTTGTAACGTTCTTCCGCCTCACGATAACGCCCCAAAGCAAGACTGTTGTTGCCCATCACATTCCAAAACATAGGGTCACTGCTGATTCTAGTACCTAATTGTAGCACAGAATCACTTTTTTCATAGTTGCCGGTTTTATTCAAAGACTGACCATACGCAAAAAGAAAACGGTAATCGTGCTTCATATATGGAAGTAGTGTATCACCATCTTCCACCACATAGTCATAGTGTTCCATAATATGCCATCGCTCTGTCTTCTTCCAGGCAGATTCGGCCTGTTTGTATTGCTTGATTTCCGGCATCTTTCCAATCAATATTACGGATAAAACTATCAAAAAGGCCATCATAATCAACTTGTATGTTAAAGTAGTTGATTGGCCCGACGAAGCGCAAGCGGCAAGTAACACCGAAAACATTATCTGGAACTGTTTTACATGAAGCGGATAGGAGAAGATGGCGAATACAGCAAAAGCAGTCAGGCCATAACACCAGATGGTGTCGTTTCTGTATGATACGACTATTGCAGCTATTATGACTGCCATGAACAGCAGCATTATTATAGGTCCATGCTCTACTCCTATGAATAGATATTCGTTGAATGCGTTGTCAGGGCAGTCAGCAGTAAGGCGATCATGTTCATTAATGACAGTCCAGTCAAGATCATAGGTTCCACGTTCCTTAATCTGTTCTTGGAAATATAGGGCTTGTGTCTCTCCGTATGCTCCGCCAAAATGACCAGGCCCCGCACCTTTCCAGCCATTTACATACATAGTTCTTATGCTGATCTTATTCATAAACAGGCGACCGTCTGCCGAAGGCTTCTTAAGCACATAGGCTCCTGCACATGCTATCACCAAAACCGCAACAAGCCAAATACGATATTTCCTGAGAAATGCCTTTCCCGTTTCTGTAGAAACTGTCAACAACACTCCAGCACAACCAACTGCCAGCAAGGCTGCACGGCTCATAGTAGATGGCAACAATATCAGTGCTATCAAAGATGAAATACCCGTTATGTACCGGAACACCTTGTTATGCCCTTTTATGGCATACGCTCCCAATACAGATATACAGACAGCCAGAAAACCACCATAAGGACCAGGGTTCTTAAATGAACCGGTACAGGCATACATGTAGTGATTAGATTTTATATGACCGAACAGTTGCATCAGACCGGTATATGACTCTTTCAGGCTGTAAGCCGCAACAACCGAAAGCAGCACATAACACGCCACTCTCGGTCCTATGGCCATCACTATACGAGAAAGCAGATATACCGCCGTCATGGACCATACGCAGAACATATAGACCTCAGATGACGCACTGTCCTCTGTTCGTTGAAACACTGTCAACAAGACTACAAGTCCTGCCAATAGTGCATCAGTAAATACTAACCTTACTGTATGTATCTGCATTAATTCTGAAACATTTTTAAGTGTCCTCTACAATAAGAAGTCGCTATCATTATTCTTAGAAGCTATTAAAATATTTTATTTGTTTTATTTTTTGTAGTTTCCTACACACGTATGTAAAGCGCATTTTTTGGATAATTTAACTGGAGTTAATTCACTTCTTGTCACGTACCGGCAGGATGGGATATGCTGCTAAAGTTGATAAACCTAAAGGAATTAGAGACCACTCTTCTTTGGATGTCACTGCGAATAATTCCGGTGCATAAAGCCAACCTTCGTTAGTAACATAATAGCAAGGACCTACAACAGTTTGAACTCCGGTATTTTTATCTGTAGAGGTATGAACATCGGAAGTCAAAAAATAGGCATTTGCAACGTTTCCCGATGATTTTTTCAGACCTATACCACTACCGTCCTGTTTGGTTATAACGTCTGCAATGTCTGATGTCGGTATTCTGATGACTTTACCGTTCGCCTGTAAGGTGAGCAGGTTGTCATAACTAAGGTGAATAATTGGCACAACGACTTTAGAACCATCAGCAAAGTTAACAGTACTATTCTCGTGGATTGTAGCATTCGGGTCCATCTCAGCATCTATTTTACAATTGCTTAGTAACTCCTCGAATTCAGCCTTGGTCGGAGTGCGCCAACCCTCACCCAAAGCATAGGTCGCAGCATCGTATTCGGTACCGCTTATGCTGAAATCAGGCCGGTTGTTCGTAATAACATTATCGTAATAGACTTTACTAAGGTATCTGTTATCCTTCTCTATAATAATAGGACTGTTGGCTGCAGCCGGATTTACGTCACCCCACAGATAAAAGTTTCCTCTCTGACCCTCTTCCTCGGCACCAAGCAGCAGCCTTGACCACTCTACACTCAAACCAAGGTCTATTGCCATATCGTCCGCACTTTTGGATCTGAAGGCAATATTGTTGCCGTAAGTGTAGTCGTCATGACCCACAGGCTGTATGAATATGCGATAATTGTATTGCTTGGAAGGCAGTATTCCTCTTAAAGTGGTCGATAATACGCTCTCTGAAGCGTTATCAATTTCAATTGTTCTGCCGCTGCCGACCGTAGGATCTTCCTCTTCGGAAACCACGAAACCTAAATTACATGCTTTACGGTCGGCAGGATCAAGACCTTTTATTTGACCATTCAGGGTAACACTGTAATAGCACACATTCGAAACATTCTCAGTGATGGCCTGGACATCAAAGTTCCCGGTCTTGAAGGTGAATGTCTTGCTGATAATGCGCTTCTTGCCGGTTGAAGGCTTGAAAAAGAGACAGGCACTATACGAGGTGTTCGGATCAAGACCTTCAATCGTTGTCGATACAATACCGTTGCTTTCCTTTTTGGTCCGACCGCCCATCTTAACGGAACTGTCCGGCAGGTTACCCGTGCTCAGCCACTCCTGAAACAGGTCATCGGCGTTATTACGTTCGGTACAGTACAATAATCCTATCGTCCCGTAACTGAATTCGGTTTGTTCGACACCGTTTACGGTGCCCTCGACCGTTACGGTCAGAACAGTTGGAACAATCCCCTGCTGAACGATGGTTCTCTCATCCGAGCCGTTCGGCCTGTTCCCATTTTCATCGTCGTTGCCGCAGGCAGCAAACATAAGCATTGAAAAGCATGCTATCGGCAGTATTAATTTCTTCATAATATATGAGTTTTGAAAGTTTTATTATACATTACCACTAATGTGTTAAGTTTTTAAAATAATGTTTGTTCTTTGACATTTTGATTTTGAACAATCTCTGACAATAATCATATTCCCTATTTTCATTACCACCACTCAATCTCACCATCGTCACTGATTATGAACGGGCGCTCGTTGTTGCCGCGGGTGTAGTTGCGCAGCCATAACAGAGTGTTCGTGGGAATGTTGTCATAGTGCAGGGTGTTACCCTCTGCTACACGATAGCCCAGAGAATACCACTCCTCTCCATTAAAACAGAGCAGTTCATATTCATTGCCCGGGCAGATGTCGTTGTCGTCGCTGCGGGGCGAGAGACTGAAATAACTCACCTTTACAGGTTTTCCCATGTCCATACCTACCCAGTTGCCGTCGGCCCGGTTTACCTCGAAGTTGGAGAGCAGGTTGCCGTCGTAAGCTCTCTCTATTGCGTCCTGATCGGCTTCGGGGTTAGCTATACCGCGACCGTTCAGCCTGGTTCTCGTATTGTCATAGAATGATAGCTCGGCTATGCTGCCCCAGGAACCGTTCGGGCTCAGGTAGCGCCAGTAACGGTAGGAGCGGGATGGATCAAGCATGATTTTATCGGGTATTTCGGTTGTCTCGATGGTGTAGAGGGTTAAGGCATCCTTGAAGTCAGGACGGTCTGAGCACTGAAGCTTTCCACCCAGTATGCGGCGGCGCATGTCAACCACGTTGTAGGATTCGTAGTACTTGCGACGCAGGTCCATGCTGATTGTACGTGACGTTCCATCGGCTTGTATATCCGGTTGTGCGTTTGACACGGTTTGGAGATTTGACATCTGTCTGTCAGTTGGAATGTATTCAACGCTGCCGTCTTTATGTAATATGAAAGGATGGCTTATGGGAACAAGGTTACGGCCGTCATAGCCAAGCGCTATGTATAGCATGTTGCGACCCATGTTCTTAAAACAGGCTTTGCCGTATCTCATACGGCCAAGGTCCAGTATGCGCCAGTGCGGACCGCCGGCATTCATCAACATGGCTATATATACGTACTTCCTGTCCTTGAGCTTTATTGATTTATCTGTTTCTATTGAAACATCTGAGGTACGGCAGTAATGGTCTGTCACATCCTGTCTGCAAAGCTCGAAGGGATGAACATACTTTGCCGTATTGCGGTATTTTACTATCTCTCTGTTGATAGTGTAGGTGTTACGCCATATTTTGGGTATGCGCTCGTAGGGGTAGAAGCCGAATCCGGCAGGCACGATCAGGGAGTTGATGGTGGGTGTCTCCTTACCCCTGTCCGATGGAAAGACGTACCAACTGTGTCCGTCGCTGTTGCGTCCCCACATCGGCACCTGGTCAATGGCAGCGGGAAGGCCCATACTGCGGAATACGGCAACGCCCATCGTGACGTAGTCAAGGCAGCTTCCGTAGGTCATGCGTACCCAGGTGTCGGCACTGCGCATGGGGATGCTGCCGCGGTCTTCCCAAATGACCCGAAGCCCTATGTCGGACTGTTTGGTATGTATCTCGTTACGTGCTATCTCTATGGCGCCGTAAATGCTGTTGCGCTGTCCGTCGGAAGCAGGTACCGTACGCAGGCTGTCGCTGTAATGCAGGGAGAGTGTGTCACGCCATGCATCAAGCGATTGGAGTTCGGTGACTTTGTAGGGAAGGATCCAGTCACGGAACTCACTATACGTAAGATGTTTTGCCCACGGCCTGGTTCTCCACTCTCTGAAGGCACGGTCTATGCTGTAAATCAGATAATCGGCAGTGATTATCTCGACATCGGATATTATGTCGCGTGTTACGCCTGCATACTCTCTGTCGCTAATCTGACGCAGGGTGTCGCGCTGCCAGTCGGGACTGGGACCTGTGCCGAGTATCTGCAATGCCGTGCGGTAGTAGCTGTTGATGGCTGCCGTGTCACGATAGGAGTAATGGGCAGGCATGTTGGCTATCAGGTATCGGGCTGCCTTGAGTTTTTCGGCATCTCTCTCTTCCGTGCGGTAGTGTTTCAACACGGCTTTGAGTTCGGACTTGTTATCACCTGCAGCCTTAAAGGCATAGTGGAGATAGAGAGTCTCCTGATTACAACCGGTTAGGGTTAGCAACAACACTATGACCTTTAGGATACAGGCTTTTTTAGCGGCAACCGATGCCGGATTGTGTATTTTTCCGGTATTCATAAGGCATTGTTTTTCCACCTGTCAAGCAAGGGGGAGTTTATTGTGTCAGATGATATATACTCTATGGCGCCGTCCTTATGCAAAATAAAGGAGGAGCTTATGGGGATGAGCTTATCTCCGTCATAGCCAAGAGCCATGTAGAGGACTTCACGGCCCATATCGCGGAAGCAGGCCTTGCCGCACTTAATGACCCCAAGATCAACTATCTGCCATCCGTACGGCTCGGGGCGGGAACCGGCGGAGGTTTGGTCTGCATTATCATCAACTCTTACAGCCGATGCTATATAGACGTACTTATCACGAAGCTGTCTCCTTGCAGCACGGTCTATCGGGAGTTGTAGGTCGCTGGTAAGGAAGTACTGCTTGGTTACGTCTTTCTTGCCAAGCTCAAAGGGATACCGGTACCTGGAGCGTTCCATGTACCGCTGCCGCTCTTTGTTGATGGCGTAGGAGTTGCGATATACTTTGGGCCCGCGCTCATAGGGGAAGAATCCTCCGCCTATCATGGTGGAAAGGTCCCACTCGGATGTCTCCTCCATGCCGCGATCGGAGAGTATGACGAACCAGCGGGTGGCAGCGGTGTAGCGGCTGCCGACCGGCGTCTCGTCCAGCACGGCAGGGATGCCGGCACTCCGCATCAGGAGGACGGCTATTAGAGCGTAGTCGGGTATGTTGCCGAAGGTCTGGCGCGGAAGCAGATGGGCACTCAATAGCGGGAGTCCGGCTCTTGTATAGAGGCCGTAGCGTTGCATCTTGGTCTGTGCTTCGTTACGCAGCATATCGGCAACTCCGGCAGTGGTATTGTACTCCACATCGTTCTTGATGGGGTGGTTCAAACCGTAACCGAAATGGGCAAGCAAGGTATCGCGCCAACTGTCAAGTTCCTGGAGCTCTACAGCTTTATAGGGCAGAAGCCATTCCAGATATTCATCGAAAGTGATATGGCCTGACCAGGGGCAGGTGGTCCACCTGCCGTATGACCGCTCTATATTATTAATAAGGTAGTCGGCAGTGATGATCTCTGCATCGGGGATGGTATGGAGAGGCAGGTCGGAATAGTTGCTGTCGGTGATGGCAAGCAGACTGTCACGCTGCTGCTCGGGGGTGAGTGCAGTATCGGCAAGGATACGGGCAGCATAACCATAGTAGTCGTAAATCTTAGTGCCTGCATAGGAATAGTGTGCGGGGAGATTCTCTATGAGATATTCCGCAGCCCGAAGTTTGTAAGGGTTGGGGTCAGCAGTGCGGTAATGGCTAAGCACGGCCTCTAGTTCAGCACGGTTACTGCCGGCCGACTCAAGACTACGGTTTAGCTCTGTACCGTATGTACAGCAATAGAATAGAAGTGTGATTACCGGCACTATGGCCGGAATGTTTTTTTTCATTCGTATAAATATTTCAAGGACCTACGTCAGTTATTAATTAGGTTTACTTGTCAAGCTAAGGACCGTCATCACAAATACTCATCTTCACAGATGAACAAAAGATAATGATGAAGCGTCGTTTAACTGTCTCTCCTTTACAAACGTAAATAATTATTTAAATATAGAGATACGTTCCTTACATTTTCCAATGCTTCTTTAACATTATTTAACTCCATAGTTATCCTGACATGGTTTGAAGTCCGAATCTCTAAATGTTTAACACCAAACATAGTTGACAAATAAAAAATATACAATACTTTTGGGAAAAATCAGGAAAGCACTCAAAGAGTGTTACGCAAAATTTAAAAATAATGCCTAATTTATTCCAATAACATGAAAAATCTGCTTATATGCTATATGAAACCCGCTGTTTACAAAACAACAATTGCAACAGTTTTATTTATTGTAATCTCTTCTTGCGCCGACAAGAGGCAGGATCAGGTCGTCAACATCAATACCGCCAATGCAATAATAATCTCCGTCTCGCCGCAAAAATCAGATACTATCTTTCTTTCAGAAATAACTGACAGTATAAGACCGATCAAACTGGAAACCTCGGAACAATCGATGCTGGGCGATATAACGGACATTGAATATGATTCCGGAATCTTTTTCTGTTTCGATTCCAATAAACAAATTTTTAAGTCCTTTTATATGGATGGACGGTTCCATAGCATAATCGGCCGGAAAGGGAGAGGTCCCGGAGAATTTTTCAATCCGGGTTCATTTGCCATCAACCGCAATAATAAAGAGATTTGGTTACATGATAATGGAAAACAAATGCTTAAGTACGACTATTCCGGAAGATTCCTTGGTTCAGTAGATTTTCCTTTATTCATGGAAACATCTGTTTTTTTAAAAGATGGAGTCTGTTGTTTCACCTCAAAATTTTCAAATTTTAAAGACAATAAAACAGATGATTTTTGGGGTGCGGAACTATCTATTGTAAAAGACAATGGTAATATATTGCGATATATACCTATAAATAAGGAACTATATCCGGCAGGTGAAGGGCATTATTTGATTGTTGAACCGACACCTTTTTCAGGGTTAAACGACTCATATACATTTCTTTTCACTGTCAGCGATATAATCTATTCCATAAATAAATCCAATGGAGAAGTAGAAGCCAAGTATGCAGTTGATTTTGGAGAATACTCATACAAAAATAATATCGCTGAAATGGAAATGGTTAATATGGGGCAATACATAAAAGAACATCAAAACAGAGCAGGGATGGTTAACAATGTGATTGAAACCGAAAAGTATCTGTTTTTTACCTATTATTACGACGGCGGGAAACATGCTCTGTTGCTCAACAAAGAGAATGGCAAGCAAAAAAACGGTCCATTCGCAGATGATATTACATCGGCAACATTTTACTTTGAGGGAATAACTACAAACAACAATCTCTTTGCAACAATAAGTAACCCTGCAATGATAAGATTAACTGAAAAAGCGAAACTGTTTCTATCTGAGAAAGAGATAAATGATGTAAACTCTTCAAATTATGATGACAATCCTTTTATACTAATTTCATACCTGAAGTAAAAAAAATTAGGATTAAATATGAAATATCTTTACTTCAATGGTGTTTTATTACTTATCTCTATGATATGCATATCTTGTGTTCCCTTTGAAAAGAAACAACACAAAATAAAAATAAGAGAGGCATCAATTTTTATTGAAGACTTCCTAAAAGACACAAATTATCATAATGTAGATTCCGTTAAAGTACAAAATATCAAAAAAACATTCATAAAAGAGGGTTTAGTTTATTATAATGATGCGAGCTGTTCACTCTGCTTGTATGGTCTGTTGCTTTTCATAGAAGGAGCTAACACCTCCAATTGCGATCATAAATATAAATGCCAATTTGTGGTATTATAACATACGCAAATTTTGATTAATATGTTTTGGTGAACCAACAATACTTTACTAACTTGCGGCTGTGCATTTTTTTTGAAGTTTAAAATCAAAGATAGAAAGATAGAAAAACTGCGCTTTACACACTTTTTTGGACAATGTCAATTCCCGAATCTAAATTAATATTTATATGAAATATACGTATTGGGTCATTTCAGTTGCAATATCATTTTTGTTTGTATCCTGTAAACAAGATGACACGAATCATTTCACTGAAGTAAATTTCCCTGAAATAGAAATACTTTCTCAGGATTTTAAAACAAAAGCAAAATTCTTAGAAACAGAACCGATAGAGCTGCCTGCGAATCTTTTTGCAGCGAGGGGATGTTATGTTTATTATGATTCCATTCTTGTAGTCTGCAATAGAGCTTATGAGAACCATCCTTTTATCGAAGTGTACAACCTATACTCTAAAGCTTTAATTACAAAAAAAGTTTATCGAGGGAACGGACCGGGTGAGATGACAAATGGATACGTAAATAGAAGTGAAGACTGCCTAAACGTTCGCGATATAATGAAATCGAGAATCGCATCAATAAAAATTGACGAATTAATAAAAGGAGACTCAAGCCTTGTAATATTTCATCCTTATAAATACTTTACGCAATATGTAACTTTCTACAAGGATAGCAGCCAATTTGTCTTTATAAATTCTAACAGATTTGTTGATAAAAAGCAAGGTATTTATCAAGGGGGTCCGAGTCTTATTATTGGCGACGATAATTATATTGACAAAACAAGGTATAAGTACAACACATTCAACATAACCGGAAATGAAATAGTTACAAGTTATGATAATAATCGTATTGTTCGTATTACAGAATCCGATAGGATAGAATTTTTCGATAACAATCTTAATCCCTTGAAATTGATTCAAGGGCCCGATGATTTTGACAGTAAAATAAAATATTTTATTGGAAAAGAGTATTCTGCCGTTTATCATACAAGTCCGTATATTTTCACCGGTTCTCATTATACAAAAAAACACCTATATTGTGGCTACTACGGGCAGCTTATAAAACGGGGAAATATGTCAGATAAATATAATTATCCATATTATATTCTCAAATTTGATTGGAACGGCAACTTAGTGGATAGTTACTGGTATCACAATCAACAAGGCGGATTGATTTTTCCTTTTTCCATCTCTGAAAATGAAGATATTATTTATTTAAGCACTACCGATGAAGCAGGAAATGTGTTATTATTAAAGGCTTTACTCTAAAAAAAATCAACGAATATCCCTAAAATAGCAACCACCTACTTAATTACCAACTCCGACAGATCAAACCGATACACACTTTCATCACTCCGATCTATGCCATACATTATTTTGTTTTTACTGTCATATGCGATATCATGTACAACATGATTTAAGCGAGCTCCTGTCAAATAATTACCTTCCCAATCAAACAGAAGGATGTCAAAAGGAGCGTTTTCATAATCATCGGCTCTTATAGTTGCGTCATTTGCGCCATACAATAACAGCAGAAAATCCGGGGTACAATCAGCTGCACAGAAATGAAAGATAGTCTTTCCACCGTTCGCTCTACTGTCCATAAAACTGTCAAATGAAAGCGATCCGGATTTCAAATGAAATTCCTAAAAGTTTTCAAATATCAAAAGTTTTAGGAATTTTACTTATCTTTGCCAAATGAAAATAATAACACGTAAAAGGTATTTAGAAACACTTAGTGTTCTTAAAGACAAGAATTTAATTAAAGTTGCCACCGGCGTTAGACGATGTGGAAAATCAACCTTAATGATGCAATTTCAAGATTTGTTGCGTAAAGACAACAACGAGATTCCCATTTTGGCAATCAATATGGATATGCCGGATTATAGATTTTTAGCAGAAAAAAATTGGAAGGAAATCTACGATTACATCATAAAGCATCTCAAACTAAACACAACGAATTATGTGTTTATAGATGAGATACAAAATGTTCCTGAATTTGAGAAGCTGTTAGAAGGTTTGTATGTTCACCCGAATATTGATTTGTATGTTACCGGTTCAAACGCATTTTTATTATCGAGCGAATTGGCTACTTTGCTGACGGGAAGAGCTTATGAAATAAACATACTTCCTTTTTCTTTTTCCGAATATTTAGAATTTACCGGTAAATACACCAACCTTGACCGAGCTTTTGCAGAGTATGTAAGTGTAGGAGGTTTTCCCGAAGCTGTAAGTCTATCGGCAGAAGGAAGCCATTTTGCGAATGAATATTTGCAAATGGTTTTTAAAAACATTTACAACAATGATATTTCTAGACGTTATACTATCTATGCCGAAGAATCCTATCAAGAGGTTGTAAATTTCTTAATCGATTCCGTTGGCTCAACTGTTTCAGCCGGCAATATTGCCAAAGTTTTAACTGCTAACAAAAAGAAAATAGACAACAAAACAGTATCGAAGTATATTGACACTTTGGTTGAAGCCTATTTGTTTTATAAAGTAAACCGCTACGACATCAAAAGGAAGCAGCATTTGGCTACGCAGGAAAAATACTATTTGGTGGACTTAGGTTTTCGCAACGCATTACTTGGAAAAGAATTGGCAAGTGATGCAGGACATTTGCTTGAAAACATCATTTATCTCGAACTAAAACGAAGAAATAACCAAGTGTGGATAGGTAAAACCAAAAATTTAGAAGTAGATTTTGTTGTTCGCAACAACAAAGGTTATACCCAGTATATACAAGTTGCACAAACAGTACAAAATACAACAGCCTTAGAACGCGAGTTAGCACCATTTTATAATATTTCCGATCATCATGAAAAAATATTGATAACGATGGACTACGACACGGGGACATACGATGGAATTAAAAAAATAAATGCATTAGATTGGCTTACAAAAGACTAAAAAAGAGCATCATAAAAAGACACAATTGGTTAATAGTTACGCAACTACATTTGGGCCTTATAAAGCTTAACTACTCCGGAGTCCTCACAACATAGATACAATACTCCACCTTGTGTAATTGACAATGATTTTACCTTCTTGTCTTTATCCACTTTATAACTGTCCTTGACATTTCCCTTCCAATCGAGTTTAAAAATCCAGGTGTCAGAATTTTCAATCTTTCCTCCGCTCATAATAATCTCCTGAGCGTTTAATATTCTGCCCTCGTATGCCAGATACATATAAGAATCATCGAAACAAGAATAAGTATAAGACTGTGGTATATCTGACAGATAATTTACAGATTGTCTAGAAATAGAATATTCGGGTACCATCTTATCAGGCCCTTTAACGGTCTTGAGAAGGTTAAAATTAAAGTCATATATCTCTATTTCCGGAATATCTCTTGAATAGTAGCATATCCGTTGCGCATCGGTGTTAATCATTATTACCCCTCTGTTTACATTCATAGCAGAAATTAAACCATCTCTTTCTATATTATCTGTGCCTTCAAGTATAAGAAATCTGGGTTCATCCTGTTCTATTTTCAATCCTTTATTGATAAATCTATATGGGTTAACAACTATAAAGTGATTTTCATTCAGAAGATCCAATCCCTGACAAACGAAAAAATAATCCACATAGTCTATCTTCGCTTCCTCATCATCCAAATACTCCGCAACATCAATCTTTGCAAACTTATTATTCATATAAGCGTCAATAAGAAGATTATTTCCTGAATTGTTAGCTATAATATCAATAAATTCGTTCGGACCGTTGCCTCGCATTATGCACCTCCTTTTAACCTTCATAGTGTTTAAATCAACAAACTCCAGCAAATGCTTATTACTGTTGCTGTAGTTGTGGACAACCAAAATACTGTCAAACACAAAACAGCGTTCTGCAAATTCCAGAACATCATTTGTCGGTACTTCTTCCAACATCAGAGCTTTTGCATTTTCCTTTTGAGCAAGAGAGATTGTGGATGCTTCGCTGTTTTTAGAACCCAAACAGGATGCAATAAAAAGTGCTATAAACGAGCAACCAAAAAGAATAAAACGCTTCATACAATCATTTTTTTTGGGGTTGATTTATTTGATATTATTTCACTAAACCGGGTAATATTTCGTTTTTACATCCAAAGCGTAACCAGCATCCATTGGATTATCCATTTGCTCACAGTCTTTTAAGCCAGAATCTGGCAACAATGGGATTGTCATCTTTCTTTATAGAGTTGATCACGTTATATGCCTTACGGAACTTCTCTTCTGTCGGTTCATTGCCGACACCTCCTAAAATTGCCTTAATTAACATCACATCTTCTGAGGTCATACAAACATACATTACCGTCTGAAACAGAAAATGTGGTTGCTTCTGTGTATTCATTTCTGGCACGCCCCCTGTTGGCAATCTTGAACTTGCAGTTGCCCTCCATGTCAAAACAATAGACACCGTTTGCCAAAACATAAATCAGATTGTCTTTGACGACCAACTGCTCCACCTCATCCATAATGGCATTATCGTCTGTCTTTAGAGGGATATAGCAGACCGAATCAACCAGACTGCTCCACGATGGAACATCGAGGGTGTCACCCATGATAATGTTATGCTCAAAATCAACAGCATACTCCGGTCTTGATTTATTGCAACTGCATACCATGGCAAGGCAGAATAACAGACCTGCGTTGAAAAATGTTTTTCTCATTTGATTCTATACTTCATGATGACGGGATTATCATTGTTGTTATCATATTCACGGAATATAGTCTCTGCCAGATTGCTTAGACCTTCGCCATTACTCTCAGCCTTCGTCTCTCTAAACATATTCTGAAACAACGTAACATAACAATCATTTGAAACCCAGTAAGGTTCCACAAAACCAACAATGCCGGGAATCTTGATATGGAGCCTTTTAACCCGATCTTTTTTTATTATATTGAGAATATAATCATCCGCCTCGGGAGAATTCCAGAACATATAATATTCGCCCTGATTTTTAATAACAGGAAGTGCAGCTCCTATACAAAAATTGTTGTTTCTTACATATTCGTTAAATATTAAATGTTCATTTATGTTATCAGGATCATCAACCAAAACCCTTTTAGGGATTTGCAATTTCTTTGAATACTTAAATTTCAATGTTCTGATCAGTTTACCTTTACTATAGAGGTAAATACTGTTTATCGCTCTATCTCCCACAGCAATATAAATGGAATCATCACTCTGATAGAAATCAGAATCAGTATGAAACATTTTACTCAAATCATTCATTGTTAATATAGGATCTGTAATAGCACCTGTTTTTGTGTCAATAATAAAAAAACCATTTCGCTCTTCCATGGCATTATCCGGAATATAACAGGCAGCCAACAATTTATTTTCTTCAATAATCCTTATTGACGATATAGCAGGTAAGTTTCCTATAACGCTTACCACTTCATGACTTAACCCCTTGTATATGATTAATCCATGAGGGCCGGCAACATACAACAGGCTGTCCTCCGGCGAGTAGGCAAATGTGCGGATTTCTGCATATTCGCCCCTGCCTCTGCCACCTTTATCCAGTATGGAAATAACTGAATCACCTTTCATGCAATAAATAGTTCTGCCGTCAGTCGATAGAAAAAAATCAAAACCTCCAAAACTTAAACAGTTACTGATCCCTTTCATCGGTTGAGAAGATTTGACAGGAACAATTTGAATGTCGGAACAAATCTCCTCAAGTTCCATTTGAGCTACATTGTCGTCATATAACATAACAATGTCGCTGTTGTTTGCACAACTGCAAATCAGTACTCCCGTGATTGATAGGAATAAAAGATGTTTTTTCATAAACCTTAGTTACTTAGATTGCCTTGATACATATCTGCGACTGATGCATATTCGTATCTTGCCCTGCCCAATTTGAATATCTTATTAATAAATCGGCCGTCTGTTCCATATATGTACACACAACGTCCGGCCCCGTTATCCAACAAACAAATTAAGGAATCGTTCATCATAATCTTTGCACAACGATCAAGGACTACTTCATCCCGCTTCTCTAATGGGATAATTTTATAAGCTGTTGTGTCATTAGAATCTATCAGAGTTTCCGAAGACATATAACCTTCAACAATTTTCCGATTGTACTGCTGCCTGCAACTGTAACACAGTATCAGTAGAAATGCAGAAAAGAGATAGCAAAACGGTGATTTCATAAGGCTTTATTTTATTGTAAAGGTCTCTTGGCAACCCTCATAGCGTTTCCTTCAGTTTATAGTACAAGAGGACAGGATTATCATAAGACTGCTGCCTAAGGGAGTCTGTTATTTCGCGTCCAATCCGTGTGAGCTTACTCTCATCCTCTGTCAGCGAAACAACAGGTCCTTCACAAACTTTAATATTCCATCCATCATTCACATTGTTTGGAAAAGCAAGAGCATTCATTCCCGGCATTAGTATATTGTATGACCGGGAATCCTTCCCACTGACCTTCGTTAATAAGATCTGTCTGTCTTGTGTTCCGAGGGCCCTCCAGAACATATAATCAGCTTCATCCTGCATTATGGTAAGATAGCCGCCCAGACAATGTTCTGTTTCAAGTAATTTCATTAACAGTTGCGAATAATTATAAGCGTCCGTTTCGTCAACGGCAAAAAACTCTCTGTCAAGATTCAATTTACCATAGTGAAACTCGTCTGTCTTAGTCAATAACCCTTCGCTATATTTGTATATGGTGTTATCATAGTCGGGAACCAGAAAACAGAGCTCTTCATTGTGATAAAAAAACGAGGTGTTGTCAATGTAATTTGAGCTGATTTGATTCATCGGCAGTAAAAGATTATTATCGCCCGTCTCCGGATTGATTTCATATAATCCGTTGTGCCTTGAAGAATTTACGCCTGGAGTAGAACAAAAGGCAATTATTTTTCCATCATAGACTCTCATTGCCCTAATGCCTAATTCACAGTTAATTGAAGATACGAAATCAAAAGAGGGAACACTATACTTTAGAATTTTAGAGTTACTGCCGGAGTGTACAAAAAGAGCGCTATCGGGTTCGGAAAAGGCAAAAGCAGATATATATTGATATTCTCCATGTCCACGTCCGATTGCCTCCAGTTTCGAAACAATGGAATCACCTTTCATATAGTATATGATGCCGCCATTATCCCAAAGGAAAAGGCGGTCATTCACAATCTGTAAATAGTGTATTTGCGATAAAGGAGTATCACTTATTATTCTTCGGACATAAAAACTATCCACACATTCATCTAATGTAATATCTATAATATGGCTGCTGATTTCAACAGAATTTTTATTATGTGTCGGATTACTGCACGACAAAAGGAAAACGATTGATATACAAAAAATCAGATTGCGCATGATTCTGTTTTTATTGACAGATTAATTGGTTACTTCTTTGCAAAGAAAGAACAAATCTTACAATTACAATACTATGTGATTCCATTTTATTTCAATTTTTCTCCGATTCTCATAAAGGTATTTTGAAGTAAAGCAAAACAGGATTGTCATCTGTCTGGCTATCGACAGCTTCAATTATCTCCCGGCCTAAAGGCGACAAAGGTTCATTGTCATCGAGAATAGACTCTTTTGAACCTTCAAATACAATAGCATACCAATCCTTTTGAACGAGATCTGGAAATATATCCTTTTTTATACCCGGAATAGTAAAGAGATAATTCTTATATGTCATTCCATCGCATATTGTGGCCAATGTATACTCTTTATCTTCGAACTCAGCTATATGCCAAAACATAAGGTTTGAATCCCTCATTATTGCTTGCCGACCTCCAACACTATAAAACCCGGAGAGTAAAGCACCCATCATAGACATATAACTATCTGTTTGAGATTCGTCTGTTTCAAATAAATCGCCCGACAAATTTCTCTTTCCATAATTGAAAGAGATGAGTTCCCTTAATTTATGGTCACTGTATTCATACACTCTATTATCAAAACCGGGTACAATCAAACATTGTTTACCATCATTTTCAAAGAAAGAAGAACTACCTAATAGGTAAGCACTCAAATAATTTATTGGCATTATCTCATTAATCTCATTTGTAACAGTAGATATTTTAAAAATACCATTTGTTCTGTCATAATCTTTTGATGGTGTACGACCTACTGCCAAAATTGTGTTATCACCCACATAACGCATCGCTGTAATGGATGTATTCACTCTTATGCTTTTAACAAACTCAAAAGACGGCACACGATAACACATAATAGCCAGTTTTCCCGGTACATAGCCATATAATAGGCTATCCGCGGCTGAATAACAAACATTTATTAATGTATTATATTCGCCAAAACCTCTGCCAACAGCATTTAATTTTGAAATCACAGAATCATTTCTCAAACAATATATGGTCTTATCGTCATCAGAACCTAAAAACAAGAAGTTCTTATCATAATATGTTATTCCGTTTTCAAGTTCTTTCATTGGTTCAGAAGAATATATTCTGACAACTCTAATACTATCCGCAAAATCTTCTAATAACACTGATGAATATTTCTCATCATCTATTAGTAACGAATTTTTGTTGCGGGATTCCTTGCAGCAATCAAGTGTCATTATAGCAATAATGGCAACAAATAAACAGTGTACTTTCTTCATGTTCTCAGTATTGAATAATTAAAAATCTTTATTGACAATTTTCGTTATCAGAATAATAGGGTTTGAATCGGATGTCAATTCCGAGTAGAACAAATCGAGAGTCTGACTTGATCCAAACTGTTCATAAAGAGCCCCTTTGCTTCCGCATGCATTCGAAGCCATAATAACAGAGCAGCATTTGTTATCACCTGTACATGCTAACGGAAACGACCATAATGACATTATGGGATTATCTGAAACCTTTCTAATTTTTATTGTCGTATCGGACATCTTATCGTAAACGTAAATAGAATGACCAAAATTTAAGTTCATGATTTCAAACAATACATATTGTTTCATGTTTAGAAACTCACCGTTAAAATGACCGCTTTTTTTCGTCTTGTCTTTAAATGATTCATCGGTTTTGAAATCGCTGCCATCTATAATAGGAGGTGTTGTGTTAATCTTGTAACTCGCATATACAGAATCTTTTGTGAATCTGTATATGGTGTTTTCAAAATTAACCGAACCGTATATTCCGTCATAAAACCTGTAGAGATTGATTTTACGGCTATAGGAAAAGCCGTCTGAATAACTATTATTTCCAAACGTGTAATTTACTCTACCATATAAATCCTGAACTACAAAAGACCTGTTAAGTTTTTTGGTGTTGGATAAATCAAAACCTATTAACGTACATGTGTCTATCGATTCTACGGCATGATACCAGGGAAGGTTTTTTATTGAGTACAAAAACTTGCCGTAACAATCAAATGATACAATTCTGTTATTCTCATTATCTAAAACAGATATCTCCGAATTGTCGTTCATCATAAAAACATCCGATATCTCCAGGTATTCTTGCGGCCCACGGCCTTGTTGAGATATTTTTGTTCTGAAAGTGCCGTCTAAGTTGAAAACATAAACAGCTCTTGCAATAGACTTATCGGCTATGATAACCTCATTATCCGTAATTATCAATTTCTCAACTTTTCCTATAAAGCAGTTCTGGTTGGATTCGAGTTTGATAAAGCCGACAAGCTCCATAATACTATCAAGATCTATGTAATCATCTGATTTAAGATCTACATTTATATGTCTGCACAGATTATCACTCAGCATACAGGACATCTTCCTGTCCTTTTTCACGCATGATACCGATAACAGTATCAATGAGATCAACCACACGCATCTTACATACTTCTGGCTCATCATATTCAATTTTATGTTAAGACCTCTTTCATATTCACTGTTCCCCAATACCATCTCTCTCTTTACAAGCAAATAAAAGAGAGCTTAGCAGCACAATGACAACAGAACAAAATAGTGCGGTAATATTACACCTTATATAATAGGGAACCGTCTCCATGATATTCTTTTTTTTCTCTTATTGATTGAAGCTCCGCAAGTTAGTACATATTTTTTTACAATCGAACAAAAACTGTCTTTAATTTGTGATACATCTACCTAATATTAAAGCAGAACCGATATGCGCCCGATATCCGATGCCAAAAAAAGAATAATAGTAGAATAAAAAAAACAAAATAAGGCTTGCAGTCCCGTCATTAAGGGAATCCTTGAAGTGCGAAACAAAAAAAACATCAAAAAAAGTTTCCAATCATAAAAAAATAGTTTATGTTTGCAGGTGAATGTAAAAGATGATATCTTTTGATGTCTTCTTACGAAGTATTGATATTTTGTAAATACATTCAAATCGACCGATAGTCGAAATTATTCCAATATTGTCGGAAGTTATTTTGACGTCGCGATAAAAAAAGTCAGGAACTTACAGAAATTTGTGCATCTTAACTTAAAGTTGAGAGTTGTTTATTTTTTTATTGAATTATATTAACTAAATTTATTAACAAATTTTTATTAACCTAATTTTATTAACAAATTCCTTAATTTCTATGAATCTAATGAAGAAACTAACAGGAATCCTGCTTTTAGCAGTTTTGCCTGTATGTGCGTTCGCACAGAACGTAACTGTCAAGGGACAGGTTAAGGATGACGCAGGTGAACCTCTTATGCTGGTCAACATCCTTGAACTCGGCACAAGCAATGGCACTGTAACTGATTTGGATGGTAATTACACCCTAACAGTTGCGTCAAACTCAACTCTGCAGTTCTCGTTCATGGGCTATCAATCCAGAGATGAGGCAGTTAACGGACGGACCACTATCAACGTCACACTATCGGAGGATGCCGAACTGATTGACGAGGTTGTGGTAATCGGTTACGGTACCCAGAGAAAAAGTGACCTGTCAGGTGCAGTAGCATCAATTAGGGCCACAGACCTGAAAGACCGCTCAGTTACCAATGCTGCGGCGGCTATCCAGGGTAAGGTATCCGGTATCCAGGTTCTTAACTACTCGGGTGCTCCGGGCCAGGGCTCACAGATCCGTGTCCGCGGTTACTCATCCAACTCGGGTAACATAGGTCCGCTCTTGATCGTTGACGGTCTGCAGGTTGACAACATCCAGTATCTGGATCCTTCGATGATTGAATCAATGGAAATCCTGAAAGATGCCGCATCGGCTGCCATTTATGGTGCAAGAGCCGGTAACGGTGTTGTTCTGATCACCACAAAGAGGGGCTCTGACAAAGGTATGGGAAACATTACCTATGATTTCAAGCTGACACACCAGTCTCTTGCCAAAAAGCCCGGCGTCATGAATCGTGAGCAGTTTATCGAATTCAAAAAGATGCAGGGATATGACATTGATTCCGAACTTGCAAACAATGGCGATGACGGCAAGATCGACACCGACTGGGCAAGTGAGCTGTTTGAGCCGAGCTATGTTAAGCAGCACTCTCTCACATTCCAGGGCGGTAACCAGCAGGGTCGCTTTTTCATGTCACTCAACTACCTGAACAACAATGGTATCGTTGTTGGAGACAAGGACGTTTACAAGCGTATTTCTGCACAGATCAATGCTGACTACAAAATTAAAAATTGGTTGTCAATAGGAACCAATAACTCTATTGAGAGATGGGAAACCAGATCTGTATCGCACATGTCCGAGACCAGTTCCGTTCTTATGGCTGCCATACAGAATGACCCGTTGACCCCGATCTATTTTAAAGATAAGTCGGAATTCACCCAGGGCATGACCGATACCTATAATAATCTGAACCCTGAGTTTGCAGATTTGAAAGCAAATGGATTGGATGGATCAGAACTTATAATGAAGGCTGAAGACGGCCGTTATTATGCAGTGTCAAAGTATGTTGACAATGACCACGGTTCGCCTTTCATCCAGTTGGCCCGAAACAACCAGACACAGAGCGGTGTTTCGGTACGCGGAACGGCTTTCCTGGATTTCAATCCCATCAAAGACCTGATTTTCACTTCACGTCTTGGCTATAGGATCTCATTCAGCAACAACCACAATTACTCAGATCCTTTCTATGCGAACCCGATGTCTAAAGCGGTTGAGTATTCTCTTTCAGCTTCGGCCAATACAGGTTTGTACTACCAGTGGGAGAACTTCTTCAACTATAATAAGACTATCGGAAGGAATACTGTTAGCGCTATGGCCGGTATGTCATTCATTGAGAACAGGAGCGACAACGTAAACGGTTCGGCAACCGGAAAGAGCATTCTTCCTGACTATGCCGAGAACTTCCGTTTCCTTAGCTTTGTAACCACATCGGCCAACAAGAGTTTCGGAAACGCTCCCGGAGTTTCAACCAGCCTTGCCTACTTTGGACGTCTGGTCTATTCGTATGACAACCGTTACAACGTTCAGGCCAACTTCCGTGCCGATGCGTTCGACTCCTCAAAGCTCTCAGCACAGAACCGCTGGGGTTACTTCCCATCGTTCTCGGCTGCATGGACAATCAGCAACGAGAGTTTCATAAAGGATAACATCAGCCGCGAGGCTCTGTCATCCCTGAAGCTGCGCGCATCGTGGGGACGTAACGGTAACGTAAACGTTCTGAATAACTACGCCTACTCAACCTCTATCAGTAAGGGTTCGAACTGGTATGAATATGGTATTGACCACAATGGTGCTGACTATGAGCTTGTTTACGGTTCCAAACCGTCAGGTCTAGCCAACCCAAGTCTTAAGTGGGAGACATCTGACCAGATTGACATAGGTCTTGACGCACGCTTCCTCGGCGACCGTCTCTCAGTAAGTGTTGACTGGTACAAAAAGCTCACTAAGGACCTGTTGGTAAGCATTAACCCCGTTCCTGAAATAGGTGTAGCAAGTACAACCGTAAACGGTGGAGATATACTCAACAAGGGATTTGACGTAGAACTTGGATGGAGAGACAGAGTCGGCGATCTCGGCTATTCGGTCAACACCAACTTCTCAACCTTAAAGAACGAAGTAACTTATCTTGACCCGACAATTTCACGTATTCTCTCCGGAGGTTATTATGTATCACAGATCCGTACCGCCTTTGAGGTAGGCAACCCCATATGGTATATGTACGGCTACAAGATGGACAGAATAGCTCAGGAGACCGAATACAAGAAGAATGCAGACGGATCATTCGCCCTTGACGGAGGCGGAAACAAGATTGTGCTTTACAATGCCGGTGATCCTGTACTCCACGATTTCAACGGAGACGGAATCATAAGTGAAGAGGACCGCACCAACATAGGTCAGGGTATGCCTAAGCTCACTTACGGTTTGACCGTATCACTTGATTACAAAGACTTTGACTTTACATTGTTTGGAACCGGTGTAGCCGGCAACAGTATCTTCCCGGTACTGTTCCGTACTGACCGTCCTTACAACAACACCCTGGATTACTATCGCGCCAACTCATGGACTCCCGAGAATACCGGAGCCATATTGCCTAACGCAGCTGCTGTAAAGAACAGTCCGCAGTTCTGGGCATCCGATGCCAACGTATTCAAGGGTAACTTTTTCAAGTTCAAGCAGATTCAGCTTGGATATACTCTGCCTAAGGCAATGCTGAGGAAAGTCTCCATAAGCAACATGAGAGTGTATGTGTCATTTGATGACTTCATCACTATCACTAAGTATCCGGGACTTGATCCTGAGACTGCAACAACCACAAGCGCACAGCAACTTGGTATTGACCTTGGAACCTATCCGACATCAAAGAAGGCTGTGTTCGGTGTTAATGTTACATTCTAAAAAGAAAGATATATCAATATGAAAAAATTTTATATTCCGCTAATGTGCGCAGCCGTACTATTTGTATCGGCCTGCGAGGACAAACTTGACATACCGCAAAAAGGTGTCATAACATATGAGGATTTCTATCAGACCGATGATGATGCCGAAAGCGCCTTGGCTGCCGCTTATGATATATTCGCACAGAATATAGCCCGCCCTCAAGGTGAATACATCATTTGCCCTTATATTGCACTGTTCAATCTTCCCGGCGACGATGTCTATGCTGCAGGCGAGTTCTACGGTGACAATGATTTTGCCGGTCAGATAAACGAGTTCCGTTTCGATGCCAATACCCAGCTGGTAACAAGTATGTATAAGGGCTTCTATCAGATGATTTACGGAGCCAATCTGGTTATTGACAACTTTAAAGATGGAACAACGGCTGTTCAGAAGAGATGTGTGGCCGAGGCTCGCGTAATGCGCGCATGGGCTCACATGATGCTGGCTATCGGCTGGCGCTGCCCGCCCCTGGTTGACCAGGTTCTTGAAGGCAGTGCAAAACCGACAAACTACGGTAACAACGATCATGCATCACACCTTGAACTGCTCAAGTGGTGTGCCGACGAAGCTCTTGCCGTAATGGGCGACCTTAGAGAACGTGCAAGCAAAAACGACACCAAGGGTACAACCTATATCACTAAAGGATTTGCACAGTACGTTGCAGGTAAGGCTTTGATTTCTGCAGGTGACTGGACAGGTGCAAAAGCTGCACTGAAGCCTCTGGTTACCTCATCAAAGTACGAGCTTGTTCCGGGTGCCAGAATCCGTGAGACATTCCATCTGTCAGGCGAAGGCAATGAGGAGATAATCTTTGCAGCAAACGTCTGCAACAACCCTGCAATTAGTACGTGGGGCGGCAAAATGCAGAAGACCATATGGATGCATATGGATATCTGGGGATGGCGCACCGACCATATGGCCGGCAAACCTGCCTCTGTACAGGGAGGCTGGGGCGGTCTTGGCGTACGTCAGGATTTTGCCGATGCTTTTGTAGCCAATGACGGTTACGGCTCAGCACGTCGTCAGGCATGGATCAAAAAGTTTGATCCCGAGATCCTTTATGAAATGGCCTATACAACCGATGGAGATATGACTCTCGATGAAAAGAAAAAATCCGCTGATCGCGGTATCAAGTCATATCTGTACGGACAGAGCGAATATCTCATGTACAAGAGATTGGCCGATGCCGATGAATACGCTGACAATCCGCATACTCTCAACTCTTTGGTGGCACGTCTTGCCGAAGCCTATCTGCTTTATGCCGAGGCTTGCGCACGCACAAATGACAACGATGGACTTCAATATTTGAATGCCATTCAAAACCGCGCCGGTTCACAGACTGTAAGCGGCACGTTGACACTTGATGCCGTCAAGACTGAAAAGAGATTCGAAATGTTCCTTGAGGGTTGCCGTTTCCCGGACCTTGTCCGCTGGAGCTGGCAGGACAACGACAAGACTGTGTTTAACGGACTGATCAATAGTGGTAAGAATGTTCCTCAACTGTATGACCAGTTCTTCCAGGCTACCGATGATAAGGGTGTGTCCAATCAGCCCAGAACAACAAAGACCGACACTCATGTCATCTACGTTGTAATGCAGCAGCCCAATCAGGGTGAGGTTGGCTTTAAGGCCGGTAAACATGAGTACTTCCCCTATCCGGGAGCAGCTGTCATGGCTATCAATCCTAACATGAAACAGAATCCGGGTTGGTAATTGTTTATTACCACCTAGATAACTAAAAAGAGTCCGGCATTTGTCCGGACTCTTTTTTTTCAACCTTTGGGGATCATATCATATATTGACTTCCCATTATCCCAAAAAAAAGAAGCTCGAATATAAGACCTGCCCTTCCATTTCAGACAACAGATCCATCGGGACAATATCATGACAAAAAGGCGGTCTTTTACAGGGATTTTCCCTATTTTTGTAATAATAAAACTTTATGTGCAAGAATGGCAGGTAAGCTCTATCTGATCCCGACACCCGTGGGGAATCTTGAAGATATCACCCTGAGGGCACTCAGACTCCTTCGGGAGGTGGACTTTGTTCTGGCCGAAGATACCAGGACCAGCAATATACTGCTTAAGCATTATGATATACATAAGCCTCTCAAGTCGCACCATAAGTTTAACGAGCACGGGACATCAAAATCTGTTGCTGACTCTATCAATGCAGGCCACTCGGTAGCGCTTATAAGCGATGCCGGTACACCGGGCATATCGGATCCGGGATTTATGCTGGTGCGCGAATGCTTGCAAAAGGGAGTTGAAGTGGAGTGTCTGCCCGGCCCTACCGCCTTTGTGCCTGCGCTGATCAACTCGGGGCTGCCGTGTGACAGATTTGTTTTTGAGGGTTTCCTGCCGCAAAAGAAAGGCCGCCAAACGCGTCTTGCCTCGCTACGTGATGAACAGCGAACCATGGTGTTCTATGAGTCACCCTACCGACTGATTAAGGCTCTGGAGCAGTTCACGGAGATATTCGGTCCGGACAGACCGGTCTGCGTATGCCGTGAAATATCCAAGATACACGAGGAGTCTGTGCGCGGCACCCTTACCGAGGTGTTGTCACATTTCAGAGAACGCGAACCGAAAGGCGAAATAGTGATTGTGCTGGGCGGTACACCGGGTAAGAATCGCAAAGAGCTGCAAAAAGGAGACAGAGAGGAAAGAGAAGAAAGAGAGAAAAAATAGAGGAGAGAAGAGAAAGAAGAGAAAGGAAAGAGAAAAAATGAGTGAACAGTTTGAGATAATATCGGATACGAAGGTCGAAACCGCCATATTGGTAGGGATCATAACTCAGGAGCAGGATGAACGTACAACAAACGAGTATCTTGACGAGTTGGAGTTCCTGGCCGATACGGCCGGGCTGCGTGTGCTGCGCCGGTTCACACAGAAAATCCCGCAGGCGCTTGCTTCCACCTATGTTGGCAAGGGTAAGCTGGAAGAGATACGCGAGTACATAGACCGGATGAACGATATGGATAATGAGGTGGGTATGGCCATTTTCGATGACGAGCTTACTGCCAAGCAGATGGCGGCCATTGAGAACGCCCTGGGTATAAGGGCGCTTGACCGCACCTCGCTCATACTGGATATTTTTGCCATGCGTGCCCAAACGGCTCACGCCAAAACTCAGGTGGAGATGGCTCAGTACCGTTATCTGTTGCCCCGCTTGCAGCGTATGTGGACCCATCTGGAGCGTCAGGCCGGCGGTTCGGGAGCCGGAGGCGGAAAAGGTACGGTAGGACTGCGCGGCCCGGGTGAGACCCAGTTGGAGATGGACCGCCGTATCATTACCAAGCGCATAAGCTGGCTCAAAGGGCAACTGGCCGACATAGACCGTCAAAAATCGACTATGCGCAAAAACCGTGGCCGCCTGATCCGCGTGGCGCTGGTAGGTTACACCAACGTGGGTAAGTCCACCATTATGAATCTGCTCTCCAAGAGCGATGTGTTTGCCGAAAACAAACTCTTCGCCACGCTTGACACCACGGTGCGCAAGGTGGTTATCGACAATCTGCCGTTCCTGCTTTCGGACACGGTAGGTTTTATACGCAAACTGCCCACCGACCTTGTCGAGTCATTCAAATCAACGCTGGACGAGGTGCGCGAGGCCGATCTGCTCATACATGTGGTTGACATATCGCACATCGACTTTGAAGATCAGATGGATGTGGTTAACAACACCCTTGCCGACCTTGGAGTGGGCGACAAACCCAGAATAGTGCTCTTCAATAAGATTGATGCCTACACCTGGGTAGAGAAAGAGGCCGATGACCTGACGCCCGCCACCCGCGAAAATGTGACAATGGAGGAGTTGCAGAGTACCTGGATGGGACAGTTGAAGGGCGAGTGTCTCTTTATTTCGGCTTTAAACAGGACCGGATTGGAAAATCTGAAGAGAGTGTTGTATGAAAGGGTCAGACAGCTTCATGTACAGAAATACCCCTACAACGATTTCCTCTATCCCGACATAGATAATCAATATAATCAAAACATATAGCAATGGATAAATTCAAATATGCACCCATGTTCCAGATGGGTAAAGATGAAACGGAATACTATCTGCTCACCAAAGATTATGTGAGTGTAGGCAGTTTTGAGGGCATACCTATCCTCAAAGTTGAGAGAGAGGGCCTGGTACGTATGGCCAATGCCGCTCTGCGGGACGTGAACTTTCTGCTACGCCGCTCGCATAACGAACAGGTAGCCAAGATTCTGCATGACCCCGAGGCAAGCAACAACGATAAATATGTGGCTCTGACATTCCTGCGTAATGCCGAGATATCGGCCAAAGGCAAGCTGCCTCTCTGCCAGGACACCGGCACAGCCATAATACACGGTGAGAAGGGCCAGCAGGTTTGGACAGGCTACAGCGACGAAGAGGCATTATCGGAGGCTGTATATAAGACTTACACCGAAGAGAACCTGCGCTACAGCCAGAATGCTCCGCTCGATATGTACAACGAGGTGAATACCAAATGCAATCTGCCTGCCCAGATAGATATTGAGGCTGCCGAAGGTATGGAGTACCGCTTCCTCATGGTGACCAAAGGGGGCGGCTCGGCCAACAAGACCTATCTCTATCAGGAGACCAAGGCGCGCATTCAGAACCCCGACACGCTTATCCCGTTTCTGGTGGAGAAGATGAAGAGTCTGGGTACCGCTGCCTGTCCTCCCTACCATTTGGCATTTGTGATAGGAGGCACATCGGCCGAGAAAAACCTGCTTACCGTCAAGCTGGCATCTACACACTACTATGACAGCCTGCCCACCACCGGCGATGAGACCGGCCGCGCATTTCGTGACATAGAGCTTGAGGAACAGCTCCTGAAAGAGGCCTGTAAAATTGGACTTGGCGCACAGTTCGGCGGCAAGTATCTGGCACATGATGTACGCGTGATCCGCCTGCCGCGCCACGGCGCAAGCTGCCCCATAGGGATGGGTGTGAGTTGCAGCGCCGACCGCAACATCAAGGCCAAGATCAATAAAGAGGGTATCTGGATTGAGAAGATGGATGATAAACCTTACGAACTGATTCCCGAGGAACTGCGCCGAGCAGGTGAAGGCGATGCCGTGAAGGTGGATCTTAACCGCCCGATGGCCGAGGTGCTTAAACAGCTCTCACAGTACCCGGTAAGCACCCGTCTGAGCCTGAACGGCACTATTATAGTAGGCCGCGACATAGCCCACGCCAAAATCAAGGCACGTCTCGATGCCGGCGAACCTATGCCCCGGTACCTCAAGGATCACCCCATATACTATGCAGGACCCGCCAAGACACCTCCCGGTATGGCATGCGGCTCAATGGGTCCCACCACAGCCGGACGCATGGACCCCTACGTAGATGAGTTCCAGAAAAACGGCGGCTCGCTGATTATGATAGCCAAAGGCAACCGCTCGGTTGACGTCACCAATGCCTGCAAAAAGTATGGCGGTTTCTACCTCGGTTCAATCGGAGGCCCGGCTGCCATCCTGGCTCAGAACAACATCAAGTCAATCGAGTGCGTGGAGTACCCTGAACTCGGCATGGAGGCCATATGGAAAATAGAGGTTGAGAACTTCCCCGCATTCATTCTGGTCGATGACAAGGGAAACGACTTTTTCAAACAGTTAGAGCCCTGCTGCTGCACAACTAAGACCCAATGACGGCCGGAGTTTGAGCAGACAGCCGTCACATAGTGATTTAAAAATGTATTTCAAGGACATTATAGCACAACAGGAGACAATAGAACGTCTAGTACAGTACGCCCAAAACGGTACTGTACCGCACGCCATGCTGTTCACCGGTCCTGAGGGCGTCGGCAAGCTGCAGACGGCAATAGCATTTGCCCGCTATATGCTGTGCCGCGACAGAGGCAATGGCGCCGATTCATGCGGCCATTGTCCCTCATGCGTCAAGATGGATAAGCTGGTACACCCTGACCTGCATTTTGTCTATCCGGTCATTAACAAGAGCAAATCGGCCGGACGTTCAACCATATCGGACGATGAAATATCCCCATGGCGCGAAATTGTGCTGGAGAACCATTACTTCGGATTCGAGGAGTGGCTCTCCGCCATTGATGCCGAAAACAAACAGGCACGTATTTTCGTAACCGAGAGTGAGTCGATCAATGAAAAGCTCTCCCTGAAATCAGTTGAAGGCGGCTACAAGATAGTTATAATATGGCATGCCGAAAAGATGAAAGTCGAATGTGCCAATTCGCTTCTGAAACTGCTTGAGGAGCCTCCGGCAGGCACAGTATTCATTCTCACCACCGATTCTCCGGAACTTTTGCTTGAAACAATTGTCAGCCGTACACAGCGCATCGAATTCAAACGCCTGCCGCAAAAAGAGATCATGGAAAAGCTCATGGGTCCCGGCTACCTGCTGGATTCCGAGACAGCTCAGAAAATAGCCCACCTCAGTGCAGGAAGCTGGCTCAAAGCCATTGATACATTAAAGATCAATACTGAAAGCGAGGAGTTTCTAAACTATTTTATACAGTTCATGCGGCTGGCATACGCCCGCAGGCTCAAAGATTTGAAAGAGTGGTCCGAAACGATAGCCTCAAATGGCCGCGAGTGGCAGAAAAGGTTTCTGCAATACTGTCAGCGCATGATACGCGAAAATTTCATAAGCAACTTCGGACGGCCCGAATTAAATTATATGACCGAGAGTGAACGGCAGTTTTCCGTAAAATTTGCGCCTTTCGTAAATGAGAACAATATTATCGGACTGATGGAAACGCTTTCCGATGCACAAAGAGATATAGAACAGAACGTAAACTCCAAGATGGTCTTTTTTGACCTTTCTCTCAAGACCATCATGCTAATGAAACAATAATTATGGATTATGATTATACATTAAATAACGGGAGCGGGAACCTCTGTCACAAAGGTTTCAGCCGAAGCATGGGACAGCTCCACTCCTTTGACTATCTCTCCGGAGTTCCCGGTTCGGAAAATGAAGATAAATATGTCGAGGTTCAGTTTAAGAACACCCGCAAAGGTTTTTTTATCAACTCCAACAACCTTGAACTTGAAAAGGACGATATTGTCGCCGTGGAATCCAACCCCGGACACGACATAGGTACGGTGACATTGACGGGCCGATTGGTAACGCTTCAGATGAAGAAGGCCAATCTGCGTCCCGACATAGAGATAAAACGCATTTACCGCAAGGCCCGTGAAGTGGATATGGAGAAATATCAGGAGGCCAAAGCGCGTGAACATGATACAATGATACGTTCCCGTCAGATAGCCAAGGAACTTGGGCTGGAGATGAAAATCGGCGATGTGGAGTATCAAGGCGACGGAGCAAAGGCAATTTTCTACTATATTGCCGACGGTCGTGTCGATTTTCGCCAACTCATCAAAGTGCTGGCCGATGTGTTTCATATCCGCATTGAGATGAAGCAGATAGGCGCCCGTCAGGAAGCCGGACGCATAGGCGGTATAGGTCCGTGCGGACGGGAACTCTGCTGCACAACCTGGATGACAAGCTTCGTTTCGGTATCGACGGGAGCCGCACGCATGCAGGACCTTTCAATGAATCCTCAGAAACTTGCAGGGCAATGTGCCAAACTGAAATGCTGCCTTAACTATGAGGTTGACGCTTACGTAGAGGCACAGAAAAACTTCCCGTCACGCGAAATATCCCTTGAAACAAAGGACAACACATATTTCTTCTTTAAAGCCGATATTCTCAACGGGCTTATTACCTACTCCACCGATAAGGTTTTTGCCGCCAATCTGGAGACCATAACGCCTGAGAGAGCGCTGGAGATAATAGCGATGAACCGTAAAGGTCTAAAACCGGCAGCTCTTAACGAGAATCTTGACCGCACCGATTCCCGTATCAAGTCCGATATTCTTGACGCAGGCGATCTTTCGCGTTTCGACAACAAAAAGAAAAAGCGGCGGAAGAATAATAACAACAACTATCGCTCACGCTCAAGAGGCAATTCAGGCACTAAAGATTGCTGAAAAACATTTAAATACAGAGTAAAAAAACACAAAGAAGATGGCAGAACTATTATCAATTAAGGAAGCAAGCCAGTGGGCTAGTGAATATTTGGAAAAGAATGTAACCACTTCAAATATTTCATATTTAATCCAATATGGTCGAATAAAAAAAGTTGAAAGAAACGGCTCGGCACAAGTCATTAAAGAAGAATTAATCGATTATTATAAAGATCAAAAAAAATCACGACAAGAAGAATGGGAAGAACAGCTTGGTGAAGATTTAAATTGGGCTTTGTCGTTTGAACAATACAAAGAGGCTGAAACAACAAAACACGTTCACAGACTTCATCCGTACAAAGGCAAATTTATCCCTCAATTAGTAGAATATTTCCTAGACAATCATACAGATAAATTCAAAAAGGAAGTTTATTTCAAACCGGAAGATATTGTTTACGATCCATTCTCAGGAAGTGGAACAACAATGGTTCAAGCTTGTGAATTAGGGATTCATTCAGTTGGTAATGATATTTCTGCTTTTAATGCACTCATTGGTAATTGTAAGGTTGCAAAATATAATCTTGTCAATGTTCAAGCTGAAATAAACAGAATCTCTAAAGCATTGAAACTATTCTTAGCTGACCATAAAACTCTTGAATTTGAAGAAAGACTTTTAAAAGAGTTATATGTCTTTAATAATAAGTATTTTCCAGTTCCCGAATACAAATACAAAGTAAAACGCAAGGAAATTGATGAAAAGGCTTATGGTGCAGAAAAGGAAAAAGAGTTTTTGCCAACATTCAATAAACTCGTAAATGAATACAATATTAAATTACGTCAAGATAAAGAAGATTCATTCCTTGACAAATGGTATACTCAACACATTAGGGATGAAATTCAATTTGTATTTGATGAAATCAAAAAGATTGAAAATCTTGACACTAAGAAAATTATTAGCATCATTCTAAGCCGTACAATTAGAAGTTGCAGGGCAACAACACATTCAGATTTAGCTACCTTGCTCGAACCAATCACAACTACTTATTATTGTGGAAAACACGGAAAAATATGTAAACCATTATTTTCAATTCTAAAATGGTGGGAAACGTATTCTAAAGACACAATAAAAAGATTAGCACAATACGACAAACTGAGGAAAGAGACTTTTCACACTTGTTTGACAGGAGATAGCCGTAACATAAATATTATAGAACAACTAAAAAAAGTTAACCCTGATTTTGCAAAGCTCGTTGAAAAACAAAAAATCAAAGGAATATTTTCATCTCCTCCTTATGTGGGTTTAATTGACTATCACGAACAACATGCATATGCTTATGATTTGTTTGGTTTTAAACGAAAAGACGAACTGGAGATTGGTCCGCTTTTCAAAGGACAAGGAAAAGAAGCAAAACAAAGTTATATTCAAGGTATTAGTGATGTCTTGAACAACGCAAAAAAATATCTTGTTGAAGATTACGATATTTTTCTTGTAGCAAATGATAAATACAATATGTATCCGACAATTGCAGAAAATGCCGGAATGAAAATAGTTAATCAATATAAACGGCCAGTATTAAACCGAACTGAAAAAGATAAAGGTGCCTATGCTGAGATAATTTTTCATCTAAAATCCAAATAATGAACTCTTTATCCATTATCTAAAGCTAAAAACACTTTAACATGGCACTATCAAATAAAGTAAAAGAAAAAATAGCAATAGAGGTAATTAGGACCTTAGTTGCCCGATTTGAGAATTTTCCGGAAGATGCTTCGAATAACAGAAATGCTCCATTTCATGAATCGTTTTTAAAAGCATTTTCAAATAAGCTAAATGGCAAAGTTTCAGACACACCTTTTTTTATAAGTCTGAGTAGCTGGTTACATGGTTTAAATACAACATTAGGGCAAACTTTTTTTGAAAAAGTTGCCCATCACTTGAGTAATGGTGAAAAGAGAGAATATACTTCAAAGCGTCTTGGCAACCTGCCTATAAAGCAGAGTCAGAGAAATCATATTGCTCAAATAATCGCTGACCTAAGCAATGACACATTAGCTCCAAATCTAAACAATGAAAATAACCTGCTCTTTACTCAATACAATGATGCAGAAATAAACGCAATGGACTTTTCCGCTGATGTTTTTATTGAAGATGCCGCAAGTATTGTTGCTATTGAATTAAAATCGGTTAAACCGAATTCAGGCGAGATGAAGGGTGAAAAGCAAAAAATTCTGGAAGGCAAGGCTGCATTGTATAATCTATTTCCTGATAAACAAATACATTTCTATATAGGCTTTCCATTTGACCCTACTGTAGATCCAGATAATGAAGCTGTAACAAGTCATAACAAGCCACGTTTTCTTAGCTCAATTATCAATATGAATAAGTATTTTGCTACAGATGAATCTCTAGTTGCAAATGAACTTTGGGATCTACTTTCTGGCCAACAAAATACAATGGATGAAATTTTAGATATTATCAATGCCGTCTCTACAACTGAATTTTTAGAGAAATTTAAATTTTTAAGTGATGGAACTAACAGAATAAAACCAGACTATATAACACAACTAAAAGAATGGCATCTGTATTCTGAAATAGAGTTGATAAACAACAATGTAACAATTATTCAGAAAATTGCAAACAACAAAACCTTGACAAGGATTTACAATAAAAATTCATTCGACAGCAAAGGAAATTACAGCTGGGACAGATATAATGAGTTAAGACTGTTATTTTAAAACTTATTCCACTAATCCTTACTGTTCATAACACTTTACCACGTATATACAGTATAAAAGCTTCACGGTCAATAGCTGACCGTGCGTTCGCAGTCGATTCTTAGGAATATGAAGAGCAGTATGGTAAAGCCCCACAGGGCTGATCCGCCGTAACTGAAGAAGGGCAACGGTATGCCTATTACCGGTGTTATGCCCAAAACCATTCCTACATTTATAAACAGGTGGAAAAAGAGTATGCTGACCACCGAATAGCCATATACCCTGCCGAAGACCGTTGACTGTCTCTCAGCCACTACAATAAGTCGCAAGAGCAGACTCATGTAGAGAAGAAGGATAATCGTCGATCCTATAAATCCACCCTCTTCACCGATAGTGCAAAATATGAAATCCGTATCCTGCTCGGGAACATACTTCAGTTTGGTTTGAGTCCCTTTCATAAAACCTTTTCCCGTCAGGCCCCCGCTTCCTATAGCTATCAACGACTGGTTTACATTATATCCTTTTCCAAGCGGATCATCTTCAAGACCCAGAATTACGTTTATTCTGGTGCGCTGATGCGGACGCAGCATTTTATCAAAAACATAATCGACCGAAAAGAAGTATCCTGTCGAGCAGAGCGCGAACAGTGCTATAAGAATATAACTTTTTACCATATTCTTGAGAGCGTAAAAGATAAGATAGATTGCCGATAAAATTATCAGGGCCAATTGAAGCCAGGTAACTTTGAAGGGTATTACCAGCAAAGAGAAAGAGAGACCCAACAGTGTCACACCAAATTCCAGAATAAGCAGTTTTATACCTAACTTCTTGTCACGCAAAAGATTCCATGCCAATATTACGGTCATTGCCTGTATGATGCCCAGGACCAGTAACGAACCCACATCGTATGGCTGGCCGGCCATAGTGACGCTGCCGAACTTTATACCCAGAACGAAAAAAAGTACTGCACAAAACCCTATCAGCAGCACATTTCCCGACATACCCTCCCTGTAAAGGACAAGCAGGAAAGCCAGATAGACAAGAGCCGACCCGGTTTCATTCTGAAAAATTATGAGTACAATAGGCAACATAATAATACCTGCCGCAATCAGTACATCTTTAAGCCGCTCCATACTGAAGTCATAATGACCCACGAATTTGGCAAGAGCCAGAGCCGTTGCAAATTTGGCAAATTCGGCAGGCTGAAAACTCAACGGACCAAGCTTGAGCCACGAACGGGAACCCTTCGTATCCTCGGCCACAAAGATTGTGACTATCAGCAACAGTATTAAAACTATATAAATTAGGTACGCATAATTGTAAAAGACATTCTGACTGATAGAGAGTACAACCGCCGCAATGACAAATGCCAATATTATCCAGACCATCTGTTTGCCGGAACGTGTGGCAAACGAAAACAGGTCAGGGTTTTCTATGTCTGCACTCGCACCGCAAACACTTAACCATCCGCATACGGCAATGGCCAGGAAGAGCAATACGGTCAGCCAGTCCAGTTTACCCAAAACATCAACGTTCCTCGATACCATAATCAATAATCCTGTTTGAAAATGCTTCAGCTCTGATCATACTCTCCTGTGACAGTCCGCCGGTCAGATATTGCTCTATCATCAAAGCGCCTATCGGCACGCCGTACACGGCTCCGAATCCGCCGTTCTCAACATAAACTGCAATCGCTATCTTGGGATTGTCCATGGGGGCAAACCCCATAAAGACCGAATGGTCTATACCCCTGTTCTGTGCCGTTCCGGTCTTTCCGCATACCTGATAGGCCGTGGTATTTGCCGAGCGACATGTTCCTTCAAGAACAGACAAACGCATACCCTCCACCACCTTTTCATAATTGGTGCTGTCCACACTTACACGATGACGTACCGTGTAGAGTGAATCCAACTCCTGCCCTTCGATACCTCTTACCACATGAGGGGTGATATAATAACCGCGGTTTGCTATGGTTGCTCCAAGATTGGCTATCTGCAAAGGGGTAAGGGTAACCTCGCCCTGACCAATGGAGTTGCTTATTGTGGTAAGTCCGTTCCACGAACGGTTGTAATGTCTGTCATAATATTCCGAATTGGGGATCATGCCGCGCGCCTCGCCCGGCAGGTCAACGCCTAAAGTGTAACCGAATCCCATATCGACCATGTAGTCCTTCCAAACGGTCAGCGCCTTTTGCGGTGTGCCATACTTTTCGGCACCTATCATCCTATAATATCCCCAGCAAAAGTATGCGTTACACGAAGTGGCAATGGCAGGGATCAGAGATATAGGTGAAGCGTGGGCATGGCAGGCAACCCTCAAACCTCTTGCGAAAAAACCTCCGTTACACGTGAAAAGAGTCCGGGTGTCAACAATGCCCTCCTGAAGGAAAGTAAGCGCTTGAGTTGTCTTAAAGGTGGAACCGGGCGGATATGTGCCCTGTATTGCCCTATTGAGCAAAGGTTTGTCGCTTCTTGCAGCCAGTGCCTGATATTTTTCTCCGCGATGACGGCCCACCAGATCTGAAGGGTCGAAAGTAGGCGCCGATACCATACAGAGAATCTCACCTGTTTCAGGCTCGATAGCCACTATACTGCCTATCTTATTCTGCATGAGCATTTCGCCAAGTGCCTGCAACTTTACATCAAGGCTGAGTTCAACACTCTTTCCCGCTACCGGCGCCACATCCATAGCACCGTCACTGTAACTGCCCTGAATACGCCCGTAGGCATCTCTGAGCATAACTTCAACGCCTTTCTCTCCTCTAAGAATCTTTTCATAATACTTTTCCACCCCCTGTTTTCCTATGAGATCACCCTGCATATAAAAGTCATCCAATTCAATATCACTCTTGGAGACCTCGCCCATATCGCCCAGCAGATGCGCGGCAACAGGATGGCTGTAGGTCCTCAGCGAACGAAAATCTATCTCAAAACCGTTGTACATAAAGAGGTTCTCACGAAAGTCCGATATCTCCTCAACTGAGAGTTGGGACATGAAAATCTGACGGGTATATGACGAATAACCCGGATTCTTTCTAATATCCCTGATATCGGACATACGGCTGTCAAAATACTCTCTGGTAATGTTAAGCGAACGACAAAAGCTCAAAGTATCAAGGTCGGCTACATTCCGCATAGTGACTATGACATCATAAGAGGGACTGTTTCCTACCAGTATCTGCCCGTCACGGTCATATATGACACCTCTGACCGGAAACACAGTCCTGTTGTACAGAGCGTTGCTACTGGCCGACCTGCTATATCGTTTGTCCAGAATCTGTATGTTGAACAGACGTATAATATATATCAGCACCACGAAAATCACCATGAAGCCGATAACGAATTTCCTATTGTCAAACCTGTAACTCTTCACTATAATGAACGTCTCTTATCCGATCTGTCAGCAGACATTCCCACCGCCAACATTATAAGGAAAGTCAACAATGTGCTGAAAACGATTTTTGCCATAAGTACCGTCCAGTCCCCAAGGGGAATGCTGCGAAAAATGAAATAAAATGTATGGTGTACCAGTGTCGTCAGAAACAGATAACCGGCTAAAGGTCCGCCTCCCATAGTATCCCGGCTCGGGACAACAATATCACGACGGTCCTTAGAGAGAAATAATGTTACAATCTTTGGCTGTAATAAGGCCAATATGGTAGAACATGCTGCGTTAAGGCCGGGGGTTCCGGTAAACATGTCTATCACAATCCCTATAAAGAAACCCCATATCAGCATGGCGTTTCTGGTCATAGAACTTTCAAAGCGGACTATGAACCAGATATAGAACATAGGAGTGGCATATCCGAACAGAGATATCCGGTTAAGTATTAGAACCTGCAACAGCACCAGTCCCACCATTAATCCAAATCGTCTAAGAAAAGAAACCGGTTCCATAAGCTGATTATTGTAATTCCTCCTTTAGTTCTTCCGGTTCGGGATCCTGCCCGTGTGTATTGACATAAACCCATCGGATATCGCTCATATCGACAAAAAGGGAGACTGTCAACCTGAGCATATAGTTGAGTTGCTCTTCCTCGACCGATTCGACAATGCCCACCGGAATATTCTCGGGAAAAGCCGATGAAAATCCGCTTGTCACCACCGTGTCGCCGGGGTTAACATCGGTATGGAAAGGCATATCCACAATATAGGCCATGTAAGGATTACCTCCGTACCATTCCAGAAAACCGAAACTGTTACTGCCCGAAATCTTGCAGCTGATACTGCTCCTGCCGTTGAGTACCGGAAGCACAATGGAATATTTCTTGCCCGGCAGCATTACAACACCTATCACGCCCCGAGAATCAAAGACTCCCATTCCTCTCTCTATGCCGTCGGCGCGGCCTTTGTTTATGGTTATATAGTTGTCATCCTTTCGGACTGAGTTGTCAATTACCCGCGCTACTGCATAATCTCCTTCTATACGGGAAAAGAGGGATTCAACCTCAATATTATCCAATACTGTATTGAGTCTTGACCTGAGCATGGCATTCTCATAAGCCAGCTTTTCATTCTCTCTCCTGAGTCCGAAATAGCTCTTTACATCCGATCTCCATTCCAATATTGAACCGGAAAAGCGGCCGGCCGATGTCATGAAAGCCATCCTTTGACGCTCATTGGAACCGAAAAGCAGGGCTAGCGATACGCTCTCCAAAAGAATAAACAGAAAAACGTAACTGTATTTGACTATAAAATCCAGAAGAGAACGCACGGCCGTAAAACATTATCTCATGAGAAATGGGAACCGGTCAACATTTTTGAGTGCTATACCTGTGCCTCTTGCCACACTTAACAGAGGTTCGTTGGCTATATGAAATTCAATACCTATCTTATCTGACAGACGCCTGCTTATGCCGCGCAGCATGGAACCGCCGCCCGAAAGATAGATCCCGTTCTTGAGTATATCCGCATAGAGTTCGGGAGGAGTGTTTTCAAGTGAATTAAGTATCGCCGACTCAAGCTTTGATATGGAACGGTCCAGACAATGTGCAATCTCCTGATAACAGACCGGAATTGACATAGGGAGCGCCGTAATTCTATTTGGTCCGCTCACAATGTAATCCTCAGGCGCTTCATCTTCATCAAGCTCGGTCATGGCGGCGCCGACATTTATCTTGATACGCTCAGCCATACGTTCACTGACCTTCACATTGTGCTGACGGCCCATGTATTCCTGGATATCGGCAGTGAAATCATCGCCTGCCACCTTGACCGAAATGTTGGACACCAACCCACCCAAAGATATGATGGCAATCTCGGTCGTACCACCGCCTATATCGACAATCATATTCCCTTCAGGGGCCAACACGTCAATTCCTATTCCTATTGCTGCGGCCATAGGTTCGAATAACATATAGACCTCACGTCCTCCGGCATGCTCGGCCGAATCGCGCACTGCACGTAACTCGACCTCAGTGCTTCCTGAAGGGACGCCGATAACCATCTTCAAAGAGGGAGAAAAGAGGCGGCGGCCGGTATCAACCATTCCTATAAGGCCACGCATCAACTGCTCACATGCATCGAAGTCAGCTATTACGCCGTTTCTCAACGGTCGGACAACCCTTAGATCCTTGTTAGTCTTTTCATACATGAGTTTGGCCTGATTACCCACTGCAACCATCTTATTTGACTTATTACTAATAGCTATTATAGAAGGTTCATTGACTATAATCTTGTCATTATGCATAATGATGATATTGGCAGTGCCAAGATCCATTGCAAGTTCCTGTGTTAATGAAAAAAGTCCCAATTTATTTCAGTATTAAAAGTTTTAAATCAATGTTTGAAATGTCTGAAGCCGGTTATTGCCATGGTCATTCCATGGTTCTCACAATAATCTACCGACTCCTGGTCGCGTATCGAACCGCCCGGATGGATTACATTCTTTACTCCGGCCTTGTCGGCAAGCTCCACACAGTCAGGGAATGGGAAGAAAGCGTCACTCGCCATTGCAGCTCCGTCAAGCGTAAAGCCGAACCCGCGGGCTTTCTCCACTGCCTGCTTCAGCGCGTCAACTCTGGAGGTCTGTCCCACTCCGCTGGCCAACAGCTGCTTTCCGCGCGCAAATACTATTGAATTGCTCTTACTGTTCTTTACGATTTTGTTGGCAAACAGCATATCCTCAATCTCATCCTGCGAAGGCCGGCGTGAAGTGACTATTTTAAGATCGTCGGGAGTCTCTTTTTTCAAGTCCCTCTCCTGTATAAGCACCCCGTTCAAGGCTGTACGCATCATTTTTGAAGACAAGCTACACTCCTTGCGGATCAGGATTATGCGATTCTTTTTCTGCCCGAGAATCTCAAGCGCCCCAAGATCGTAGTCGGGAGCTATTATAACTTCAAAGAAAATCTTGTTTATTCCTTCGGCCGTCTCCTTGTCAATAGGGGCATTGGCTATCAACACCCCTCCGAAAGCCGATACCGGATCACCGGCCAGAGCATCATTCCATGCCTCGAGCAGAGTCGGGCGCGATGCAACGCCGCAGGCATTGTTATGTTTGAGTATGGCAAACGTGGTCTCGTCAAACTCGTCTATCAAATCCACAGCAGCGTTGATGTCGAGCAGATTATTATATGAAATCTCCTTGCCGTGAACCTTATCGAACATCGCATCCAAGTCTCCGTAAAAGACGCCCTTCTGATGGGGATTCTCTCCGTAACGCAGAGCCTTGTGACCATCAATCGCCATGCGGAAATGGTCATCGTCATCGGATTCGGCAAACCAGTTGAATATGCAGCTGTCATAATATGAAGAGACGGCGAAAGCCTCCTTGGCAAACCAGCGACGCTCTTCAAGGGTGGTCTTTGCACCCCGCTCAATCAAAATGTCAAGCAGCGGTTTATACTGTTCCTGACCGGCCACAATAACCACATCGTTGAAATTCTTGGCACCGGCACGTATCAGGGATATTCCGCCTATATCAATCTTTTCAATTATTTCGGCATCCAAGGCAGCAGACTTAACGGTCTCCTCAAAAGGATAGAGGTCAACTATTACCAGATCTATTTCAGGAATATCGTAACTTACCATCTGCGCCGTATCATCTTCTTCGTCGCGACGGGCCAGAATACCCCCGAACACTTTGGGATGCAGGGTCTTTACACGACCTCCCAGAATTGAAGGATAACCGGTAAACTCCTCGACTGCCTGACACGGGACACCCAAAGACTCGATAAAACTCTTTGTTCCACCTGTTGAAATAAGCAGCACTCCCTCATCATGGAGTTTATTGATTATCTCATCAAGGCCCTCCTTGTGATAAACCGAAATCAGAGCCGATGAGATTTTCTTGGTTTCTGACATATTAAAACTGTTATAATCTATTATTTGCAATTATTCGCGAAATTAACGATTTTCGCACATCAAGACAACTGTTTACACACATAGTTTTAAACCTATTTGAAAAAAATAATTAAAGAGGCCCCAAAATCTTCTAAATATGTGCCGCTTTCGAATACAAATTACTAATTTAGCAATCCGAAGAGAGCTTTCGGGAAAATTATTCAATAATATAGATTACTGACCAGATGGATAGAAGAAATTTTTTGAAGACACTTGCCGCAGCAGGCGCAGTGTTAACGGTGAAAAGCAACGGAATGATGGATGTCATGGCCTCGACCGTTCCTTCCGGGAGCGCTCAGAATGCTTCGGATTCTCAGGCAGATCTTGTGGCAGTCATGAACGGCGAACCGGCCGCCATGCTTCAGACCGCAATGAAGGAACTAGGAGGGATATCACGTTTCGTCAAGAGCGGCAACAAGGTGGTAATAAAACCCAATATCGGATGGGACCGTACCCCCGAACAAGCTGCCAACACCAATCCCGACCTGATTGTTGAACTGATCAATATGTGTAAAGAGGCCGGCGCTTCCGAAATCAAGGTCTTTGACCACACATGCGACAACTGGACGCGCTGCTACGAAAATAGCGGGATACAGGAGGCCGTCCGTAAAGCAGGCGCCACCATGGTTCCTGCCAACGAGCAGTCATACTATGCAAATGCCGAAATTCCGCGTGGGAAAAATCTTAAGAACGCCATGATACACAAGGCGATTCTGGAGTGTGACGTATGGTTCAACGTACCCGTTCTGAAAAATCACGGCGGCGCACTTATGACAGCCTCCATGAAGAATCTCATGGGTATTGTATGGGACCGCAGGGCATTCCACTCAAGGGGTCTGCACCAGTGTATTGCCGACATCACGACCTTTAAGCCGGCAGCCCTGCATATAGTTGACGCCTACCGTACATTGGCAACCAACGGTCCCCAGGGACGCAGTGCAAGCGATGTGGTTCTGACCAAGACGCTATTTGCGTCAACCGACATAGTGGCTATCGATACCGCTGCAGGCAAATTTTTCACACAAGTCAATGAGAGAATCCGGTTTGAAGACATTGAGCACATACCCGATGCCGAAAAGCTCGGAATGGGCACGATGGATCTGGATAAACTGAATATCAAGAGAATAAGGATCTGACCTATGCTTCGTAAAATACGAATTGCGGTAGCTCTTGCTGTCATCACGCTGCTTACATTCGGTTTTGTTGACTTTACAGGAACACATGAACCGTGGTTGCAAAAGATACAGTTTGTTCCCGCCCTTCTTTCACTGAGTGCAATAACTCTGGTCTGCCTGATTATAGGCACACTTATTTTCGGCAGGTTATACTGCTCAGTAGTCTGTCCGCTTGGAATATTTCAGGATTTTTTCAACCGGTTATCAAAAACAATCGATAAAAAGAAAAAGTACGGATACAGACCCGAGAGACCCCGGCTGCGTTGGGGTATTCTGGCACTGCTTGTTCTGGCATGGCTGTTTGGATTCACTTTTCTTGTAGGGCTTGTAGAACCCTATAGTGCATACGGAAGAATAGCCAATGAACTGTTCAAACCTGTTTATCTTCTGGGTAACAATCTGCTTGCGGGAATATCGGAAAAAACCGGAAGTTTCCGTTTCTACAGGGTCACCATATCACTACAATCAATAGTTTCGTTTGTGGTAGCCCTGCTCACCCTGCTGGTAATAGCCTATTTTTCATATTTCCACGGACGCACTTGGTGCAACACCGTATGCCCTGTGGGTACTCTGTTGGGGGGACTGTCAAGATTTTCACTCTTCCGCATACAAATAGACAAAGATAAGTGTAACAACTGTTCACTCTGCTCCCGCAAGTGTAAGGCATACTGTATAGACTCATCTAACCAGGCCATAGACTATTCCCGTTGTGTGAGCTGCTTTAATTGCATAGACGACTGCCGACAGAAGGCTTTGAGCTACGGTCCTGTCAAGTTGAAAAAGAGAACTGCAAATAAAGAAGCTGCCGACCCCGAATTATCCAAGAACACCGGTACGGATACCATTGACGAATCCAAACGCCAATTCCTCAAATCTTCACTTGCGCTGGCAGCACTTGCTCCCATTGCGCTTGAAGCTAAGGTGAGCGGCCGTAAGGATACCCGCATACCTATTTCGCCTCCGGGCTCAATAAGCCACAAGAACCTTCTGCAACACTGCACATCGTGCCATCTGTGCGTAAGCAAATGTCCTTCGCACGTGCTCAAACCGGCCGGTCTTGAATACGGCATCGGCGGATTGATGCAGCCTGTCATGAGGTTTGACCGGGGCTACTGTAACTATGACTGTAACATCTGCGGACAGGTCTGTCCCACCGGCGCCATCAAACCTCTTACCGTAGAGGAAAAACACCATACACAGGCGGGTTGCGTAGTCTTCAACGTTGATATCTGTGTGGTAAAGGTGAACCGCACCAGTTGCGGAGCCTGCGCCGAACACTGCCCCGTCCAGGCCATTCATATGGTTCCGTTTGAAGGCGGCCTGACCATCCCCGAGACCGAGCCCGAACTCTGCGTGGGCTGCGGCGGATGCGAGTACATCTGCCCTGTCGATGCCGTTCACGTTGAAGGGAACCCCGTCCATCTTGAGGCAAAGGCTCCGGAAGACGGTCCGACTATCAAAACCGAAGGTTTCGATTTCGGATTCTGAAATACAATTCTAAAAAATCCAAAACCCCGAAAGTTTTTCTAACTTTCGGGGTTTATGCTAAATGGAGCCGGGTCCCATTACCTGACTTCGACAGTCCCTTAATCTCCTTGCTCTAATGGCTCAAAGTGACGGAAATACCACTTGCTGTTGTCGGATTTGAAGTTGAACTTGGCAAGAGTCGGCGAACAGTCGCCCATCGAGACCAGAGCTAAAGGCTCGGAATGACCCGGAACCCTCTTTGGCATGATACGGAATGTACCGTCGGTAAGCTGGTCAATTCTCCACAACTGCTCATCGGCGCCCGTAAATTTGTAAACAACCTGAACCTCACCGTCGGCAGTCGCCGCCAGAGCACGGTCGGTACCTGCAATGAGTATTTTGTAATAAGGCCCGCCAAGATAGCCGCCCGCTTCAGGTACGGCCTGAACTGTCCAACGCTGCCAGGGACGTGCCACATAATAGCCGTTCCTTGCCTGACAGTCGCCCTGGGGCCAGGAGTCTATAACATCTGAGAGTTGCTGATTGGGAACCGCCTGAGGGGCTGCCGTACCTGTACGGCCTCCTCCCATGCCTCCCATACCGCCCTGCATTCTTACAAAATCAACCGTCATTTCAAGAGCATAACCGTTACGGGCAGTCTCTATTTCATATATGCCATCCCTAAAAGGTTCGCCGGCCTCGGGCCAGTCGTTCTTCCACAGCAGAGGTCTGATGCCCAAAACGCTGCGGCCACCCTGATCCAGATCCGCCTCAAAGTGGCATGACATCTTCTCCACTCCCTCTTCAACAATATAGCGTCCGAAGTGTCCCGGTCCGATTGTACGTCCCTCCGATGAGAGCACCTTACGGCCGCCGCCCTCAATCATAGTGCGTCCTACATTGTCGTAGAAGGGGCCGTTCACATTTCTGGAACGTCCCACATAGATGGTGTAGGTAGAATTTGCGCCATCGCAACATGTTCCGTGAGTAGCAAGCAGATAATACCAGCCGTTCCTGTAAATCATGACAGAGGCTTCGCAGTCAATGGCTATATCGATCGCCTCGTTCCCTTCAATACGGAATCCGGTTGCAGGGTCAAGCTCCACCTGCCTGATAAATCCGTAATATGTTCCGTATGTACACCACAATCTGCCGGTTGTAGGATCAAGCATAAGACCGACATCAATGGCGTCACAATCCTCGTCTGCCACAGTGCTTGCCACCACTACGGCCTCGGTATATTCAAAATCTGGAGAGTTGGGGTCCAGTGTCTTATTCCACATTGTCAGGATACGGCCGGCATGACCGCCGCCAAGACCACCTCCTGTTGCACTGTAGGCCACCAGATAACGATCTCCTATCTTCATGGCGTCCGGAGCAGCGCCTCCTCCCGGTCTGACGGCTCCTCCGCTCCAATGCCAGCCGTCTTCAGAGATAAGCCCGCCGCCTCCGGTTCCAAAGGTGTAGTACTTGCCGTCACACTCAACTATGGTTGAAGGGTCATGTATGAAAGGAGAACCTACCTGTCCATATATGTTAAGAGTAGCGGCCGAGAAAATAATCCCCACACATAAAATTTTTATATTCTGTCTCATATCCATATTCTTGAAAAGTCCGGAAAATCATTTAGTGGTAATTGTCAGATTCTTGACGGGATTACCCTCCTCATCAATAAATCGGACACAAAAATCGCTCATACTGGGACCGTTAATTATACCGGCACGTACTATGTTGCGTCCCTTTTTAAGAGTAATTCTTTTGGAAACGGCACTGTCAACATTCATATGACGGTCACCTGAAAGCAGGATCAGTTCCTCGCCATTAACCCACCACATAGAGCCTTTGTTGGTTCCCACCGCCAATCGGACATTCTCAATGTCGCGGTCACATTCAACAATGGTTACAGCCCAGAAAATAACACCGTATCGAGTTTTATCCAATCCGGTAGCAAATCTGAACAGCTTGACATTGAACAGTTCGCTGTCCAGAGCGTGCCATTGCAGCTCTACATCCTCCCAAACGTTAGCTTGGGGATTAGCTGCCGGCCGGCCGGCCTGAAGATTTACGGGCGGCTGAACCTCCATATTGACCGTGACCTTGTCGCCGTCCTTAGGAATTGAGGTGAGCTGTCCCGGAAAATATTCATGGGTCAAAGCCTCCCTGACATAACTGTCGGTAAAGACACGGTTGTTACGATTGGGCTTGCTTATAGGCTCCAATAGCAACCATCTACGGATAAATCCCTTATCGTCGGGCTTGGCCGTTTCGGTAGTGATAGGTTTGAAATATCCCTTCAAACCCTCCGGAAAGTCTTGAGCATATAATGCTGACATAATTCCGGAGAGAAAGAAAACCGCCGTTACTGCGGTTAAAAATTTTAATCTGCCAATCATAGTTATAATAATTGATTAGTTACCAATATAGTGCAACCTGATTTTGTCTCTGGTTGGCGCTTAGAATATAGTCAATGCCGTCAGCATTGAATACCAGTGTCTGAGTAGGACCGGCATCCTGTTCAATCCGATGCCGTCTGTATCTCCCTTTTGCAAAGTCCCCGACTGTAAACAGGTCCAGTGTGAAAGAGCCGCGACGATTACCTGCCGCTATTATAGGTTCGCCGCGGAACATGCCACAGCTGAGACCGTGTCCGAACGAGAGCGAATCGGTAAAATTAAGTTTCCAACCGTACCCCTCCTTGCTGTAAACATTCAGCGTTTCGCCATGGAAAGGTTCAATTGTAACAAGTTCGTCACGACCGTCCCCATTCAGGTCAATAAACCAGAATTCGCTCACTTCACGGTCAAACAGTTGCCTGATTTTCCATTTTCCGTCCCCCTCGGGAATAAATCCGAAAATTCCTTCAACGCCTGAAACACAGATCGTCTGACTGCCGTTTATAACGTACTTCATCATGCCGTGGTTTTTAGTCAGTTCGCTGTAGAGCAATTCCGGAGCCTCAGGCCTACCGTTTTTATCGAATCCGATAACATAAACCTCACCCTTACGGGACCAATCTGCCGGATTATCCTTGAATTTGCTGACCGAAGCCGCAAACAACCAGTTTCTGCCATTATGCTCAATAATGTCACAACGGTGTGCGAAAGGTAGTGGCATCTGCTTGACCGTCTTCCAGCCATCGGAAAGTTTTTGATGCATGAACAGACCTGCATCGGCTCCGACAAAGGGAGGGAACAGCCCCATAATTGAGAAGAAGAGATCCGGATTTCCCGGGGTGGGAACAAAACTCATTACACCGCCCGGACAGTCGGAAACGAGTTGCGACACGCCGGTTTTCAGATTATAAAGAAACACCTGCGGGGTGGTTTCGGAACCGGCGGCAATAAAAGTCTCATCGCCTATTTTGAAGGCATTCGCAGTATAAACCTGCTCAACATCAAGTAAAATTCGTCTGTTCAGTTTCATTTCCGTAAAAAATTATACTGCTATACTGTAAATCAACCATACCGCAAGCATAGCGGCAGTTCCACACAACAGAGTACCCAATGTGTGGAATCTATAGCCCTGTCTTACCGACATACCGGTCATCTGAGTAATGACCCAGAAAAAACTGTCATTGACATGTGAGACGACCATTGCACCGGAACAAACGGCCATTACTGCTAAAGCCTTTTCCATCGGCGTAACAAATCCCATTACCGTCATGAGCGGAGCAATAATCGAGGCAGCAGTAATGATGGCCACAGTCGATGAGCCCTGTGCGGTTTTGAGTGCGGCGGCAATCAGGAAAGGCATCCAGATACCGAGATGCGAACCGGAAAAACTGTCTCCTACCACATCGGCAATACCTGAGTCCCTGAGTACCATGCCGAACGAACCGCCGGCAGCAGTGATCATGATTATGACGGCAGCCGATACCAGTGCCTTGCCGACCCAGCCTGTCGTAGAGAGCATCTCAAGGTCAAACTTTTTGGGCAGCAACAGTGCCAGAGCCACACCTATCAGCAGAGCCATTACAGGCTCGCCGATAAATCCCATCACGGCTTTAAAATTTCCCGTACCGAAAGGATTTGTCGGAAAATCCGAGACGGACTTAAGCACTATCAACAGCAACGGAACCACAATTGGCAGGAAAGATTTAACTGCCGATGGAGCATTCTTGACCTTCTCTTCGATATCATGGTCGCTCTGATTGGGAGCCGGGTCTATGTATGTACGCGATACATACTTACTAACAAATATATAAGCTATTACCAGCGAAAAAAGACTGACTATCAGGCCTACGAGAATCACCAATCCAAGGTCGGCCCCTAAAATACTCGTAGCGGCGATAGGACCCGGTGTCGGAGGTACCAGACAATGGGTAATGGTCAATCCCAAAGAGAGAGCAATGGCTGTACCGGCCAGTGAGATACCTGCCTTTTTTGAAAGAGCTTTGTTAAGCGGGTTCATAATGACAAAACCCGAATCGGCAAAAACGGGAATTGAAATTATATAACCCAAAAGCAGCATGACCAAAGGAACACGCTTTTCACCCGCAACCTTCATGACGCTGCGGGCCATAATGTAAGCCCCTCCCGACTCTTCAAGGAATACGCCTATAATACAACCGGCCACTATAACTATTCCTATGGAACCGACCGTACTGCCGAATCCGTTGTTTACCGATGTAATTATACTATCCAAAGGAATGCCTGAGAAAAGTCCGTAACCTATAGCGGCAATTATCAAGGCAAGGAACGGATGGAGCTTTAATTTCGACGTTGATATAACGATGAAAAAAATAGCGATAATCAAAAGAACAATCAGCATATTATTCTGTTTTTAATGTTTGCTATTTGGACTGAAACAACTCTTTGGTTGAGACGGCCATGGATTCGAGTATTATGAAACAGGATGCCGCACCGGCATCCATAACACCGCGTGAACGCTCCCCCAGACGGCTGGAACGTCCAATTTTAGCCACCATATCAACCGTGCTGTCACGGCCGGCGACTGCTGCTTCAATCATGCAGTCCAAAGAATCGGCAAAAGACTTATCCTCATCAACCGCCTTTTTCATGGCATCGACTGCAGGTATGAGTACATCCATAAGGGTCTTATCCCCAACTTTTGCATCCGAAACTGTCCTGATGGCATCGAGTGAAGATTCAAGAGCATTTAAGAAATCCTCTTTCCCTATCTCGGATTTTCCCTCAAAAGATTTGCCCAGTGCGGTAAAGAACTTACCGTACAACGGACCCATTGAACCGCCTATCCTCATAAGCAGGATACGCCCCAACGTCTTTAACCCGTATGAAAGATCGCCGGGTTGCTTATCCAGAGCTTCGCGGCATAACATAAACCCTTTATTCATGTTAATACCATGGTCTCCGTCACCTATTGCACCGTCAATGTCACTAAGGAACTGCTTATTCTCATTAATAGCGCATATCATCCTATCGACCAGGATGATACCCGATTCCTGCCGAAACTTTTCCATAAGACCGATTAAACCGTAAGAGCAATTGAACGGGCCTCAAAATCTATGCAGGCTTTCAGTTCATCATCAAGTTTCATGACCGATAGCGTTGCGCCGGCCATCTCAAGCGAGGTAAAGTAATTGCCTACAAATGAACGGTATATCCTGACACCTTTCTCCTCCATAATATTACGCACCTCGTTGAAAAGAATATACAGTTCCATTAATGGTGTGGAGCCGAGTCCCGATATCAAAACCACTGTCTCGTCGCCCTTGCTGAAAGGCAGGTCGGGAAGGATCACATCACACATTCGTTTTGCTATCCGGGCGGCTGTTTCAAGCGGAGCGACCTCTATACCGGGCTCTCCGTGATGCCCGATGCCGACCTCCATCATACCCTCCTCAATACTGAAATTGGGATGTCCCACTTCTGGTATTGTGCATGGACTTAACCCAACGCCCATACTGCGCGTGTTATCTATAGCCTTTTGAGCAACTGCAACAACCTCATCGAGGCTCCCGCCCATGGCGGCTTTTGCGCCGCCCACCTTCCACATGAGTATCTCGCCGGCTACTCCGCGTCTTTTATGCCTCTCGGAAAGGGGCGCGGAAGGAACGTCATCATTGGCAACCACCTTGGCAACCTTTATGCCGTCCTCCCGGGCAAGTTCCATTGCAATACCGACATTCATATTGTCACCGGCATAGTTACCGTAGAGCACTGCAACTCCCCGGCCGGAGTCCGCCTCGCGGATAGCATCATAGAACATCTGGGCAGGAGGCGAGGAGAACATCTCGCCAACCGCCACTGCATCGACCATATTTTCTCCTATATAGCCGATAAAAGCCGGCTTATGGCCTGAACCGCCTCCTGTAACTATGCCTACCTTATTATCGACAGGCGCATTCCTATATTTCAGCACCCGTTCGTTCCCGGTCTCAACGACCAGTTCCGGATGCGCAGAGACGAAACCCTGCAACATCTCATCAACGACATTAGAGGGATCATTAATTATTTTCTGCATAACAATCAAAAATATATGTGTGACTTAAATTATCCTTCGGGGTGGAATGATTTTCTCTCCAGTTCACGTATCTGATCCACCTTGGGCTGCGATCCCCCTCCCTGGAATTCCGATACCAGCCATGCGTCCACGATCATCTTGGCCAGTTCAGGTCCGATGACTCTGGCGCCCATAGTCAAAACCTGCGCGTTGTTACTTTTTCTCAATCTTTCGGCCGAAAAGACATCATGACAGACACCGGCATATACGCCCTCAACCTTATTGGCTATGATAGCCATACCAAGACCTGTTCCACAAATAAGGATGCCTCTTTCAAAAGTACCGTTCTTAATGGTCCGTGCAAGATTGAAACCTATTTCAGGATAATATGCCCCGCTTTTCTTCCCAAGATAATCCAAATCCGTCACTTCAACTCCCTTTGCCGACAGATGTCCGACAATCACTTTTTTAAGATCTATAGCGGCATCATCACAATCAATAACGACTTTCATACTATTTGGTTTTACTGAAACAATCATACAATAAAAGGGTAAAAGTAACTGTTACAATTATAAAAAACAAGCTTTTCAATGTTCAAAAGGAAGAATTTGTTTATATCTTTATGAGTGATTTATAAAACAGGTCTGTATAAGACAATCAAAGGGACATTTTTGAACAAAAAAAGAATAAAACATGAGTAGTAAATCAAAAAAAATCGGTTTCATAGGTCTTGGCGTTATGGGCAAACCTATGGCAAAGAATCTTATTAAAGCCGGCTTTAAACTGAAAGTATTTGACATTAAAGCCGATGTTGTAGCCGAAGTTGCGGCTTTAGGCGCCGAAATGGGAACTTCGCCTGCTCAGGTAGCCCGGGATTGCGATATCATTATCACGATGCTCCCAAATTCTCCACAGGTCATTCAGGTGCTGACGGGTGAAGACGGTGTACTTCAAACAGTCAGACCGGGCAGCATCATTATAGACATGAGTTCCATATCGCCGGTTGTTGCAAAGAAGATGTACAATGCCGCAGCCGAAAAAGAGGTTGAGATGCTTGACGCCCCTGTAAGCGGCGGCGAGCCTAAAGCCATAGACGGCACAATGTCCATTATGGTCGGCGGCAAACCCGAAGTTTTTGAATCGGTAAAAGATATTCTGTTAGCTATGGGCGGTTCGGCTGTCCTTATGGGAGAGATAGGCAGCGGCAACATAACAAAACTGGCCAATCAGATAATGGTTGCACTTCACCTTTCAGCAGTCTCCGAAGCTATGGTGTTTGCCAAAAAAGCGGGAGTTGACCCTGAAAGGGTTTACCGGGCCATCCGTGGCGGCCTGGCAGGCAGCACGGTCCTTGACGCTAAAATGCCATTGATCCTTGACCGCAACTTCAAACCCGGAGGTCCTATATGGATGCACACCAAAGATCTGCTGAACGTGCGTGACACCGCACTCGAAATTGATGCGCCAATACCGCTGACCACTCAGATCCTTGAGGCCATGAAAGCAGTGAAAGCTGACGGACACCAGAATGACGACCACTGCGGAGTCATCCAGTATTGGGAGAAACTGGCAAATGTCACAGTGAAGAGAGAATAACACTTTGACATATATTATAAAGAATGGGGTGGCCATTCAGGTCACCCCATTCTTTTCATTAGCTTATCACTGTCATCTGACAATGACCTTTTCCACAGTACGTCTGCCGTCGGCACCGGTACTGACGCGGATCAATATTCCGCTGTTCGAAGCATCGGTCTCAACACCATCGACAGTGAAGTATCTGTACGAGACGGGTGCCGTTGTCCGGATCGAAGGAACGAATGTAGCCTGTTCGGTGGCAGCCCGCTTCTGAGCCGCAGCCAGAGCAGCGTAATCGGCTGTCTCGGATTTACCGATCAGATAGAGTTCCCAGTTATCAACGCGCCCCCATCCGCTTCCACCTGCAACCACAACTTTGGCATTGATTGAATCTTTGACCTCCAAACTGTCAACAAATACATTTGCAACAGCGGGATAACTTGAATTGGATGATGCTATCAAAACAGTATCGGGAAGATTGTCATCTGCCGTTCCAACCAGTATTGTTGTTGCAATCTGGTTATTAAGACCCACACCTATTGTGTAGAGACCTTCGGGAAGACCTCTGAGCGTTTGCTCCATTTCAAATTTTGAGCTCCAGTCAAATGCAATATAACCGTCCACGATTTCAGCTTTGTCATTCCAGTTCTGGGCCTCGCTGCATACATGCACATTACCACTTATGCCTGTAACTGTCCAACCCGGATAAACGGTGGTGAAAACTCCGGGTTTGAGTCTCCATCTGTTGTTGGGAGCTCCGTAAGAATAGTTGTAATGCTCAACCTCAACATCTATCTTGGCCGTAGTGTACAGGTTATAGTTGGTTATGAAAGGAGTCAGGTTAAGGGTATCGGCATAACTCTCGTCAGAGAGAAGTTCATAGACACGATACTTAAGTATCTCCTTGAGAAGTGCAGCCAGATCCTGGTCATCGGTTCTCAGGTTGTTCATACGATCCGCTATCTCATCGGCCAGACCCTCCTGTACACCATCGAAGTCAACTTCAAGCTCGGCTGCCAGAGCATAGAGCCCCTTGACCTGAACGGTCTGAGCAGCAATGCTTTGACTTGCATAGGTATAGAATTTCCTGGCATTGTTAAGTGCAGCGGTGGAGCCGGTCAGATCCTCATCCAAAGATGTGATAATATCCAGATCCTTCCACTCGTTATAGACCTCTTGGAGTTGAGCATACTCGGGCAACATATCGTATTCCGTCTGATTCTCCAAGACATTCAAAGCACCGGCAAGAGCTCTGTTGAAGTTGTCAATGGCAGTGCAACGGTCGGTCATTGCCTTGGTAGCTGCCGTTACCTCGGCGGTGATGGCTGTCAGTTCATCGCCCGTCTTGACAGTTACATCAAGTCCGTCATACTCGGCAATCTTGGCGACCAGAGCAGTGTAGGCAACAAGCTCGTTGTATCCTACGGAATCGGTATATACGGCCTCCTTGTCAATAGCAGCCTGATATTCGGTGTAGAACTTGTCAACAACAGCCATACGTGCACGCATCCGGCTAACACCGTCATTTATGGCTGCCGTTGCAGCTGTCCACTCCTTAGGTGAAGTACTTGTAAATCCTTCATACAGGTCAATAACTTCTGAAGTGAATGCATCGAAGTCCGCGCCCGAATACTTCTCCTGCAACGCCATCACATCGTTCTTTACTGCAAGGGCCGTATTGTAGGCGTTCTCATACATCATCAACCACTCCCGGTGTCTGGAATAACAGTTCGATACCTCCACATTGCCGAATGCAATGCCGGTCCATCCGCTTGCATCAATCCTCCACTTCATTACATACAGACCGTCAGAGGGAATTTCTATATCCATTGAGAACAGATCGGCATCGGTCACTACGACAGCGGTACCGGCTCCTCCCTCACGCCAGTGTGCAGCCGTAGGAGTAAGCTTCTCCGAGATAAGAGGATTTGCCTCATCATCAATATCGTAGAATGAGAATGTGAATTCCTGCCGACGTGTTTCCCAACCAGTGTACATGAAACGGACACGTACTCTTCCGGCCTCAAGGAACAACGTATAATCAGATATCTCTCCATAGGTTGCCTGCCCATAAGTGGCTCCTTGACGAGGCCCTAAATAGAAACAACGGTAGAAATCACTTCCCTCAGGATAATGGCGCAATCCGCTGCCGTTACTGGACTCTCCGTTCTGATGTGTTCCTGTAGCATCAATGGCTATAAAACCGAATGGAATGGTGTTGTCTTTCTGGCTGTCAAAATCACCCCTCATATAATATATGGGAGGATCGCTCGAGACTTCACCGTATGAGAGACTTATTTTAACAGGTTCGGCAGGATTTCCATTGGCATAGCTCTTGATTTGATCAAGAATAAGGGTATAGTCGCCATTTAATGTTGTAGGAACTGCACTCGGGAATGTAAAGACGATGCTGTTTTCATCAGAATCATACGGACCCATTTCAAGAACAAAGCCTGTAATTCCCGGACCGGTAAGTGAAGCCGTGACCCCATTATTGCCGGTATAACAACTCTTATCGAATGTTACCTTGACCTGACGATGTTCAGGCTTGGAAGCATCCAGGCCAAATGAACCGTCATCCGGCCGTACATCAACAACCGAAGGTGGAACCATATCCATAGGCAACGCAAAAACCAACGGATTGGCAACTGCAAGCTCATTTTCAAAATCAGGCACAATCTTACCTGCGGCAACCCACTCTGCATCATTTGCCTTCGGATAGAGACTTCCGTTATATTTCAGCTGGTAAGCAGGATCATCGGAATTGGTAAAACTGACCCTGAGATTTTCAAAATTACCACAATCCTCTTCAAGCCATAAATACATATATCCGTCATTATGATATTCAACGAACAGAGGATCCAGGTCAAACTCTTCTCCATAATAAGGATCATAACCCCTAACGGAAACCATTCCTTCAGGAAGTACTAACTGACCTATTCCGTTAGCTTGAGCCAACTCGGCTATATTCGTCTGATATCCGAAATCCACTCTGATCACATCATTGTTGTAATCAACACCGCCAATCATGGATTTGACCAAAGACATATCATCAATGTAATATGTGGTAGCCGGACCACGGAATGAGAGTCTGTAGAAATAGACATCGGGCTGCATTATGTACTGATATCTATTCCCGTCACCGGCTTGCCAGGTCCAGTCGTTTGCCCACCAGTACTGCGAATGGAGATAAGCATTGGCTATCGAATCATTCTGATAGTAGGTCATGGATGTCATACGGACCCACTGGTTATCGGGGAAACCGGATTTGTCCGATATGAATTCAGTACCCGATGCGGTCATCGTAAATGGTTTCCATGACTGGAACCAACCGCGAATAAGGTCACATTCTATGCCGGCATCCTTACCCGATGTCTTAACATAATAGACAAGACGGTATGAGGTGTTATCTTCAACCGGAATACCACGGACATAGAGGTTGGCTTGGTAATTGGCAGATTTGGAATCACCCGAACTTCCGCCTGAAACATATTTCAGGTAAACATTTCCGCCTTCGCCGCCACTCTCTGCAATCTCCGCAGAATGGGCTCCGAAATCATCTCTGATAAATTCAAAATGATCGCCGCGTGAAGCCAGCGGAGCGATGGCATTATATACATAATAGGTAGTATCCCTCAAAATAAGATCCTCCTTCTTCAATGAGGCATCATATTTGTTTTGGGGATAATAGTACACGCCTACAATAGAATCGCCTAAAGAGAATGAGGAATCGGTGAACATTGCTCCGCCATCTTCAAACCCTATAAAGAAAATTCTGTCGGCATCGGCACCGGGAAGCTGTGCAGCCACTCCCGAGCAAAACAGCATGAAAAGTGCTGATAATAAGACATTTCGTTTCATAGGTTAGTATTTAAGGTTTAGTAATAATAAAGTATGTTAAGCAAATATAAAGTATGTTCTCTAATATTACCCACATTAAAGTATAATAAATGTTAATTTAATAGCATTGTAACGGAAAAACATAATAAAAAAATATTGTCTTTTACTCTATGTCGAATGTCAAAAAACAGCAAAAGCGCCGACTCATTTTATTGTGAGTCGACGCTCTCTTTAAATTAAACAAAATATGAAATGGAATTACTTCCCGGCAGTTTCGGCCTCTTTGGCAGCCTCGGCTGCAGCCCTGGCCTCAATCTCCATGTTGATTTTATCAATCTTCTCGTCCGAAAGCTCATACTTGCTGATAATCCACATGGCAAGTACCAAAAGTATGGCCGGAACTACGCAGACCATCCAGAGAACACCCTCCTGAGCTAAAGGAGTCTGCTTATAGAGGTCATTCATATAGTATGCACCGCCGGCATTGCCTACCGACATCATGGCAAAGGCGGTTATGAAGAAGAAAGCTAGAATACGTAACGGTCTGTTGCGGACAAACTCCATCCAGAGATCGCTGACCTTGACATTCTCGGTCTCTTTTTCATCCATGACAACGCGCTCCTTACACTGTGTAAAGCAGAATATAAGCAACACCAAACCCACCAATGCATATATCAACATGGCGATAAACCAAGCGTGGCTGTCTTTTGGGAAATCCTGTGATTCCTCGGCAGCATTATAGTTTGTCCAAGCCAATATCAAGCCCGGTATCACACCTCCAAGAGCCATACCTGCCTTGAAGAATATACCGGTAAGGGCATTTACAATACCTGAGATACGGCGGCCGGTGGTATATTCTCCGTATGAAATCACTTCAGGAACCAATGCCCACATATAACCTGTGGCCACGATTACGCCCGTTGACTTGATGAACTGTGCAATATAGATGAGTGTCATATGCTCATGCATGGGATCCAACTTGCTTATTATATAGAGCATTGCCATACCGAATATTGCCACCGAGAGGAATATATAGAACATATTCTTCTTTCCCACTTTCCTCTTAATTGCCGGCACAAGCGGCATGAATATGAATGCAGGCAGCGAACCGAGACCCATAAAGAGAGCGGTCTTGAAGGGAAGCTCGGCAACACCGGCAATATAGGAGACAAGGATAGGAATACCGGCCGAAACGGCAAGTCCGCCTAAATTAGCCATAAACATACGGGTAGCCGTAAGAATGGTTATCTCATCGGTATCGCGGGTAAGCGATGAATTCAAAGCTCCGTAGGGAACATTGACCAGGGTGTAGAGCATTGAAAGGCCCACATATGTCAGATAGGCATATGCCAGCGAGGGAGCAAAACCATCCCAGAAACAAAGAATGGCAAATCCTGTCAATGGAATACCGCCCAACACCAGATATGAACGGTACTTTCCCCACTTGGGATTGCGTTTGTCCACAAATGCACCCACAATCGGATCCCAAAGTACGTCAATCAACCTTACTACAAGGAACATCACAGCGGCATCGCCCGCATCAAGTCCATAGATATTAACATAGAAGAACAGCAGGTAGATGCTGATCGTCTGATAAATAAGATTCTGGGCAAGGTCTCCGGAACCGAATCCGATGCGTTGCACCCAGTTGAGTTTGTAAAAACCCTTGTTCTCGTTTGCCATAAAAAAACTTTTATTGATTAATAATTATTGGTTTGTTCGGTTTCAAGTTCACAAACTTACAAAAAAATCGTTTTTTACCGTAAGAAATGACAACATATATCTTTACTGAAAGATTATTGCCCGGTTTTCAAAAGCTCGACCGCACGCTGGACCGTCTCATCAAGCGTCTGTATGACCTGATAATACTCATTCATGCCCCACAGGTTGCGGGCTATAGCAGCCTTCAGTTGGGTCCTGTAAATTGGAAGACAATGCACGTATTCGTCATGATTGTACTCAACCTTCGCATCCGAAGCCTTGGAGAGCAGCAGGTCCAAGAGCTCCTGTCCGACTTCAAATTCGCGGTTAAAACTATCGAAATCCCTATATTGGCGCTGCAATGCACGACGGTTCCGTTCAATATATTGCATGGCGGTCCTGAGTACTACATTATTGGCCGTCAGGTTACGGTAGTATTGGTTGGTACGGTTGGTATCCAGCGGCACAAATATATCCGGCATGATCCCGCCTCCGCCATAGACCACACGTTTCTCTACCATGGTGTGAAATTTGAGCGAATCCGGGAAGTGAATACTGTCTCTGTTGGTCAGTTCACCGTGATTGAGACGTTCCATTATATCCTCGCCGTAATCTACATCCTTACCGTAGGGTTTCTGTATGCAACGGCCTGCCGGCGTGTAGTATTTGGCCACGGTAAGCCTTATCATAGAGCCGTCATGCAGCTCCAGAGGACGCTGTACAAGTCCCTTTCCTAATGAACGGCGACCTACAATGGTACCGCGGTCCCAATCCTGTACTGCTCCCGATACAATCTCACTGGCCGATGCCGAAAACTCATCAATAAGCACCACCAGTCTGCCGGTCTTGAAAGCTCCGTTACCATCGGCTACATAACCGCTTCTGGGTGAACGTCTGCCCTCCGTATATACCACCAACTGTTCGCGGCCGAGAAATTCGTTGGCAATGCCCACGGCAGCCATCAGAAAACCGCCGCCATTCCCCTGCAGGTCCAGGATCAGTGATTGGGCGCCCTGCTCACGAAGAACTTGCAGTTTCCCTTCGAACTCCTCTACCGTAGTTGCGCCGAAATTGGAGACTTTGATATATCCCACACCGGGGGCTATCATATAACCGGCATCGACCGAATTGACGGGAATCTTGTCCCGCACAATGGTAAAGCTGATAACATCGCCAACTCCGTGACGCACTATTCCAAGGACGACCTCGGTGCCGCGCGGTCCGCGCAGACGCTTCATAATGTTCTCCTGAGACATATTCACGCCCGCAATGGCAGTATCGTTAACGGTCACTATACGGTCGCCTGCCAGTATGCCGGCACGCTCGGAAGGGCCATCAGGTATGGGCTGCACTATGAAAAGGGTATCATCGATCATGTTGAACTGTACTCCTATGCCGTCAAAAGAGCCCATAAGAGTCTCGTTGGACTTGTCATTCTCCTCGGGAGTCAGATAGGTGGAATGCGGGTCAAGCTCCTCAAGCATGCCTTTTATTGCACTCTCCACAAGCTTGCTCTGATCAACGTCCTCAACATAAAGACTTGAAATTGCTGTTCCGGCTATCAGCAGTTTTTGAATCTGCTCATCAATGACAGTTGTTCTGCGCTGAGGCTGAGGCTGCAACTGAGGTTGCGGCTGTATCATTATGCCGGGCTGCGCTGCCAATGTCAAGGGGAACAGTCCTAAAAAAAAGAGAATATGTCTGAGTTTCATGCTTTTAAAAATGGTTTGAATGTATCTATTATAAGACCGTCAACCGGACGGCCGAACAAAAGCAACTCACGTACAAGGCTGCTGCTCACATGCTGCAGTGACTGGTCGGCCACAAGCAGCAATGTCTCGGCTCCGCCTATAGCGCGGTTCACGTCACACATTTCACGCTCTGTCTCGAAGTCGGTCACCGAACGCACTCCGCGCAATATGGCATCACAACCGGCCATATGCAGTGCATCGACCGTAAGGCCGTTGTATGTTATTACTCTTATACGTTTATTTCCGCTGTAATAGGCAGCAATGGCCTGACTACGCTCATCAACAGTAAACAATGCTCGCTTGTTCTCGTTTATGCCAATGGCTATAACCACCTCATCGGCTACCTTAAGGGCGCGTTCCACAAGGTCGGCGTGACCTGTTGTAAACGGATCAAATGACCCGGGAAAGAGCAGTTTCATACTACCTAAGGTTTATAGTTTTTGTCTTTCGTAATATCTGTCTCTTGTAAACTTATACTCTGTAACACCTAAATCCCGCAGCACCTATTCCTCTTCATTCTCTACAATATCCTCCTCCACTACCAGATTGTCTATTATGAAGTTCTGGCGCTCCATGGTGTTTTTACCCATATAGAACGAGAGCAGGTCATCGACAGCATCGGTTTTTCTAAGAGTTACAAGTTCCAGACGCATGTCCGGACCGATAAAGTTTTTGAACTCGTCATGCGATATCTCGCCAAGTCCCTTAAACCGTGTTATCTCGGGATTGGGCGAAAGTTTCTCTATGGCCTGACGGCGCTCCTCGTCGGTGTAGCAGTAGATGGTCTCGAACTCGCCCTTCTCGGTCACAACGCCCTTCACGTGGCCGGCGGCACCCTTCTTTTTCTTGCGCTTGTTACGCACGCGGTAAAGCGGGGTCTGCAGGATATATACGTGACCTTTCCTTATCAGTTCAGGGAAGAACTGCAGGAAGAAGGTTATCATAAGAAGACGTATGTGCATACCGTCCACATCGGCATCGGTGGCAACAATTATCTTGTTGTAGCGCAGGTCCTCAAGCCCGTCCTCAATATTGAGCGCCGCCTGCAGCAGATTGAACTCCTCATTCTCATATACCACCTTTTTTGTCAGGCCGTAGGTATTCAGAGGTTTGCCTCTGAGGCTAAACACAGCCTGAGTATTGACGTCACGGCTCTTGGTTATGGAGCCGCTGGCCGAATCTCCCTCGGTTATGAATATGCTGCTCTCCTCCTGACGGTCGCCCTTAGGGTCGTTAAGATGGATACGGCAGTCGGCCAGCTTACGGTTATGTATATTGGCCCTCTTGGCTCGCTCACGGGCCTGTTTGGTTATGCCTGCTATCTCCTTTCGCTCCTTCTCGGACTCAAGGATTTTCTTGAGTATGACATCGACCACCTCGGGCTCCTTGTGCAACAGGTCATCGACCTCCTTCTTTATAAAATCACCCACAAACTTATTGAGCGACAGACCTCCGTTGGGACTCATGGTGGTGGAGCCCAGCTTGATCTTGGTCTGGCTCTCAAAGACCGGCTCCTCCACGTTCACCGCAATGGCAGCCACCAGTCCGTTACGGATGTCGCCCAGCTCGAACGGTTTGCCGAAGAACTCCTTAATGGTACGGGCAATATGCTCCTTGAAAGCGCTCTGGTGAGTTCCTCCCTGCGATGTGTACTGGCCGTTTACAAACGAATAGTACTCCTCGCCATACTGGTTGGTATGGGTGAAAGCTATCTCTATGTCCGCTCCCTGCAGATGAATTATAGGATAGAGGCTCTGAGTGCTCATGCGCTCGCCAAGCAGGTCTTCCAACCCGTTACGGGACATAAAACGCTGACCGTTATAGGTTATGGTAAGACCGGTATTCAGATAGGTGTAATTGCGCAGCATCGTCTCTATTATGGCCGGACGGAATTGATAACCCTTAAAGAGTTGGCTGTCCGGTTCGAATGTCACGCCGGTACCGCTCTCATCGCGACTTTGAACAGTCTCATCGGACTTAAGCTCGCCCCGCTCAAAATGCAGCGTGCGCGCCTGGCCGTCACGGTGGCTGCTTACCTCAAAGTGCACACTCAGGGCGTTCACAGCCTTGAGACCTACACCATTCAGACCCACACTTTTCTTAAAGGCCTTGCTGTCAAACTTACCGCCGGTATTAAGCATGCTTACCGCCTCAACCAGTTTGCCGAGAGGAATGCCGCGGCCATAGTCACGCACCGTGATCCTGCCCAACTCATCCTGGGTTATCTCGATGCGCTTGCCGCAATTCATGCGGAACTCATCTACACTGTTGTCTATTACCTCTTTGAGCAGAACATATATACCGTCATCGGCCTGAGAGCCGTCACCCAATTTTCCTATATACATACCGGGACGGGTACGGATATGCTCCATATCGTCCATGTGGCGTATATTATCCTCATCGTACTGCACTTCAGGTGTCACAGTATTTAATAACTCTTTCGTCTCTGCCATATATTATCCGAATTCAAATCAATTATAAGTTGTTTTTCGTGCCAAAGTTAATCATATCATCTTATAGAATACAGCTCTGCGGCGGACAATCTCAGCTCCCTTGAAATATGCCCAGTGCGACTGTATCTTGTTGTTGGTCTCCAGTTCAGGATTGCTGTCGCCCAGATTGTATCCGATCCCAACAGCCGATGCCGTAAGCTCGCTGAACGGTATGGCGCTTACTCCCAGATTCTGATATTCGGGCTTTACCGCCACAAACAACATCTCAAGCAAGTTGGAGTGACCCCACTTGAGAGCCTTGAGTATGTGCCACCATCCGAATGGGAAGAGCCTGCCCTGTGCCTTGTTCAACGCAACCGCTATGGAGGGCATGGCAAGGGTAGCCGCCACGAGCTCATCTTTGCTGTCAAGCACAAGCACCGCCAGTCTTTTGTCCAGAAGCGGAAGGTACCGGGTGACATAATCGTCTATCTGTCTGTCGGAAAATGCCGAATAACCATAGAGCGGTGCGTACGCCTCATTTATCAGATGGAACAACTTATGTGCATATCTCCGTGCCTCCCGTCTTTTGCTCCGGTTTAAAGATGCCAGATGCAGGTTATAGCGCTGCATTGCCACATTGCTAATGCGTGCCATCTTTTCCGGAACGCCGTCACCCGGAAGAAGACTGGGAACGAGCCATTCCACCCACTTGGCCGACGGTTGCAGTCCCAACCTCTCCATATGCTGCGGATAGTAAGGGTAGTTATAAATGGTAGCCATTGTGCCGATTCTGTCAAAGCCCTCGGTCAGCATACCTTCAGGATCAAAATCGGTGAATCCGAAAGGGCCCTCTATCCGGTCCATGCCGCGCTCCCTGCCCCATGCGGCCACCGCATTCAGCAGAGCTTCCGACACCCGTATGTCATCAATAAAATCAATCCACCCGAACCTTACCGTCTTCACATTCCAGACCTCATTGGCCTTATGGTTTATAATAGCCGCCACACGACCCACCATCCTGTTGCCCATAAGCGCAATGAAAGGCTGCGCTTCACAAAACTCGAACGCAGCGTTCCGCGAGGGTTTCATGGAGTTTATTGTATCTCCAATAAGGTCGGGAACAGCGTATGGATGGTTCTTGTATAGCCGGACATTGAATCGGGCAAACCAGCGCAACTGTCTGCCGGTTTTTACCGGAACAACGGATATCTTCTCTACTGACATCTTATCCTTTAAAATTCAATTAGCGAAGATACGGAAAAAGTCGCAAAATCATAGCCACAAGCCCTGCCGTATTATCAACAACCCTGCCTTTTTCTCCCTTTTTACAGCTATTTGCATTATTTTAAAAGGCAATCAATATATAAAATACAGATAATTAACTATATTTGTAAGTCTAAATTAAGGCTGTCCTAAAAGAGCAGTTTATAAAAAATTTATAATTAAATGTTTAGGAGATATAAGTTTGTTTGGCCAGTCTGTTTTTTGATGCTCTTCTTTTTCTCGTCTTGTGAAAAAATATACGATAAATTAGGCTGGTATCAAGGCACACCCGATGATTTCGTTTATACTTTTCTTACAGGCGAGTGTCTTAACAGCGGCAAATTGTCGTATTATGTGCCCGATGGTTTGGGGCAGCAGATCGAAGACAGCTTCTTTGTGTTTCGATTTACCATGGATTGGACATCTACTAAAAAAGATCCGCTTAAACGCTATATGTGGGGAGCCAATTATTGGAGAAAAATCCCTTCAGATGAATTGTTTGACCAGTTTGGTGAAACAGCAAAAAATGTAAGGTCAGAGTATGATGCAGTTTATCAGGATTTCAAAGAATCATATTTCGCCCTGTATGGTAACTGGCGTTTTTCAATAGGAACCGTTCTCTATTGCGGCGGATTGTCACTGACTGCCGACAAGGATTTTGCGGGTTACAAAGCCGGTACTAACCTCGCTCCTATTGTTACAACTCATCCGCGATATGGTCGTATTCAGACTGCCACAAAGGAGGAATCTTCATGCTTAAGCAGAATGAATGCAAAAAGTAATGCCGGAGGCTTTCTGGATATCCCCATGGATTATATCTGCATGACCGAAGAGGATGTTTGTTTCAGCATCCCGGTATCCGATTACGAAATCACCAAAAAACAGGTAAATTTCAAGTTGGAGATTCCTGTAAAAGCGGTGAAGTATTTGCATTGGCTTAATGATAAAAATTCAGACCCTGACGCACCGGTTCCTTATGATGAAATCACCCTCTGCTGTCAGTTTACTGCCAATTATTGCTTAGAATAACAATAAAAGCAACAAGACAGGCATGGACAAGGACTCGCCTGAAAGTGTTGCTTACAATATTTTATTAAATAATTCAATACTGATATGGAACTAAGAAAGATGTTTATCACAATACCGTTGGCTGTTTTGGTGTTGGGCGGCCGATTCTCATATGGGCAGACAGAAAAGTCACCTACACTATATAATGCACATAAGGGCATAACTTTTCTCCAAGACAAAGAACTAAGATTAGACAGTTGCATTATTGATTCCCAAATATACAATGATTCTACACGTATGGATATTGTCTATTATGTGACCAATATTTCCTGCTTACATCCTATTAGATTATTGTTGCCGGATTTTGGATGGTTCCGGGAATATTCAAAAAATCAAATTAAACTCAAAAAAGATACACTGTGGGATATATATATTAATGGCGAGAAAGTAAGCAACGACAATATACATTTCACTTACGAATACAACCGGTTTTCCATAGAAGCAGAGAGGATGAATCTTTCGGCAGAATTGTCATGGCTCTTATACAACGAACGGGTTGATAGTGTCAACCTATTATACGGTGGAGTAAAGATGACTGACGAAGATAATTTTCGCGAGTATATGCACTATCCGTCAAAAGAAAATAGGCAGGCAGCAGAAAATGCAATCAGACAGTTGGAACTGCAGAGAAAAGAATACCTGGAGTCAAACAATCCGGAAAAGAGATTCAATTATTCAAGTACATTTGCTTATTGGGCACAATTTGAAATAGGTCATTCATACAAAATACGCATTAGTTATCGTACTTCTCCAAGTTATAATTTGGCGACCGGGTTGCAAAAATGGTTCCAATATTGTTTTGACGAAATGGAATATTTCATATGTGATGAAAGTGTTACCGAAATAAACATATCTGTTCCCTCTTCAGGCATTATTGGGATAGAGCATCTTCACCCTTCCGATTGTTTGATTGATTACGATAAGGGTACTGTAAGATACAAAATTATCGGCGATTCTGTTAAGGAGGTCCATGACATCACTTTTTTATATCAATTGGTTAGCGATAAGATAGCAGCTGAAAGAGAGCCGTATCCAAGAGCCATCAGTTTCGACCAATAAGGTCAAAAATCTAAAATTACAGCATCAGGCAGTACCGCTAACTTAAGTGGGTGGTCTTCGCCGAAATGCCTGGGTGGTCTTCGCCGAAATAATCAGTAGTTGCTTGAGCTGGCTAGGTAGTGTTACATTTAGTGTGTCTCTAGTCTAAATCCTCTATTAGCCTTGTTGCAAAATTATTCTTTTTTTCCTTTTTCACCTCATCCTTGATTTGTATTTTTAATTCCGATACCTGTACAAGAATCACAGGCTTGGCCTGTAACTTGCTGTCCTTGTACAAGGTAAGAGGAATTAATGACATTTGTCAAGGATGAGTGAAACACGCTTTTTCCTTGGG
>Ga0116148_1000289_pt1 | contig 64637 bp, 61 predicted proteins | sample AD_UKC055_MetaG_FD_89786 | JGI IMG/M metagenome (GOLD analysis project Ga0116148, IMG submission 89786) | Active sludge microbial communities of municipal wastewater-treating anaerobic digesters from USA - AD_UKC055_MetaG | ecosystem: Engineered > Bioreactor > Anaerobic > Digestate | place: USA...
TATGCTCCAAAGAGGGGTGGGGGTGGGTTTTCTGGTCTATTGTGATGCTTCCTCGATATCCTTCTTCAGCTTCTCCGATGTCCAGGTCTGAAATTCGCCCGAATCGTCAGAAAAGACAAGGAAGGCTTCGAATTCCGGATGCAGACCAAGAAATTCTATTGTCTTATCTTTTCCCATTACCATACATGCTGTGGCCACGCCGTCGGCAGTTGCACAGTCGGAGGCAAGGATCGTTGCACTTAAGAGTTGATTTTTCACAGGATAACCTGTTACGGGATCGATAGTATGAGAATACTTGACTCCGTTTTCAACAAAGAATTTCCTGTAATTTCCTGATGTGGCAAGCGACCGGTCTTTCAGCTTTATAATTGCCTGGAGCTCGCTGCCGGGAATTACATTATTGTCGGATGGTCTGTCAATACCGATTTTCCACATTGCGCCGTCTTTATCGCCTTTGACCCTTACTTCTCCTCCGATCTCGACAAGGTAGCTCTTAATGCCTTTTTCATCAAAATAGCGGCATATAACGTCAACGGAAAATCCCTGGGCGATGGCATTGAAATCAAGGCTTATTCCAGGATCAGCTTTAATCACCCGGTTATTTCTGATCTCCACTTTATTCATACCCACAAGCTTCATCAGGCTATCGCGCTTTGCTTCAGAAAAGTTCCTGTGTGCATCAGGTCCGAAACCCCAGGCTTTTACAAGAGGACCAACAGTAATATCAAACGCACCTCCGGAAAGCTCATTTATTTCCCTTGATCTGTTAAATACCTCAGTAAAAAGCTTATCCGGTACATCGGTCTCGTTGCGGTTTATCCTGCAGAGCACCGAGGAATCTTCGTAAAGCGAAAGGGACATGTTGAAATCCTGAAGTATCTTCTCAACTTCATTCTGAACATCGGAAACGTTGAATTTCCCGGGATTTTCGAAGATCATGCTGTATGTAGTGCCCTGCGCAAATCCGTTAAAATTCGAATAAACCGGCTGGTCTTTGCATGATGTTGCAGCAAAAAGTACAGAAAGACCTAAACTTAAAAATTTCAAATACATAATTTTCAATTAAGGCCTCTGTGGAACTCTGTGTGTCTTTCACCCACCGAAGCCCTGGCAGAGGTGGGCTCTGTGAAACCCTGTGTAAATATTTTAAAAAAAGAAGGTTACACGGAGTTCCACAGAGTCCCGATAGCTCCCGATAGCTATCGGGACGGGTTCACAGAGTTACACTGAGGGTTTTTTCATATACCGAAATCGTCAAACGAAATATTTTCAGCAGGCACTCCGAGGTCATCGAGCATTTTCACCACTGCGTCATTCATTACCGGAGGTCCGCAGAAATAATATTCTATATCTTCAGGTTCGTCATGCCTGCTGAGATAGTTATCATACAACACCTGGTGAATATTGCCTGTCAGTCCTGTCCATTTATCTTCAGGCAAAGGTGCCGATAATGCCAGATGAAAAGTGAAATTAGGGAAATTCTTCTCGATTGCACGGAATTCATCCTCATAGAAGACCTCTCTGAGGGATCTCGCACCATACCAGTAAGAGACTTTCCTTTTGGTCTTCAGCGTGTGGAACAAATGGAAGATATGCGATCTGAGAGGCGCCATTCCGGCACCGCCACCGATATATACCATTTCAGTATCAGTGTTCTTAATATGGAATTCACCATAGGGGCCTGACACAATTACCTTGTCTCCGGGTTTCCTTGAAAAGATATATGAAGAGCATATCCCCGGCGGTACATTGAGGTATTGCTTTTTTACATTATCCCATGGCGGGGTTGCTATCCTGATATTCAGTTTGATAAGATTCTTCTCGGCAGGATAGTTGGCCATTGAATATGCCCTGAATGTTTCTTCGGTATTCTTTATGCTGAAATCCCACACCTTAAACTTATCCCAGTCGCATCTGAACTGTTCCTCGATAGCAAAATCCCTGAATGATGCAGAATATTTCGGGACGTCTATCTGGATATATCCTCCCGGTTCAAAATTCAGTTCTTCACCATCAGGGAGTCTGACAACAAACTCTTTAATAAATGTGGCGACGTTCCTGTTTGATACGACCTCACATTGCCATTTCTTAATTCCCAGCACCGCATCCGGGACTTTAACCTTCAGTGGTTCCCTGACTTTAACCTGGCATCCGAGTCTCCAGTTGTTCTGTTGTTCTTTCCTTGTGAAGAACCCTGTTTCCGTAGGAAGGATCGATCCTCCTCCCTCGATAACCTGGCATTTACACATGCCGCAGGTACCTCCGCCTCCGCATGCAGAAGGCAGAAAGACTCCGCTCGACGATAATGTTGAAAGCAGGGTGGATCCGGGCGAAACAGTCAGTTCCCTGTCGTTGATCATAACCTTCACATCACCTTTCGGAGTGAGCTTGTCCTTTGCAATAAGGAGCATTACCACAAGGAGCAGAATAATTATAAGGAAAACAATTATGCTATAAAGGAGTGTAAGCGCAGTTGAAACAGCTAAAACCATAATATGTTAATTTCTATTATAATGTGATTCCCATAAATCCCATGAATGCAATTGCCATCAGTCCGGTAAGGATAAAAGTTATACCCAGACCTTTAAGCGGGTCAGGGACATTACTGTACCGGAGTTTTTCCCTGATTGCGGCAATCCCGACGATAGCCAGAAGCCAACCCACACCTGAACCGGCTCCGAATACCGTCGCTTCAAGAATGTTCTCATATTCCCTCTCCTGCATAAAGAGTGATGCTCCAAGTATTGCACAGTTCACAGCAATAAGGGGAAGAAAGATCCCGAGTGAATTGTACAGAGCGGGACTGAACTTTTCAACAACCATTTCGACAAGTTGTGTCATTGCAGCAATAACCGCAATGAAAACCATGAAGGTGAGGAAGCTAAGGTCTACATCCGCAAATCCTTTCCCAAGCCAGATAAGTGCTCCTTTCTTCAGAACGTATTTCTCGATAAGGAAATTTACCGGGACTGTAATCAGCAACACAAAAATGACAGCTATACCCAGTCCGAGAGAGGTCTTGACTGTTTTCGAGACAGCGAGATATGAACACATGCCCAGGAAAAAGGCAAAAATCATATTATCGATAAAGATCGATTTTATGAATATATTCAGATAGTGTTCCATAAAGTTCTATTTTAATTATTTTTCAATCAGGCTCTTATCCCTGCTTCTCTGTACCCATATGATCAGTCCCACAACGATAAGGGCCATGGGAGGAAGGATCATCATCCCGTTATTTTCATAGCCGATCGAATAAATGCCGATCTTTTCCATTACCGGGTAGCCGAGGATTGTTCCTGATCCCAGCAATTCCCTTATAAAAGCCACTATCACCAGGATTAATCCATAGCCGGCTCCGTTACCCAGTCCGTCGAGAAATGAAGGCCACGGTTTATTAGCCATAGCGAACGCCTCAAGGCGACCCATCAGAATACAGTTTGTAATTATAAGGCCGACAAAGACAGACAGCTGTTTGCTTACATCAAAGGCATATGCCTTCAGTATCTGGTCAACAAGGATAACAAGGGTTGCAATAACAACCAGCTGAACAATGATCCTTATCCTGTCCGGGATATAGCTCCGGAGTGCTGCTATTACAACATTCGAGACCGCAACCACTATGGTTACCGACAATGCCATTACAAGCGCCGGTTTGAGCTTCACGGTCACCGCCAGGGCTGAACAAATTCCGAGTACCTGAATTGTAATCGGATTGTTTTTATCCAATGGTCCGGTAAGCAGCTTAATATTCTTTGCCGAGAATAACGGTTCTTTTTCCTGGTCACTCATATCTCAGTTCCTGTATTTTAAAAGGTAATCATCATATTTGACTATACAGTCGAAAAGCATTTTTTCGAGCCCTTTACTTGTAATTGTACCACCCGAGATTGCATCAACACCGTGAATATCATTAGGATCTGCTCCGCCTTTCAAAACCTTGATGGATACAAATTCCTGATCATCATAGAGTTTTTTATCATGAAACATGCTTTCAAAAGGTGTAGTATTGATCTCTGCACCAAGTCCGGGTGTTTCTCCCTTGTGATCGAAGGTCACACCATAAATTGTATTCATATCCTTCCGAAGCGACACGTATCCGTTAATAGGCCCCCATAATCCTTTGCCTTCGACAGGCAGTATTATAAGAGGTTCTCCTTCATCATTAACAGCCCTGAAAACTGGTAATGCCTGTTGTTCGAGAGGCTTTTTCTGTTCGCCCCTCAGAACAACCGTGAACGGATCTGTTCCCTCTACAACTTCACCCTTTGAATTCAGAACGAAGCTCTCCTTAATATACTTTGAATATAATTCGACAGTATTTTCACGTGTTGCCGGAATCCGGATCGATTCAAGCATACTTTTCTTTTTCTCGATCTCCAGGTTCCTTTCCTGGGCAGGTTGGAGAAGAGTCGCCGCAAGTGAAAGAAGCGCTGCCACTATCACTACCATTATAGCCGAGAAAATAAATATATATCTGTTACTGAAGTGTTTCATTTTACTAAGCTGTTTGTTGCAATTTGTGCCCGTCTGATCCTTCTTTTAATATTAGCCTGGACGATATAATAATCGATAAGAGGTGCGAAGAGGTTCATAAGAAGAATTGCAAGCATCACTCCCTCAGGGTAAGCGGGATTAAGTACCCTGAACAGTATTGACAGGACCCCGATCAGGAAGCCATAGATCCATTTACCCTTTTCTGTCTGGGAACCCGTAACAGGATCGGTTGCCATAAAAACTGCGCCAAAGGCAAATCCTCCCATCACAAAATGATAATAAAACGGGAGCGCCATGTATTCGTTGGAAGAGAATGCATTCAGGAGCAATCCCATGAACAGTCCTCCGGCAAATACACTGATAATTATCTTCCAGCTTCCGATACCTGTGGCGATAAGTATCAGCGCCCCGATAAGTATGGCAATCGTTGAGGTCTCACCGACCGAACCGGGTATCGTTCCGATGAACATATTCATGAATGACGGCAGGGAATCTGTGTTTCCCTGGGCACACATTGCAAGCGGTGTGGCGCCCGAATAGCCGTCTATCACCCCTTTACCTGCAGTCAGTCCGTCTGTCCAGACCTTATCACCGGTCATCCATCCCGGATAGCTGAAAAAGATGAAAGCCCTGGCAAGCAGAGCCGGATTAAATACATTCATTCCTGTTCCTCCGAATACTTCTTTACCCAGGATGACCGCAAAAGCTGTTGCAAGAGCCAGCATCCACAGAGGAACATCTATCGGCATTATAAGGGGAATAAGCAGACCTGTAACTAGGAAGCCCTCATTGATCTCATGTCCCCTGATCTGGGCAGCCGTAAACTCAATCCCGAGCCCCACAACATAGCTTACAATTATAAGCGGCAGTAATCTCAGGAAACCATACCAGAACATATACAACAAAGAAGCTTCCTCTCCTGTTGATCTGAAATGCTGAAGCCCGGTATTGTAACAACCGAACAGCATTGCAGGGATTAGAGCAATTATAACTACTGTCATTGTCCGTTTAAGGTCCATGTTGTCACGTACATGAGACCCGGCGAAGGTAACCTTGTCTGGCACAAACAGGAAGGACTCAAATCCTTCAAATACCGAGCGAAGCTTTTGAAATTTACCACCTTCAGAGAAGTGTGGCTTAAGCTTGTCAATTTTCTTTCTCAGGGAATTCATTTATATAATTCTCAAAATATTAACTCATTTCTTTATTCATCAGATCCAGCCCTTTTCTTACAACAGACTGTATCTCAATCTTTGAGGGACAGATAAACTCACACAGGGCAACATCTTCCTCTGCTATTTCATATATCCCGAGATTTTCCATAAGGTCAATATCCCCCGACATTATGGCTTTAAACAGCTGCATCGGATAGATATCCATAGGAACCACCTTCTCATACTGACCTGTCATAACAAAAGCTCTTTCTCCGCCGTGAAGGTTAGTGTCAAAATTGTAGGATTTTGCCGGAAGAAAACTTGACAGGAAGGTCCGGTGGAAGCTGAACTTCTTTGCCCCGGGAGCTGCCCAGCCGAAGAATTCGTAATAATCTCCCTCGGGGATGACAGTGACCTGCGAATCATAATACCCCAGGAAACCGTCGGCAGGTATCGCTCTTCCGGTCAGAACATTTCCGCTGATATATCTCAGATGACCCGGTTTTACATTATCCCTGACAATACCTGTTACCGCACTTCCCGAAAGCATCTTATAATATTGCGGATTGTTAACTTCCGGTCCTGTCAGTGCCACTATCCTTTCAGGATTGTATCTGCCGTCAATAAAGAGCCTTCCTATAGCCACAAGATCCTGAAGATTAATTACCCATACGGTTTCTCCCTTATTGACCGGATCGAGATGATGTATATGGACTCCGGGATTACCTGCAGGATGTGGTCCTGAAAAATATGATATTTCAACTCCCGGGCATCCTGTAAGTATGGGTGAAGGCTTTTCTTTACCGTTCAGTACCAGGTTTACCTTTCCGTCAGTAAGCTTTAAAACAGCCGTAATACCGGCTCTGAAATATTCCGGCGGTGTATTATCGATAATGAAATTATAATCAGGGGCCAGAGGGGCAGTATCAAATCCTGAAATAAAAACCGACTTCGGTTTATCCGCCGGTCTGGCTATTATATTATATGGCCTCTGACGTATTGCCGGCCATAATCCGGATTTTAGTAATTGTTCCTTTACTTTTTCAGCCGGAAGCGAAACTGGATCAGATTTACCGAAATCGATGAATTCATTCCCTTTCTTTTCAACTACAATTTCAAGGATCTTACGCCGGTCTCCCCTTTCAACCGAAATTACTGATCCGCTGACAGGAGATGTGAACATGATTTCAGGTTTCAGCTTATCATGAAACAGCGGGGAACCTGCTTTTACAACATCACCGGGTTTTACATCCAGCTTTGGAATGAGCCCCGGAAAATCAACAGGCTTTACACCGTAAAACCCGGATTCTGCAACTCCGGATATCTTCTTTTCAGCCTTTCCTGCCAGTGGGATATCAAATCCCTTCTTCAACTTTATTGTCTTGGACATTTTGTTAAGTAACCATTAAAGAATTTCACAGAAACCGGATTCTGTTAATTTGATAACATAGTCCGCAAATGTATAAATAGCTCTCAATAATTCTTCAAAAATGATAAAGATGATATTGTTTTTTTTTGCACTATTTTTGCTGGTGCTTTCCTGCAAGCCATACAGATGAACAAAAAACTGATAATTATCATAATCCTTATTGCCAGTAAAACATTTCCGGCCTTGTCAGGTGATAATGCCCTTCAGTTCACTGATCATATCTTTGATAAAAGGATAAAAACGGTTCAGCTTTACAGGCAGGAATGGAACCTTTCATATCCGATCATAAAGCTGAACAGTACAGATAAGCTTGTGTTACACTTTGATCTCATCGATGATAACCCCGGAAGCTACAGCTATACATTAATTCATTGCACCAAGGACTGGGAAAAATCTGACATCTTTACCGGCGACTATCTTGAGGGATTTACCTGGGATGAGATTACCGATTACAAAGCATCCTTCAACACTACGGTCAGTTATTTTCATTACAGCATGATCTTTCCAAACGACAGGATAAAACCGGTCCTGTCGGGTAATTATATTCTTTATGTTTACCACTATGATGATCCGGACAAACCTGTCCTGACACGGCGTTTTATAATTTCCGAAGAGTCTGCAAAGGTCGATATATCGATACACAGGCCGCAAACCGGAACGGGGGGAAATGAAAACCAGCAGGTTGATTTTACTGTTAACCTGTCGGGAGCCGATATAACCGATCCTGTCAGGAATATTTATTCTTTTATCCTCCAGAACGGCCGGTGGAATAATGCAAAAAGGAACCTCAGGGCGGATACTTATGGCAGTAATGAATTAAAAATCAATGCGCTGTCGGATAAGAACATTTTCAGGGGAGGTAATGAATACAGGTATTTCGATATTAAAAGCATAAAAAATTCACGGGAATACGTACAGAGGATCGATTACCGTGCACCGAATTATCACGTATTGCTTACACCTTCGGCTGACAGAGAATTCAAACCATATTTTTACTGGCAGGATTTCAACGGGAAATATTATATAGCTGTTCAGGAAGGGCGGGATCCTGATGTAGATGCTGATTATGTTTATGTATATTTCACACTTCCGGCTCAGAGTAATTTACAGGGGGGCAGGCTGTATGTTTCGGGGGCTCTGGCCGACTGGTCCTTCACTGATGATAACCTAATGGTATTCAATCCGTCACAGAATTGCTATGAATGTACGATGCTATTAAAGCAGGGCTGGTATAATTATGAATTTGTAAGTATCACCGGGAAAGACAGTAATGGCGAAGCATCAGTATTTGAAGGCAGCCATTATGAGACAGAAAATGATTACCATGTACTTGTTTATTACAGGAATCCGCGTGAACGGTATGACAGATTGATTGCCACAGGAAGTGCCAATACGCTTAACCGGCTTATTTACTGATACTCCCGTGCGTATCAATGCCGTATTGCATCAATACAGTATGTTCAAGCGTCCTGAATATTTCATCAAGATATTCTGTGACTGCTTTTACCGAACCGGGTAAGGTATAGACAAGCGCTTTACCGGCGATACCTGCCACTCCCCTGCTCAGAAGAGCCGCAGGATAAGTTGCGCCATACTTTAGCCTGATAAACTCCATTATGCCGGGGATCTCCTTTTCCAGATATTTTCTCACAGTATCAACTGTGATATCTCTGGGGCCGATTCCCGTACCGCCTGTTGTAAAAATTATATTACAGGAATCCTTTGCTTCTTCCATAATTTTTCCAAGCCAGGAAGGATCATCCGGGATCAGTACCCTTTTTACGGAGAATTTCAATTTACGGAGTTCGAAAAAATCCGAAATCCTTTTCTCAACTTCAGGGCCACTGAGATCTTCATATTCACCCCTGCTTGCCCTGTCGCTGAGTGTAATTATCAGTACATCAAATTTCCCCGGGAAATTCATATAATTGCTATTATATTTTCCTGAATGTCAGCAATGTACCTCCTTTAAGCTCAAGAGCACCGACAGGAATGGTTATTATACCATCAGCTTCTGCCAGAGCAGTTATATGAGCGGAGCCATGATAATTAACAGGTCGGACACACCCGTCTGATGTAATTATCACAGGGATCAGAGCCATTCTTTCGGCAGATTTGCGTGAGAAATCTTCTTTGAGGGGAAAGATTTGTACTTCAGGCTGCCAGTTAAAACTCATCATAGCCGAGATAAAAGGTCGTACAAGCATTTCGAACATCATGAAGGAAGATACCGGGTTTCCCGGGAGGCCGAAAACAGCTGCGTTCTCATGGATCCCGAAAGTTGTAGGTTTCCCCGGCTGAACAGCTACTCTGGTGAACAGAAGCCTTACCCCGGCTGCTTCCAGAACCCCGGGAACAAAATCAAAATCTCCCATCGACACACCTCCTGTTATTATAACCAGGTCATTTTCCTCAATTGCAGTGTTGACAAGCCGGAGAGTTTCATCTTCATCATCCCTTGCTATTCCGTAATATCTTCCCCTGGCTCCGGCTCTTTCTATCTGGGCTATAAGCTGCCAGCTGTTTGAATTTCGTATCTGGGATTCACCAGGGATATACTGAGGTTCCACGATTTCATCTCCGGAGCTTATAACTGCAACAGCCGGCATTCTGCTCACTGTAACAGTTGTTTTTCCTGCTGATGCCATTATCGCAATATCCTGGGGTTTTATCTTTCTCCAGGCCCCAAGCAACAGATCGCCGGTTCTGACATCTTCTCCCTTACAGGATATATTATCCTTGTTATAGGTACCTGTAAACCTTATCCTGCCTGAAGGCAGCTCCTCCGTCTCCTCTTTAATTATCACACAATCCGCGCCTTCAGGGATGGGAGCACCTGTCATTATCCTTGAGCACTGGTTCCTGCCAGGTCTCTTTTCCGGCTTTTTCCCCGCAGCGATAGTCTCTATTACTTCAAGCTCATTATGAATTTCAAGTCTGCGGCAGGCAAATCCATCCATTGTTGCCTTGTCGAAGGGAGGCATATCTATATCACTTGTTACATCCTCCGCCAGGATCCTGCCGGCAGAATCAGTAAAAGGGATCTTTTCCGTCCCGGTCCTGACAACCGATCCCATTACTATTTCATATGCTTTTTCGAAGGGTATCATTTGCTACTTTAGTTTATTTATGGCATCGATGAAAGAAGTCGGAAGTCGGAAGTCCGAAGTCGGAAGTCCGAAGTCCAAAGTCCGAAGTGGTATTTCCAACTGACAACTGACAGCTTCGGTCTTCCGTCTTCCGTCTTCGGTCTTCCGTCTTCAGTCTTCCGTCTTCCGTCTTCGGTCTTCCGTCTTCCGTCTTCGGTCTTCCGTCTTCGGTCTTCCGTCTTCGGACCTACTGATAGTCCTTAACAACTTCAATCACCTCCGGGAGATCCATTCCAATTTTTTTCAGGAATTCAATTTTTGGAACTCCGTTACTGTTCCAGCCTCTCCTTTTATAAACGGCATCAAGGAGCTTTTCATACTGATCTTCCCTGTATTTCCTGATTATTTTCATCTTTTCCTCCACAGAAAGTGTTTCAGTATCTGTTCCCAGGTTCTTCTTAAGCTGTGTGTCATATCTCTCAGCCCGGGATTCATACTCTTCTCTGGTGACAGGACCGGCTGCCCTGAACGGTTGCCTGTCATGAATCCTTGTCCCGTAACCTCTCCGGAGGTTGAAAACCCTCTGGAAATTGTATACTCTTTCGGAATCTTCCACCAGCCTTTGCTTATCGAATTCCCTGCCTGTGACCGCTTTGTATATTGTAACATAATTATCCACATGTTCAGGCACTTTTGCCGGTTCATCAGAATGAGCATTGCTTTCAGGTTCAACATCATTCCAGGGAAGTTTACATAATCCGACGAGTCCGAACCAGGTCCTGAACATCGGGAAATAGTGCAGGGCATCGGCCTTTTTTTCAAATGTTGGCAGCTGATTATTGACCATATCCATGAATATCAGCCAGGCTTCATCGTGCTGGGGTCCTTTATTTGTCATGGCATAACCTCCCTGCTGGGCCAGCGATTCCTTCGACATATACTGCGAATATTCAAGGCCCTTGTTTTCCATTGCAATGTCATTGAGAAAAGAAGCTTCACCCCATCCCCTGGCAATAAAAAGTTCCTTCATCTTTCTTACACCCAGACCTGCCGTCAGACCAAAGCCCTCACCTCTGGCAAGCCGGTGCAGCAGTTCAAGTGCATCTTTCTGATTCCCGAAGCGCAGATTAAGACCTCCTGTCCTTTCCAGGTTGAGGATGCCATTTTCAAAACATTCCATTATGAAAGCCGTGATCGTACTCCAGGCAATGGTGCAGATACCATAAGTATCACAATAAAAATTAGCTTCAATAATATATCCCGGATCAAATATTCCGCAGTTTGATCCTAGCCCGGCTGCATTTTCATATTCCGGACCATCAACAATAACTTTTTGTCCCCTGCACGGGCCTGTAGTGATCTCAAAATTGTCAACCGCTTTGCTGCAAGCCATATTACAACCTATCCAGCAGCCGTCAGGTATATTCTGTGTAAAATTTCTTTTCCAGACAGATGAATCAATCTTATATGCATCGGGATGGCTGCCGTATTTATAGTTCATTACCGGAAGCAGATCGTGATCGTTCATGATCTCCATAAGGTGAGCAGTACCTACCTGTCTCATCTGACACTGATGATCGTCGAATTCCCGGATCTCCCTGTTAAAACGCCTGCCTCTTTCAATGATAGGCTCCAGATCAGCTACATTGTTCAGATTCCCCTTTACACCGGGGATCTTACAAACCAGGGCTTTTATCCTTTTATTTCTGAAGACAGTTCCGATACCTCCCCTTCCAGCCTGTTTCTGCCTGACTTTCTTCCTTTTGGGATCATAAAAACTGAAATTCAGCATCCCGATGAGAGAATGCTCCGCGGCAACACCTGTTGAAACAACCCCGATGTTTTTCTTATCACCCTCATTTTCAGCAAAAAAATCAGTCAGCTTTTCTGCAAGGCAGTGACTCCAGCCGGTTTCTCCGCCAGCTTCATATATAGCCACAAAGTGATTTACCCCGTCAATGAATACAATTATGTCTTTTTCTGCTTTACCCTGGATCTCAATTGCATCAAAACCCGAGAATTTCAGGAAAGGACCAAAAAAACCTCCTACGTTACTATCCATCACGGAGTTTGTCTGTGGTGAAATACTCACAACAAGAGATTTCCCTGTCCCCGAATACTGGGTTATTCCACCAATTGGCCCTGATGAGATAATGATCTCATTTTCAGGATCATCCCACTTCGTGTCCGGCTTTGTTGCATCCCATAGCAACCTGAGCCCGTATCCTTTCCCTCCTATAAACTTCTCCTTCATTACGGGAGGAACAGCCTTTTCCCTTACCACTCTCTCCCCTGCATTTATATACAGGATCTTATCCGTGTAACCGCGATAGAGAGGCGTCCAGGTATAATCCTGTCTTGCAAGAAGCTTGTAACCTGAATTTTGATGATCTTTTTCCATACCTGAACATATATTTTCAATGGCTGTTCAATTATCAAATTTAATGAATCCCGTGATTTTTTACCATGATATTAATCAGTTTGTTACATCAGTCTTATTGGAAATGGCCCAAAACCTGTTTATCTTTGGTTTTTTAAACCGGGCTGATGAATCATTTTAAGATAACCGTAACATTCATTCTTCTCCTGATGATTTTCGTTTCAGGATGCAGTAAAACAGGAACATGGGAAAAACAGGAACAAAAGCAGATTGATGATTACATAAAATCGCTTGGTGATACTACCTATGTACTTTATCCGAGCGGGCTGTATTTTATTAATCTGATTGAAGGATCCGGACGATCTCCGGTTGATCGGGATACTGTTTACTTTAAGTATGAAGCCAAATTCCTTGATCATGTGACCTGGGATACAAATGAACCTGTTACTGTTCCCTACAAACATGTAATGGGAACTAATACCGGACCTGTAATACCTGGTGTGGATGAAGGATTAAGGTATATGAAGGACGGAGGCAAGGCCAAATTACTTACTCCTTCAGCCCTTGCATACGGTCATGAAGGTGTGTGGCAATATGTCCCGGGTTATACTCCTTTGCTCTGGGTTATTGATATTGACAGTGTAAAAGCTGGCCCGGGGAAATAATAAAACCATTTTCTGAGGTCTTTCCTTACATGAATATTTTCAGGATCAGGGATCATCTTTCACGCTTCAGGGTCGGGATCGCAGGTGCAGGAGGCCTTGGCTCAAATTGTGCAGCGTCGCTGGCCCGCAGCGGCATCGGCACGATTGTAATCGCTGATTTCGATATTCTTGAACCCGGAAACCTTTACCGACAGTATTACTTTACATGCCAGCTTGAAATGTTCAAGGCCACAGCCCTGAAGGAGACAATCGCACGAATAAATCCCGATACCCTTGTTATTGCACACACCGTGCAGCTTAATCCTGAAAATATTCAGATGATCTATTCAGGATGTGATGTAATTGTTGAAGCACTGGATGAAGTTGAAATGAAGGATATGCTTGCTGAGACCATTCAGGAAAAAATGCCGGGAATACCCCTGATAATGGGTTCAGGACTTGCCGGATGGGGAAACATTGAATCCCTGAGGTGCAGGAAGATCGATGATACTCTTTATGTCTGCGGCGACGAGACAACCGAAACAACACCCGATAACCCGGCTCTTGCCCCGAGAGTGAGCATCGTGGCAAATATGCAGGCTGATATGGTCGTCGGGATCCTGATGAATAAGAAATAATTACCAACGGGAAGACTGTAATGAAAATAATGCTTAACAACAGGGAGGAGGAGTTCAGTATAGAAACGTTGAGCGTTAATCAGCTCCTGGCATTGCGGAAACTATCTTTTAAAATGAGAATCATTAAGATAAACGGACGGTTAATACCGCGGGAAAAGTATGAGTCGACTTTTATAAAGGAAGGTGACAATGTGCAGGTCATATATCTTATGAGCGGAGGATGAGAAAAATGTTATAGATTTGCACTAAATGTTAAGGTTTAAATTCATTGACCGGATCCCAGCATCTTTCAGGAATAAATATTTCCTGACTATCATTATTTTCCTTATCTGGATAATCCTTCTCGATTCAAATAATCTTATTTCGCGGTTCAGGGACATGAGGGAGCTCCGCCGGCTGAAAACCGACAGGGAGTATTACATGAATAAAATTGAGGAGGACCGCCGGAAGCTTCTTGAGCTGAAGACCGATAATGATAATCTCGAGAAATTTGCCAGGGAACAGTACCGGATGAAAAAACCGGATGAAGATCTCTATATTGTTATGACTCCCCGTGAAGACCGCAAACATTCAAGGCGGCTAAACTAAGAGTTCTTATCAAGCATCCTGAAATGGTTCAAAAGATCCTGCGCAGCTGAAGAAGCAGCATTTTGCCCTGCAGCTCTCAGCAAACTGAGTGCAGCAAGTGTAACGGGCTGTTTTTCATAAAGCCCGTCATGAACATGATTCAGGTATTTGACTATCCTGAACATGTTGAACCAGCCAAAAAATCTTTTTGTAAATGATCCATGACCTGAAGTATTGGATTTTATTTCATTGATTTTTTTTAGCCATTCTTCTTCATTAATAAAAGATCTTAATCCCGGAGGAAGTCTCTGATAATATTCTGACGTAATCTGCAGGTCAGAGTAATAAAGACCTCCGGCAGAACTGAATAATATGGCGAGCTCCGTGAATGCATCAAAATTATATGTCAGGTACTCATCATTTTGTTCCCTCATCAGCTTCGACATAGCGGCTCCTGTACCGAACGGGACCCTTAATGATTCCCGGCATGACGGATAAACAGTTGTCGAATTGAGGGTGAAATAGCCGCCGGCAGGTATCAGCTTCTGAATAAAATAGAAGTCTTCACCAGCCTGCCTTCTGTTCATTCCGCCTGCCCTTATGTATGACAAAGCCTTAACTGCTATTGCTGAACCGACAGTATGGCAGGCATCGGGGAAGCCGGCAAATTTCAATGCCCATAAATAGTATCGCAGGTGCAATTCATACTGGATTATATATCTGGCGATTTGAGAGTCAGGACTTTCTCCTGTAAGGTGCTCAAAGTAAATTGAACAGGCTTTGTTCTTGTTATTATAAAGCAGGTTCTCAGCTATTGCTTCAAAATAGTTCTTTTCTACCTTACAGTCAGCGTCAAGACAAACAATAACACCTTCCGGCCTGTCTATTGAATCGAATCGTCTGACAGCTTCATCCATTCCGGTCTTCCGTGCCAGACCGACTCCCCACCCGGGAATTTCGGGAATGCCTGTATCAAAAACCAGAAGCCTGAAGAAATTATCAGGATTCTCCTTTACCCATATGTTAATGTTCTCAATGCATTTCCGGTGATTCAGAATTGCTTCTTTTCCCGCATCAGATCTGAGATTGACTATTATTATTATTTCTACCCTGCACCGGGGTGGATTGCATGATGCAAGTGAATCAAGAAGAGTTGTAATACCCGGCTCATTATAAGCAGGTACTACTGCAACTATACCTGTATCATCATCAGGGATCTCTTCGAATAACCGTGGGAAAAGAGACTTTTCTGCCAGCCATTTTGCGGCAAAACCCATGGTCTTTATTTCTGACCCTTCGTGGTTTTATATTTCAGGTTGATAGCCTCGGTGACCCTGTCAGTGATATCAAGAGCTGAATCTCCATAAAGTACTACACTTCCGAAGGATTTTCCAAGGATATACTGAAAATTGAAGTCCAACTTGTTCTCTTCCAGAAAAGTTGTAATATAATCTATTATCTGCCTGTTCATTACCTGTTCTTCCTCAAGAAGGTTCGACTGAAGATTATCTCTGAGTGTGATCAGATCCTGCTGTTGTTTAAGAAGTCCCTGTTCCATTTCTGCTGCCGTAGCTCTTGTAACCAGACCTTTTGTCACTTTTTCCTGGAAATCCTTTGCATCTTTCTCATACTTTGTACCCTTGGAATTCAGTTCAGCTTCCGCCTTCTTCTGCTTGGCCATTAATTCTTCCCTCCTGTCAAAAAACATATCAAAATGCATAATTACAGAATCGATGTTCACAAATGCTATTCCTTGTGAAGTGACATTGGCGGGAAGAGCATCCTGATCAACGATTTCCGGCTTCCTGTTTCCGGTAAAATGAAGAATATAAAGAAGTGCTGTTGCAAGAAATAAAACTGAAAAAAGAGCAATGGAAAGTTTCTTCATCACAGATAAGTATTTGTTAAACATTAGTCCGCAAATATAAAAACAATTAAATAAAAGGGACTAACTAAAGGGAGTAAATTATGATGATCTAAAATTCAGGGCACGGGATTGCTCTGATTCTTCTCTTATTTGATTTGAGGGACATTGAGGTGAACTCGTAGATTATCGAAAGTTCGTGCGCTCCGGCGGTTGAGCTGATAAGGTTGGATATCGTAAAATCATAACTGTAACCGAAATGGAACTGGCTTGTTTTGATACCGACAAGACCTATAATTGCATCGCCCGCCTGTGATGTAACAAATGGTATTCCTCTGTACCACAGTCCGAAAATCAGCGGATCACGGTAATAATATACACCCACATCGGTCTGATAAAATTTTGCCTGTTTCTGGAAATTGACAGCTACTGAAAGTACTTCCTGCAGTTTGACCTTCAGCCTGGTTTTTCTCAAAATCTGGGTACCTCCGAAAAGATTAAATTTTATCGGAACATTAGCATCATCACCATAAAATGAGGTTTTTGGTACAAGAAGATGGTCAAGTGTAAAACCGGCCCAGATCCTGTCATTATATACCATTGCCGAGGTAGCAAAATCGACATCTGCGACATTATCAAATGGCGGAGGGTAAACCGAAGGTGTTGTACCGCTGCCTGTAAGCTGACTGTTAAAGACAAGTTTATATATATCCAGCCCGAGATAATAGAATTTGAACATTACTCCGGGCCTTATATGCCAGTCACGGTTGATATTGAAGTCATAGGAATATAACAAACCGATATTTGTTGTGCTGAGATCTCCCGAACCGGCAACATCATATGTTGCAAGAACTCCGATCCCCGAATTGAAATTAGGAAGTGCCTTGTCAAATGAAATGCTGTAGGTATGAAAAACACCCGGTACAGCAGGCCATTGATTTCTGTGGTTCATTCCCAGCCGATATTCCTCAGTTGCCCCCGCAAATGACGGGGCCAGATATAGAGGATTCGCATAAAACTGCGAAAATGTGGGATCCTGACACTGGCTATCTACAAAAATTATATAAGACAGCAGAACGATATAACAGACCCTTTTTAGCAAATTGCAAAACTTAACTTTCTAATTGCGAAATTACCGAAATCAACCAATCTTTGATTTTTCCGTTGTACGGATTTTATCACCAAAAGTTAAAGTTATTAACAAATATTTTTCCGCAGGACCAGGCAGATCCGGTTAAATGTTTGCATCCCACCTATTTATGCAACAGAAGAAAAGGCAATCAGTATTTGAGTAAAGTAAGATCCCCCATTTTTGTGAAGGATTCTCCATTTATATAGTTACCCCTGACTTTCCATATATATACTCCGGACTGGCACAGACTGCCTTTATAATAGCCATCCCATCCGATATTAATATCATTACTTTCAAAAATCAGCATACCGCTTTTACTGAAAATCCTGAGCTGATATTCCGATACTCCCGAAGAAACAGGATGAAATATACTTGCCGCATCATCGGCTGAAGAAGAATAATGACCGCCAAGCGGGCCATTCAGGTTTGGCAGAAATGCATTTGGAAAATCAATAAAATTTCCCTTGCCGGTAAAGGCATTCGACACTGTCAGTGTATCCGTGCATCCATCTTCGGAAGTTACAATAAGGGTGATGTTATAATTGCCTGATTGTGAGTAAATATGTACCGGCTCAAAAAGACCGGAAGAATTGCCATCTCCGAAATCCCATCTGAATTTTACTGCAAGAGTTGAATAGTTTATGAAGCTGATCCGGTTCTCACTGAGGCCGGGATCTCCGTCAATTATCTCAAAACGTGCAGCAGGCCTGGGATTAACTTTAATGATACCTGATGAAACTGACTCTGAACCGTCAGAATGGAACTTCTGCAGCGTTACTTTATATTCACCCTCAACATCAAATATCCACTCAGTATCTTCTTCGTCTGAACTGCCACCATCGCCAAACGACCATCGGCATCGCTCAAACGGATCTGTTCCGGCCCGGAAGATAACTTTCAGAGGGCAGCACCCTTCCCTGACTGAAGCTATTATATTATCAGCTACACTTGCTGAAATTCTGAGCTTTCCGCTATCGGGACCGGTACGGGGAATAATAATTTTCTCAGTAATGGTCCCGACCTCTGGTTTTTCAGGAATGCCGGATCTGTTATCTTTGGCCTCATCAGCAGAAGTGGCAGTGATAATCCCTTCTTCAGTATCACGGGAAACCGGTCGCTTTTTTGCGATTATATCCGGCCGGTCTGGTTTCCGGTCACTGTATTCAGCAACCGGTTCCGGCATGGCCGGAACAACAGCTACTTCTGTATCACTATATGGAACCTGTGCGGGTACAGGATTGACTTCAGACCTGCCGGTCAGGTAAATTATCAGAGCTGCAGCACCGGCTGCAGCAACTGCTCCCGCATACCAGATATTAAAACGTGAAGGATTGAAGCGGAGGAATTCTTTCCGTCCCAGCCTTCTGAGAAGCACTTCTCCCGAGGATTCAGAGGGAATAACCTCAGCATCCTCAAGCTTCTTCCTGAAAAGCTCCCTCAGCAACTTATCTTCCTTCCTGGCCTTCACTTTATGCAACCTTGTTTATCTACCGGTTGTCAGCCGGATAATTAACTTTCAATGTCCTTAATTCTTCAAGCTTCTCCCTTATTACAGCTTTCGCCCTGCTGTACTGCGATTTGGATGTATTGGTATCAATCTTAAGCATCTTTGCAATCTCTTTATGCTTATACCCTTCTATTGCATAAAGATTGAATACCATCCTGTAACCGGCAGACAGGTTATTCAAAACGTTAAAGAGCTCATCAGATGTAAAATAATCTTCCTCAAAGCTCGAAATACCTGTTTCTGACGATACAAAGTCCTCAATATCTACATTATACCTATATTTAAGGTTTTTATGATAATGAGTTATTGCAGTGTTTACAGTAACTTTTCTGAGCCAGCCTGTAAAAGAACCCGTCCCTGAAAATTCATTAATCTTGAAAAATATTTTCAGGAAACTGTCCTGAAGAATATCCTCTGCCTCAGCCTTGTCGGATGAGTACCTCAGACAGATTCCAAGCAGGAATCCCGAATAACGTTCATAAAGCTGCTTTTGAGCCTTACGGTCGTGCTTTGCACAACCTTTGATTATCTGACGGTCGCCCATCATAAGGTGAGGACAATTTTAAGACACCCGAGAGAAAAAAATGGTTGCATTGCCGGGTAATATTTTAAATAAAAAATTTGACTTTCCTTTGTACCAGTGTATTCAATGACAAAGGTCATCAAAAAATTATTCGATACAAGCTTTATTCGCATTGAAAAATGAACAATTTTCAACAATTTAACTGCCATGTTTAACAAATTCATCGCTTCAATCCTTCCTTACTTCCCGAAAAACCTTATCTGGATATTTTCCAAGTCATATATATCCGGCAAATCAGTTGACGATGCCATGAGGGTTTCGAAAGAATTTAACAGCCAGAATATCCTGGTCACCCTTGACGTTCTCGGTGAATTCATAAAAGATCTGGATGAAGCCGGGAAGAATAAACAGGAATATCTCGAGCTCATTGATATTACTTTTAAGAACGGGATTAATTGTAATTTTTCGGCCAAACCAACAAGCTTCGGATTGCTTATTGATAAGGAAGCCTGTTATCGTCATATGAGAGAAATAGTTGCCAAAGCTGCATCATATAACGGATTCATCAGGATCGACATGGAAGATTCTCCATGTACTACCGCCGAAATTGAACTATTCCGCAGGCTGAAGCAGGAATTCCCGTCAAATGTGGGGATCGTTCTGCAGGCTTATCTCAGGAGAACCCTTGATGATCTTAAAGGGCTTGCCGATCTGAACTCTGAGGCAGCGCCGCTGAGTATACGTCTGTGCAAAGGTATTTATATTGAACCCGAAAAAATTTCATTTAAGAAATACGATGAGATCAATCAGCACTACATCGAAGATCTCGAATTCATTTTCAGGAACAGGATACATGTAGGAATTGCCACCCATGATAAAAAGCTTATTGACACCGCCTACAGACTAATTTCACAATATAATGTCCCGAAACATCTTTATGAGTTTCAGATGCTTTACGGAGTTACACCGAACCTGAGACAGAGCATTGTGAACAACGGACATTCAATGAGAGTATATGTTCCGTTCGGAGAGAAATGGTTCGGCTATTCAACCCGCCGTCTGAAAGAGAATCCGAAAATTGCCGGGCACATTATCAGAGCCTTGTTTGTAAAGGGCTAAGGGCGGCGAGCGGCGAGCGGCGAGCGAGGTTCAGAGAGCACAGGGCGGAGAGCGCAGAGCGCAGTGCACAGGGCGAAGGGCACAGAGCACAGGGCGAAGGGCACAGAGCACAGGGCGAAGGGCACAGAGCGGAGAGCGGAGAACGAAGGGCACAGAGCACAGGGTGGAGAGCGGAGAGGGGTGAGTGATGAGGAATGAGTGGTGAGGGAAAATGGCATCCATATTAGAAGTTTTGAGGTTAAAAGTTTCCCCTCCTTTTTAAGGAGGGGTGGCCAGACGCTAAAATCGTCTGACTTGCAGGAATATAAATTGTCTGGCCGGGGTGGTTAATTAGATTTTGAGGAATTAGTCCACTTCAGCTGAATCCATTTAATGGAATCAGATAAATTCAAAAAGTCTTGGAGGAAGAAAGTTCAGAAGACAACAAAGTTCAACCACCCCGGCCGGGAAAGGAGAAGTGTAACCATTTCAAAATCAGAAATCCCGGCCACCCCTCCTTAAAAAAAGGAGGGGAAACTTTGTTCCCAAAACTCCTGTCAAAGATAAAACTTACTTATTCCCATAGGTGTCCAAATACTTTTTCCATATCATCTTCAGCTCCTGGTCAGTCAGACTTGGCTGGAGCGGGGGCGGCTTTTCCGGGAAACCGTTCATCAGGAGGTAAACAGCGGGTATTATCATAAATGGACTTATTCCCACTATCCTGTCGGCAGGTATCTGCCCTTTTGTATAAGCTTCTGAGCGATGCTTCTGTCTGAGATATTCATAATTCGAAGCAGGATCACCCAGTTTACCCTGGCTTATCTTACCCTGGTAAGCTGATAATTCAAGGTTATACATGGCATTCTCAATCTCCTGATCCGGCTTTCCGGAGGGATTCAGTAATTCCGATCTGAGATTTCTGAACCTGGGCACTATGACTATCTCTCCTATGGAAAGAGTATCGGTATACATATATACTCCGGCAATGAATTCCCTTCCTTTCAGGGTATCGCTTATCAGAAAAACAGCCGGTTTATATCCGAGCATGCTGAAAGTAACAGTGTCGAGCCGGTTAACATAAAATGCAAATCTGCCTTCATTATCACTAACTGAAGCAAATGCCCTGTTTATCATTATCTGTGATCCGGCCAGCGGCGACCGGGCATCGGCATCAATTACAATACCATGAAAAAGCAAGGCATTTCCGGTATTCACCGCTTCCTGTCCCCACGACATACAAATGACTGTCAGGAATACGAGAAAACAGGAAACCCAGCTCTTCATGGCAGTAAGCTCTTACAGTTTAATTATTAATTCGTCGAGGCGACGCTTTGGAACATGATGATTTTTCTCAGCATCTCTCCAGTATTTCACATCACCATCCTTTATTTCATCGATGATAACGTTCTCTACAGGTTTCCCCAGGGCAAGTATGAGAAGGATTTCATAGTGCCCGGGTATGTTAAGTTCATTCCTGAGCAGTTCCTTTTTAATTGAGGCTATCATACAACCACCAAGCCCCGCTTCAGTAGCGCCAAGCATAATACTCTGTGCAGCAATTCCATGGTCAACCCCGAAAACCTCATAAACGGATTTGTCACCAAGTATAATTATATATGCTGAAGGTCTTTCGCCAGCCCCGGGACCATCCCAGTCCTTCAGGTAGGCAGCCCATACAACCGACGGGAATACCCTGGCACAGTCATCCGGTGTATTATAGATCAGGAATTTCAAAGGTTGTCTGTTTGCCCCCGAAGCAGATAATCTTGCAAGGTCCACAAGTCCTTCCAGTGTTTTGTAATCTATGTTATAAGACTCATCAAATCGTCTGTATGAACGGTTTTTTCTTACAAGATCCCTGAGCGGCATGATTTTACATTTTCTAATTAATACTATCCTGGCTTACCTGATTAGCGGCAGTCAATAAACAAAAATAGTAAATAAAAATCTCCCGGTTTTCAGGATGTCAGAAATATCTTATCCGGCATTTCAGGCAAAACACCTTTTTCACGGCCGATCCTGAAAAGCTCAGTAACCGAATGTTTTCCTTCCGATCCCAGATCAAGTGAGAAATTGTTGACATACAGCTTAATATGTTTTTCAAGCACAGACTTTTTTATTTCCCTGGCATTGGATCGGATGAAATCAAATGACATAACAGGATCCCTGAAAGCATACTCAATGCTTCGTCTTATTATTCTGTTTACTTTAAGAGCTATGTCTTCATTGACTCTCCTGTTTATTACAATAAGTCCCAGGGGTACCGGGAGCCGGGTAAGTTCTTCCCAGTATTTTCCCATATCAGCCACCATTATTAATCCTTTTTTCCCGTAGGTGAACCGTGTTTCGTGGATTATTAATCCCGCATCTGCTTCATCATTAAGGATGGCATCGACAATATCTGAAAAAAGGTATTCGGTCTTATTCACGGCATCGGGCCAGGCGAGGCTGAAGAGAAGGTTGGCAGTTGTATATTTCCCGGGAATTGCAATCCGTGATGAGGTTATACCATGGGAATCCATCATTTTCTTACTTATCAGAAGGGGCCCGTTCCCGAAACCCAGCGCACTGCCCGAATCAAGTATCAGATAATCCTTTGCAACATATGCAAAAGCCCCCGAACTTATTTTTGTAATATCACTGGTCCCCTCGAATGCCCTTTTATTAAGCTCTTCAACATCGGAAAGGAAATAATCGAACTGCAATCCTTCAGTATCAACCCTTCCATGGACCATAGCTTCAAAGATGAAAGTATCATTCGGGCAGGGTGAGAATCCAAGTGAAAGTTTCATAGTTTTAAACAGTTGTTAACAGGAATTCCTGTAATTTAGTTGTCAGATTATCCAGAGCGGGCCTGATTTTCCATTTATTCCTGTCCCGGGGTTCCACCATATTTGATATCCCTCTGAGCGAAATAAACTGTACATCAGACATGCGGCATACATAAAAAAATGCAGCGCCTTCCATTGTCTCAATATCCGGATCATATTTCATTCTCAGCCGTTCAATTGTCCCTGCAGTCCCTGACACAGTGTTAACAGTTATTGCGGTAACAGGATTTAATATCCCTGTCGCTTTTATTAGAAGATTATTATCAGCAATTATTCTGCCTTTACTGTAAGGGAATCTGTCAGGCTCTTCAAGTCCTGCTTCAGCAAGGGTCAAAAAACCATCACCGGTCTCTGTTCCGGAATCAGCAAAACAATCCGAGACCGGCATTACAACATCTCCAGGTTTAATACTTTCTCTGAAACTGCCTGCCAGACCTATATTTATGACAAGATCAGGAAGTCGATTTGAAGAAATCCATTTTGTAAGTGACCAGGCAGTCGCTACACTACCTATTCCTGTGATAAGAGTACTTACAGACATATCACCAGGAACCTGTATCCGGCTAGCGACATCTGCTTCTACATGTGTGGCGGCAACAATAAGGACCCTTACAGACATTGAGATCTCTTCATTAAGTGACTACCCTGTTTAATTCATAAACTATAACAACAAACAATTATCTAAAATTATCAAATAAATATTTACCCGGAATCCGAAAACCAATTTTTTACTCCGGTTTCATGGGGATTAGGAGGTTATTCTACCTATACGCTTCTACCTTTTTTTCTCCGGCCTCCATCTCTGCAAGCTGAAATCCACCCCTAAATCCCCCTAGGGGGGTTGGGGGGTAGAAATCCTCCCCGGAAACGTAGTAACCGAATATAATCAATTCATGAATAATGCAAGCTGAATATATTTAAAAAGATCAACTTAAATAACTATTATTGCATCTTAATTACTCTGCCAGATGATTTACCTTACCCGGCGCGAAAGATTCAGTGCTGCACACAGGATGTTCAGGCAGGACTGGACAGATCAGGAGAACATGGAGGTTTTTGGTAAATGTTCAAATCCGAAATGGCACGGACATAATTATGAACTTTTTGTTACAGTGAAGGGTGAAATCCCGGAGAGTCATGGGTTCGTAATGAATCTTACTACGCTGAAGGAAATAATCCTTGAAAGGGTGATAGAAAAGCTTGATCATAAAAATATAAATCTCGAGGTGGATTTTATGCAGGGGAAGATTGCCACAACAGAAAATCTGGCAATAGCAATCTGGTCAGAACTAAAACCATATATTGAAAAACATGGAGCTATACTCCATTGTGTAAGAATAAGTGAAACAGAAAATAACTCGATAGAATATTATGGCGAATAAAACTGCAAAAACCGCATCATGCGACAAGGCTGAGGAACCTGTCCGCAACGGTTATACCAAAACAGAATCGTGGGATGAAGATAACATCAAAGAACTTTCAGGGATTTATTACAGGGTACTGAAACTGCTCGGAGAGGATCCCGACCGTGAGGGCCTGATAAAGACCCCGGAAAGAGTTGCAAAAGCCATGCATTTTCTTACAATGGGTTATTCGATGAATGCCTGCCAGATCCTCAATTCCGCTAAATTCAGGGAAGACTACAAGCAGATGGTTCTGGTAAAGGATATAGATATTTATTCGATGTGTGAACATCATATGCTGCCATTTTTCGGGAAAGCTCATGTTGCTTATATCCCTGATGGCTACATTACCGGACTTAGCAAGATCGCCCGTGTGGTGGAAGTATTCAGCAGGAGGCTTCAGGTGCAGGAAAGACTGACTGTACAAATCCGCAATACAATTCAGGAATGCCTCAACCCCATGGGTGTCGCAGTGGTCATTGAGGCACAGCACATGTGTATGCAGATCAGGGGTGTTCAGAAACAGAATTCGGTAACAACAACCTCGGCGTTTACCGGTATATTTCTTTCAAACCTGAACACACGTGAAGAATTTATTCATCTGATTGGTTCCAGACTACACTGATAATACCATGAAAGCATATGTATTTCCGGGACAGGGAGCACAGTTTCCCGGCATGGGCAGGGATCTGTATGAACGATCCGCACTGGCAAAGGATTTATTTGAAACTGCAAACAACATTCTTGGATTCAGGATCACCGATCTGATGTTCAACGGATCCGGGGATGATCTTAAACAGACGAGGGTTACCCAGCCTGCAATTTTCCTTCATTCTGTCATCCTTGCTTCTGTTATTGGCGATGGTTTCAGACCGGACATGGTTGCAGGCCATTCACTCGGGGAATTCTCAGCCCTTGTTGCAGGCAGATCAATATCATTTGAGGACGGACTTGCACTTGTTTCCAGAAGAGCTATGGCCATGCAGAAAGCCTGTGAAATGAACCCGTCAACAATGGCTGCCGTGATCGGAACTGATGACAGAATAGTTGAAGAAACCTGTAATGAGATCGGGGAAATAGTGGTTCCGGCTAACTATAACAGTCCCGGACAGATAGTCATTTCAGGATCAAATGAAGGTATCGATAAGGCTATTGAGGTTCTGAAATCAAAGGGTGCAAAAAGAGCAATAAAGCTTCAGGTCGGAGGCGCCTTCCATTCTCCGCTTATGGAACCGGCAAGAGCTGAACTTGAGGAAGCGATCAGAAGTACGAACTTCAACGTTCCGGTCTGCCCCGTTTACCAGAATGTTGATGCCACTCCTTCATTAGATCCGGAAAAAATTAAAAGCCGGCTTGTTGCACAACTGACATCACCGGTGAGATGGACACAGAGCATTATAAATATGATCGCTGACGGTGCAGACAATTTTACAGAAGTCGGCCCGGGATCAGTCCTGCAGGGACTGATAAAAAAGATCAATAAAGACGTAACAACACAGAGTGCAGTTTTCTGAAAGTTACCGCTTCGCCTTTTCGCCGCGGTGCCTCTGAGCCTTTACGCCTCTGAGCCTTTACGCCTCTGAGCCTCTGAGCCGCTGCGCCACTACCCCTTACCCCATAGCTGTCAACTTAACGGAGTTTTGTAGATAAAAGTTTCCCCTCCTTTTTTTAAGGAGGGGTGGACGGGATTGCTAATCTTGAAATGTTTACAATTGTCCTATTCCCGGCCGGGGTGGTTAAAACGGAATTAGCAAACTTGTACTAATTTCTCCGAACAAAAAAACCACCCCGGCCAGAACATCTCTATTTCTGCACATTAGATAATCTTGTGGTCTGGCCACCCCTCCTTGAAAAAAGGAGGGGAAAGTTATTTAGCTACAATCCAGATAATTACAATTGTTTTCGTTATTATTGTATTGAGGCTTAGGTTGACGGCTATGCCCTGAGCCTTTGCGCCATTGTGCCGTAATGCCGTTGCGCCATTGCGCCGTTGCGCCGTTGCACCGTTGCACCCTTGCGCCCCTACACCGGTCTCATGATCACTCCCTTATGCCTCTTTCCATCAATCCTTATGTCCAGTGGCTTCTCAAACCGTATATGCCTTACAAAACCGTCTTCATAAGAAGCAGCTCTCAGATTAAGGTAATCAACATCATAAAAACCTTCATTTATAAATGGATTGATCGTAAAATAACCTACGCCAAAAGACGTGAGATTCTGGAAAAAATGTGTACCCTGACTTGGATCGATGCGGTAATTCTTCAATCCCGACTCAACTATCAGTCTTGCCGCCGAGATCTGAGCCCATTTCACCGGGATGCCCAGCCACGGATCGGTGGAACCCCAGCGCCCGGGACCTATCAGTACATATCCTTTCCCTTCCTTAACAAATGAGGTATTAATATTGTCAATTGTGGTCGCAAGATCCCTGTTTTGAGATGCATTGAACGATTCCGGTTTTACATATATCAGGTCATATATTCCTTTGAAAATCCCATGCCCGAGTGCAGATTCGGATAAAAGAATTGTCTCATGGGGCTTGACATTTTCAAGATTTATATTAAAGGTTTCATCCGAATGGACTATCGGCCGTAACTGAAGGAAATTGAATACCTTAGGTGTGCCTGCCGGAGTTTCCAGATTACATGCAAACTCTATTTCGATCGGATTGTTCATTTCTCTCTGCCCCAGATCAAGCAGTGTTGTAAGTATCTCGGCAAGCGGAAAGAGATTATGCTGTAAAATTCCGGCAAATGTGATTACACGCTTACCCTGGCCCATTATACCATCCCTCAGGATATTGTTTGCATGATCATATGTGGAGGCAAGGTATCTCATTGCACTGTCGTTGCCTGCATCTTTTATATCAATCCGCGGGATATTTATACCGTCATCGGTTGAAGGAACGAAGCTGTTTATATTGAGATCCAGCGCACGGAAAATTTTCTGTGTATCACGAAGGGCTGCTTCGGGCGACGAAAGCTGTAATATTTTCTTCGGCATCTTCGGACAGAAACGCAACGATAACCCTCCCTCCACTATCAGCTTGCCAAGTCCGAATGCAACATTGGCAATTCCATCTTCAGCTTTTTCCGAACCTATCGGGTAATAATTTATCGACCTTGCAACACCTGAAAACGTCGGGTAAAAAATATCTCCATGCCTGCTGCCACATACCTCCTGAAGCACAATACCCATTTTTTCCTCGTCGATCACATTGCTCGTGGCAGTCATATAAGCTTTGCTGACCTTATAAAAAACAGAGGCATAGACCTCTTTTATTGCATCAGATAAAGCTTTAACCATTAATTTGTTATCAGCCAGCCTCGGGATCATATAAGTTGAATATACTCCTGCAAATGGCTGATAATGTGAATCTTCAAGTTTACTGGACGATCTGACGGCAATCGGATGATTACGCGATACTGCCAGATAAGCATAAAAGTCCTGGCAGACATGTCCGGGCAGCTCTGCACTCAGGAACTTTTCAAGAATTTCATTATCGGAAAGGTCGGAAAGTGCAAAGGAGTACAGGTTGTTATGGTCCATGAACTCATCAAAGATGTCGGTGCTTAAAACAACCGTACGCGGAATTGTTATAAGGACATCAGGGAATTTGTTGAAGAGCTTATGGTTCTTTATTATCCTGTTAATGAATGCAAGGCCTCTCGCTTTGCCTCCTATTGATCCTTCCCCTATCCTTGAGAATATCTGGTACTCATCGAAACTCGATTTATCGAACTTGGCTATTACACCTCTTCCCTTTCCAAGGCGGAAGCTTGAAATTGCAACATACAGGAACCTTCGCATCTCGTCAACCGATGGAAAATCCTCCTTGCTAATATATTTAAACATCTGGGCTACCGGGAAAAGCGCCCTTGCATTCAGCCATTTCGAAAAATGATTCCTTGTAGCATGATATTCAAGTACATTATCGGGAATCGTAAGCAGTTTCTGCTGAAGGCTCTGAAGATCAGTTGCGATGGCAATAGGTTCGAGCGTGACAGGATTCCTGAAAACAAAAGGTCCGAATGCAAGGTTCTGAATAATGAAGTTCCTCAGTTCGAGCGAAAGCGTTTTGGAATATTTGTAAATGAATCCTGCACCCATCTCCTCAGCTCTTTTCTTATGATCAAGGTTTGAAGACTGAAGCAGGAACGGCACCTTGTCGTCATCAGCCATTACAACCTTGCAGAGTTCAATGCCTGCATTCTCGTCCTGTACGTTATCCCGTTTATAACTGATATCTGAAATGACCCCGAGTACGTTGTATTTATATTTCCGGTAAAGGACGAGGGCGTCATTGAAATTATTTGCCAGAAGTATTTTAGGCCGTCCCCGCATCTTAAGCATTCGCTGATGCTCATTAAGCGCTTCCCTCTGAAAATCGAGCGACTGAAGGAGGACAATACGGTAAATATTTGGCAGGTATGAGGAAATATATCTTATTGAGTTCTCGATCAGAATTATGGCCTGCACACCGATATTTTCGATATCGTTTTCGGCATTCATCTTATCCTCAATAAGTTTGATTATAGCCAGTATGAGTGATGCATCTCCAAGCCAGCAGAACACATAATCTATTGCACTCAGATCCTCGCCCTCGAGCCGGAGCGATACTTCCCTCGAAAAATATGTAAGTACGACAATGGGAATGTTCTCATATTCATTTTTGATCTTCTTGGCAAGTGCAAAAACATCTGCCCCCTTTACACTCACCATCGAAATAATCAGATCAATATTCCCATCCTTCAGTATCCTGAAGGCATCATCCGCATTATCTGTCTGTACGAAAACAGGAGGATAGCGAAGGTTCAGAGAAACATATTCATTGAAAATCTGTTCATCTATCCTTCCGTCTTCCTCCAGCATGTAATTATCATAATTACTGCATATCATCAACACCCTGTGAATCCGTTTCTGCATAAGCAGGTCAAAGGGAGTATCGGTGAAGTCATATTTCTGGAGGTCCAGTATTCCTTCGACGATTGACATAAGCCTTCTTTTGTTACCTGTTAATAGTGATGAGAGCAATTCCTTTCTTTCCATCCATCCGCACAAGGAGCGGTTTTTCGAACCTGATATGTCTGAAGAAGTCTCCCTGACTGACCAACTCCTGCCCTTTCAGTTTCTCCCAGTCTACCTTTCCTTCTTCAAGTCCTTCATTAACCGAGAAATATCCGACATTCATTGCGGTTACATTATGGAAGAAATGAGAGCCAAGTGATGCGTCGAGGTAAAAATCACGCAGGCCAACCTCAACTATAACCCTGGCATGTGATATCTGAGGCCATACAACAGGTATTCCAAGGAACCTGTCCTTTGTACCCCAGCGCCCCGGCCCTATGAGTATATAGCTTCTGTTCTCAGCAGCCATAGTATCATTGATCCTTTCAACCTCGTCAGCCATTTCAAGAGTGCGCAGATTGTCAAACTTCTCCGGCTCAACATAAACAACATCCGTAATATTGTTCAGAATTCCGTTTCCCATACTTTTTTCGGCCTTCAGGAGAATGTCATTATTGTTAATACCAGTCAGATCAATATCATAGCCAGCAGTACTCCCGGTAAGAGGCTTTATCTGAAGAAGGTAGAAAGTTGCGTTGCCATCCTTGTCTTTTGTAAGATCTACTGCAAACTCTATCTCCGAAGGATTTCCGATGGCTTCCTCAACCACCTCGAGTATTGTGTTAAGGGTGGAAGCCAGAGGCATATAATCATATTTCAGGATATCGGCAAAATTGATGACCCTGGGGCCTGAGGCATCAAGCCCGGGAACAATTGTATCATTGTCGATGTTAAGTACTGAAGCCGTATGATTCAGGGTACCATGTTTTTCAGCCTCACTGATATCAAGACTTATCAATCCTGCTTTTTCACCCTCCAGCAGGTTGATCTCCTTCCTGCTCATATCAACAGCATAAAAGCTGACCTGAGAATTCTTGTATAGATCGTGATGTGATATTACATCCATATTCGGGTAAACAGGCGAGAACCTGAAAGCTCTATCACCTTCGGCCACATAATGGCCCATTCCGACAGCAACAACAGCCACTCCGTCCTCCGGTTTCATATGAGAGACCGGATAAAAATTAAATGACTGGGCAGTTCCGCTGATATGTGGATAATAAGTATCATCAAATCTGTTCCCTGCCACTTCCTGAATAACAACAGCCATTTTTTCGAGCTCTATCTTATAATTAATTGCCTCGAAATAGGTCCTTGCACTTTTTGAATATATAGATGAGAACACCAGTTTAATAGCCCCTGTAAGCTGTTTAAGCCTCACCTCGAATTCAGGATGATTGTTCGGGAGGATATAGGTATCGAAAATTCCTGAAAAAGGCTGGCTCAGGGAATCTTCAAAAAGGCTCGACGACCTTACGGCCAGTGGCTTGTTAATGTGCTTCAGGAAGATCCTCAGTTCCTTTTCAAGGGTGTAACTGAGGTTGCCTTCAATGAAAAACTTCTGAAGTATCGGATAATCTTTTATTTCCTTGATCTTATCCCAGAAATGATTTCGCTCCATGAACATATCGAATTCATCGGTACCGATGATGGCGGTTATTGGAGTTTTAACATTTATCCCAGGCAGAAGTCTTCCGAGCTCAAAGCTGTAGATAAGAGTATTTATGAATGCCAGACCCCTTCCCTTTCCCCCTAGTGATCCGCTCGACAGACTAACAACATTCGACTCATCGGTAAGTGCAGATTCCTCGAAATTTACAACCCTCCCCTTGTTCTGTTCACGCCGTCTTTTCCTTATAAGATCCAGCAGATATTCCCTCAGTTCCTTTATGCTCTTAAAATCCGAAACCTTTATCGGATTTATCTGCCAGGCGATCTTTACTTCCCCCCTGGCCATAAGCCATTGTGAAAAATGATTACCCAGTGCATGATATTCAAGTGAATCTTCAGGAATGGTCTCCAGATAGGCTTCAAATTCCTTCATCGACTTTGCAACTGCAATCTGGCGCCCCTTATCGTCCCTGTAAACAAAATGACCGAATCCAAGATAATAATTTATGAAGGTCTTCAGATCCTGCATCAGTCCTTCCGAGTTCTTGTTAATGAAATTCGATTTGATTGAATAGGCATACCTGGCGTTTTCCGGATCAGATGACTGGATCACTGTCGGAAGTTTGGGCAACCTGGTTTTCACATACTGAATCAGTTCATATCCCGCCGTATCATGAAATTTCCCGTTTCGCGGGAAACAGATATCGGAGATAACGCACAACAGATTATCCTCATATTTGTTGAAAATTGTAATAGCATCCTCCCAGCTGAGCGCCAGCAGTATTTTTGGCCTTGTCTTGAGCTTTAATACTTTATACAGTTCGTCGGTTGAAACATCCTCGATAAGGTTCCTTGTCTGCTCCATCACCAGGGTATAGAGCATCGGCAGATAACTTGAATAGTATTCTGCCGAATCCTCAACCAGAAGGATCACACCGGTAAGTCCTCTCTTTGTATCATTATCAACATTTACACGGTCCTCGAGCAGATTGACCATGGCAAAGAATACTTTCGATTCCCCTGTCCACACGAAATAGTTATCTATCGGTACTCCTACAGCTTTCTGCTTCCTTATATATTCAACATCTTCGGGATAATTAAGAAGCAGGTAAACCGGCATATAGGGGTACTTATACTTAATATTCCTGCAAAGTTTTACCGGCATTTCCTTATCGAGGCCGACCATTATTATGACCATATCATAATGGCGTGCTTTCAGGCGGTTAAAAGCTTCCTCTTCACCCGATACCCCTGTCAGCCTTGGGAGGCTTGTAAGGCTCATCTGGTGGTATTCGCCAAGCATATGGTCGACAAAACGGCCTTCTCCCTCTATTGAATAAGCATCATAAAGGTTTGCCACGAGAAGGATTTCCTTTACCTTAAAAGGCTGAAGGTCATGAAAAACATCACGCTCTGCATTATGGCGTTCAAGGAACTTTTGCAGCAACTGCCTCGACGACAGAAAATGGACATCCTCAACATCTTCTCCCGGCAGGGTCCTGCCAAGAATTATATCCCTGGCCTTGGTACTGTTTATAAAACCAGTGATCAGATTGGCGATATTAAGGATCAGGTCCCTCTCTTCCTTCAGAAAAGGTCCTTCATATTCATCCCTGAACTCTTCCGTATAATAAACCTGGACTATCCCTTTATCATCATCAATTGTATTGAATTCCTGTTCCATCTTCCACCTGGATTCCCTGAATCCCGGAGTCTCGAACTGTTTATCGCGGTAAATGATCCTTGCTTCGGTATATTTCGGATACTGCCAGGCTGCAGGCAGTAGCAGGACAATACGCTGAAGTGTCTCCTCAATGGGTTTGCATTCCTTAAGTATATAGGTGGTCTGGTTAATACACCCAAGCTCCTTAAGCCTTTCATGCTGTTCGTGAAGCAAACGGTGATATTCCGGGCTGATCTGGTTTTTATCTTCCATGTAGCGGTTTAAGGGGAATCCTGGTTTAAAATTACTAAAATTCCCTTTATACGCACAGGCAACGGTATGATACCTTTTGTTATTTTACTTTCCAGGTCGATCCGCTGTTAAGGAGGTCATTTAAGCATTTAATTTTTGAATCCTTCCGGATGTTATTAATCTGTTCTGTCAGATCATTATCATATGTATTACCCTCAACCGATCTTATTACACCCAGCGCGACCGGATAATTGGGGTACCTCATATTTGCCAGCATATAATGTAAACCCGGGTTAGGTTCTGATGCATCGTGTACAAGAATATCCTTACGTGTAATATCGTTCTCCCCTATCTTTACGACTTTAAGTTTCAGACCTTCAAGTATCAGGCCTTTGTCATTTTCTTTGCCGAAGATCATCGGCTCACCGTGTTTCAGGGTGATTGTCCTGTCATCCCTGAAATCTTTATTTGTGACTGTATCGTGTATACCGTCGTTGAATATTACACAATTCTGCAGAACTTCTATAACCGAGGTTCCCTTATGCTTTGCCGCCTGGATGTATATCTGGGTGGAAAGCGTTACATTGGCATCAACAGTCCTGGCAAAAAACCTGCCCTTTGCTCCCACTACAAGTTCCCCGACTGAAAATGGTTCTTCAATTGTACCAAAAGGTGATGTTTTTGTAACCAGTCCTTTTTCGGAAGTGGGAGAATACTGCCCTTTTGTAAGCCCGTAGATCTCGTTATTGAACAGAATTATATTTACATCTATATTGCGGCGGACAGCATGAATGAAATGGTTCCCTCCTATTGCCAGGGCATCGCCATCACCTGTTATCTGCCATACCGAAAGTTCCGGATTGGCTATTTTAACTCCGGTAGCTATGGCAGATGCCCGGCCATGAATGCCGTGAAACCCGTAAGTATTCATATAATAAGGAAATCTTGAAGAGCAGCCGATTCCTGAAATGAAGACAAACTTCTCTCTGGGTATTCCAAGTTCGGAAAGAGCTTTCTGAACAGCATTCAGAACGGCATGATCACCGCATCCGGGGCACCATCTTACTTCCTGATCGCTTTTAAAGTCTTTGGGTGTATACTGATAAGTTTGAAGTTCAGTCATATTAATTCCCCTCCAGAATTTTAATACATTTTTCTTTTATTTCAACTGTTGTGAAAGGCATTCCCTTGACCTTATTTATCTGTTCATACCTGAACCCGGGAAATACTGAACGGAGGTATGAGGCAAACTGACCAAGGTTCAGTTCGGCCACGGCAATAGTTTTGAACCTGCTGAAAACACTTTCGGTATTCTTTGGCAGGGGATTAATATAATTGAAATTGACAATGCTTACCTTATAACCTTCATTTTGTAATTCCTTTACAGCAGTTATCAGGTATCCGCGTGATCCTCCCCAGCCTGCCAGGAGCAGATCTCCGGAATCTTCACCGACAATTTTTATTTCGGGGATCTTTGCGGCAACCCTGGCCACCTTCTCAGCTCTGAAGTTCACCATCAGCTCGTGATTATCCGGGAGGTATGATACGGTACCTTTAACAGTTTTTTCAAGTCCCCCGATGCGATGCTCAAGTCCCGGCGTCCCGGGTATTGCCCAGTAACGTGCAAGAGTATCGCAATTCCGTTTATAGGGATGGAACGGTATCTCGCTTGTATCAGCAAACTGCGGGGTAATATCAGGAATATCCTTCATATCGGGTATTCTCCATGGTTCTGATCCGTTTGCCAGGTATCCGTCGGTAAGGAGGATGACCGGTGTCATATGTTCAAGAGCAATTCTTGCCGCCTCATAAGCATATTTAAAGCAATCGGCAGGTGTGCTTGCCGCCAGTACCACAACGGGGCTTTCCCCGTTACGGCCATAAAGAGCCTGTAAGAGGTCTGCCTGTTCTGTTTTTGTCGGCAAACCGGTAGAAGGACCTCCACGCTGAACATCCACGATTACTATCGGGAGTTCTGCCATTACAGCGAGTCCTATGGCTTCAGATTTAAGTGCAAGACCGGGGCCGGAAGTGGTTGTAATTGCCAGGTTACCGGCAAAGCTGGCTCCGAGAGCAGAACAGATACCGGCGATCTCGTCTTCAGCCTGGAAGCTTTTAACTCCGAGATCTTTCCGGGCTGCCAGCTCTTCGAGAATGCCGGTAGCAGGAGTTATAGGGTATGATCCGATGAAGATATTCATGCCTGCTTTTTCTGCAGCCGCAAGGAAACCCCATGCAGTGGCAGTGTTCCCGTTTATATTTCTGTATGTTCCCGGCGCAATCTGTGCCGGCTGGATCTTTATTACCGGCGTCAGGGCTTCAATAGTCTCGGCATAATAATAACCTGCTCTTAAAGCAACTTTATTTGCCTCGGCAATTTCAGGTTTCTGGGCAAACTTCTTATCGAAGAACTGTTCTGTGTATTTCAGTTTCCTGTCAAAGAGCCAGTAGACCATACCCAGTGCGAACATGTTTTTTGTTCTCAGGACTGACTTTGGATCGAGCCCGAAATTCTTAAGAGCCTCTTTTACCATTGAAGTAATAGGAGCGGCAATTATATTGTATGTTTCAAGCTTTTCTTCCGCGACCGGATCGCCCGTATAACCAGCTTTTTCAAGGTTTTTCTCCGTGAAGTTATCCTTGTCATAGATGATAGTCCCCCCCTGCTTAACCATTGCTGCATTTGCCTTGATGGCTGCAGGATTCATAGCTACAAGCACATCGGCATAATCGCCGGGAGTTTCTATTTCCGAATGTCCAAGATGTACCTGGAATCCTGATACACCTCCTACGGTACCCTGAGGAGCCCTGATCTCGGCAGGATAATCAGGGAATGTTGTTAAATCGTTCCCATAAAGGGCTGCAGTATCGGAAAACAGGGTTCCCGTTAGCTGCATCCCGTCACCGGAATCACCGGAAAAACGGATAACTACTTCTTCTTTTGAAACAACTCTCGTATCCTTACCCATGTCAACCTTTCGTTTTATTGCCAGATATCTGCTTTTTTCAGATTGATCTCTCCCTCAAAGAACATCCTGGCGATCTTTTCAAAATATGTCGTATAATCGGAAACATAAAACTGGTCCTTAACTTTTCCCGAGTCATTAAGAAAGTTATTTTTCTCAAGAATATCCCTCAGAATAACAGAAACCAGTCTTCCTGAGTCAATCACTTCAATATTAAAATTAAATATTTTGCTGATCTGGTTCCTGATTATCGGATAGTGTGTGCAACCCAGTATCAATGCCTGAATCTCCTGAAGCGAAGCATCCGAGAGGTATGTACGGAGGATCGCATTGCTTATATCGTCAAAAATAAATCCTTCTTCTATCATGGGTACGAGCAAAGGCGTAGCCAGTGATATTACACTGGTTCCCGGCGATTTTATCCTGATCTTGTTTTCGTATGTCCCGGAGCTGATAGTTCTCTTTGTACCTATCACTCCTACCCTCGAGTAATCCCTGGTCCCCAGATAGTCAACCACAGGATCGATCACATCCATGAGAATTGTTTTACTGCCATACTCCTCCTTAAGGGTATCATAGGCTGATGCTGATGCTGAATTGCAGGCTACCAGAACCACCTTTGCTCCCTGGTCAAGCAGGAACTCGGTTATCTTACGGGAATAGTTCTTTATCGACTCTGCTGATTTATCACCATAAGGAAGATGTGCCGTATCACCGAAATAGATAAGACTCTCTCCGGGAAGGACCTGCTTTATAGCCTGTGCAACGGTAAGACCACCGACTCCTGAATCAAAAAGACCGATTGGCTGCTTATTCACAATACAGTATATTAAAAAAATGACCATCCGCCAGCTGGGAGATGGTCATCGATTATTCATAGTACTTTATTTGATACCAAGCTTGGATTTGGCCAGTGCCATGATATTGGTACTTTTGGTCTCATCGAAATAAAGAACCGACCCTTTTGCAATATCAAAGACATACAGGAAACCATTTTCCTTGCCTACATCCTTGATAGCTTTGTCTACCTTATTATATATAGGCTGAAATAATTCAACCTGTTTATTCTGCAATTGTTCCTGCGCATTAACCTGGAACTCCTGAATTCTTCTGTTCAGGTCAACAAGTTCCTGTTCCTTGGACTGCCTTACAATTTCTGTGTAGTTCTTGCTTTCCTTATTAAATGCATCGCTTTTATTATTGAGTTCAACCGACATCAGCTCAAGGTTGTTTACCAGTTCCTGGCGGAATTTTTCCAGGTTGGCATTTGCAGTATCAAACTCAGGTAATGCTCTGATTAACTCGTCACTGTTAATATGACCAAACTTTAAATTCTGGGCCTGCCCTGCAGAAACCATAATGAGAACAAGAGCTGCTATTCCAAATATTCTTTTCATTATAAGTTGTTTATTAATATTAAATTATGCAAAAGTAGTTATTTAATTCTTAAAACCTAATTTTTCGAGAACCTGATCACTGATATCAAATTTCGGATTTGCAAAAAGGATATTGCCGCCTGCCGCGGAATCGAAAATAACTGCATAACTTCCTTCAACAGCTATATCCTTGATTGCTTTAAGTATCTCATCCTGGATCGGTTTGACAAGCTCCTCCCTCTTTTTGAAAAGGTCACCTTCCATTCCGAAATACTTATTCTGGAGCTCTTTCATCTCCTTCTCTTTATTTATTATTGCCTCTTCTCTCTTTACTTTCATGTCCTGCGAAAGAAGCGGCGCCTCGTTCTGATATGATTTGTACATCTGCTCAACAATTGCATAACCGTCGGCAACCTCTTTTTCCCATTGTTTTGAGAGATTATCGAGCTGTTCCTGTGCCGTTGTAAATGCGGGAATATTCTTCCTTATGTACTCGGTATCGACAAATGCATATTTCTGTGCAACAGCCATGGCTGATGACAGAACCAGTAACCCTATTATAAAACTAATTTTTCTCATGATTTTAATTTTTAACCTGTTAAAACTGCTGACCTATAACAAAATGAAATTGTGATTTATTTGCGTTATTAAACCTTGTCGGATCCGGCACATTATCAAAGCCGTACCCCCAGTCGATTCCAAGAAGTCCGAACATCGGAAGATTGGCTCTCAGCCCTATACCTGCAGACCGGTTCATCCGGAATGGATTATATTCACTGAGCTTGTTCCAGGCTCTTCCCGATTCAAGGAATGCCAGACCGTAAATTGTAGCCTGCTGATTAAGTGAAATCGGGTAGCGTACCTCAAATGTAATCTTTGAATAAACGTTCCCTGACGGTGCACCATTGGCAGCTGTGGGAGTGAGTGATCCGTTTGTATATCCCCTGAGCGCGATTATTTCACGCCCGTAAAAACTGTAACCTGTCATACCGTCGCCTCCTATATAGAAGTTCTCAAACGGAGATGGTCCGATGGCATTGTTGTAATGACCGAGGTAGCCGAATGCAAACCGAGCACTGAGAACAAGCTTATCATCTTTTGTAAGAGGGAAATAGTTCTCCGATTTGAATACCCATTTATGGAATTCTATCCATTTGTATTTCTCTTCATCAGGTACGCCCGTCATATCCTTCCCTGAAATATATGTGTACGGAGGTGTCGCCTGCAATGACAGTGTATATGACGATCCCTTCCTCGGATAAATAATGTTCGGTCCTACTGAAAACCTCTGTAGCTTGGCCATCAGGCTTATCAATGTCGATTCGCCATTCTCAAAGAGGAACTGATAATAGCTGTAATTATTAAGATTGTATTTCTGATAGCTCAGTTCACCGTAAACTGAGAAATAATCATCCGGCCATTCAAGTCTTTTCCCGAGTCCGATGGATGCACCATCAATAAGCATGGACTGCCGGCCATCTTCTCCTTTTTTCTTTCCGTTTGTCATAAGTGACCGGTAAAGGGAAACTGAGAAAGAATTTGCCCGTTTACCCCCAAGCCATGGTTCCATAAAAGAAACTGTATATGACTGGTATATTCTGCCGTTGGACTGAGCTCTGATGCTGAGCGACTGGCCGTCTCCCGAGGGATAAGGTCTCCAATCCTTCAGGTTGAAGAAATTTTTCATTGCGAAGTTGTTGAACCTCACTCCGACGGTCCCGACAAGCATGCCGGCTCCCCATCCTCCGGATATCTCAAACTGGTCGTTGGCTTTTTCTTCAAGCTTATATAAAAGATCAACAGTACCGTTTGCCGGATCGGGCATTGGTGTGGGATTAATTTTTTCGGGATCAAAATGTCCAAGAACCCCAAGTTGTCGTATTGATCTTAGGATAAAATCTTTACTGAACAGGTCCCCGGGAAGAGTATATAGTTCCCTCCGTGCCACATGCTCATTTGTCCTGGTATTCCCTGCTATTATAACATTATTCACATATGCCTGATCCCCCTCAAAGATCCTTACCTCCAGGTCAACCGAATCGCCTTCAACCTTTGATTCGACTGGTGTCAGTTGTGAGAAAAGGTAACCATAATCGAGGTAGAGATTACTTACAGCGTCTTCGGCACCGCTGGTTCCTTTAAGCCTGTCAAGAATAAGAGACTGATTGTAAACCGAACCTTTCTCAACATTGAAAACCCTGTCAAGGTCTTCTTTCCTGTAAACACTGTTCCCAACCCAGTCGACATTCCTGAGAAAATACTGATCCCCTTCATCAACCTTGATCACCAGTCCCACCCGGTCTTCAGATATGTTATATAAAGAGTCGGATAATATCGTGAAGTCCTTAAACCCGTTATCATTATAAAAGGTGATCAGCTTTTCCTTATCTTCATCATATTTCTCACTGATGTATTTCGAAGGTTTAAAGAAATTCAGGTTTTTCTGCTTGGTCCCCTTCATCTGGCGGCGAAGCTTTTTATCCTCAAAGCTTTCATTCCCTATGAAGGCTATATCACCGATCTTTACTCTCTCTTTTTTATCAATATTGATACTCAGAATAACATTATTTGGCTGGTCGGGATCATCTTTCTGAACAAAATCGACAGTTGTATTGAAGAAACCTTTTTCAATATAATGATCCCTGATAATTTTCCTTGTATTATCAAGTATATATGAAGTGATCTGAGATCCGACAGGCAGATTTATTTTTTCAGTTATATCCTGACTTTCAGACTGTCTTATGCCATAGAATTTTATTGATGATACACGTGGACGTTCCTGGAGCAGAATATCAAGGAACACTGTATCTGATTTCATTGATTGAATGGATATTCTGACATCTGAAAACAATCCCTGCGACCACAATCTCTGAACAGCGTTCTTAACAGCCTCTCCCGGTATTGTGATAGTCTGTCCGGTTCTCAGCCCGGATAGTCCGATAATTGCATTCAGATCAAGATATCTGACCCCTGATACAGAAACTCCTCCGATAACAAAATCATCTTCATTTGTATAATCAAATATTTCCTGTTTTTCCTGGGCATTTATGGTCATGCTGAACACTGCCAGAGCAAGCACTGCAAAGATCAGGTTAAGTTCCTTGAATTTCATCCTTTCGTTATTTTTCCAAAATCTGTTCACTCGTTTTTCCAAATCGTCTTACTCTGTTCTGGAAGTCAACAATTGCACCATAAAGATCTTCCTTACCAAAATCAGGCCAAAGTATATCTGTGAAATAAAATTCCGAATAAGCCAGCTGCCAGAGGAGGAAATTACTTATTCTCAACTCACCGCTGGTCCTGATCATAAGGTCGGGGTCAGGAATACCGTATGTTGTAAGTCTTTTTTCAATCTCTTCCTCACAGATCGCTTCCCTGTCAATCACTCCTGCATTAACATCGCGGACAAGTTTCCTCACTGCTTCAGTAATTTCCCATTTTGAACTGTAACTTAGTGCCAGAATGAGTGTAAGTCCGGTTGATCCCGATGTCAGATTGATAGTATCAAACAATTTTGTTCTTACATTTTCATTCAGTCTGGCAAAATCACCTATGGCAATCAGTCTGATATTGTTCTTAAGAAGATTATCTTTCTCGTTATTAAGTGACTGCACCATCAGTTCCATCAGGGCTGATACCTCGTCGTCGGGTCTGCCCCAGTTTTCTGTTGAGAAGGCATAAAGGGTCAGATATCCGATACCCAGTTCAGCAGCGGCTTCAACGACATTCCTTACCGGCTCCACACCCTTCTGATGGCCGAAAACCCTTTCATGGCCATGCAGTGCAGCCCATCGCCCGTTACCATCCATAATTACTGCAATATGGACGGGCAGTTTACTCATATTGATCTTATCCCTCAGCGACATTATCTAACGTTTGCTTCTCTGATCCACATCAACATATGCCGGACATCCTGCCAGTTTGTTATAGAATTTCCAGGTAAGCACAATCCCGGCAAAGGAATACCAGTCAGTATTATGGATCAATCCCCGATCTTCTTCGGCTACCATATCATTTAGGCCGTCAAAGTTATCATAAAAAGTTTTACGAAAGCCATATTCGGCTTCGAGACCCATATTTTTATAAATATTGACCTTGAATCCGAGGGAAAACGGGATAACCGGTTCAATTGAATTTGTTACAGTATTTATAAAGACCACACCTGCCCCGGCAGCAAAATAAGGTGAGAAATCCCAGAGCTTTCCCTGTGTGGTATAAGGAAGGAAATTAAATTCGAACTGGGCTGCAATCTCCGCCACCGATCCCCTGAATGAACTGTTCCTTGTTGTCTGGTAAGCATTATTAAAGTCGAGATCACTGGCTCTGAGACCGCCATAAAATATATTAGCTCTGATTGCCTGGCGCGGGTGGAAGTTATACCTGTAAAGGATCCCGGCAGCCGGAAGAGGTGAATACATCAGTCTTTCCGGATTGATATCCCCCATGTATGATGAAACCCCGGCAAAGATCCCGTAATCGGCATTACGTTGTCCCCCGGCAGAAATAAAAATACTGAAAAACAAAAAGATCCAAGGTATTCGTTTCATTAAAAAAGATCCCGCTTATTATTATCTGAATGATGGCAATCCACGTGGCCCGGTCTTCAGCTTATACGTGAGTGTAAAGTTCAAAAAATAATAAACGTCATTTGCCTTGGAAAATTGTGATGTATAACCGTCAAGAAAATCTGTAAAGGCATATCTGCCTCCCAGTTCCAGTCCGAAGTTAATATTTGGTGAATAGACAAGGGTTGTTCCTACTCCTCCGGGTATGATCAGATCGAATCCGCTGTCGGGGTAGCCTTCAAGTGCCTGCTTTGCCACAAGGGCATCATTGCCTTTAACATTGTATGAAATGCCACCGATTCCGGCAAAACCATAAAAATCCAGGGATTTTAAGAGTGTCCATATAAACCGCCCCCTGCGTTTAATGAACAAATAACTGCTTTCAGCCCTGTTCTTTACAAAATAATATTCACCGATAACAGCAGGTTCGAATATAGTTGTGGAAGCTTCATAGGGCCGGTTTTCATTTGATCCTCTTTCGTCGGTCGCATGGAATAGCGCATAGGTCATACTACCCCTGAGATTAAACTGTCTGTCAAGTCTGTACTTAACATTTGCATTGATGTCATATCTTGTCTGCAGATAGCTCATGTCCCTGAATCCCAGGTAATTCTTTGTCCTGGAATAACCTCCCACATCGCCAAAGAAAAAGGATGGTCCTGCTCCGGCAGAAAGCTCCCATCTTCTCATTTTCCATAACTGGGCGCTCGAAAACGGGATTGCAAGACAAAAGATCAGTATTACTAAAATGGACCTTTTCATGATGACAGCTTTTTGTTGCAGATACAAATATAGTAATCTAAATTCTTGTGGTTGCTAATTTCGGACATAAAATTTACAGTCACTCTGAATATTATTAACCGGAAAATGTTGAAAAACAGAAATTCCTGTCACATTAAATATTCAGTTCCGCTTATCGACACCCCACATAAGTCTGTTTCTCAATGTACTATAAAAATCCCTTCCTTTGAGCATTATTGTTCTGATCTTATGGTGGCACTGGTTGATCCTGATTTCCTCACCGATAGGTATCTTCCTGAATCTGAAATCACAAGTTGCCAGACATTCCTCTGTCCTGCCTTCCATAACCATTCTCAGTTCATTTTTCCCCGAAAGTACTATCGGCCTGATCGTAAGATTATGCGGGGATATTGGTGAAATGACTATACTTTCATCGGATGGTGAAAGGATCGGACCCCCGGCACTCAGATTGTATGCTGTGGAACCTGTTGCAGTTGAAACGATCAATCCGTCAGCCCAGTATGTATTCAGGAAAACTCCGTTCACATATACATGAATAATGACCATGCTCAGTAAAGACTTCTGAAGAGTGATTTCATTCAGGGCTGTTGCAGGTTCTTCACCGAATAAACCTGCAGGTCTGCTTATTTCAAGCATCGTCCTGTTAACTATCTCATATTCACCATTACAAAGCTGATCAACCGAATTGCCAATTTCCTCATTAGGAATATTGGCAAGGAATCCCATCCTTCCTGTATTAACACCTGCAACAGGTATACCGGAATCCTTCACCTTAAGAACAGTCTCAAGAAATGTACCATCACCACCGACGCTCATAATCATATCAGGAAGTCCGGGCATCGACTCCAGATTGTCATATGGCTTTATCAGACCTCCATCACCAGCAATCTTTATATCCCCCGGTTTCCGGAATATCCATATTTCAATCCCGCGGTTGCAGAATTCACTGACAAGCCTCTGCACTCCATCTCTGGTCCTTGTATTATTATCCTTGCTGTATATTGCAATCCTTTTAAGCATACTGTTTACATATTCAGATATTTCATCAGAAGATCAAACCTCTCGGAATAAAAGCGGTCGAGAGAATCATTGGTTGTGATCCATGTCTTCACATCATAGTTATATCTTTCAAATGTCCTGATCACCGAAAGCAGATCGGTTGCATTGACTTTCAGAGTAACCTCCAGCCTTGTGGAATCAGCCGGAGATGTAATATACATGCTCAGAACCTTTATATTATTGCTTTCGATTATCTGTGCGATCTGCGAAAGGGAATAGTCCCTATCAATCATTTCAAGAACTATGATGCCTCCGGGCTGATCCATAGAGGAGATACCTGCAATATGCCTTATAAGATCACTTGTTGTGATGACTCCCATGTAGTGATTCTTGTCGTTCAGCACCGGAACAACTGTGAGCTTGAGCCTTGCAGCAAGTCCGACAACTTCAAACAAATGCTGATCATCCCTTATGTAAGGCTTAAGCAAGGTCAGCTCATGATTACCGATAGGCTCCTCGGGCTGGTTCATATCATAAATGTCCCCGTCGGAAATAAGTCCCAGGAAATCCAGGTTATTAACAATAGGTAAATGGGATATCCTGTATATCTCCATCAGGTTTAATGCAGTCTGCCCGGTATCCGAGGTTTTCAGCGACGGAATTACATCAGATATCAGATCAAGAGCGATCATCCGGTTTAATTTTTGTGTAAAGTAATGAAAAAAAAGTCAGTTGTATTACTTTTGTCATACGAATAACATATACGTAACAAGCCACAAATTTATTTTATGACAAAGCTGAGTGTTAATATTAATAAGATTGCTACCATAAGGAATGCAAGAGGCGGGAATATTCCCAATGTTGTAAATGCAGCCATTAACTGTCAGCTTTTCGGTGCCGACGGTATAACAGTTCACCCCCGGCCTGATGAGAGGCATATAAGATACAGGGATGTAATTGAAATAAGGCCGATAATAAAGACTGAATTCAATATTGAGGGAAATCCGACAGACAGCTTTATTAACCTCGTCCTTTCGGTTAAACCCGACCAGGTGACCCTTGTCCCCGACAGACATGATGCCCTTACCTCAAATGCCGGCTGGGATACTCTCAGGAACAGGGGCTTCCTGACAGACGTTGTTAATACATTTAAAAAAGAAGGGATAAGAACATCGTTGTTCGTGGATACTGATCCGGTCAATATTGAGAATGCTGTTATTACAGGAACCGACCGGATTGAACTTTATACAGAACCTTATGCTTCAGGCTTTTCGGGAAATGCGGCCGAAGCAGCAAAACCTTTCGTCCTGGCAGCAGAACTTGCAAAACAGGCAGGACTCGGTGTAAATGCCGGGCACGATCTGAATCTTGATAACCTGAGTTACCTGCATAAAAATATCCCATGGCTCATGGAAGTATCAATAGGCCATGCACTTATTTCCGATGCTCTTTATCTTGGCCTTGAGAAGACTATCCGGATGTATAAAAGACAACTGGAAGACTGATGAAATTATTTTACAGGAAATACGGCGATGGTCCCCCGCTGATTATACTTCATGGCCTGTACGGATCGTCGGATAACTGGGTGACAATAGCAAAAGCAGTCAGCAAAAAATATACTGTCTGCCTTCCGGATCTAAGGAACCACGGTCAGTCGCCTCATAGCGATGTTCATGATTATGACTCCCTCAGTACAGATATTTTCGAACTTGCTTCAGAACACGGACTTGAAAAATTCTATCTGGCCGGACACAGTATGGGAGGCAAGGCAGCTGCATTTTTCGCCGTTAGATGGCCTGAAAAGTTGCTGGGCCTGGTTATAGCCGATATTTCTCCGTTTGCCGCACCTGATATCAGAACACAGGAATATCACCAGCACATTTCAATACTTAATTCAATTATCGGAACTGATATCTCTTCAGCGGGCACACGCAGTGATGTGGAATTACTTCTGAGGGAAAAGATCACTTCATCAAGGACCAGGGGAATGATAATGAAAAATCTCCTGAGGTTGCCGGATAACAGATTCTCCTGGAAGATCAATGCTCCTGCTCTTTTAATGAACATTGAAAAAATCATGAGCGGTTTGCCAAGGCCGGCAGATAATTATACCTCAGTAACCGGATTTCCGGTCTTATTCCTTAAAGGCGAACACTCAGAATATTTGCCCGGCAGCGATATAAACGACATACTTAAGATCTTTCCGGCAGCTGAGTTCCGGATAATCAGTAATGCCGGACACTGGGTCCATTCGGATAATCCTGAAGCCGTGATTAAAGCGCTTGTTGATTTTGGGGATCACTGAGGATTTTACAGAGTGCAGTGAATTGCCGTCAACATTTGGAGTTCTGGGTCCAAAAGTTTCCCCTCCTTTTTTTAAGGAGGGGTGGCCAGACAACGAAATCATCTAACCTGCAGAAATATAAATAGTCTGGCCGGGGTGGTTTATTCAATTTTTATTTATTACATTTATTCTAATGGACAACAAACACCTCTTCAACCGAAAAAGACTTAAGCCTCTAAGATCATATCTGAGAAATAAGTCCACTTCTGCTGAAGCCGTTTTATGGAACCAATTAAAGTCAAAGAATCTTGGAGGAAGAAAATTCAGAAGGCAACAAAGTATCGGTAATTATATAGTTGATTTTTATTGTCAATCAGAAAAGTTGATAATTGAGCTTGATGGAGATCCTCATGGGGATTCAATTCAGATTCAGAAAGATATTACCAGGGACAAATATCTTGAAGCATTAGGATTCACTGTGCTCAGGTTTGAGAACAGGTTTGTGTTTCAGGAACCCGAAATTGTTCTGAATGAGATAAGGAAGGGTTTTCGAAAAGAGATTAAGTTTTGATAAATAAACCACCCCGGCCGGGAAAGCAGAAATGTAAATATTTCAAAATCGACAATCCCGGCCACCCCTCCTTTAAAAGGAGGGGAAACTTATTTATTTATAATTCAGATAATTACAGAGTTTTCGCTATTAAAATATCCCTTAAGCTGACAGCTATGGGGTACAGGGTTTGCTAAAGATGCTTTTCAAGAAGGGAGATAATCACTCCGATACCAACTTCATTCTCGCCTCCGCCGGGGATAATGATGTCGGCATATCTCTTTGATGGTTCAATAAATTGCAGGTGAGAGGGTTTAACCGTATCGTGGTACCGCTGAAGAACCATCTGTACAGTCCTTCCCCGTTCAATGATATCCCTCTGTATAACCCTTCCCAGCCTGTCGTCAGCATCAGCATCAACATAAACCTTGATATCGAGCATATTGCGAAGGTCGGGATCAGTCAGGATCAGAATACCTTCGACAAGTATGACTTTCGCAGGTCCCATGGTAATTGTCTCCTCCGCTCTGAGACAGGTGAGGTAAGAATATACCGGCATTTTAATTGTATGACCCTTTTTAAGCTCATTAAGATGACTTACCAGAAGAGGGAACTCCACAGAATCGGGATGATCAAAATTTATCTTCTGCCTTTCTTCAATCGGTATATGGCCGTTATCCCTGTAATATGCATCCTGGGGGATGACAATCACTTCTCCATCACTGAATTCCTTTACCAGTTTATTTACTACGGTAGTTTTTCCCGAACCTGTTCCTCCTGCTATTCCTACAATGAGCATTTATTTGTAAATTTGTGATACTGAAATTTAACAAAAATAGTAAAAAGTGCCTACAGTGCCTACAGTTCATAAAGTTCATAAAGTTCATAAAGTTCATAAAGTTCATAAAGTTACAGGTTCATGGTCCCGTAACACTTATAACTTCATGCACTTTAGCTCACTCTAGGCACTTTAGGCACTTTAGGCACTTTAGGCACTTTAGGCACTTTAGGCACTTTAGGCACTTTAGGCACTTTAGGCACTTTACATACTTCAGGTACTAACTATTTCGAACCAATATGTCGGAACTCTATCCTCTTAAATTTGAACCTTTGCTTAAAGAGAAAATCTGGGGAGGCAGCTCCCTTGTGAACCGTTATTATAAAAAAGGTCATCCGGGCCTTAAATACGGGGAAAGCTGGGAATTATCCGCGGTTTCTGATAATATATCGGTTGTCAGCAACGGGTTTCTGGCAGGCAACAATATTGAAGAGCTGATAGAGGTCTATATGGGTGATATAACAGGTGATGCGATATATGACAGATATGGCAATGAATTTCCCCTTCTCATAAAGATAATTGAAGCAAAGATAGATCTTTCAATACAGGTACATCCGGGGAATGAGCTGGCAAAGAAAAGGCATAAAGCCTATGGCAAGACAGAAATGTGGTATATTCTCGAGTGCGATAAGGATGCAAAGATCTATTCAGGATTCAGGGAGCCTGTTACAAAGGAAATATATCTCAATGCGGTTGAAAGCGGGGATCTGCTGGGACTGTTGAATGCCGATATTGCGGCTCCGGGGGATGTATTCTTCACTCCTGCCGGAAGGATCCATGCAATAGGCGCCGGAAATCTCCTTATTGAGATCCAGCAGACTTCTGATATAACCTACAGGATATTCGACTGGGACAGGCCAGGGTACGACGGTAAACCAAGGGAACTTCACACCGATCTGGCTGTAGATGCTATCGATTATAATGCTGCAGGGAGCAATAAATTATCGAAAATACCCGTCATAAATAAAACAGCGAATCTTGTGAATTGCGAATTTTTTGTGACGAATATTATTAATTTCAACGAGCGAATAAGCAAAGATTATAACCTCATCGATTCATTTGTTATATATATTTGTACAGAAGGTGAATTCCTTATCCGCTGGGACGGTAATTCGGAACCTGTGATAAGGGGAGAGACTGTACTCCTTCCGGCAATGATCAAAGATGTTGTCCTTGAGCCATCACCTCAGGCAACCCTGCTTGAGGTATTCATTACTGAAATATCTGATAAGTATAAAATAAACTAATCCGTGATAATGAAAACATTTTCAAACCTGTTTGTTGCCTTAATTCTGATCCTGGCAGTTGCTGCATGCACCGGGAAAGGCTCCGGTAAGAAAACAACCGGGAATGATACTATTACCGTGCCTGATACAGGTTATACGGGGATCAAACAATATATGAGCGGAAATCATCTTGTTAAAGAGGTTACATTCAAAAACGGGGTCAGGGAAGGATTAACGAAAACATTCTATGCGGGAGGCCAGGTTTACCAGACCTTCTGGTATGAGAACGGCCTGAGGCAGGATTCGGGCAGGTATTATTACACGGAAGGCCAGCTCTTCAGGACAACCCCATATAAGAACGATACAATCGATGGAATACAGATACAATATTACAGGACAGGTAAGCTTAAAGCCCGGATCGGCTACAGCAAAGGATTACGGACACCCTATCTTGAAGAATATAATTCAAATGGCAGACTTGTAAAAGGATACCCCGACATCACAGTAACCGCAAATGACGAATATAAAACAAAAGGAGTTTACCGGATAACACTTGCATTATCGGATAAGAGCACCAAAGTGAAATTTTTCCTGGGTGAATTTACCGATAACAGGTTTGATACCACCTTTATTAAGCAGCTTGATACTGTTGAGGGGATAGCCCGTATCAACCTCCGAAAAACAGGAACACCCACACAAGATTACGTAGGAGTTATCGGAGCCCTTCTTACTCCTTACGGAAACAGACACCTTGTTTATAAAAGGATTGATCTGCCCTATAATGACCTCAAATAACTGACGGATATGATAATCCGTTCAGCCCGTTTCGTAAAAAGCAGCACAGAATTAAGCCAGTGTCCCTCAGATCATCTGCCTGAACTGGCATTTATAGGCCGGTCGAACGTCGGTAAATCATCTCTGATAAATATACTGACAGGATTCGGAAAACTGGCAAAAACATCGGGTGAACCTGGGAAGACCCGGACAATAAATCATTTTCTCATTAATGACAACTGGTACCTGGTCGATCTTCCGGGTTACGGGTATGCAAAGGTTGCAGCAAAACAGAGAGAAAAATGGACAAAAACCCTAAAAGAATATATAATCAGAAGAGAGAACCTCCTTTGCCTTTTTGTTCTCATCGATCCCCGGCATAAACCCCAGAAAAGCGATATAGAGTTCATGGAATTCCTGGGAATTAACAGCGTCCCGTTTGCCAGAGTGTTCACTAAAAGCGATAAGATGAGCCACGACAGTCTGAACAGATCAGTCAGGGATTATGATACAATTATGCTTGAAAACTGGGAATCACTGCCAGTTACTTTTATAACTTCAACAGTGACAAAGGCAGGAAGAACGGCCATTCTGGATTTCATCGAAGAATCTATGAACAATTTTTCAAAATAAGAATGATTTTATCAGGATTGATTAATTTTGCAGGCAATAATCCTAGTAAAAAATCAACATAACGGAAATGTATGGTAATGCACCGATGAAACTCTTTGCCTGCAGGTCATCACTCCACCTTGCAGAAAAGATTGCCGGGGAACTCGGAATTGAACTTGGAAAAAGTTCAGTGACAAATTTCAGTGATGGTGAATTTCAGCCATGTTTTGATGAATCTGTAAGGGGCGATATGGTCTTTATAGTTCAATCAACAAATCCTCCTGCCGATAACCTTTTTGAGCTTCTGCTTATGATCGATGCAGCCAAAAGAGCATCAGCATATAAGGTCATAGCTGTAATTCCATATTATGGGTTTGCAAGGCAGGACAGGAAGGACCGCCCGAGAGTATCCATAGGGTCGAAGCTGTCTGCCGACCTTCTCAGCGCCGCTGGTGTTGACAGGGTAATTACTATGGACCTGCACGCCGACCAGATACAGGGTTTCTTTAATGTACCCGTCGACCACCTGTTCGGCTCTGCAATATTTGCACCATATATTCAGGATCTTAAGCTCGAAAATCTTGCAGTATCCGCACCCGATATGGGAGGATCAAAAAGGGCAAATGCTTATTCAAGACACCTTCAGTCGGAAATTGTACTGTGCTATAAACTCCGGAAAAAACCAAATGTGATCGAAGAAATGTCGGTCATCGGAGAAGTGGAGGGCAGAAATATTGTGATTATCGACGACCTCGTCGATACCGCCGGAACAATTGTCCTGGCAGCAAACATGATGAAGGAAAGAGGAGCAAAAAGTATAAGGGCATTCGCCACCCACCCGATATTGTCCGGAAATGCTGTTGAAAGAATTAATAATTCGGCTATCGAAGAACTTGTTGTTACAGATTCGGTACCGCTGACAGTTCATTCCGAAAAAATAAAAGTCCTCTCTATAGCCGGTATTTTCGCAAATACAATTAGCGCCGTAACTACTAATCAGTCAATAAGCACTCATTTTGTATTCTGATTACTTTGACATATATTTGCAGTCCGATTTTTAAAAGTGTCAAACGTGTAATGGGAGGTTGCCGGGTGGTAACTTTGAGTAGCACAATAACAAAAAGCAAATGAAGACTATAGAGATTAAAGGATCTTTCAGGAATGAGGTGGGGAAAAAATCTACCAGAGAGATCAGGAAGACCGGTAGTGTACCGTGCATTATTTACGGAAAAGAAAAAAACATCAACTTCAGTACCCAGGAGAACAGCTTCAGAAATCTTGTTTATACGCAAGAAGCCCATCTGGTTAACCTTGATATTGAAGGAAAACAGTTCAAAGCTGTTCTGCACGACCTGCAGTTCCATCCTGTAACTGACAGGATCCTGCACGCCGACTTTATCCAGGTTTTCGATGACAAACCGATAGTTATGGATGTTCCTGTTTTAATAACAGGCGACTCAGCCGGTGTCAAGGCAGGAGGAAAACTCAGCATTAAAAGAAGAACTCTTAAAATAAAAGGACTTGCCGATAACCTTCCGGATCATGTGGAGGTCGATGTAACTGACCTTAACATACATCATTCGATCAAGGTTGGTGACCTTGCAATTGATAAAATAGAATTAGTTGATCCGAAGATCTCAACAATTGTAACTGTCACAACTTCAAGGGTTGCCCTTAAGACTGAAGAAGAGCTGGCTGCCGAAGCTGCTGCTGCTACTGCCGGAGAAGGCGCTGAAGCTGCTGCCGAAACACCTGCCGCCGACGATAAGGGTAAGGACAAAGACAAGGGCAAGGAGAAAGAGAAGAAAGCTTAATTCAATTTCAATAAACAGGCATCTTGAAATATCTGATAGCTGGCCTGGGAAACATTGGTGATGAATATGCCGGTACACGGCATAACATCGGATTCATGGTGTTGGATGCTATGGCAAAGGCATCCAATTCTTCTTTTACAGATAAACGTTACGGATATATATGCCCGGTAAAATACAAGGGAAGGGAATTCATTCTTCTCAAACCTTCAACATATATGAACCTGAGCGGAAATGCCGTAAGATACTGGCTCAACAGGGAAAAAATCGAAACCGGGAAGCTCCTGGTTATTGTCGATGATATTGCCCTTCCCCTTGGAAGCATAAGAATGAGGCCGAAAGGAAGTGCCGGAGGCCATAACGGGCTGGAACATATAAGCTCGGTTCTTGGTACAGATGAATATGCCAGAATAAGAATAGGTATAGGCAATGGCTTCCGCAAAGGTTCCCAGGTAAATTATGTCCTGAGTACCTGGAACCCTGAAGAAAAGAAATTCCTTGAAGAAAGAATTGAACTTGTCATCGAAATGATAAGATCTTTCGGAACAATAGGTACGGAACTTACAATGACAACATTCAATAAAGCAGGAAAGATCAAGCCCGCGGCGGAGAAAAAAGAAAATAAGGGGGATAAAGATTCCCCTGAGTAAAAACAAGTCCCATGTCAGGAAACGAACCCGTCAGAATAGATAAATTCCTGTGGGCAGTAAGATTGTTCAAAACAAGAACTCTCGCTGCCAGTGCCTGCAAAATGGGAAGGATCCTCATAAATAATAACAGTATCAAACCTTCAGCAAAGCTTGATGGTGATGAAATCCTTACAGTTCGCAAACCTCCGGTAACATATACCTTCAGAATTAAAGGGCTTACCGGCAACCGCGTCGGTGCAAAACTCGTACCTGACTTCCTCGAAGATATAACCCCTGAGGAAGAAAAAATCAAGCTCGACATAAACCATTCGGCTCCTGTTGCTTACAGAAAAAAAGGAAGCGGACGCCCCACTAAAAAGGAGAGAAGAATAATTGACAGGTGGAAAGATGTCTTTTTTTTATAAATTGCACTTGTTCATTACCCGCTTTCTTTTATTATATAATCACCAGCTGATGCATCTTTTACAACAGGGATGGGAAGGGAAAATATAGAACAATATTCAAGGCGGTATGCATTGCTGAAAGCTTTTGCAGGTTTCTGGCATAACAATATCTTTTACAGAAGGGTTATAGTCGTCGGACATGAAAATATCAACCCTGACCACCATCTGATCTTTGCACCTAACCACCAGAATGCCCTTATGGATGCACTGGCCGTACTGTTCACACATAAAGGCCAGCCGGTATTCCTTGCCAGAGCAGATATCTTCAGAAGAAAAAGTATAGCTTCAGTCCTTTACTTCCTCAAAATATTACCAGTTTACAGGATCAGGGACGGATTCAGCACCCTGAAGGGTAATGATGAGATCTTTGACAAAACTGTAGATGTGATCCGGCATAAAAACGGACTCGTAATACTCCCCGAAGGAGATCATGCAGGCTTCAGGAGACTGAGACAACTAAAGAAAGGTATATGCAGGGTTGCCTTCCATGCCGATGAAGCGTCGGGGTTCAGTATGAAGATCAAGATCATCCCTGTAGGTCTGGAATTTACTAACTATCAGGGATACAGACAGGTTCTTACTGTAGTTTACGGAAAACCTGTGGAGGTAGCCGAATATCATGAGCTCTATAAAAAAACACCCGAAATTGCACTTAACGAACTGAGGAACCGGCTGGCCCGGGAAATGAAGATGCTTATGGTCCATATAGAATCTGAAGAAGACTATGAGGCAATAGATGAACTAAGAAGCCTTGTTAACGGACAGTACAGCTACGATGTGAAATTCCCGAAACTTTTCAGGGACAGGATCCTTATTGATAAGCTCAACAGGCTCAAAAACGCTAATCCCGAACTTTATAGAAAAATTTGCTCACTTACCTTGAAAGTCAAACAGAAAGCCCGGGAATTAAAAACCGATTACCTGCTTCTGAACAAGAAAAAACATCCGGTCGGATGGCTGATACTCGGTATGATAGGATTGATAGTCACCTTCCCCCTGTTCATGTACGGTAATATTTTTACACTTACCTTCCTGGGAATACCTAATACCCAGATCCCGAAAATACATGACCTCCAGTTTCATTCATCAATAAGGTACGGCATTTCACTGGGTCTTGCTCTGATCTTTACTCCTGTTTTGCTGGCAATATGCCTGCTTATCATTAAACCCTGGTGGCTCGCAATATTAATATTCCTTGCCCTGCCGGTATCCGGACTCTTTGCTGTAAATTACGGATTATACCTGAAACGAATAATCGGAGGTTTCAAAATAAGGAAATACCTGAAGAACAACGATCCGGATTATATCTCACTTAAAAAAGCACATGATGAATTACTTAACCTTGTCAGTACCTTGTGATAATGGGAAATGATCAGATCTTTTCGGGTAAAACTGCCTGGATAACAGGAGCCTCCTCAGGAATTGGAGAAGCACTTGTTTATGCATTTGCAGCCAGGGGAGCCGTTGTTATAATCTCATCAAACGATGAAGCCGGTCTTGAGAGAGTCAGATCAGCCTGTAAAGACAGATCTTCAGAAATTATAACGGCGCCATTCGATCTTTCAGATACATCATGTATAAATTCTCTTGTTGACAATAATCTGGCGAAAACGGGAAGGATCGACTATCTGCTGAATATCGGGGGAATAAGCCAGAGAGCTTCTGTCGAAGAGACTCCGCTGTGGCTCGACAGGAAAATATTTGAAATAAACTACTTCGGAACGATCGCGGTCACTAAAGCCGTTCTCCCATACATGATCAGGCAGAAATCGGGACATATTGCCGCAACAAGCAGCATATCAGGCCGGTTCGGATTTCCTCTCCGTTCAGCCTATTCTGCATCCAAACAGGCGCTTCATGGTTTCTTTGAAACCCTTTATCTTGAAAACAAAAAGAATAACATCAGAACTTCAGTCATAATCCCCGGAAGAGTAAGAACAGCAATTTCACTGCATGCTCTTGATCCTGACGGAAAAGAGCATGGCAGACTGGATGAGGGACAGGCAAAAGGGATAACTCCCGAAAAAGCCGCTGAAACCATTATAAGAGGCATAAGAAGGAATAAAAGAGAGATTCTTGTCGGAGGCAGCGAACTTACAATGCTGTATATCAGAAGATTATGGCCGTGGCTCTTTTTCAGGATCGGAGATAAGATCAAATCGACATAATAAATACACAAAACATGAACGGATTTACAATAACAGGTATCCAGCAGATAGGCATCGGGGTTGTAAACCTTGCCGAAGGCTGGAATTGGTATATCGATAAGTTCGGAATGGACTGCAGGATCTTCGAAGAGGAAGCGGAAGCCAGACTAATGCTCCCCTATACGGGAAACCTGCCGAGAAAGAGACATGCGGTTCTTGCTGTAAACCTTCAGGGTGGAAGCGGATTTGAGATATGGCAATATAAAGGCCGCGAACCACTTGTAAAAAAAGAAGAAATAAAATTAGGGGATACAGGAATTCTAGTATGTAAGGTGAAGGTAAAAAATATCGGCGCTGCATATAAAATCCTTAAGGAGAAGGAATGTCTGATCACCGGAGAACCTGCTGATGATCCGGCAGGAAATAAGACATTTTTCATTAAGGATCCTTTCGGCAACCTGTTCCAGCTGACAGAACACACTGACTGGTTCATGAATGAAGGAAAAATAACCGGAGGGCCCTTTGGAGTGATAATCGGTGTAACAGACATTGAGAAGGCCAGAACCCTATATTCCGATATACTTGGATATGACCGGGTTGTATATGATGTAACTGGAATTTTTCCCGATCTTGCCAACTTACCGGGAGGCAATGAAAGTGTCAGAAGGGTCCTTCTCAGAAGTTCCGTACCCTTCTCAGGTCCTTTCAGCAGGATGTTCGGACAGAGCATGATTGAACTGGTAAGCACTCCGGGAAAACCCGGAAGCAAAACATATGAAGGCCGCTTATGGGGAGATCCTGGTTTCATTCATCTTTGCTTCGATATTACCGGAATGGACAACCTTAAAAAAAGATGTGAAGAAAAAGGATATCCATTTACAGTCGACAGCAGGGCAAGCCACCCCGGCAACAGTTTCGATATGGGTGAAGCAGCCGGACATTTTTCCTATATCGAAGATCCCGACGGGACCCTTGTCGAATTTGTTGAAACCCACAAGCTGCCAATACTGAAAAAGTTCGGATGGTACATGGATCTCAGGAAACGTAAACCTGAACCTCTGCCCGACTGGATACTTAAGATGCTCAGATTCTCAAGGGTGAGGGGGAAGAAGTGAGGTGTGAGGCGTGAGGTGTGAGGCGTGAGGTGTGAGGCGTGAGGTGTGAGGCGTGAGGCGTGAGGCGTGAGGTGTGAGGTGTGAGGTGTGAGGCGTGAGGCGTGAGGCGTGAGGCGTGAGTTAAGTGCCTAAAGTGATGCTGTTTCAACGACTTTGCGGAAAACACGCATAATATTGCCTCCCCATATCTTGCCTATTTCTTCTCTTGAATAACCCCTGCGCAATAATTCGATTGTAATATTCTTCATTTCTGCAACCGATTTACAGCCATCTACTCCACCGCCACCGTCAAAATCGGTACCAATACCTACATGATCAATGCCGGTTACCTGAACAACATGGTCAATATGGTCTGCAACATCGGCAACGGTTGCCAGTTTTCTGTATCTGGTATTGATTTCCCGGCGTTCCATACGGTAGGATGCTTTCTGGTCATCAGTCAGGTCTTTCAGATCATTGTATTTTAATTTCAGTTCGGCAAGCTTTGCATCAAGTTCGGGATTCGGTTCGGGGGTCTTAATATAACTGCTCAGAATGCAAATCTGTATCACCCCACCGTTCGCCTTAAGTGCAAGCAGCATATCGTCAGTGAGGTTACGCGGACTGGAACATAAGGCCCTCGAGGAAGAATGAGAAGCTATTACCGGTGCTTTGGTCACTTTAATCACATCATAGAACGCCTCATCGGAAATATGGGACACATCCACCATCATTCCCAGACGGTTCATCTCCCTTACAACTTCCTCTCCAAAATCAGAAAGCCCTCCATGCTCCGCTCCTTTCGGATCAGTGGAGGAATCACATATGTCATTATTACTTGAATGACAAAGTGTTATATATCTTGCTCCCAGATCGTAGTACTCTTTTATCCTGGAAAGATCTTTTCCGATTGGATAACCATTCTCAAGACCAATATATGATGCAATTTTTTTGTCTTTTTGTATTTTGTAGGCATCATCGGGGGATAATGCAAGTTCCGACATCGATGAATTCTTTCTTACATTTTCATGGATAGCGTCGAAAATTTCAAGTGCCTGACTGTGAACATAGTCATATGAGGTGTCAATCCTGGGTCCCTGACCAATGAAAACCGCAAAGAATTCTGCATCGAGACCACCTTCAGCCATTCTTGGAAAATCCACACATCCCTCCTCGTGCCTCACTCCAAGATCGAATCCGGAACTGACAAGACTCATTGGAGTATCACAGTGCGTATCGACAATAAGAAAATCTTCATGTATTTTATCTGCCTTCTTTGCCAGCTTTTCATCATTGCTGCTGCAGGCTGATACTATTAACAGTACAACCAGGATGACCGTTAATTTTCTCATAATTACCGCTGATATGTAATGCAAGATAATAAAATCAAAAACCGTGAATCTTTAAATATAGTTAATTAACACTAATTAACATTCCCCGGACAGGCGCCGGGAAGCAGAAAAAATGCCCCGTCCGCCAGTTGGCGGACAGGGCAGCCATGAAAAGAATGGAAAAATTGCTTTTTGGACAGTAAAAAGCCTTATTTATAAAATGTAAAAGTATATCAAATAAAGATATAAACAATTATATTGAGGCATTTTTCTCAGGTCTGTGATATCCGCAGGAAATAAATATAGACTGACCGCCCTCTCAGTTACCGGAGGGATCCTGTCTGCGCTGGCCTGGACCAGCTGGTGCCCGGGGCTAATCTTACTTATTGCATTTGTTCCTTATCTCCTGATAGAAGAGCATTTTTCAGTCAACAGGCAGAAATACATTTTCACATCTTACTTTACAGCCGTTCTTCCCGGATTTCTGATATTCTGCATTATTACTCTCGCCTGGGTGAGAGCAGCCAACATACCGGCTGCGATTGCAGTAATTATGGAAATGTCGTTCCTGATGTCATTTATCTTCTGGCTGGCGCATATTGTCAGATTAAAAGCAGGAAAAACAGCGGGAACAGCCGCATTAGTATGTTTCTGGCTTTCATTTGAATATCTCTGCCATCACTCAGTGTATCTGTCACCCTGGGTAAACCTTGGCAACGGGTTGTCGAAAGATATCCTGTTCATTCAATGGTACGAAGTGACAGGAGTGGCCGGCGGAACCCTCTGGATACTATTATCAAACCTGTTCCTTACATTTTCCCTGATCTCTCTTTCAGAAAAAAGAAATAAATCCGGGATATACCTGTTTATCTGGGTGTTGATTATTACGGTACCCTCATTTTTTTCAGTTCTGAGATATTACACAATAGACTTGCCGGAATCACCTGCCAGTGAAATAGTTATAGTTCAGCCCGACATTGATCCCTTTACCGAAAAATATAAAATACTTTTTAAGGAGCAACTGACCGGTGCTCTTGAAATGGCTGATGATTCTGTTACTGAAAAAACCGGCTGGCTGCTTCTGCCCGAAACCATGGTAGATGATCCGGTCGATGAAAATAACCCCGGCCAGGATGAATACCTGATCCTTCTGCGAAACTTTGCCCGCAAGCATCCCGGTCTGAATATTCTTTCCGGATTGGTCAGCTTCCGTGCTTATCCTCAGTCAGATAAGCCCCCGACAAAATCAGCGAGAATTATTGATGATTCCGGTATTTACCATGATCATTTCAACTCGGCATTCAGAATTGATACCGGTGAAAATCCGGACATTTATCATAAATCAAAACTTGTTCCGGGTGTTGAAATGCAGTTCTCGGAGGGCATCAGGAAACTTGCCCAAGCAATACTCCCCGATATGGGTGGAACCATTTGGGGTTACGGTATACAGGGGACCAGAGACTGTTTTTCTCATTCCGTAAGCGGTCAGATAATTGCACCGGTAATTTGTTATGAATCGGTTTTCGGGAATTTTGTTGCGGAATATGTAAGAAACGGCGCTGAATCAATCTTCATTATTACTAACGACGGATGGTGGAAAAACACGAACGGTTATTTACATCATCTGTATTATGCATCTCTGAGGGCTATAGAAACAAGAAGACCTGTAGCAAGATGTGCAAATACAGGTATTTCATGCTTTATCGATATAAGGGGGAAAAGAACCCTGGAAACAGGATGGCTTGGCAGGGAAATTCTGAAAGGGAGAATTATTTCAGGAAAAGGCAAAACATTCTATGTCCGCCATGGCGATTATATTTCAGTTGCTGCTGTTATCGCCAGCTTATTGATAGTTTTATTTACTGTTATAAAAACACTCCGGATGTTACATAAAAATAAAGTGAAGGTGAAATAAAAAACGTATTAAAATACGTCTTTTAATACGTTTTTTAATACGTTTTTTAATACGTTGATGATTACCTTGTGGCGTTAAACAACCTTACCCCCTCGTCGAGCCATTTTTTGTATTCTCCAGCATTAAGATTGGTCGGCATTGGATCATTCAGCGGATTACCCTCGTGATCGGTTATCACATAAAGAGGCATGGCATTGGTCCTGAACTTTGAAATTTCAAGGTCTTCATTGATCTTCCCGATTGTTTTTTTTGTCTTCCCGTCCAGTTCGGAAACTATCCATTCATTTTCCGGAACCTGAGTCCTGTCGTCAAGATAGAGAGCAATTATCACAAAATTTTCCTTTAGTCGTTTCAGCACTTCAGAATCGGACCAGACTCTTGCTTCCATCAGCTTACAGTTTGCACAGGCATGTCCCTTGAAGTCAAGCAGAGCCGGTTTTCCCTTTTCCCTTGCACATTCGAGACCCTGTTTGTAATCATAATAGGCTGTCAGACCATAAGGCATTCTGAATTTATCGCCATACTTCGGTTCAGAGCAGAGACTGTTTGCGGTGACAGTGTTGAACGACGGGAATCCCTGACTTTGAACTGCATCAGCTGATGGTGCTGCCTGTTTGCTGAACCACGAGGTTTCCTGAGCCGGGAGAAGAGCTGTTATCCCTCTGAGAGGAGCTCCGAACAGACCTGTTACAAGGTATACTACAAAGGTAAAAACCGCCACAACAAGGAAGAACCTGAATGTTCCGATATGCTTTACTTCGCTGTCATGGGCGAATCTTATCTTCCCGAGAAGATAAAATCCCAGAATGGAGAACAGAACAATCCAGATTGAGAGGAACAGATCCCTCGAGATCAGTCCGAGTGAATAGACACTATCAACTGTTGAAAGGAATTTAAGACTGAAGGCGAGCATTATAAATGCCAGAACGACCTTTACCGAGTTGAGCCATCCTCCCGATTTTGGTAATTTGCTAAGTACAGACGGGAAGAGGGCAAAAAGAGTGAAAGGGAGCGCGAAAGCAAGGCCGAAACCGAACATCCCTATGGTTGGTCTCATTACGTCGCCTGTTGCCGCTTCAACAAGAAGGGCTCCTACGATAGGACCTGTACAGGAGAATGAAACGATAACCGTTGTAAGGCCCATAAAAAATGCAGCAAGTAAGCCTCCCCTGTCGACACGGGCATCTGCGCCGGCAACAAGCTTGTTCGGAAGGATTATTTCAAAGGCGCCCAGGAAGGATATTGCGAATACAAGAAACAGAGCAAAGAACAGGATATTCGGGATCCAGTGGGTACTCAGAGTATTTGCAAAACCGGCTCCTGCACTTGTAAGAGATACGATCAATCCCAGGGCTGTATAAATTATGATTATGGAGATACCGAAAATAACCGCGTTAAGTGTTGATTTGCTTTTATTCTCCGAATTCCTTGAAAAAAATGCAACTGTCATCGGGATCATCGGGAATACGCATGGAGTAAGTATGCCTGCAAAGCCTGCAAGCATTGAGATCAGGAAGAATCCCAGCAAACCGCGCCCCGTCGATCCTACACCACCGGATCCGGTTCCGCCAGCAGCTTTGCCGGCAGCTGATCCGCCAATCTTAACTTCAAATTCAACATCTTTGGGAGGAGAACAGGTTACATTATTACATGCCATAAAGTTAACAACACCTGTAACTGTAAACGATGGCTCTTTGCCGGTTATCTTCTGCCTGAACTCTGCTTTATCACTGAATGACTTGATCTTCATATTAAATGCCTCATCCAGTATCTCTTCAGGCTTTGTGACTTCAAAGGCTCTTCCTTCGAGTGTATAGGCAGGAAGGGTATCGAAACGGATTGTTGTCGGAATGGGTCCCCCTTCCGGAATATCCATCGAATAAATATGTGATCCTTCCTCAATGGTTGCCGTCAGGATAATTTCATAGGAATTATCTCCTTTCTTTTCATAACCGAAGCTCCATGTTGCCGGATCAAAGATCTGAGCCTGTCCGGAAATAGCTGCCAGACTGAAAATCAACAATATATACCTGAATTTACTCATGACTGATAATGATATTGTTCATAAATTTGGTATGCGGTAAACAAAATTCCGGTGAAAATGTTGAAGATACCTTTTTTCTTAAAGAAACGGATCAGTCGAGATCTATTTCATTATTATGTCTGTCGAAGAAATGGTATTCAAGGAATTGTAATGATTCGACAGCCCGTACCCTGAGAAGTATTTTATATCTGAGGTCCCATCTGAGGCAGATGGGGAAAAATCCTTTTGTAAGATAGGATGCAACAAAGGGATGGACGTTAAGGTAAATAATTCTGGTCTTGATTTTTCCGACATTAAAAGCAAGGTTTTTTTCAAGAACGTCGGAAAAAAGTATTGTAGGTTTAATTTCGCCTGTTCCCCTGCACGACGGGCATTTTTCATTTGTTACGATGTGCATTTCTGGTCTGACTCTCTGCCGGGTTATCTGCATCAGTCCGAATTTTGTCAGCGGGAGAATATTATGTTTTGTCCTGTCATTGGCCATTACCTCCTTCATTTTATCGAAGAGTACCTGTTTATTCTCCGACGACTGCATATCGATGAAATCAATGACAATAATACCCCCCATATCTCTCAGTCTCAGCTGACGGGCGATTTCTGTAGCTGCCTCGAGGTTGACCTCAAGGGCATTTGATTCCTGGTCATTGCCTGTCCGGGATCTGTTCCCGCTGTTTACATCTATTACATGAAGGGCTTCGGTATGTTCAATAATCAGGTATGCGCCGTGTTTGAAGGAGACCGTTTTACCGAAAAGTGCCTTTATCTGCTTACTGACCCCGAAATGATCAAATATCGGAGCACTTCCCTGATAAACCTTAACTATTTTAACCTTTTCCGGGGCAATTTCCTTAATATACCTTCTTATCTCCTCCGCAATAACTGTATCGTTTACATGTATATTGGTGAAGGTAACATTTAGAATATCCCTCAGGATTGTCGTGGTCCTGTTCATTTCCCCGATAAAGAGCTTCGGGGTTTTTGTTTCTTTCTTAAGGGTACTGAAAGCTGCTTCCCATTTCTTTACAAGTTCCCTGAGTTCTGCATCAAGGACTGCAACCTTTTTACCTTCCGCTGCAGTTCTTACAATAATCCCGTAGTTTTTTGGCCTGATACTCTGAAGGAGTGTCTTAAGTCTGTTCTTCTCATCCTGGTTTTCAAGTTTGGAAGATATTGAAACCTTATCTGAGAAGGGGATAAGAACAAGGTTTCTTCCGGCAATTGAGATCTCCGAGGAGAGCCTCGGACCTTTGGTGGAAATCGGTTCCTTTGTGATCTGAACAATAACTGTCTGTCCTGCTGTAAGGACATCCGTTATCTTTCCGTCTTTATCTATATCGGGTTCTGATTTAAACTTATGTACCGGCCCAGGCTTTCCCTGTCTCTGAAGCGCCGATAAGTAATATTTATGCTGGGTCCTGAACTGGGCTCCCAGATCAAGATAATGAAGAAAGGCATCACGCTCATATCCTACATTAATGAAAGCAGCATTCAGCCCCGGCATTATCTTTCTGACCTTGCCCAGGTATATATCTCCCACTGAAAAACGGACAGTCCGTTTTTCCTTATCTAATTCAGTAAGCTGCTTGTCTTCCAGTAATGCAATCGAGACCTCCGAATCACTTACGTCGATGATCAGATCCTTGTTTACCACTTAAAAATCAGAACTAAAATATCAACACCTCCAATACCCTCACCTAAATACAACAAACCTAAAGATCGTCTGACCTTTAGGTTTAGTATATCAAATCAAAGACCACTTCGCGATCTGTTATTTCTTCTTATGTCTGTTCTTCCGCAAACGTTTTTTACGTTTGTGAGTGGCCATCTTATGTCTCTTCCTCTTTTTTCCGCTTGGCATACAAAGATTATTTCTTAACGTGTGATTTTACTTTAGTAATAAATGATTTGGCCGGTTTAAATGCCGGAATATTATGAGCCGGGATAATTATTGTGGTGTTCTTTGAGATATTCCTGGCTGTTTTCTTTGCTCTTTTCTTAACGATGAAGCTTCCGAAACCTCTCAGATATACATTATTACCATTTACCATTGAGTGTTTTATAGTCTCCATCAAGGCTTCAACCGTTTTCTGAACAGTTACCTTTTCAATACCAGTGTTCTTGGCAATTTCATTAACAATGTCTGCTTTAGTCATTTTTATAGGTGTTTAAATTCAACAAATTATTTTGAGTATTCGTTTTTTTCAACCCTGCAAATATAAAAATATTATTTATTTAAAGCCAAAGAGTTAAATAATAATTTTTTATACTGAGATTTTATTAGTGCCTTAATTCCAATGAAATAGAAAACTCAGTAATTGGGTTAACATTATCATCTGTCAAAATCGCGGCTCAGCAAAGTTACTATATTAACGAATATAATATGCTGATAGTGTGGAATATTTCCAATATATCCCTTCCTGGTTGGATTAAGACGTTTTTTTCTTAATTTTACATTCTTGTTCCTGTATTAACAATAACTTCATAACTACATGTCAATCAATAAAGTGATATTAGTGGGCAATGTCGGGAAAGATCCGGTTGTTAGATATTTCGACAAAGGTGTGGCAAAAGCCACCTTTCCTCTTGCCACAAGCGAGACATATACAAACCAGCAGGGAGAAACCATAACATCCACAGAATGGCATAACATTGTTCTGTGGCGTGCGCTGGCTGAAGTTGCTGAAAAAACCGTAAAGAAAGGTACACAGCTTTATATTGTCGGAAGAATAAAAACCCGTTCTTATGTCGATAAAGATGGCAATAACAAGTATATAACCGAAATACTTGCCGATACAATGATTGTCCTTGAGAAGAAACAATCCCAGGGAAACTGGCAGGGCCTGGCGGAATCAAGGAATGATGTATCTGATAAACAATCTTCCTCATCCGAACTTGGTGAACCGGATGTACCTTACAAACAGGCCGGAGGCTACACTGAAAAATTTCCTGAAAACAAAGGTAACCCCGACATTAATGATCCGGCATCGGGAGGCGCCCCGTTCAATGACCAGATTACAGGACAGAATGAGGACGACCTGCCATTTTAAATAGTAATAA
>Ga0116148_1000290_pt1 | contig 64551 bp, 43 predicted proteins | sample AD_UKC055_MetaG_FD_89786 | JGI IMG/M metagenome (GOLD analysis project Ga0116148, IMG submission 89786) | Active sludge microbial communities of municipal wastewater-treating anaerobic digesters from USA - AD_UKC055_MetaG | ecosystem: Engineered > Bioreactor > Anaerobic > Digestate | place: USA...
GATGAACAGAGAAACCCGCACCCCAAAAGGGCCGGATGGGGCTTCCGGGAGAGAGCAACAGACAGACCTCGGCTCTGAAGGGGGCCTTGAATGGGACAAACGGGAAGGAGCGGATGGCACTCCCACGACGGCGAAAATAAGGGGATGGCTTTCAGATTCGCATACGCTGCAGCAAAAAGAGCCTGCAACACCGGATGGCTTCGCAATGCCTCATGATCGTTCAGATCCTCATCCCCCAACCCGATCGCGTACACCCATCGAATAACGTTTCTGTACACTCTGTTTTCATAAGGTCACCTGGTTGGCATACAATAAGTTCTTATCACAACTCTATTTATGCCATAAAAGGTGGCTTTAAACATGGCTACCGTGAGAAATCCGGGCTACTCCCATTTGCCCGATTTGTCATCCGATACCCCCACCCTCCCCTCCTCTCGCTCCCGATTTCCGATGCAATGCCCATCAGAATGTCTTAGAATACCTTCACACCCAGAGACGAATTCTCATATCAAGAAAGGACGCCTTCCATGAGGATTGCCTTGTCACACTTTATGATCCTCGTTATCGGCATAACCGCACACGCTACCGAGCCGACTGCGGACTCGTCATACCAAATTGCCTTCGCAACTCCTGCCTGGGTGCAGGTGGTCGAAAAGGCCGCCTTCAGTCCGAGAGATACCGCCGAGGACATTGTTTACCAGGACAAAATGTGGCTCAGCAACGGTTATTACCACGGTAATATCCTCACACGGGATCTCTGGTCTTCTTCTGACGGCATCGAATGGACCCTGGTCAACGACAGCACTCCTTATGACGGATACAGCGAAATGGCGGTTTGTGGCGGGAAGATGTGGGCGATCAAAGGGAGTGTCTGGAGCTCCACCGATGGGGTGGAATGGTCCTGTGTCCTGGAAAAAACCCCGTTCGGTACGCCGGGGTACAATGAGGTGGTTATCTTTCAGGATCGGATGTGGCAGCTTGGTTGCGGGAAAGAGGTCTGGTACACCACCGACGGGAAAGACTGGATACTGGCACAAGGCAATGCTCCCTATGGGGACCGGGCCACGTCTGCAATTGTCGTTTTCGACAATAAGATCTGGCTGATGGGCGGGCGACTTGTGCAACCCAATGATCCTCCGGAAAAAGGATACCCGGAATTCACAACATTGAACGATGTGTGGTGCTCCTCGGACGGGATGGAATGGAAGAAAGTCCTGGATCAGGCTCCCTGGACACCCCGCATGTGGTTTCCCGCCAGGGTGTATCGTGATCGAATGTGGGTGATCGGGGGCTATGACAACCGCAATCGCCAGAATCTGGGGGACATCTGGTATACCCGGGACGGCGTCCACTGGCAGGAATTCGTTTCGGAGAACCGCTTTTCGCCCCGTCATGAACCCAGTTGCTATGTTTTCAGAGACAGCCTCTGGGTGATCGCAGGCAATTCCTGGCCCGTGCTGAATGATGTGTGGAGATTGACCCTCCCCGTATCGCCATGAATCGGTTTTCACCTGGAATCGAGGAGTGATTATTTCCTGTTTCCCTTGCGGACGGACTCGTCAGTCCATATACTTTTTTTCGCAGAATCCTCCTTCCCGGATCCAGAAAGCAGGGCAAGGCGATGATCTCAAAGAACACCGACCTGAAGGCACGTCGTCGCGAAGAAATCCTGAACATGGCAACCCCGATTTTTGCCGAGCGCGGGTATCAGAGAACGGACTTGCAGGTGGTGGCCGACCGCCTGAAAGTCGGTAAAGGAACGCTGTACCGGTATTTCCCAACGAAACGCGCCCTGTTCCTTGCCGCCGTGCGCCGGGGAATGCATTGTCTTACCGCATATGTGGATGGCGCTGTCAAGGATCTGTCGGATCCCCTGGAACAGATCGCGGGAGGCATTCGTGCCTACCTGGAGTTTTTTCAAACCAATCCTTCTTTGGTGGAGCTGATTATCCAGGAACGCGCCGAATTCAATGACCGGAGCAGACCCACTTATTTCGAACACCGGGATGCCAACATGGGGCGATGGAAAGACTTGATTCGCCGGATGATCGCCGCCAAGCAAGTTCGAGATATCCCGGTGGAACGAGTGAGTGAGGTTATCGGGAATCTTCTGTACGGAACGATGTTCACGAATTACTTTCTCGGTGCGACAAAATCTCATGACATGCAGACCGAGGACATTCTGGATATTGTCTTGCACGGTATTCTGAATCCGGAATCCGGGGGAAGCGAAGCCGTGACAAAACGGAAATCAACGAAAAGACCAATTTCTTCGGGTCGTAAGATCAAAGAGAAAATGCGAGGCCTGTCTCTAGAATGAAAACGATTTCTTTTTTGGCCATTTTGGTGATTGTCGCGGGCGCGATCTTCTACGTTACTCATGGTGGCCTTGACGGTGGCGGAGAGTCATCCAAAGAGGAGCAGGCTCCCCCGCCTGAGGTCACCTTTGTGGTTGTGCAGCCGGAGGCTGTGACCCTCACCACGGAGTTGCCGGGACGAATTTCGGCTTACCTTGTTGCCGAAGTGCGGCCCCAAGTGAATGGAATCATCCAGGAACGCCTGTTCACGGAAGGTTCCGATGTCGAGGAAGGCCAGATTCTCTATCAGATTGATCCGGCCCTCTTTGAAGCCTCAGCGCACAACGCGGAGGCGAACCTGGTGGGCGCACAGAAAGCGGTGAAAGAAGCACGTGCCGCCCTGGAAGCCAGTATTGCCTATGTCAAACAGCAGCAGGCCACACTCGATCTTGCCCTGAAGAACCGACATCGATTCGAGACGCTGGCCGCGAACGGTACGGTTCCGCTCAGCGAGCGGGATCGGGCTGTCGCGGAAGCCGAGGTGGCGGAGGCCGCTCTCAAATCCGCCGAGGCACAGGTCAGACGCAACGAGGAAGGCATTCCGCAGGCAGAGGCCGCTGTCAAACAGGCGGAAGCTGCCCTGGAAACGGCCCGGATCAACCTGGCCTATACGAGAATTACCGCGCCGATTTCCGGACGCATCGGAATATCCAATGTGACAGTCGGTGCGTTGGTGACAGCCCACCAGCCCCTCGCCCTGACCACCATCCAACAACTGGACCCGATTTATGTGGATGTGACCCAATCGACCAAGGATCTGCTGCGTTTGCGGCACCGTCTGGAGGAAGGGCAAATCGCCCGTGAGGAGACGAACATCAACAAGGCACAACTCATTCTTGAGGATGGCTCCACTTATTCCCACGAAGGAACCATGCAGTTCCAGGATGTCACGGTGAATGAATCAACCGGCTCCGTGATCGTTCGAATTGTTTTCCCGAATCCCGATCGGATTCTACTACCCGGCATGTTTGTCCGGGCTGCGTTGATCGAAGGCACCAACGAACAGGCCATCCTGATCCCACAGCAGGCTGTCTCGCGGGACACGAAGGGGAATCCGCTGGCCATGGTTGTGGATCAGGACGAGAAAACCGAACAGCGTCAACTCACCGTCGACCGGGCTATCGGCAACCGATGGCTTGTTACCTCCGGTCTTAAGGCAGGGGATCGAGTCATTGTTGAAGGTTTGCAGATGGTCCGCCCCCGCACGGCTGTGAAAGCGGCTCCCTTTGAGGCCGACCAGCCGGGCGATGCGACATCTGGAATCACGACCGAACCGGCTTCGGAATCGAACTGAGGGGAGACGCGCCATGCTATCGAGATTTTTTCTGGATCGGCCGGTCTTCGCGTGGGTGATCGCCATTGTTCTGATGGTGGTCGGCTGTCTGGCCATCTACACATTGCCCATCTCGCAATATCCGCCTATCGCCCCTCCGTCCATTGCCATTACCGCCTTCTATCCGGGAGCCTCGGCGGAAACGGTCGAAAACAGCGTCACCCAGATCATTGAGCAGAAAATGACGGGATTCGACAAAATGCTGTACCTGTCGGCAACCAGCGACTCGGCCGGTCAATCCCGCGTGGAACTGACCTTTGCCCCGGGAACCGATCCCGATCTTGCCTGGGCGCAAGTGCAAAACAAGCTTCAACTCGCCATGGCCAGTCTGCCGGATGTGGTGCAACGAGGCGGAGTGAAAGTCAGCAAATCCACGCGAAACTACCTGTTGATCGTGGGCCTGGTCTCCGAAGACGGCAGCATGAATGGAGATGACCTGCGGGATTATGCGCAATCGAACCTGGAAAAGGTGCTTTCACGCGTACCGGGTGTGGGCGAAGTGGAAACCTTTGGAACCCAGTACGCCATGCGGATCTGGCTCAATCCTGACAGATTGACGGATTACCAGATGACGATCCAGGATGTCATTGCGGCTCTCCAGGCTTACAATGTGGAGGTTTCTGCCGGGCAATTCGGCGGTTCACCGGCAGTGGAAGGCCAACGACTCAACGCGGCTATTATCGTTCAGAGCCTGCTCAAAACCCCCGAAGAGTTCGCCGACATTCCTATCCGCACAAACCGGGATGGCAGCGTTGTACGCATCAAAGACGTGGGCCGAACGGAGCTCGGGACCGAGCAATATGACATCGAGGCTTTTTGTAACGGCAAACCCTCGTCTGCGCTGGCGATCCGGCAGGCCGCCGGTGCAAACGCGCTGGATACCGCCGATGGGGTTAAGACGCGACTCGAAGAGATGAGCCGGTACTTTCCGTCCGGAATGAAGGTTGTCTATCCCTACGATACGACTCCCTTCACGCGGGTATCTATTGAAGAGGTAGTCAAGACACTCTTCGAGGCGGTCGTCCTGGTTTTTCTGGTCATGTGGCTGTTCATGGGCAATATGCGAGCGACCCTGATTCCGACGATTGCGGTGCCGGTGGTCATCCTGGGAACGTTCGCCGTGTTGGGTTTCTTCGGTTTCTCGATCAATATGCTGACCATGTTCGGCATGGTGCTGGCCATCGGACTATTAGTCGATGACGCCATTGTTGTGGTGGAAAACGTGGAACGGATCATGTCCGAGGAAGGCCTTCCGCCACGCGAGGCAACCGCCAAATCCATGGATCAGATTACCAGCGCTCTGATCGGCATCGGCCTGGTGCTTTCGGCCGTCTTCGGTCCGATGGCGTTTTTCGGTGGGTCCACGGGAGTTATATATCGCCAGTTCTCTGTGACCATCATCTCCTCCATGCTCCTTTCGGTTGTGGTCGCCTTGATCCTCACACCGGTTCTCTGTTCTTTTCTGCTCAAACCGGTGGCAAAAGGCCATGAGCCGGCGGAGAACGCTATTTGGATTTTACGTCCCTTTTTCAGATGGTTTGACCGCACCTTTTTTCGAACCAGGGACCTTTATCTTCGTGTGGTCAATCGTGCCCTTTCCAAGAAACTGCGGTATCTCTTTCTATATGTGGTGATTGTCGGCGCAATGGGATATCTGTTCTGGAAGATGCCCACGGCTTATCTCCCGGATGAAGACCAGGGCATTCTGATGGTACAAGCCCTGCTTCCGGCAAACTCCACCCTGGAGCAGACCAAGGCGGTCATGAATCGAGTGAAAGACTATTTACTGGAGCATGAGAAAGACACGGTGGACACCTGCATGACCATTTCCGGCGTCAACTTCGCCGGACGAGGACAAAATGCCGGAATGTCTTTTGTTAAACTCAAAGACTGGAAACTCCGCAACCGGTCCGATCTGAGGGTTACGGCTATAGCCGGACGAGCCATGAAAGAATTCTCCAAGATTCGAAATGCCATGGTGTTCGCTTTTTCCCCTCCGGCTGTCATCGAACTGGGCATGTCGAAGGGATTCGACTTCCAGTTATTGGATCGGGGCGGCTTGGGTCATGCCGACCTGATGGCGGCCCGTAATGAACTTCTCGGCCTGGCTGGACAGGACGAAGTATTAAACAAGGTGCGGCCGAACGGCCTGGAGGATGTGCCTCAGTATCGTATTGACGTGGATTGGGAGACATCCGGCGCGCTGGGAATACCCATCACCAGTATCCATAACACCATCTCGGCTGCTTTCGGCAGCGCGTATGTCAATGATTTCATCCAGGGCGGGCGTGTAAAGAGGGTATATGTCCAGGCCGATGCCCCCTATCGCATGTTGCCCGCCGATCTGGAAAGACTTTACATACGCAACAATCAAGGCAAGATGGTTCCCTTTTCCGCCTTTGGGTCCGGGCATTGGACATCCGGTTCTCCGAAGCTGGAGCGATTCAACGGTTTTCCATCCATCAATATCGTGGGTGAGGCGGCTCCGGGCAGAAGCTCCGGTGAGGCGATGCAGGCCATGGAGGGATTTGTCAAGAAGCTGCCGCAGGGAATCGGCTTTGACTGGACCGGGCTTTCCTACCAGGAGCGGATAGCGACAGCCCAGGGACCGATTCTCTACGCTTTCTCTATTCTGGTAATCTTCCTCTGCGTGGCGGCCCTGTACGAAAGCTGGACCATCCCCTTTGTAAACCTTTTGATGCTTCCGCTGGGTGTGCTGGGCGCTCTGGTGGCTACGTTCCTGCGGGACCTGCACAACGATGTCTATTTCCAGATCGGATTCCTGACAACAATGGGGCTTTCGACCAAGAACGCCATTTTGATCATTCAGTTCATCAAAGAGCAGATGCGGCAGGGACTCGGACTGGTTGAGGCCACCCTTGCGGCGGTACGAATCCGGTTCCGTCCCGTCATGATGACCTCGCTGGCATTCTTCTTCGGTACTCTGCCGCTGGCTGTTGCCACCGGAGCCGGCGCGGGAGCCATGACGGCGATCGGAACGGCCGTGACCGGTGGAATGGTCTCGGCCACATTTATCGACCTGATCTTTATCCCGATGTTCTTTGTCCTGGTCTTTCGCTTCTTCGGCAGGAAACAGAGAGCGGTTGACGTTCAGGATTCCGTGAACGTCGCATAACCGCTTCCACATCCCGATGGAAGCATTCGTTTTCATTTGGTCGATCTCCGTCGCGGCGCGCGATTTTTCCCATTCGATTGTCGCCGCGACGGATGCCGCAGATGTCGAGTGACCTGCGGGATGATCGACAAAGCCATGGTATGTATGTCAATTTTGCTTGAGATTTGTCCCCGTTGGCTGCGCCCGCTCCTGCGCACATCTCACCCTTTCAGCGTGAAAGGGTTACCGTTTGCCTCCCCCAAAACCGCTCTTTCCCTCACGTTCTTGAATTTTTAATTCCCCTCCACAGGATTCTCTACAAACTGTCCCATCCCGCGAAATCGCCGATACCGCTGCTCGATCAGTTCCTGGGGTGACAACAGGGAGAGATCGTCCAGATGACGCAAAATAGCGTGTTTGACATTCTGTGCCGCTTCTTTGGGATTGCGGTGGGCCGCGCCGAACGGTTCAGGAATGATTTCCTCTACCAGTCCAAGACGCAGCAAATCGGGAGCGATAATGCGCATATTTCCGGCCACATCTTTGGCGAGTGTTCGATCCTTGTAAATGATTGCGGCGCAAGCTTCTGGAGTGCATACCGCATAATAGGCGTATTCCAGAATCAACACACGGTTCCCAATCCCGATAGCCAGCGCCCCCCCGCTGCCGCCTTCTCCGGTCACCACGCAAATGATCGGCGCCGGCAGCTCCGACATCACCAACAGGTTTCGCGCAATGGCTTCATGTTGCCCGCGCTCTTCCGCTCCGATTCCCGGATACGCTCCCGCGGAGTCGATAAACGTGATCACCGGAATCCCCTCACGTCCGGCGAGTTCCATAATCCGCATCGCCTTGCGGAATCCCTCCGGATGCGCCATACCGAAATTGCGACGCAGGTTCTCTTCCGTGTCACGTCCTTTTTGATGCCCAATCACTGCAACCGAGCGTCCGTCAATCGCGCAAAGCCCCGTGACAATCGCCTGGTCGTCCGCAAAGTTCCGGTCGCCGTGCAACTCGATAAAATCCGTCGCGATCATTTTCATATAATCCAGGAAATACGGACGATCCGGGTGACGAGCCAACTGAATGCGCTGCCACGGTGTCAAGTTCTGAAAGATTTCCTTCAGCAACTCCTCGGCGCGCCGTTTCAGGGAACCGATTTCCTCGGACAAGTCGATCTCCCGTGACCGGGCGTACATCTCCAGCTCCTCGATCTTCGTCTCGATTTCCCGTAAAGGCTGTTCGAAATCCAGGTATCGCATCGTCTCTTTTCCCGGTTACAGAATCACTTGCTGTTCACGCCTGCCTCCCCCTGCCATCTCCACCCCGTCCCCTCTTTCTTTATTTCATCCTTCACAATTCATCACTTTCTTCCGCACCGCCTCAAAGACATCCGGTATTTTCGATGGGTCTTTCCCGCCTGCCTGGGCGCGGTCCGCCCGACCTCCCCCGCCCCCACCGACTATCTTCGCCAATTCTTTCGCCAGTGTGGAAGCCGGTAATTTTGCTTTCAGGTCTTCGGTCACGCCGCAAACCAGGGTCACCTTATCCGGTTCGGCGGCAGCAAACACCACCACACCCGATTTCATCTTCGGCAGCACCTGATCCACCGCCGCCTGAAGCCCATTTTTCCCTTCCGCCTCAAAGGCCCGCATGACCACCGTGATTCCATTGATCTCTTCCGCGCCATCCAGCAGATTCACGGCCTCCCCGCGCAGCAATTTCTCTCGAAGTTCCTTGACCTCTTTTTCCAGGGCACGGTTCTGCTCAAACAGTTTTTCGATCCTCGCCGGAGCCTGCTCCGCGCCGACTTTCAATATCTGGGCAATGGCATATAAGATCCTCTCGCGACTGAGAGTATAATCGATAGCCACAGGTCCCGCCACGGCTTCGATACGTCGGTTTCCGGCGCTGATCGCGCTCTCCGCAATGATCCGCACGGGGCCGATTGCCCCAGTCGCGCTCACATGAGTCCCGCCGCACAGTTCAATGCTCACCGGCTCTCCATCCCCGCCGATCTCTATCATCCGTACCTCATCTCCGTATTTCTCCCCAAACAGCGCCATCGCACCCCGTTCTTTCGCTTTCTCCATGGGAACAATCGACCATCGAACCGGATGATTCTCCCACACCCACCGATTCACTATCGCCTCGATTTCATACAGTTGCTCCTTTGTCACAGCGGCATAGTGCGTGAAATCGAACCGCAGCGCGTCCGGCCCCACCGATGAACCCGACTGCTTGACATGTGTCCCAAGCACTTTCCGCAGAGCGGCCTGCAAAAGATGCGTGGCTGTGTGGTGGCTCATTGTCGGAAGACGTGTTGCCGAATCCACCGTTGCGGTCACTTCCGAGTCGACCGCCACCGTGCCTTTCAGAACCCGTCCGAAATGAAGATACACCTGGTTCGCCGTCTTGCGCACCGTATCGATTTGAATCTGCAAGGCATTCCCCTGAGAAATCATCCCCCGGTCACCGACCTGACCGCCCGATTCCGCGTAGAACGGCGTCTTGTCCAAAACCACCTCTACGAGGTCCCCCTCGGTTCCCGACTCGATGGATTTTCCATCCCGAAACAGCCCCTGAACCGTGGCCTTTTCTTGCAGCGATTCGTAGCCGGTGAACAGGGTCGCAGGCAAATCCCGGTCGATTTCCGTCTTGACTTCGCCGGAGCCTCTCCAGGCCGCCTGGGCGCGACGGCGCTGATCTTCCATAGCCTGCTCAAATGAAGGTTCATCATACGACAGTCCCGATTCCCGCAGAATCTCTTGTGTCAAATCCGCCGGAAAACCGTAGGTGTCGTACAATTTGAACGCTTCCCGACCGTCCAATACCGTCCGCCCGGACTCTTTCATCTGCCGCACGGTCTCATCCAGCATGGTCAGCCCGCGTTCCAGTGTGGTCCGAAATGTCTGCTCCTCGGCCTCCGCCACTTTCCGTGTGAAATCGAGATTCTCTACCAGGTCGGGATACTGATTCCGCATTACTTCGGCGGCGATTTCCATTTCAGGAACCAGCAAATTCCGGTCAATCCCCAGAACCAGGCCGTACCGAATCGCGCGACGCATAATCCGTCGAAGCACATATCCCCGGCCCGTATTAGAGGGAGTAACATTATCGGTCAGCACAAACACCGTTGCCCGGGCATGGTCCGCAATCACACGGAATGCAATGTCCTTTTTCGGATCAGCCCCGAACTTCTCACCGGTACGTTCTTCCAGATGGGCAATGGAGGCAGAGAGCATATCATTCTCGAAATTGGAAAACTTCCCCTGAACAATAGCGGCGATCCGGTCCAGTCCCGCCCCTGTGTCGATATTCTTCCGGGCCAACGGTTTAAGTGAACCGTCCGGCTGCGTATCGTATTGCGTGAAAACCAGGTTCCAGTATTCCAAATAGCGGTTGTTGTCATCGCTCGGTCCGGTGTCCGGACCATATTGCGCGCCCATGTCGTAATACAGTTCGGAGCAGGGGCCGCTTGGCCCTGGAATCCCCGGTCCCGGCCACCAGTTATCTTCCACCCCGAAACGGACAATTCGCCCACGGGGAAATCCCGCCTCCTTTTCCCACAACTCGGCCGCCTCTTCATCATCCTTGTAAATGGACACCCAGATTCGGTTGGGATCGAGTTTTAATTCTTCCAGGGAAAACTCCCACGCCCACCGAATGGCCTCCCGCTTGAAATAATCGCCAAACGAGAAATTGCCCAGCATTTCAAAGAAAGTATGGTGGCGATGAGTGAAACCGACATTTTCAATATCCGAGGTGCGGAAACATTTCTGGCAGGTTGTGGCCCGTTTCAGCGCATCGCCCATCTCGCCGCGAAAATAGGGCTTGAATTGCACCATCCCCGCGCTCGTAAACAGAAGAGTGGGGTCATTGCGCGGCACAAGAGAGTCGCTCGGAAGAGCCTTATGCCCGCGCCGTACAAAAAAATCGCGATATCGTTCACGAACTTCCTGACTATCCATAACAAAACCACATTCCTGGTGAATTTCCGGCATTATCCCCCCCAGTCCCTTCTATTCCTCTCCCACATCTTCTCTCTCTCCCTCTGGGACAGGGTTGGGGATGAAGCAAATTCCGGGCGAGAGAAATTCCGGGTGAGAGGTTCGTTGGAACCGGGATTTTGCCGGTGATTCTCACAACACCCGCAATGACCCCGGCAAGGCCACTCGACGACGGGTACTGAATGTTCGCGGTCTGCACGCGCCTTCCCCTGTCGGCCCGGCAATGGTCATTGCCGAATACCCTTCGGCGTCGGTTCCGAGCGCGGCCCCACATGGCCCGTTTGCCACAAACAGATTCACCCGAATCCGCTTCGCAAAATCCGTGATCCGGTCGATCCGGGCGGTATGGATAATCGCCGTGTGACGGAAGCTGTGCTCCGCCCGAATCGCCGCTTCCACCGCCGCGTTGTAATCCGAAACCCGAACAATCGCCAGGATCGGCATCAAGAGTTCCTCCTGCACAAACGGGTGTTCCTCCACCGTTTCGCAGATCACCAGATCGATGTTTGCGGGTACGCTGAGTCCGATTGCATTCAACAAAACTTGCGGACTCTTCCCGACATAATCCCGATTGGGATGCCCGTCCTCTGTGATAAGAATCTTCGTGAGCGAATCCACGTGCTGACGGTTAATCAGATACGCACCGGCGTGCTGCATCTCCAGAATCAACCGGTCGGCCACAGACTGGACCACAAAACATTCCTTCTCGCAGATACACGGCATGTTGTTGTCGAAACTGGCCCCCGCAACGATGTCTCTGGCCGCCTTCGGCAAATCGGCTGTCTCATCGACAATCACCGGCGGATTGCCCGGTCCGGCGGCGATCGCTCGTTTGCCGCTGGTCATCGCGGCTTTCACCACGCTTGTCCCACCGGTCGCCACCAGCAGGTTCACTTTCGGGTGAGTCATCAGAATCTTCGCCGTTCGAAGGGTCGGCTCCGCAATACTGGTCAGCAGGTTTGGCGGTCCGCCCGCGCGGACAATAGCGCGATTCAACACTCGGATCGCTTCCAGCGTCGATTGAATCGCCGCCGGGTGGGGACCAAACACCACGCTGTTCCCCGCCGAGATCATGGCGATCCCGTGGTTGATAATCGTAGATGTCGGGTTCGTGCATGGAGTAAGGGACCCGATCACCCCGAATGGGGCGTAGTCCACAAAGGTCATGCCGTGGTCCCCCGTAAAACATTCCGGTTCAAGGTCTTCCGGACCGGGGGTCCTATTCGTGGCCAGATCGTTCTTGGCCTGTTTGTGATCCGCACGACCCATCCCGGTATCGGCCACAGCCAACTCCGCAAGTCGCCTGCTTTCGGCAAGGGCCGTCTGACGAATGGCGGCGACTATCGTCTTACGCATATCCATCCCCATTGCTGTCAGCTGGACCTGGGCCGCAACCGAGGCATTGATTGCATCTTCGATATCGCCAAAAATCCCGTCGTTCCCGCCGGAAGGGACACCTGCGGTAACCGGAGAAGATGCAAGAGGCATCGCGGGAGACCTCTGTGGAACAGGCGCACCGGCCACCTTCGCCACCGTTCCGCCCCCTGCCTGAAACTCTGCCAAAACCTGCCGGACTATTTCGGATATTCGTGCTTCGTCCATGTTCGATCGCCCCTTCGCTGATCGGAGTGTAAGATTGATAACTCGGAAAACTGCCTGAACTGTCTCAAGATACCAGAATGTACCTGTAACCTTCTCCCCCAAAGATTGGGGGACACAGAGGGGGGTAAATTGAATAAACCTGCAACCCCCGCTCTAATCCCCAACCGCCCTGGACACATCCCTCCTCCTCTTTTCTTCCCTTTTTAATTCTTAATTCTTCATTCTTTTCCCCCCACAATCTCAATCTCAATTCCCCTCTCCGCCAGCAACTCACGCGCTGTTGGTGTCACCAACCCGCCCCGCTCCACACGAATCACCGGACCGGGAAGGTTCTTCGCGTCCTCCGCCGTAATCAAATGGCCGATCACTTCCCCTGAGTTGGGAATCGCAATCTTCGCGGTGTGGACCACACGCGACAGCATTTCCTTCATGGGAACCACGGCTATCCCCATTCGCTCCAGATCGGCGCGATATCCGGCGATTTTGTCCGCCATTCCAGGAAGGTTGTTTCCATGTGTTGTTTGTGAATTGGGAAGCAGCCGTTCTCGCGCCGCCAGTACCGGCACACGATAAAACAACGCTGAAAAAACAATCTCAATCAAATCCTCATCCGCGATCCCCAGTGCGACTTTCGCCGCCAGGGTCCGATCCAGACTGGGAAGAATCACTGCCCGGCAGGATTTGATTTTCTCGTTCCTGGTTCCCAACTCGGAAAGCGCGGTTATCACTCGAACTCCCCGCTTCTCCAACGCTTTCCGGTCCACGGAATGCCCGATAAAGGATTCCACCGAAATCCCATCTTGAGTCCATCGACCAAGAGCCGCAAAGAATTCGCGCTCCTCCTCAATCTCACCGTGAATCAGGCACAGCACCTTCTGTGTTGCCGCCGGAACAGGCTGTTGTACGAATGGATCGCCAACTGACTGCGGAGGCGAGACCCGATTCCCCCCATCCTGCACAGTTCCGCCACTGACCGCCGGAGAGGGACAGGCACAGGCCGGAGCGGATGGCCCGCTCTCGGCCAGGTACTTTCGAACCTCCTCGGTAATCACCTCTGTAAGACGGTCGATATCCATCTTCAGTCCAGTATCTCCGCAAAATCTCCCGTGGACACGCTGCACGCATTTGCATCATCGGTATCCACATGCATTTCCGCCCGGAAACTGTCCCGCACACGGACCTGGACACCTTCCAGGATTGTGCTCTTGTGGACATTCGCAATTCGAACCCGAACCGTATCGTTGTCCTTCAGTCCCCATCGTTGGGCGTCGGAGGTGTGGATGTGTATATGACGGTTGGCGCGGATCACTCCCCGTTTCAGGTGAATAACTCCGACCGGCCCCACCACAATGACCCCGCCGGTTCCCTCATGATTACCGGAAGGGCGAACCGGGGGATCGATCCCCAGAAAAATCGCATCCGTGCGGGATACCTCCACCTGGCTTTGGTCCCGTGTGGGACCAAGAACCCGAACCTGGTCCATGCACCGCATTCGTGGTCCAACCAGGGTCACCACCGATGTGCTGGCGTATTCATCCTTTTGATAGAGCTCATTCCGTGGTTCCAGGTGATACCCTTGCCCAAACAGAATCTCCACATGCTCCTGGCACAGGTGAAGGTGACGAACCGAGACCCCAATCCGCACCGCCTTCCGATTCGGATCGGTTGGCGGTTCTTCTCGGACCAGACGGTCCATGACACGCCGAACAATCTCCTCTATCGCGCGGGGATCGACTTCATCCACCATCATCTATTCCCTGCCAAAAATCCCTGAATCTACCGTTCCTTAACCAATGAATCCTTCAAGAGCCTTCTCGCCCACTGCTTGCCCCACTCCGCCTTCTTCCCCCTCTCCCTCCGGGAGAGGGTTGGGGTGAGGTTCTTTTAGTTAGTCCCTCGACTCATGCGCATCAGTCCCATTGGCCCCAATTCGACCCCTGCTCTTCTCCCTTTCCCCCCGGGAAAAGTCGCGGTGAAGGTCCAAACTCACGCCCAAAACAACACACCGGCAACCCAGCGGCCGCCGTTTGTCAGTTCGGGCGTCCCCAAGTCACCGGTGATCCGACTCGTTCTTCCGCAAAGGTCCGTCTTGTCAGCCCTGTTTCGGCAGAATATTCTCGAGTTCGGAGTGCGGACGCGGAATGACATGCACGGAAACAACCTCTCCGACTTTGCGTGCCGCTGCCGCGCCGGCATCCGTGGCCGCTTTAACCGCGCCGACATCGCCGCGTACCATGACGGTCACAAATCCGCCCCCGACTTTTTCCTTGCCGATCAATGTGACACTGGCGGCTTTTACCATCGCGTCCGCGGCTTCGATCGAGCCGACCAGACCGCGAGTTTCTATGAGGCCCAAAGCCTTGCCTTCCACCATCTCTGTTTCCTCCTCGGGGGAGACTCGTATTGTCATTCTCCCGAAAATATCGTTCGTTTCCTGGTTTTCTCGCAGAAAAACCTGCGATCTCAAGGAAGTTAAACGCTACTGGATTCCCCTATTTGTGTCAAGGAGAATGGTATACCGGCGGTCTTTCCCCGATCGCTCCCCATCCGAACCCCGTCGGGTCGGTGTGAGGAGAACGGTACAAAATGTCCTTTATATGATAATCTATTTCATTATGGCAAGGTCCGATGCCTGCACGAGAACCCTCATCCCAACCCCCTCCCGGAGGGAGAGGGGAAAGAAGCGGTCTTGAAGAAGGCGCAGGGGAAACTCATGGATTGCCCCCGAATGGGTGGCACAGGCTTCCAGCCTGTCGGATTTCGCTGAGGTAACTTATGGTCAAATACCATACATTGCGCCGCAAACGTCCCAGCATCCAGCTGTCTCCCACCGTGGCGGCCATTCTCCTTTTCCTATTCCTCAGCTACGTCGTCGGCTCCTACTTCATCATCGCCCAGAAAGATGCACAACTCAAAGAACAGCAACTGAATGCGCTCGAAATAAAAAAGGAACTGGATGGCGCCCAGGAGAAAATCCGTCAACAGGCTGAGAAATTCGATCTGGAGCGGGCGGACCTCAACCGAAGGATCGCGGAACTGGAGGAACGACTCAAAGTCCTCGATGTAATCAAAGACTTCAGCGAAGGCGCTATGAACGAGAACGATCAGGCAAAACTGGCCGACGCTGTTTTCAATGAAAGCCGACGGTTCGGGTATGATCCGCTGATGATTGTCGCCATCATCATTACGGAATCCGCCTTTCACCCGGATGCCAAATCCGAGGTGGGCGCTACCGGCCTGATGCAATTGATGCCGTTCGTCGGAAAAGACCTTGCCGAGCAAGTCGTCGATAAATCCCCCAATCTCTGGGACAATGATCGGCCCATGGAATGGACCGGCCAGAAAACATTGCTCGATCCGATCCAGAATGTCCGGCTCGGAGTCCTGCACCTCTCTACGCTGATCCTGCAATTCGGAAATGTCCGGGACGGTATCCGTGCATACAACAGCGGCCCCACCCGCGTCAAAAACCGCATCAGCGCCGGACAGCAGCCTCCCAAGGACTATATGCAACGAGTGCTGGAACTCTACAACGAACTCCGAAAAAAATACGGGCCGCGTCCCGATATCCTTCAGGCCGAAGAAACGGATTTCGCCGAGCTCGACTATTTCATTGCGGATGCCTCCCCGGAAATCGCACCCGGAATCGTCGGGGATATCACTTCCGCTGTCTCTCCCAGATCGTTCACAGTCTCCCCGAAGTTGTCCTCTGCCTCTCCGGGCCTCGCCACCGCCTCTCGAAACCTGATCTCCGCTTCCCCAAGTCTCTCCACTGCCTCCCCAATCTCTGATTCGCTGTCGCTATCGGGAATGGCAACCTCTGTTTCTCCGGAAACGGTCGTGGCCATGCAGGCAAATACAACCGGCAGCGCCACTAACGAAGCCTTTTCTCCTCCCAAGTAAGACCGGCTTCCCCCCGCTTTGCCTACTCCCTCCACCCCATTCGTGTTCTTCAATTTTTCAATTTTAATTCTCCCCCTTACGGTGGGCATTTCGCACATGTGGACCGAAACAGAACTGTGCTGAGGTATCGGTCTCCCCGGTCCGGGAGTAACACCACGATCGTGCCGCTGCTCATCTCCCGTGCAACACGCCATGCCCCCGCGTATGCTGCCCCGCTTGACATGCCCACAAAGATCCCCTGCTTGATGGCGAGCCACCGGGCCGCGTTATAGGCTTCCTCATCATCCACTGTGATTTTGCCGTCCAGCATCTTCTCATTGTAAATCTTCGGAACGATGGCCTCACGCATGTTCTTGAGACCCTGGATTTTGTGCCCTTCCACCGGCTCGATGCCGATGGTTCTCGCTCCCGGCTTCTTTTCCCGGAGAAACCGACTCACTCCCATCAGAGTTCCGGTGGTTCCCATCCCCGCGACAAAAACATCCACCTCCCCCCGGCTCTGCCTGAAAATTTCCGGCGCCGTGGTCAGATAGTGCGAAAGCGGATTTGCCGGATTCTCGAATTGGTTCGGCATGAAATACTTGTCGGGGTGAGATTCCAGAATCTGGTGCGCCCGGCGAATGGCTCCATCTGTCCCGGCGAGCGGGTCTGTAATTTCCAGTTCCGCCCCGAATGCCTCAAGCGTCGCCTGACGTTCCGTGCTTACACATCCCGGAAGGACCAGCTTCACCCGATATCCTTTCGCCGCGCCCACCATCGCCAGACCGATCCCGGTATTTCCCGAAGTGGGTTCCAGAATGATCTTATCCCGTGTCAATCGGCCGGTCTGTTCCGCATCCTCGACCATAAAATGCGCCGGACGGTCCTTTACGGACCCACCCGGATTGGAGCCTTCCAGCTTTGCCAGAATACGGACCCGTGGAGACAACTCCCCATTCCGAATTTCCACAAGAGGCGTTTCCCCGATGGAATTCAAAACGCTCATACGTTTTTACTCCTGCCGGCACATACCTTAATTTCCGGTTTGTGGTCTCTGGTCTCCGGTCTTTAATTCCTGATTCTTTAACCCGCTTCCCCCAATCGAGTTCCCCAATCCGCCGCCATCTGTTTCCCTTTCTCTTCGATGGACTTCTTTTCTTCGGCCGTCATCGGTGTGAACTCCTTTGCCCACCCGGCATTCTGCACAATCTCCTGACCGTTATAGACTCCGGTCAGCGCCACATTCACATCCTCCAGGCTTAACACATATCGCAAAGCATCCGGAAGGAGATCCTTCGGCATCTGGGAGGAACCGGGGCGAGGGTATTGCCCCCATGGGGCCGAAGTACCCTCAACGTTCCTTCCACCGAATACCTTCATGGCAACAATCGCCGTGCCGTGTTTCTTCGCCAATGGGAACACTGCGCTGCGGAAGTCGTACAAGTGACAGTCTACAAAGTTCTGAACCACCATCATCACATCAATTTCCCCCGTGTTCAAAACGTCGGGGAAAAACGAGATTTTGAAATGTCCTGTGACTCCAACAAACCGGGTTAATCCTTTCTCCTTCGCATGAATCAGATACGCCAGGCTGCCCTTTTCCGCAAGGACCTTTTTCGGATCCAACGCGCCGATATTGTGAATATGGCACAAATCCACATGGTCGGTCGCGAGTATTTTGAGCGATGAGGTCAGACTTTTCTCGGCCTCTTCCCATGTATTTGCCCAGGTTTTCGTAATGAGGAACATCTCATCGCGGCGGGTGGGTGTCACTTTGCCCACATAGGCTTGCGCATCGTCATAAATCAGCGCCGAGTCGATATAGTTGACCCCCTGGTCAAGAGCCGCATGGATCGCCGGAACCGCGATTTCCTCCCCGACATACGCATGACCCATAGGCGCCGTTCCCAAGCCCAACATAGAGACTTCCTGTTTTGTTCGGCCCAGCGCCCGTCTCGGCATGGGTTTCAAGGCAACTTGTTCCGCTGCCCTCACCCATGGCGCTATCCACAGTGTCCCGGACAGCCCTGTCATTCCAACAAAAAACGTTCGGCGATCTATTAACGATTTCATTCACACCTCTCCGTCAAAGCGCTATCTCTCTCCGGGAGTTCTAATCGGTCCTATTGGTCCTATTCGTCCCATCGCTTTCGTAGAAGCCCCTCCTCTCATCCTTCATCCTACGGCCTCGTCACCAGCGCCGATGCACCTCGCCCCGGCAGTCCATAGGTTACACGCCCGTTCTTGACAACAAGGCTTTCCCCTTCATTTAAAACCTCCAATTCCCTGCCGTTCAGCTTCTCCAGCCCGCACAGATCGAACTGGGTCGCCTCATCCGCTTCGTTGACAACAATAAACGCCCACCGGCCGTCTCGTTCCTTCGCCATGAAAACGACAAGCCGCTCATCGGACCTGGATGATGGATACTCCACCAGGCTATATCCATCGTTCCGCTCGGGCGCCGAAAGAAACGGCTGTAGAGAATCCAGTTCTGAAACCACTTTCTTGATATCGGACCACAATTCCGAATCGCGCTCAATGGCATGGGTTCCCCAGTATAGAATCCCTCTCGCCCCGTAGACGATGGCGTCGTAGGCCATAAACCGCGTTTGGCTGTACGTCGGTCGTGCCGTGGAGCCTCCTCCGCCGATATCCTTCCAGCCGAATCCCTGCAATACCATCCACACCGGTTTTCCCGGTGCGGACTTGGCCATGCGCCGCGTATACGCTCCGACACTCGTGATTGTTTTGTCAATCAGGTCGCTGTGGCCGTTCGAGGAGTCCGGCGGCACAGGGTAGATATCACATCCGACAATATCCGCAACAGTCCCGAACCGGGTGAGGTCCTCCATGGAGTTTCGTGGCGCATGGTTGAACCACAGCACATGCTGTGGGTCGGTTTTTCGGATGATATCCGTTCCGCGCTCGAGTTGCTCATAAAGCGGGTTCACGTAGTTGCGCCATTCGCTGAGACGTTCATTGGCCGGGGGCATTTCGAGGGTTTTCCGCAGATCCTCCTCAACCCCTTCAGCAAGCTCAAACCGTCCGGTCCGGCAGTATCGCAGCCATTGAGCATGAAGCGCATCCGGATTCCCGGGCGAGGAATGCGTCTCTTTGTACTTCTTGAAAGCCTGCTCCACTTCGTTCCAGCGTTTCTCCGCGTTCATCCAGCGCGAATACCAGACATTCCACAGAATCTCATCCGGCCCTTCCCAGACTGCCAGCGCGGGGTGGTTTTTCCATGAGTCCACAATCGATTTCAGCTGCTCTGCGTCTTTGTCACTGGAGACGGCCACTCCGCCCAGGGGAATCCACGCTTCAAGACCATGCGCCTGCGCCCGATCCAGCTCTTCTTTCGAGGAGCCGCAACGGATGAGATTGAATCCCGCCTCCGCCACCTCCGCCGCCCAGGTATCGTCCTTTGCCTGCTGATAGAGGCCCAGGATAAATACCCGCTCCCCGTTCACCTTCAACATGCCGTCCTTATCAATCGAGGTGGGATGGGTCCATCCGCAGAACGCCACACAGGTCGCGAAAAGCAGGAGGAACACGGTTCTCATTTCTTTCTTCCTTTCCTTTCCATTGATGATGAATCAATTCGTCTTACCGAAGCGGATCCGCAGAAGCTCCAGCAGCATCGCCGGGCCGTCCCTGTGCATTCTCAAACGGGACCCGGAATTATCGCGCCAGACAAGCGGCACTTCAACCACCCGCGCGCCTCGCTGACAGAGAGTCCAGATCAGATGCACATCGAACGCCCACCCGGAGGACATGGGGCGGTCCAAAATCGGCTTGAGCGCCGTCATCCGAAACGCCTTTGCGCCGCATTGAGTATCCTTGTATGGAAGTCCGAACAGGATGCGGACAATCAAATTAAAAATCCGGCTGGCGATCCGACGCGAGAGAGGTTGTGGGATTTCCTGAAAACTGTCCGGCAGCCAGCGTGACCCCAGGGCCACATCTGCGCCCCTCCGCACCGCGTCGATCACACGGTCCAACTGCGCGGGGACCGTGGAGTTGTCCGCGTCGGTGAACGCGATAATCTCGCCCCGCGCCAATTGAAATCCCCGGTAAATTGCTCCTCCCTTGCCGAGCTTCTCCGGGGTTTCCCAGGCACGCACATTCGGCAACTCGGATTCCAGGGCGCGTGCAATCTCGCCGGTCTTGTCGCTGGAGCCATTCACAATAATCAGGATTTCCGCGTCTCGTTCCGCATAATAGGAAGCGTATTCCCGAACCGTCTGTTCGAGACGCGCCGCCTCATTATATGCTGGAATCAGAACCGTCAGTTCCATCGTCATCCACCATCGATTTGAAAATCCAAAGTAACAAAAGCCGCTCGGAAGACGTAGGGACCCGGCGGGCAGGTTCGCTGGACTTCCGGCAGCCGTTCTTGACTTTGATGGGACCGGATGGTAGCAGAATATGCCTTGTTCACCGACAGCTCGGCTGTTGTTGAATCGACGATCAGGCGATACAATAATGAAAGACTGGTGGGGTGGCAGAGTTGGCTGAATGCACCGGTCTTGAAAATCGGCGTACGCTTGCGTACCGTGGGTTCGAATCCCACCCCCACCGCGTGAATGTGTCCGGTGGGGTAACAAGGAACTGACCCGGAAATTCAATAGGGATGTCGGAAATTCCGATCCAAACGATGCGATAGATTATTTTCACATAGAAGAATGAATCAGCCTTTATCGGAGGGGTGGCCGAGAGGCTGAAGGCACCGGTTTGCTAAACCGGCGTGCGGATCAAACTGCACCCAGGGTTCGAACCCCTGCCCCTCCGCTCAAATCACTCAAAGATCAAAAGTTGCAGACAGTTCCCCGAAAGTACCTGACTGTCTGAATGTTGATTCATCCGATTAAAGGAATCCCATGGCTTTTTCTTCATCCTGCTCATCCTATGATCATGCGAATCATGGCTCAGACTTCCTGCCTCCGCTCCCCCCCTTCCCCCAGCTCTTGCCGTTCCCGCCCGTTTGCGTTCTGAGAATCCCATCTTGATAAGCGAGGACAAAAAATGAAAATCCGCACAATCTCGCTTCTCCTGATCCTTCTGCTGACCGCTTATACCGCGAGTGCAGATGAGAACTCGTCCGCGTCAGCGCACCGCGAGGATCGCTCTGTCATCTACCGACCGGATGAAGGCATCCCCGGACACGCGCCCGACATTGATCTCCCCATACCCGCACAGCCAGGTCCCCATCTCTTGATTGATGACTACCTCATCGCGCAAAGCACGAATATCGAGCGCGTCGTCATTCAGCCCCAGCGGGACACCGCCATCCCCAACCCCATTGTCACCGGCCCCGAAGACCGCTGCTTCCAGCCTTACCTCAGCGTGATCCGCGATCCGCAGACGGGACGATACCGAATCTGGTATGGCGCGTGGCGCGATGACAAAAACACCGGTCGCTCACATCTGGCCACCATGGAATCGGAGGAGGGCATTCACTTTATTCGACCGCCCCAACTCTGCGAAACACCGGAAATCCAGTTCGGTTCCTCCGTCCTCGATCGCGGACCGAAACATCCCGATCCTTCCGCGCGATATGTCTACAGCTACTGGCTCGATGGCGGCTTTCGTCTACTGATCTCCGCCGATGGAATTCGTTGGCGCCCGCTTACCGAGGGCGTTATTATACCGCACGATCATGACATCACCGGTCTCTCCTGGGACCCCATTCGCCAAGTCTATGTCGCGACCATCTCTACTTACATCACCGGCGCGCATTGGAGCGGGCAGCGACGCACAACGATGATGAGTTTCAGTAACGATCTCCTGCATTGGGAGAAGCCCTGGTTTGTGCTGACCCCCAGTGACCGATGGGATGACGGCCAAACCCAGTTCTACGCGATGGATGGATACCTGGCTCGTGGCCCCCTGCGCATCGGCATGGTCAAAATCCTCCGCGACGATCTCCGCGCCACCGGGACCGAGGAAGGCCGTTTCGGACGCGCACACACTTCCCTTGCCTGGAGCCGCGACGGGCGCACCTGGGTGAGGGACCGAACCGAGTTCTTTGAGCCGGATGATAATCCCGCCGCCTGGGATCATGCCCACGCATGGATTGACGACCAGCTGATCGTCCGCGATGAAGTCTATCTCTATTACGGCGGATATCAACAAGGCCACAAAATGAACCGCTTTGACGAACGGCAGATCGGCCTGGTCAAAATGCCTCTGGACCGTTACGTTGCCCGACGCGCAGTCGGTACAGAATCCGGTACACTGAAAACCGTCCTGATTGCGTTGACTGGACCCGTTAACACGTTACGGGTAAATGTCAATGCATCCGGCGGACAATTACGGGCACAGATAATCAATGCCGACACCGGCCAAGCCCTTCCGGGCCTGACCTTTTCGGATTGCGAACCGATTACCGTGGACTCTTTACACGCTCCGGTTCACTGGCGCAAAGGCGATCTCTCCGCCGCGGCCGGTAAACACATCCAGGTTGAATTTGAAATAATGAAAGCCGACTTATTCGCCTTCGAATTCATTCAATAGTATTGTGTAATTGATCTGATCATGATCCGGCAAGGAAGGTATGTTCTTTCCATTCAGCACACGTACAATCTCTCCGTCACTTTGACCACAGGCTGCTATGGCTTTCCTCTCCCGACGGCCTCAAGCGGATGCACGGGCCGGTACTGTTTTCTATAGTCGGGAGGCAGTATGGGGAACAGAGGTTCTTCCGATTCCGGAAGATGGATTTCCGGCGGCGCGGGAAGCGTGGAGCAAATCCAGGAACCGATTTGATTTTGATCGCCTGCCGACAACTCAATCCTGATCTGGTTTGCTCCGGCCACTAAAGGAACCTGAAACCATGCTTCCTCCCGCTCCGTTCTTGACCGTGAACGAATTGTAGTGGAAGTTTCCTCTCCGTTAATAGTCGCCTTAATCCCATAGCGTATTGTTGATGACGGACGGAGATAGACGAGCAGATTACTGCTCGTGTGAGACTCTGGAATATCCACCATTGCTGCCACGGTGATCTTGCCGGATTGCAGGGAAGGTCGTGATACCTGTACTCCGGGTTCTGTGAGAGGGCTTTCCACAAGATCGGGAAACGGTCCCGGCGAGACAGGTTCCCGGCGAATGTCCAGGAGGATTACCTCGTAGCCATAAATCGGAAATGCAACGCTCTCATTCCATGCCGCATCGGCTACATGATACCGATGAGGATAGATCATATTAACAACAAACGGTTTCCCTGTGTGTTTCAGATCCAGCTCAGAATTGATTTCCAGAGACACTTCGCGTGTTTCAATTGAAGGGTTATGAATCGCGACCAGAGAACGGTTATCCCGATTGCCATGGGCGTATCCGCACACCTCGGCCTTATTGGGATCGCCGAGTACCCAGCGCGTGTGGCGGTAGATTTCACGATTGTGACAGACCCAGCGATGGACATCCGCGAGGAATCGCATGCCGGTTGGGGTGGTTCCCAGGAGCGGAAGATCCGAGCAGGCAATGAAACTGGTAATGGTTCCGCGTCCCGCAAGCCCGAGGACGTACTCGTTTTCCCATTTTTCCGTGTAGTCTTCGTTGACTGCCGTGACGCCGTCGATGAGATGGTCTTTTCGGACTTGGAATCCATATAGATCCTCGGCCCAGAGCGGGAACGGCCTTCGCTGATTCCGATGCAGTTCGAAACACTGGATATCGCGCGCGGTAATCAATTCATCGCGGAGAGCCGGGGAAATGATGTGCGTACCGACGGTGTCTCCGGGAACGCTGTGGACTCCATCCACGACGGTCAGCCACCAGGGGCTGACCCACTCCCCGCAGACAAAGAAGTCGATATCGATGTCCGGCTGAATCTGTCTTATTGCATGGAAAATGTCTAACTCGGCGTTGACTACCGCCTCGGTTCCGTATTTGCCCGCATCCGGCCCGTCGGAAACCCAATGGCCGTGGCCGGGCGTATTACAGCCGTAACCCTGTCCCAGATACATTCCGTCGAAGGAAATGACACGCATATCGTATTTCCGGACAATTTCCAGCAGGCGCGCTTTCGCGGCGCCATGGTAAATCGGCTCTGCCAGGCAGTAGGCTTTCGGGTGGTGCAGACCGAAGCCCTGAGTCTTTCCCCAATCATGTGTGCTTGTGTCGAACACGCAGGAAAACGACGCCCAGAATCCCAGGCCGGTCGGACTGCCTTTCAATACACGAAGGGTTTCATCCCATATATTTTCCTCAGTGGGAACCCACAGCCCCTCGGGGCGATACATGTCGAATCCGGCATCATAACTGAAAGCATCAAAAACCTTCCCATACGGTTTCTCCAATTTGTCTACGAGATATTGGGCCATGGCAAGACCCTGCGAGAGACGGTCAGGCGGTTTGATTACACGAAATCCGTTCCACCAGAAAAATACTCTCGGTGGGCCGGAGTAGTATTTTATTACATGTTCTACATAAGTCTCGAAGGCGTCCCTTGCTTCGCCGCGGGCGGCCGCCCCCATGACCGCCGGGTAGGATGTATAGGATTGTCCCGGTTTCAGCTCAATGCCTGGATGTTGGCGCAGGAAAAGAGTACCCGATTGATCGACCGCGGTGTTTGCGGCGGGATGCTCAAGGCCGGTCCAGACGGAATCGTAGAGAACAGGTTGACCGTAGTCCGTAAGAGATGGGAATTGCGGATTTGCGGAGTAATCTAACGGCTCACCGCCAAGGGTAAGATGCTCGACTTCCAACCGGCGGAGGACACGAGTGTGATTCGAATTGTTTGTGATTGTAACTGTTTTCCGCAGGTATGGCGTGCTCGTTTCAGGATTGTATGAAATTGTTGCCGAAAGAAGGCAGGCATCACACATCAATCCCACCCAACCGCTGAGTACACCATGGGGTCCTGCGGAGATGGCTGCGGCTCCCATGGGATTCCAGTGGAAGTCAGAGGATTTCAGTTCGGGAAGGCCGGCAATTGAAAGAACGAATTCCTCGCCGGTAACGGGGATAACACGGTCGGCAATGAGATTCCTGATAGCGGTTGTTCGGATAATTCCCCGGTCGATAACGATGTCCCTTTGGAGGAAATTGTTTCCGACCGGGCAGACTTCCGCATAGCCCATCCCGATGATATGGAACAATACAGGAAACAGAATGAGTCGTGTTCTCATAATGTACGGTCCTCCGACGGATGTTATGTAACCGAATCGTGTCGGCGACTCAGTGACCTCGAAAAGTCACAGGTAAGATACCGATGCTATGCGAAGACACCCTCAACTCGATCGTCTCCTCGAAGCGTGATGGCGAAGAGTGACGCATGGAATTCGGGTCCACGGAAAGTCATTATACATATTTGAGCCTGTGCGTACCAGCGCTATTTCGGAGCGATCAACACACAGCCGATTCCATGCGGTTCCAGTGACCCGTGAATGACAGCCTCCTCACCCTCTTCGGTGACTTTCGGCGGCGTATCATTCCATAGATCAACGATTTTTCGATTTTCTTCGCCAGGCACGGCAATTAAAGAGCCGTCCACGGAGCAATAGCCGGCATTGTATAGAGTATAAATTACTCGATCCCCATCACGGAAGCGATTGGAATAAACGTTATCGGCCATAGTGGGAACGAGGGGTGAGCAGTCATCTGAAGCAAATATCGCGGAATATGTTTTTTGAATGATGTGGGATTTGCGGACGAAGGCCCGAAACGCAGCGCTGTACCAGGATGCGGCCCGTCCTTTCAACCAGATCGCGTGACCATGGAAGAAGGCCAGTTTGGCATCTTCTTCCCCGGCAGCGCGCGGGTAGATTCCGGGAACAAACAGCTCGATGATTTTCAATTCAGGAAATACATAACGCGCCAGGTTAATTTTTGTGGGGTGACTATTCTCGCCGGAGGAGTGCATCCCATAACAGAATGCGGCGTCAACCCATTGAGAGGTCAGATCGCACGGAACCTCTTCGGTATAAATAGCCGTTTCCGGATGGGACCGGTCGAAAGCCCGGCGGATTGCCCGGAGCATGGCATCCTCACCGATCAGGGGTGACTGACCGGGAGGGTGGCCGTGCTGTGTGTTGTAGCAGGCCTTGCTGCGGTCCGCAAATCCGAATTCATCGACATAGAGTGCATGAGCGCCTGTTTCTTCGGCTACTCGTTGATATGTCCGGCTGAACAGCTCCTGCCATTCAGGGACAGCGGGGCAGAAGAACATTTCGCGGTTGCCGGTCCAGAACGCCGGTTGACCGTCGGCGCGAGTAATTTGCCAGCGGTTACCCACCTGTTGCGCCAGGCGACTTCTTTCATCTACCAGGTATCCCTCCAGGTAGAGGCCGGTATAAATACCGTGTTTGTGGGCGGAAAGGATTGCGGAACGCAAGCTCTCTTTACCGCCCAGTTCGGTGCAATCGTAGTCGCCGACTCGACCAGATCGTTCGGAATACGCCCAGCCGGAAATATCGATGAGGTCGATCCCGCCGAAACATTCTTGCGCTTCTTCGACCAGATCGGAAAAGGTGTATTGATTCCGTGTCTCATCAAATAGATATCCGGTTCCGCCTAACGGGTAATCCCGTCGGCAAATCCAGATGTTCCGCATCCACGCGTGGGACTCCGGCTGCGAAATTCGCCAACTGTGTGCCCAGTCGGAATAGAAGTCCAGGGCATCATGCCAATCTCCCGGATGTCCACGAAGCACAGTCGGCGGCGACACCCATCGCTCGTGTGGATTGAGTGCGATCGGAACGGACTTCCCATATTCAATTCCAATGTCGATCCCGACCGGATTCTTAGTCAAATGATATGTTTTCTCGTTCAGCTCTCGATCCTGGGTATATACGCATAGCCCGCCTTTCTGTGGAGAATACATGTCCAGAAATTGCAGCGGAAAGCAGCCGCCATAATCTTGGTCGATATTGACGGGTTGCATGGAGATCATGGAAGAGCGGCCGGGAAAGCAGTAGCAATTCTCATTTAAGGACTCGGAAATCTTTAGAGCGCGCAAGTCGGGAAACACTACTCGAATGTCCCGGCTGCTGTCTGACTTGTTCTCGATCTCCAAGTGCATTGTAATTCCCGTGTCGGCTCCAGATGAACAGACAAGGACGACGGAAAAGGTCTTTGTTTCAGCGCGAAGAGGAATTGGGCTTGAATCCGGCCGGTCCGGATCGCTCAGGTCCGAGACAAGGAATTCACTGGAAGGTATTTCCATAGTTCCGTCGTAAATGGTAAAGAGTCTTCGGTCTGTAGCGTGTTGTATTATAGAACGGGCGGTGTGTTGCAGGGTTAAATCGACTAATGTCAGCGCTCCATAGAGGGGCAATCGCAGTTGCAGGAATTTGTCCTTCAGAATGGCGACGGGCCTTGAATCTTCGACGGGAGGGGGGCGGAGGTCCGTGTCCTGTAGTGAAATGATCGCGTGAATAGACGGGGAGGTGTTTCGATTTACCGAAATCCACGGCAGGAATATCTGACCATAAGACATCTCCTCGGAAATCCGGAGACCCCGCAGCTCCTTCTCCGCATCGGATGGAATCCGGTACGTATGCAGACCTTCGTAGACAACGTATTCCTGCGAGTCGGCGTGTTGTGGGAACGCGGAGGATGTGGAGCCATCCGTATAGTCAATACGGACCAGGAGGCGTTCCGGCTCGCGGATTTCCGAGCGGGGAACAAATTGCCATGGGTTGTCTGTGCCGAAAAGTCGGCATCCGAGCAGGAAGGCGATTTCACTCGCTTTCCCCGACAGGGGAATCTCAATTGCTCCCGGATTCTGTAGTGATGTGGCCGGGATATTTTCAGGGCAATCGGATCCCGGGAATCTATATTCACCGACCTGGAAAAATGAATTCGGACTTGTTGGAAACGGCCAACGGAATATTCTATCAAACATGTCCCGCGATAGCGTACCATGTGGTATCGGAATAACTTCCCACTCATTTCCGATGAGACATTTGTCGATCTTTTGTGGAATAACGGTTGATGAAATGCGTTCGATATCGGGATGTTCGAATTGAAGATATTGTAAAGCGAATGTGCATTCTGTACCGGAGGGGATGCGGACACAAATCTGATCGACTTGATGTGTATCGAGAACGACGGACAGGTCTATCGATATCTCATGCTGTTCACCGTCGGTGAGAATATCCTTACCGGAGAGCAGGGCAGCCTCTCCGCGAACGGCAAGGGGATTCTCCGGGTTTTTTGCACCGGGGGTGACCGGACCGGTTGCGCCGGAGCGGAGAAAAAGCACGGGAGTATCGGCATTCCATGATCCTGACGCCGAATAAGCGAAGCGGCAGATAGAAAAGGAATCAATCCAGATCGGTTCGACGGTCAGGGTCCATAAGCCACCGGAAGACTTGGAATTGAATCGGGCCTGGTACGGCGAGGAGAGGATTTCAAGATTCGCCGTCTCGGACGTCCCTCTGAATTTCCACAGGGCAGAGCATTCCTGTAAAGTCCAGCCGATATCGGAAGCCTGTTCACCGGCGGGAGTATCTGAAAATGCGGGAGAGACGAGACCGAAAGAGAGGATAAGCAAATAGACGAGAAAGACAGGCGGACGGTAAGAACTGCGGTGAAAGAGGTGATTCATGGTTTTATCCGTACATATACTCAAATTCTTCAAAAATGTTCCGGCGATACCCCTTCCCGGATATCTTCCTGCCCCAAGGCTAAAGATCGCAAGGGGTGGTGAAGCGGCGGCCAGGCGGGACCGGCGACATTTGGCGTTTCTGTGCAGAGATCCTGGCTGGGACGGACTGCAAAAGCAAGGCTTTTCTTTTGCAGGGTGCCGGTTTAGGCTATATGTCCGTGTGTTCGCGGCGTCTCTGTACCCCTATCCCTCTATTTGACGAGGTGTCGTGATGGACCTATTGATGGTATTTCCCTTCGTGGCCATGCTGTTGTGTATTGCACTCATTCCATTGTGGTTTCCCCACTGGTGGGAAAGCAACCTGAATAAGCTGAAAATCTCTTTAATTTTGTCTATACCGGTCGCGATTATTTATGCGACAGGTTTGGATGAACGAATACTCGTGATACCGGAGCAGGCGGCGGCCAGGGAAGAGATTTCCATACCGGAGGCCGAATCTCCTACTGCTGCCCCCCAATCGGCGCCGACCCCCTCTCCGGAAGGGCAGAATCAATCCACGGAGGGTGCGCCACCATCAGGGCAATCTGGAGCGCATTCGGATCCGCCCGGTCACGCAGAGAGCGGACAGGAGATCCATCGAGGATTTATTGCCATACTGTATTCTTTGCATGAATATATTTCCTTTATCTGTATGTTGGGTGCCCTGTTTGTGATTTCCGGCGGTATTCATTTGCGTGGGAAGTTGGCCGGAACGCCGGCGGCGAACTGCGGGATTCTGGCAATCGGTTCGATTTTGGCGAGTTTCATTGGGACAACGGGAGCCTCGATGATTTTGATTCGTCCGTTTCTTAAAAGCATTCTCTGGCGGAAACGGCCGTATGTTCCGGTAATCTTTTTTATTTTTCTGGTATCCAACATCGGAGGGCTACTGACACCCCTGGGCGATCCACCACTCTTTCTGGGCTTTCTGCGCGGGGTCCCGTTTTTGTGGACATTGCGCCTGATACCGGAATGGTCCTTTATGGTCGGTCTCGTTCTTGCTACCTATTTTGTGATTGATTCACGCTTTTACAAGGAGGAAAAAGCGAATCGCCCCGTTGCAGGGTCCGGCGACGAGAGCGGCACGCTGGGTATTGAGGGAACGTTGAATTTCCTGTGGCTGGCGTGCATTGTGGCGACGACCGCTTTTGTCAGCGAATCTCCATATCGAGAAATCGCCTACATTGTCATCACACTCATTGCTTTGAACACTACACCTGCCAGGGTCCGTGAGCAGAACGCCTTCACATTTCATCCGATTATCGAGGTTGCGGTTCTGTTTTTCGGCATCTTTGTGACCATGGTTCCGTCTCTTCAGCTTCTCCAGATCCATGGCCCGAACATGGGAATTACAAAGCCCTGGCAATTTTTCTGGGTGACCGGATCATTGTCCTCGTTCCTGGACAATGCGCCGACCTACGTGACGTTCTTTGTGCTGGCGCAGTCTCTTCATGCGGTTGCCGGGCCGGGGACTACGCTGATCGCTCACGTTCCCGAAGACCTGTTGGCGGCGATTTCCTGCGGGGCCGTGTTCATGGGAGCGAACTCCTATATCGGGAACGGGCCGAATTTCATGGTGAAAGCCATCGCGGAGGAATGGAAAGTGCAGATGCCTTCATTCTTCGGGTACATGGCCTGGTCGGTCGGGATTCTGATCCCCTTGTTCTTTATCGTGACGCTGGTTTTCATGATTTGAGAAACAGGAACCTGTGGTAGACCAGTTTTGGGGCTGTCAGGACAAGCCGCCTGCATGACAACCCTTGCCCGAACCCCGGGATGGTATGAAAAAGGCCCGGCGAAAACCGGAGAAGGAGACACAACTATTGAATGCGGCTGTGGAACAATTCTCTTCCGAGATGGCCGCGCGATCGAAAGGTTACAATGACACGACAGGATGAAAGGAACAGATGAATGGATGACCCGTCTTTTCCCCGACGTAGTTTTCTGGCTACCGCAGGCAGCATGGCCGCATTTTCCACAAGCAATCCCTGTCTGGCGCTCGCCGCTTCGGGAGTGATGCGTAAAGGGCGAATTCGCCAATCCGTGTCCCGCTGGTGTTATGACAGCGTGTTGGATTGGGAGCCTTTCGCGAAGGCGTGCGCGGAAATGGGGCTGGTCGGGATCGACCTGGTGGAACAGAAGTACTGGCCGATTGTCAAGAAATACGGACTGATCTCTACCATGGTTCCCGGAGCCGGCAACATTTCGGACGGCACAAACGATCCGGCTAACCACGCCCGACTACTCGAACAATTTCAAGCGAATATCAAAGCGGCCGCCAATAACGGTCTTCCGAACGTCATTACATTTTCGGGAAATCGTCGCGGCAAGAGCGATGAGGAAGGACTCGCGAACAGCGTTCCTGTTCTCAAGCAGGCCGCCGCGATTGCCGAAGATCACAATGTGACGATTTGCATGGAACTTCTCAACAGCAAAATCGATCACAAAGATTACCAGTGCGACCACACCGCCTGGGGCGTGGAACTGTGCAAACGTGTGGGATCTCCACGATTCAAGCTTCTTTACGATATTTACCATATACAGATTATGGAAGGCGACGTGATCCGGACGATCCGCGAACATATCGACTTTATCGGGCATTTCCACACGGGTGGGAATCCTGGACGGATGGACCTGGACGACACCCAGGAACTCAACTACAAAGCGATCATGGAGGCCATCGCCGCGCTGACGGAGGAAGGAAAGTTCAACGGCTATGTAGCGCATGAATTTGTCCCGAAGAACAAAATGGATTCCCTCCGCGCCGCCGTGGAATTGTGCGATGTGTGATTACCGATGACTCCTACAAGCCGAATTATGGTCGTTTTATTGATGTGGCTGATTTTGAATCCGATTCACGCCGACCCGGAATCTCTGACTATGAAAAAGGAACCTTTCCCGTCCCGAATCGATCTTTACGATCCTGCCTGGCTGGAAGCGCATCGGCCGTTTCTGATCGCCCACCGGGGAGGAGTCATTACCGAGGATACTCCGGAATGCTCGCTGGGCGCTATTCGCCTTGCTCGGGAGCATGGATATTGCATGGTGGAACTGGATATCCGCGAAGCGAAAGACCATGTGCCTGTGGTGTTTCACGAGTCGAATCTTAAGAACAGTTGCGGCATCGATAAGACGATCTCGGCTCTGACATCTACCGAGGCGGTTTCAATTCGAATGTACAAAACCGGCAACAACATGGCGAGTAATGAGCGAATTCCGACCTTTGAACGGGCCGCGTCTCTTTGTAGTGAACTGAACCTTGGGATCATGATGGACATCAAAGATAAAGGTGGAAGTGAAGAGTTTTTCCGTCAGATTGTCGGGATTATCCGGAGACACGATCTTAGCCGATGCGCGATCTGTATATCCCGCATCCCTCGGGCGGAGTCCATGTGGGGAGAGGCGGTCATGTTTCGGTTACTTGATAAAGAATGGTCAAATCTTGCCGAAACAGGGAAGGATTCCTTCAGGAATCGTTTCTGGTTCGGCGTACCGAAGGACATCACGGATGAATCCATCCGGGCGCTCCGGGAGAGGGGCGCCCTGGTCATTCCTGCGATCAATACGTTCCGTTATCATGCGGCCTCTCATCTTGAAGAGGCCGCGCAGGATATCCGGCGAATGAAGGCTGTCGGGGTGGATGCCTTTCAGATCGATTCCGTATACGAAGGCTATTTCAAATAGGTTCGGCGAGTTTCACATGCTTTCATTCGTTTGTGTACCCGCATGGCTTGCAGGCAGAATGTGTTTAATTTCGCTTCGGTAATATGCGACATGCTTCTTCCATCCGTCTCGATGGCCAGCGCGGGCAGGTGAGTCATTCCGCTTTCGGCGAACAGTGTATGATTTCCGTGCGAAAGAATCTTCTTGGATTCGACATTCATACAAAACTCAAACACGGCTTCGGTTACTCGTGACGGAAGGCAGCCGAACGGCCCGATGGAAATGACGCCGCATACCTCGTCCAGAATCTCATGTATTCCGAGACCTACGCTCAGCATCGTTTCATAGACAATGTACGGATTCAGGAAATGAGAGGCATCCTTCATCAGGTGTCGGACACTCGGATGTGCGGGGGGGAGAAGATTCGAACGGGACAGGATTCTGCGGATTTTCGATTCAATCCATTGCTTGAAGAGAATGCGGAGCAGAGGATACACTCGCGGCTCGTTGCCCAGCGGATTGGAAGAATATCCGAATAACCTTATGTAATCACAGAAATAAATATATTCCGCGAGGGGAGCGACGGTGACTACAAATCCGCGATCGGCTAATTTTTGGACGAGTCCGCGTCGCGAGAACGAGTTGCCCCGTGCAAAGACCTCTCCCAGGAGACGGATTTTCGGGGCTTCCTCCGGGGACATGGTCAGCGGAACGGATCGAAGCCTGTTAGCGGTTTGTTCCAGGGCTGCATCCAGCCCCGCGCAGGCCCCGGATGCAATACATTCTTGAATCCGGCGGAATTCATCGTGAAGAATACCGACTGCGGATTGGCGGTCGACGGCAATAGCAAGAAACAGGTTTCGAATATCCTCAAAGAGATCGGTGGTCAGCAGCACCCGCCAGACGAGGCGAACAAACTCGGTACCGAGTTCCTCGAATCCCTGGTTGTCATCCAGGGACAGGATAGCGACATCCCGGAGACGGCGTTTTTGTATGTAATGATCCAGGGCGACCGTGTATTGGCCTTGTCGGCATGGACCGTGGGATTTCGGCATGAAGAAAAGAAGCACCTCATCCGGCTGACGTGTTTCCAGTTCGGAGAGAAGGGAGCCGGTTGTGAGTTGATAGGGGAGACATTCCTTACAGGTTCCGCACTCTCTTCCTTTTCTGTGTTCCCGGATTCCGATACGGGCCATGGTAGCGCGAATACCGAATCCGCGGAGCGAGGCGGCCAGGCCCGCGGAATTGAACTCTCCCATTTCAGGAACGACGACGCGAACCCGTGGGTGCGTAATGGAAAGAGTTTCTCCGCTCGATGTGCGGATTTTCGGGGTTTTGCCGTCCATAATAATCGAGGCGGGTCGATACGAATCGGTTTCGGGTACACGTACGGGACGGCCGTGAATCCGGCGGTAGCCGTTCACAATATCCAGGAACGCCTCGATTCGTGTATCAATACCGACATCCGCCGTATGGCTGTCCAGTTCCAGGGTCAGGGAGGGTTTGTCGCCCATGATGTCACGGAAATAGCCGAGAATGAAAGCGTCCGGTCCGCAACTGAAGTTGGTAATAAATACGCCGAACAGCTGGGGGTGTCGACAGACAACATTCGCGGCCTGAAGAATGTCGTGAGCGATACCCCAATAGATCTCGGAGACAGAAGGTTCATCCCGGCAGGGCAGGGAATCGAAGGGGATGACATGAATCCCCTGCGAAGCGAGCCGGTGAGGGATTCCCATATTCAGGAGGGGGGTAAAGGCGTTATACGGTCTTCCAAAGAGGACGACGGCGAACTGGGAGGGATCCGATTCCACCTCCGCAAGAGCAGCAGCGCCGGATTCGACGAGAGCATTCGAGTAGGATTCCTGGGCGGCAAGAGCCTCTCGGAAAGCGCGTCGGGCCGTCCTTTTGTCTACCCCGAGTTTCTTTGCCACAGCAAGTAGAGGATCTTCTGCCGCCGACAGGCCATGGGACAGATCCAGTGTCGGACGGAGAATGCGATCCCTGGGGAGACGATCCGCAAACGTGCCCGGCAGGACGGAAGATTCCGACTGGACAAATACACAGGTATTGGCGCGTGTTCCATTATTGCGATAGGGTAACAGCCTTATCATCGGAAGGAAATAGAAATTCGGGTTTCGGTCGATCAGGTTGCCGAATGTGCCGTGGGCAGCTTCCATGGGGTAGCAGAATGCGGCGCCGCGTCGGGCCGCGCTTTCCGGATCGACCGAATCGGGCAGAATGACCTCCATGCCGAGTGAAGTAAAGAAGGTAGAGAACAGCGGGAAATACGTGTGCATGAGAAAGGAATTGTTGATTCCGATCTGCAAGGGGGAAGGATTCGAGGCGAAACCGGCGGCAGGCCGGATATGGAATAGAGTATTTGTGCGACCGGTTACATGATCGTACCGGGTGGAATCGTACCGCTGCCTTAACCGGAGATTTTCATACTTTCTACAGGAACCGCCGAAGGGATAGGTTTTGCCTTCTATTTCGATGCGGGCGATTTCGCATTTTCGGTCGCATTGATCTTTACCGCCCCGGCAGATAAAGGGGGCTTTCTGTTTCAGTTCGCGAGCGGCCAGTGTGTTCAAGGAGAAGGAATCTCTCTCGAGAAGCCCCAGTTCCAGGCGTTTCTTTACTTCGAGGGCGACGCCGAACGCGCCCATGAGGCCGGGTTCGGGCGGGACGATAATGTGTTGTCCGGTGAGTCCGGCCATGGCGAGAGGAACAGAGCGGTTGTAGCAGACACCGCCCTGCATGAGGATTGTTCTGCCCGCCGGGCGATTTTGTTTGACACGATTGAGATAGTTCATACAGATCGAATAGACAATGCCTGCAAGGATGTCCTCCCTCGCGAATCCCTCGTGGATGGCCGTATTGATGTCGCTTGCGATAAAGGCAGCGCATTCATCGCTGAAATTGAGAGGCTGTGTGGCTCGAAGCGCCAGCGGTGCGATTTCATCGACCGGGATCTTGAGATGCTCGCCTGCGGCCTCCTCCAGGAAGGAGCCGGTTCCCGCGGAGCAGGCTTCGTTCATGGCATAGTCCGTGGCAACTCCATTAACCAGGTAGGTGTACTTGGCATCCTGGCCGCCGATTTCAAAGACCGTTTCGACATCCGTGTCGATGAACCGCGCCGCAGTAGCATGTGCGGTGATTTCGTTGATGACCGAAGGAGTCAGAGCGTGAAGACCCGCGATGTAACGTCCCGACCCGGTTGTCCCCAGGCCGACGATGGAATGCGGCACGGAGCCGACCTGATGGGCCAGTTCCGCATAACACTTGCGGGATGCCTCGACGGGATCGCCATCGGTGCGCAGGTATACGGCAGCGACAATGGCATTGTCCTTTATGCGGAGCAGCACGGCTTTGGTAGTAGTCGAACCGACATCCAGTCCGAGGATACATTCGTCATCGGCACGAAGTTCCCCGCGCTGCGACTGCAGGAATGTCACAAGGGAGGTGTGCTGCGACAATGGCGGAAGCAGTTCGAACGAGGATACCTGATATGGAAAGACGTGATCGGGATGAATGTCCGGTGTGGAACCATTTCGGGAAGCATACAACGCCGCGCCGAGAGCCTCGAACCACGGGGCCTCGTCGGGCACAATCATCTGTGGAAATTCCCTGTGCAGCATTTCAACGACGGCGCGATTCCGCGCAACACCGCCTACCAGCATGGGGCGTCGGCACCCGCTTTGTTTAAGAAGGTCCACGATCTTTCCGGCCATCATTTCGCACAAACCTGCCACAACCCGCTGTTTGGATGCGCCCTTGTTCAATGCATGGGTGCAGTCACTTTTGCAGAACACGGAACAACGACCGGAAACCTTATAGGGAGACGGTTCCGAAACGGCGAGGTCGGTTGCTTCGTCCACTGAAAGGTTCATTCGTCGTATCTGCTGCAGGAAGAACTCCCCGGTGCCGGATGCGCACTTGTTGCCGGAAAACACCCGTGCGATATGCCCGGTCCGGTCCAGGCGGTACACAAAGAAAACCTCTCCGCCTGCCGAAACGATTGCATCGCACTCAGAGCCGCTTGCGGCGACGTATTCATAAGCGTATTCGAGGGCCTCCGGTTCGGTAAGAATCGGGATGCTCCCATTTGAAACGGAGGTCCGTCGAACCACAGCGAATCCTGCAACGGTCTGATTGGAATCGCCGGACAGCAGGGATGCCAGGCAGCCTTTCGGGTCCCCGTGGTGAGGTTTGCAGCAGCTCGAAAGGACATGGATCCGCCCGTTGTCGCTTCCGATCCGCACACAGGAGACAGTGGACGAACCGATGCAGATTCCCAGATATGATTTAGCAGGTTGGTCCAATGCGCAGTCTTGCTTCATCTCTGCAATGCCCTTTACATTCACATTAGACTGGCTATTTCTTTTATATTATACCTCTGCAATAATTCGCAATGCCATGGCGCAAATGTCCGGTCCTGGACAGAAGTCCCGGAAAGGGAGACGATCTGCCGACGGAGAAGAAGAACCGGCGAGGCGCTGGTGAGAATGGAAAACCTTCACCCCAATGATCTGCCGGAGGGAGAGGGGGAAAGGGCCGGTATAAGTTTCCGGTTTCTTGCCGAGAAACAAGCGAGTTTCTTGCCGGGAAACAAGGCGAATAGAAATCATTCTAAAGATATTTTAAGTTATACAAGACCAGCGGCAGGGAAGTCAGACAATGTCTACCGTATTCCGTATTTTCTGGATGGGATTCTGGGCCGGATGGGCTGTGCTTGCGGTCTCGGCACACCCGCTGAGCCAGTTTTCCATCAATCATTTCAATACCCTGGAGTTTCGTCCGGGTTCGGTCCGCATTCATACGCTGATCGACATTGCGGAGATGCCGTGTTTTGCCGAATTGGGGCAGATCGATACAAATAATGATTCGCAACTGAGTCGGGAGGAGATAGCCGCTTATCTGGAGAAGAGAATCGAGACCATTCGGTTCGCCGTTTCGTTGACCGTTGACGGGCAGGAAATCCCGTTGCGGGTGGATCATCGGGATATTCGTTTTTATCCGGGATTGGCGAAAGTCACCTGCTGCCAGATTCTTGTTCAATTTTCGGCGGATTTTCCGTCCGCCGGCAATGCCGTTCAGGTAATCTTTCGAGACAGGAGTTTCCCGGAGAACAACAAAAACTTCGGCCAATTGCGTCTGAGGTTTCTGGATGGCGCAACTATTCCGCTCGACTCCATTCGAAGCGCATTCACCGGGACATTTGAGGTGATTCCGGAAACGGCGGATACCTGGCTGCTGCCCCCGGCGGATGTCGAATGCAGTGTTGTGCCGGGAACCGCGCAGGCACGGACGGAATCGGGAATGGGATTTCCATACGTGGACACGCTGGTTTCGGCCACGATTATCCCCGTGGAGTTGCTCCAGGAAAACGAAGCGGGTGTGATTCCGATTTTCCGCTCCAATCAGAGCCAGAAACTGCCGGAACAGACTGCGCCGGTACTGAAACCCCGGAAGGTGCAATCGTTTCCGGAACCGCCCGGCTCGGTTGCGCCGGGCCGTGCCTCCGAACGTCCTGAGGAGACCCTGGCCCAAAAAAGCGAACGGCAGATGGGGGAGCTCATCCACGAGAAAAACCTGAGTCCGACGTTTGTCCTGTTCGCGCTTCTGCTCGCTGCCTTTTACGGTGCTGGACACGCGCTCTCTCCGGGGCACGGCAAGACCATCGTTGCGGCCTACCTGGTCGGATCACGCGGGACGATCTGGCACGCTTTCTACCTGGGATTGATTGTCACAATCACCCACATGGGTAGCGTGTTTATCGTTGGAATCATCGCACTCAACTTGCAGTCCTCTCTGGTAGACCAGGGAGATCTCGTCGTGATTCTGGAGGTTGTATCCGGTCTGCTGGTGCTGGGGATCGGCTTTTATATATTCCTTTCCCGATACCACGAATGGGTACGCGCGCGCGTGTATGCCTCGGTAGGGATTCCCTACCAGCCCTATGTCCATCATCACCATGAGCATGTTGTGCCTTCTCCTCATCATCATCACGATGAGGAAGACGAGGAAGATCATCACCATGGGGACCATTCGCATGAGCATCCACACGAGCATGAGCATGAGGACCACCATTTCCACGATGAGGATCGGCGCGTGGAGAGTCTTGCGCACTCTTATATACACCCTCACGATCATTTCCATTCTCACGAGCATGAAGCAAGCCACGCTCATGCCGGGCACACGCACGACCACGGCCATCATCATGGGCACAGTCATGAGATTCCCGCAAATGCAAGCCTTTGGGATTTGCTGCTTCTCGGCATCAGTGGTGGAATGGTCCCCTGTCCGACAGCGATTATCGTGTTGATTGTGGCGATTGGGATCGGACGGACGGCGTTCGGGTTGATGCTGATTGCCGCATTCAGCGTGGGGCTGGCGGTGGTGCTGATCACGATTGGAGTTTTAATGGTGAGTGCGAAACATGTTCTTGACCGGTTTTCCTATTCCGGACCGGTGATTCAGATATTGCCGGTGTTTTCGGGTGCGCTGATTACCCTGATTGGGATATGGCTGACGCTGTATGCGTTGCAGCGCGGGGGGTGGCTGGTGATTAACTGGTAGAATCACATATTCAATTGGTCGCTTAATTCCTGGTACGCTCTGACCGGATCGGGGGTTCCATAGATTGCATTGCCTGCCACAATTTCCTCAACACCGAGGTCCAAAACGGTTCGGATGGTTTGAGCATTGATGCCGCCATCGACCTGGATGAGGAAATCTGCGCCGGTCCGTTCTCTCAGCTCGTATAACTCACGGATTTTCCGGCCTGCTTCGGGCAGGTATTTCTGCCCGCCGAATCCCGGATTCACGGTCATCACGAGGACAAGATCAAGAACCGGAAGGACGTATTTCAGGCAGTCAACCGGTGTGGCAGGATTCAGGGAGACTCCTGCCAGGCGGTTTTCCGCGCGAATTTTCATCAGCAGGGCGTGGAGGTGCGGGGTTGCCTCGGCGTGAATGGTAATGCTTCGCACACGGTCCAACAGGAACCACGGGAAAACGGTTTCAGGATTGGCGACCATGAGATGCACGTCGAATTCCGATTTGCAATGCGGCAAGAGCGATCGGATGATCAGCGGTCCGATGGTCAGATTCGGCACAAAATGGCCGTCCATTACATCGTAGTGAAAAAGATGACATCCCGCCCGCTCCAAGGCCCGAATGGATTCGCCGAGACGGTCGAACGGGGCGGAGAGGAGGGAGGGAAGGATTTTCTTTCGTGGATTCACTGTGGATTCTCCTGTATGGAAGGGGTGTCCTGCACCGGCTCGGGCGGCAAGTTTTCCGTGGATTCGGGGCGATTGAAATCCGAGGCATTCAGTGTTGTCTTATAGATCAGTTTGCCGCTTTCCGCTGCGCCGTCATAGACCTCAATACTCACCTGTTTTCGGCAGGGAACCGGCACAGAGATCTCGGACCCCGGGCCTTCGATGGGGACCTTGATCGTCTGTGGAGCGGCGTTCTTGTCACCGGACAGTTCGGTGATTGACAGGATTACATATTCACCGCCGACCGTATTCGGCAAGAGATAGCGGAACGGCAGCCAGGAGATTCCTTCTTCCGCATCGCTTTTGGAACCGACGGTAAGAGTAACCTCGCTTCCCTCGGTGAGTTTTGAGCCGGGAGCAGGAAAGTGGTCCAGGACACGATCCCAGTTCTCTGATGACTCCACTTTTTCCCAATCTACTGTGACCCGGAACCCCATTTGTTCAAGCAGGCGTTGAGTCTCCTGGACGGTTGTCCCGATACGATCCGGCATGACATAGGACTTGGGCCTTGGACCGAGACTGACCAGGATGGCGACATCTTTACCGTAATGGAGGGCCTCGCCGGGGGCCGGTTGCTGTGCGATCACTATGCCGGGTTCGATCTGCGGATGATAAATGGCCGCCTGTTGTCCGACAGCCAGGTCCCAATGCTGAAGAACAGGGAAGATTTCTTCTTCGCGGCTTCCGACAAGATTAGGAATCTGAATACGTCTTGCCCCTTTGCTGACAGTCAGGCGGACCTTGCGGCCTTCTTTTACCCGGATGCCGCTTCGGGGACTCTGTTCGATCACAGTCCCCTCGATGTACTGATCGCTTTCCTGGTACTCAATGGGAACCTCAATGGAAAGACCGGCGGCGGCAAGGGTCTTGATGGCCTCGGTTTCGTTCTTGCCGTACACAGAGGGCACAGTGACCTCCGGTGTGCGGACAATGGCCGAAAGGATGCCATATCCGCCCATAAAAGCGAGCGCCCCCAGGAGGCCGACCGCCACGAGGCAGCCTGCGCTCCAAGTCAACATACGAACAAAAAAACCACGAGCCACGGAATCGGCCTCACGCTGAAGATTCGTTTCGCAATCGCGCCGCGAACATGCCGTCGATTTGCGCCTGTGGGGGAAAGATCGATATCCAACCTTCCGGGGCCGGCATGGAACGAAACGGCTGGGGAAGCAGGGAAGTCACTGTTTCCAGTCGCCAGTTCGGCCGAGATTGCAGGAAACGACGGATCACGTCTTGATTCTCCCGACAACTGAGAGTGCAGGTAGCGTACACAAGAACGCCGCCCGGACGCAAAAACCGACAAACGGATTCTAGCAAACTGTAGGACAAATCGCCCAGTCTCTGCGGGTCCGAGGGGGAGAGGCGCCACCGAAGGTCCGGGTGTCTGCGCAATGTGCCCCAGCCCGTACAGGGAGAGTCCAACAAGATTGCGTCAAATGGTCGCGAATCTCTCTCCCAGGGCGGATGCAGACCATCCGCACAGACAATATCGATGGAATTGAACAAATCCCGGAACGAGCGAAAACGTGCGAGAGAAATATCGGATGCCACAACCTGACCGGTGTCTCCGAGAATCTCGGCACAATGAGTGGCTTTGCCGCCCGGAGCGGCACAGACATCCCAGACTCGCATCCCCGGCTTGAGCGACAGAAGGGGCGGAACCAGCATGGCGGCGGGGTCTTGAATGGTCACATATCCTTCGGAAACGAGCCGGGACTGCGTTGGGGAAGCCTTCAGGTTGAGGCGTACACAATTCGGGATACCGAGATCCGTCGGTTCGATTTCATCTTGAAGATCCGACGGAATCTCTTTGAGCGGATTGAGCCTGGCGTAGAGAGGCGCGGGCATATTGTTGAATCGGCAGAACTCATGCACCTCTTCGGGGGACCAGAGTTCCAGCCACGATTCCACCAGATGCCTGGGGTGAGAATGCACAATCTCCAGATGACCTGCCGGGTCCGATTGCCAGTCGGGAAAAACAACCTTCCGTTCTTCCCGCACAATGCCTCGAAGGACCGCATTCACAAGCTTCGATAGATGAGAATTCCCCGTGACTCGCGCCAACTCCACGGCGTCGTGAATACAGGCATGGGCGGGAATTTTTGTGAGATGAAGAATCTGATAAACAGCAGTTCGAAGAATTTGCCTGACAGTTTCCGGCAGAGATTGGACCCCTTTGGCCAGGTAGGCGTTCAAAATATAGTCCAATTTGGCACGGAAGCGGGTGGAGCCGTAAGCAATTTCCATTGCCAGTCGCCGGTCGCGTGAGTCCAATCTGTGAAAGGATGCCGCCTCTTCCATTGCCTCGTCCAGGAAAACCCCTTTGGAGGCGCATCGGACAAGAGCATCCAGAGCAGCGCGGCGGGCAGGGGCAATCGGAACAGGTGTTTTCTTTGTGCGAGACATGAGATATGAAAAGGGCCGGGATCGGCATCCCAGCCCTCAACCTTATCATCCGAATTATGAGGGCATTTCGGAAGAAACGGGATTATTCATCGTTGCCGCGCAAACCGAGCAGGTACAGGAGCGTCATAACCGCCGACAACGCTACCGCAACATAAGTCAGCGCGGCTGCATCGAGGACCTGTTTCGCTCCCTCACTTTCGTCCATGGTGATGAGGCCCTTTTCTGTCAACACCGCCATGGCCCGTTTGCTGGCATTGAACTCCACCGGCAGGGTGACAATGCTGAACACTACCGCTGCTGCGTAGCCCAGGATTCCCAATGTAAACATGCCTTTACCCAAGTTAAACCCAGCCAGAGCGACACCGAAGATGATGAACCAGATTCCCAAGTTGGTTCCGAGATTGGCAACAGGGTACAGGTTATTCCGAAAAGCGAGCGGAATATATCCGGTATCGTGCTGTATGGCATGGCCGCACTCATGAGCGGCTATTCCCAGCGCTGCCACGGAGGGGCTGTTGTACACGGCATCGGAAAGGCGCAGGACCTTGGACCTCGGATCGTAGTGATCCGTCAGCTGTCCCGGCACACGCTCGATGGCGACACCTTGAAGCCCGGCGCTGTCCAACAGGTACCGGGCGGCCTGTGCGCCGGTCAATCCGCGCCGACTTGGCACACGGCTGTATTTCGCATAGGTACTTTGCACCCTTCCCTGGGCATAGAGTCCCAAGATAATGGCCGGCAAAATATAAATAAGGTAATTAATGTCAAAATAGAACATTTTCATTTCACCTCCTTTAGGTTTCAGTATAACGAACCGGAGAACGGACAGCAACGCCGCAGTTTCATCAGTCGTCTTGGCGGTGTTCTACGCAAATTCGGTTCCAATTATTTTTCCGGGTTCAGGTTTGTGGGGGGAGGAGGAGTCTCAACCGTGATTTGCCTGATTGTCTGAGTCATGATTCACTTGATTATAGGATTAATATGATTGGGAGTTGCGGTTGGGTTATCCGGGACTTCGGGTTGCAGTGGAGTGGCCCTGTGCCCTATGTCATTTTCCAAACTTGTGTACAATGGTGCAAATAAAGACGGACTAATTTAGTCAAGAATACCGAGTGGCCTTAAATGGCCTGATGGAACGGAGTTACGCAGATGCCGAAAGTGTTGATCACCTATTTCTCACATAGCGGACATACGGAAAGGCTGGCAAATTGCATTGCCGAGGGCGTGCGCGATGGGGGCATTGAGGTCACGGTGAAGCCGGTAAACCAGGCGGAGGCCGTCGAACTGCTTCAATACGATGGAATTATCATCGGTTCCCCGGCCTATTACGGGACCATGGCGGCCCCGGTAAAACGGTTTCTGGACGACACGGCGCAGCTTCATGGCCGACTGGACGGCAAAGTAGGGTCGGCATTTGCGAGTTCGGCGAACCTGGGGGCCGGTGCGGAGTTGACGGTGACCGGGATTCTTCATGCCTTTCTGGCGCATGGGATGATTATTCAGGGGGATCCGAGAGGTAATCATTTCGGGTCGGCCTCTCTGGAGCAGATCACTCCTCGTGAGGAGGATGCTGCTCGACGGCAAGGGCAGCGGTTCGCCGACTTGGTGACACGGCTTGCCAGGTAGGCGGACAAAACAGGTGGGCTTTCCGATGTGGACGGTCTTGACAGCATTCGTTGCCGCCGATACAAATAAGCGGTCGATGCAGGAGTAGCTCAGTTGGCAGAGCTTCACGTTGCCAACGTGACTGTCGCGGGTTCGAGTCCCGTCTCCTGCTTTCTTATTTTTGCATCCCCCTTTTTCAAACAAGCGTCTCCCCAAAAATGTCCGGCTTTATTCTTCGGGCACGATTTCCTCCAGCGAGCTGTAAATGTGGAGTTTCCCCTGTGGATCGAAATGGTGGATGCAGGTCCGGCAAGATTCCTCCGTGCAAACCACGTAGAGCTTGCGGTTCTGTTTCTGAAGATCCCGGAAACCGGCGAAAAGCGTTCCCAGGCAATAACTATTGAGTATCTTTGTTTTAATCAGGATCAGGATCTTGAGGTTCTCCTTAGCCACCGCTTCCTTCATAGTTTGTCCGAACACCAGATTGTCATCCATGGTGAAACGGTCTTCGAGGGAGATAATGAACCGGTCACCTTGTTCGTGCGTGCGGATGGGCATGATTCCTCCTGCAATCCCTGTTGTTTTATCCCCCAGGGCCGGTAGGGGCGCGTTGCAACGTGCCCTCACGGATCACACCTCCGCGACACACTCCACTTTCTGATATCGGCAGAACCGTTTGAGATCCTTAGCGATGTCGCCGTAGCAGGTGACCCTGTGCAGTCCGTGGGTCCAATTTTTCCAGAGTTCCTCGGCATCTCCATCCACCTGCACGGTGATTTTGGTTCGGCAACCCCGTTCCGGTTCAGGAACATCGATGATTGTGCCGGTGAAATAGAGAAGTTGATTCGGATCCACCAGAATGGCTTGGGTGACTTTTTCGCCGACCCGCATTTTGACCTGCGGAACAGCGCCTTCCTGGCGCTCCATGATGGTGCGCAGCTTGTACGGTGCCAACCCGCCCCCCGGACCGTCCATCCGCCTGGTACCAAGGCAGTGCGCAAGAATCGCCGCGTTCTTGGAAACATCCATAGTGGGATCACTGATAAATCCGGGTTTTCCCACAAGTCCCTGGAAAAGGATGAAAGTCATCGCGCTTCGCAAGTCCGATTCGCAGATTCCCGCCAGCCCCATATCGTTCAATCGAGTAAATCCGATACACGGAAAAGCGGGCAACTTCCGGTACATAGAACCGTAGCAATCTACGGTAATTACCGTCGCCTCTTCCTCATCGAGAAGATTCTCGAATGCCAGCGCGAGCTTGCAGGAACGGAAGATTTCATCCTCATCCGGTTCCACAACCTGGACCGCCCGCTCGATCCACTGTTTCGCCTCCGCACGGGCATCGTTGTCGGACACGGCTTCATAAGCGGCAAGAACACGGTCGCGGTCGACACGGACGACCTCTGTCGCAAATTTTGACTTGACGGCATCCACATACTCCTGCTGAAGTTTGTTCTCGGTCACATTGAGAATCTTTGCCTCGCGGAGATGGTGGATCGCTCGAAACGGGCGGATTGCCACGGCCAGTTGGTCATAGTCGGACGTCAGGAAGAATTCGGTCAATTCCCCGGCTTCCTGTTTCTGCAACGCGCCGAACCCCACCCATTCATGCCCCGAATAGGGGACCGCAAACAACGCGGTCGGCTTTCGTCTTGCCAGGATTTCATCCAGCAGATCTCGTGTTTGCATGGAGAGTTGAATAGCCAGAATCCCGTCCGCGCTGTCCAACGCGGGCTGAATCTTTTTGACATCGTCAACGGAACCCACCAGTTGATCCGTGACGAATTCCACATCGGCAAACTCTTTCTCCATCCGCTTGAACTCCTGATCGTAAGCCTGGACCTCTTTTTCCAGGTCCAGGGTGGGTGTGGGCCAAAGCGCTTTGGGCTTCCCCATGTAGATCTTGGCGACTTTGACTTTGCTTTTGCGGCATCCCGGGCTGATAAGGGCGGGATGCTTTGCCCAGCCGACATCTGCAAACACGCCGGTTGCTGCGAGTGAAAGACCGCCGAGAAAGACCGCGCCGGTTGAGAGGGTCAACTGAATAAATTCGCGTCGTTCGATTTGAGGGGACATGATTTCTTTCTCCTGTGGGTTTGCGGGATCAATCCTTAAGATACTCTCCACCTTTCTGTGGGGATTGTTGCACAAATTGTGGCGTGAGTGCAATCCGGGTGTAGATTTCTCACAGTCAGGACGCCCATGACATGGGGGGTATTCGGGGTGTGCGTATATCCCTGTCTATGCTATTTTCCCGACACAAAATGGAACTATTGGAAAGGAAACCCGATGAAGTATTCAGCCGGTTTGCGTATTCCCGTTCTGATGCTCCTTCTGGCATTTGTTCCCGGCTCCTTTGCCGAACCGCTGGCGCTGGTGGAAGACGACAAGGCGCAGGCGAGCATTGTGATTGGATCCGAGGCAAGCGATCAGGCGAAAGAAGCGGCCCAGATCCTGCAAGAGAACATCGAGAAGATCACCGGCGTGGTTCTGCCGATTGCCCATGAAAATGAGAATGTCATGGGGACTCGAATTCTGGTCGGCAGAAGCAAGGCGGTGGCGGACCTCGGAGTGGAGGTTCCATCGGGATTTACCTATCAGATGAACGAAGAGGGGTTTGTTTTCAAAACCGTTGGGAAAAACCTGGTTCTCGCCGGAAATGAGGACAGGCACTACCGGGGGACCATTTACGCGGTGTATGACTTCCTGGAAGAACTCGGCTGCCGGTGGTTTTTCCCCGGACCTTATGGAGAGGTCATTCCGCACCTGGACCGCATGGCTATCGGTTCCACAGACAGGCTGGAGCGACCGGATTTCCGGATTCGAAACATCTGGTATTCCGGCTGGTTCCCGGTGGATGAGCAGGACCAGAAATGGCTGCAAACCTGGTATGACCGGAATAAAATGTCATCCCTGTCATTCTTGAGCCTGCCGGGAGACGGCAGCATTATTCGATTGGCCCCGCCGGAAAAATACTTCGAGAGCCATCCTGAGATTTACGCTCTTGACGAAAACGGCAACCGGGTCAAAGACATGTTATGCCTGTCGAACCCCGAGACGATAAAAATCGCCGTCGAGACGATCCGGGAGACATTTCGGGAGAACCCGGATCAGGTGAGTTTCGGATTTGCCCCGCCGGATGGATTCCCGATGTGCCACTGCAAGAACTGTCAGGCGGAGATTCTGGGATTTGAGGGCAAGGGATACGGCGACCCCAGCTTGAGCGATGTCTGGTTCCGATTTGCCAACCAGATTGCCGGGGAAATCTACAAGGAATTCCCGGACCGCTGGCTTTTTACGAACGGGTATGCCAACCGGGTTCGACCGCCGGAAGGAATCGAATCGTTCAGCCCGAATCTCGGGATTCAGTCGGCAATCATCTCGGCCTGTTCCATTCACCGGATCGGCGACCCGAAGTGCTGGCAACGGATTCTGTACAAGCAAATCCTCGACCGATGGACCAGAGATTTGAATTGTGTGTTCATCTACGATTACGATCCGGGGACATCCCTCATCAACCTGCCGTTTCCCTCACTTCACAATCTGAGATATGACATTCCCTATCTCAAAGAGCGGGGTGTATGGGGATTCTGGACCGAGGGAAACAACAACTGGATGGTCACGCACCTGAATTATTATGTGCGTTCGAAACTGATGTGGGACAGCAAGACAGATGTAGATGCGCTGGTGCGCGATTACTGCGAGAAGTTTTACGGCGACGCCGGGAATGCCGTGGAGAAATATATCCGGACACTTGAGAAAGCAATTGAGGATACAACCCTGCATGAGACTTGGGGCCGTCTGATGCAATGGAAAGTGGTCTTGCCGCCGGTGCAACCGAAACTGGATCGCCTGATGGAACAGGCGGAGAAGCGTGCAAATACTCCCGAAATCAAGCAGCGGGTTCATGTTTTGAGACTGGTTCATGACCATACGAACGCTTATGTTGCCATGGAGCAGGCGGTGGCGCGCGGCGAATTTCAGGAGGGCGCAAACTGGGCGGATACGATGGCGGCGCTGCGCGACCAGGTTGGGGAAGTTCAATCCGGCCTTCTGCCGCATTCGCCCGATTGGGTCCGCACTTTCCGCACAAGCCTGGAATGGCACAAAAACATTTACCAGGACATCGCGAATCGGATCAACGGCGTTTCCGGGGAGCTGGTGGTGATGCTGCCGCAGGAATGGGAATTCAAGACTGATCCCAAGGACATCGGGGTTCTATACCAGTGGTATTTGCCGAACACCGGGGGCCGTTGGGACAGCATCGACACGACACTCTATTGGGAAGCGCAAGGCTATCAGGACAAACAGGGGTGGGGATATTGGGGGAAAGCCTGGTATCGAACGGGCTTCACCGTTCCAAAGGAAGTGGAGGGCAAACCGCTTCGTCTGACCCTGGGGGCAGTCTACAACGAAGGAGTCTGGATTTGGGTCAATGGGATGTTTCGGCGGTATGAGAAGACGCATTTAACGAAAAGCGGCTACCCGGATGAGCGGTCGCCGATTGATGTCGATGTGACGGATCTGATTCGTCCGGGGGAGGTCAATACGGTGGCGGTCCTGGTGAACACCCCCATGCCGGGGCGAAATGCGCGCGGCGGGTTGCACAGAAGGGTTTTTCTGTGGATGCCGAAATAGGCGGGTGGGGTTACCCGTTCCGACTTTGCATTTGTAAACGCCATGCAATGGCGGGAGGGATGTTCATCCAGACTACTTTCTTTGTGGCACTCTGAGACCCGCAGAAGCCGGAGAGGACGCGCTCGATTTCCCGGAGGCGGAGGCGTTCCTCCCGGCAGGCGAAGCGCATCTTGATGTCGCGGACAGCGAGATATTCAAAGAATCGCAGTGTCCCACCGGGCAGCAGTCTCATCCGGTAGGTCTCCAGGATCTCCTCAACGAGCGATGGCGGAAAATTATTGAATGGCAGCCCGGAGACAATATGGTGAACACGCAGATCGCCATCCAGTTCCTGTACCGGGCAATGATGGTAGACAATCCGTTTCTGTTGAGCGGCAGGATCGGATTCCATTTCTTTCCGGAGATAGTCCAATAATTCGCCGTTGATCTCACACAGGTGCAGTTCATCTTTCGGGCCGAGTTTCGACAGGATATGCCGGGTGAACGCACCTGTGCCCGGCCCGACTTCCAAAAGAACACGCGGCCGATCGGTTGACTCAAGGCCCTCGGTCATTGCCCGAGCCAGAGCGCGGGAACTGGGGGTCACCGCTCCGGTATCATAAAAGCGCTTTCGGAAATTGGACAAAAACAGAAGCCGCTCGTGTATGGACATTTTGTCATCTCAAGAGGACTCGCTTCGATGTGGGGTGTTGCTCGACTTCCATTGCTCGAGCCATTCCCGATATCGGGATTCCTGCTCTCGGATCACAACGTCCCAATCATACTTTTCCTCGATGCGATGTCTCGCCTGCCTCACCAGCTGAATCCGCAGTTCTCGATTTGTAAGCAGGTGTACTACATGCCGGGCGAGGTCAACCGGCTCTTCCGCGATCAGCAGATGCGTCCCATTTTCCACCTCCAGTCCCTCGCAACCGATGGGTGTGCTGACCACGGCCCTGCCGGAAGCCATCGCTTCCAGAATCTTCAGACGAATCCCTCCAGCCACCCATAATGGAACCAGGAACACGTGGGCCTGCCGGAAATACGGGCCGATCTCCGGCACGGAGCCGGTTACCGTGACCCCGTCCTTTCCATTCCATGCCTGGAGTTTCTCCGGCGGGGCATGGCCCACGATAAGCAGGCGCGCATTTTGTACTGTGGACCGCACACAAGGCCAGCCATCGCGCAGAAATCGAAGAATCCCATTGTAATTCGGATGATAGGACATGGTTCCGGTAAAGAGGACCGTGGGGGGGTGTTCCGATTCAATCCTCTCTGTGTCTCCCCCATCCAACAGGGGATATCGTTCCAGGTCAACTCCGGCGCGTTGATAGGAGACGGATAAGTCCGGTTCCATTTCCTGCAATCGGGCCGCATCCAGCGGGGAGATGGACAGGACCCGATGAAATTTCCGCGCGCCCAACCGCTCATATCGCAGGGTCCGCCGGGATTCCCATCGCGCCAGAGGTGACAACAGGGGATGGTTGAGCGAATCGGCGTAGCGGTCCAATAGAAGTCCCTCAATGTTTTCCTTGTAATGAATGCGCAAACACGGTTCCCGCCCGGTTACATAAGCCGTGGTGTAGAAATTCTGGGCGTGAATGATCTCGATTTGCTCGCGCCGGATCAGCCGGGAGACATATCCCGCCATGTCGGAGTTAAAGAAGCGATGCGCTTTGTATGGGTAACGCGAGAAACAGGATCGTAACAGGGTTAAAAAATCCCATTTTGCGTGAGCGGGGAACGCTGCCACCTCGCGGCACCAGGATTTGACCGTATCCAAATGCTTTAATTCATTGGGGTGGTGGTAAAGGCAACCGACAAAGACGTCATTGGATTGTGCGAATCGCCGGACTGTGTTGGACGTCACAATTCTCCCGCCGCTTTCAGGCGGCCAGGGAATTTGCGGAAGGAGGAACAGAATGCGCATTGGGAATGCGGCCTTTGTCTCTGTTTGGGGTCAATGGCGTTGGATAGACGTGGGCAACGTCCCTCACTTCAAACCCTCTCCTGGAGGGAAAGGGGGCGATTGTGCGATTTCTTAGACAGCCCTCAGAGTTTTACCTGTTCGAGCCGGACTGGCAAGGTTCACACCTTCCATGGACTTCGGTTTCTTCAAACCGCAATATCATGCCATGGTATGGGACATTTTATTCTGGTTTTGTATCGGTTGGCTCGTTTATGTGTACCTCGGCTACCCATTGGCGCTGGCGGTTCTGGCTTTGCTGACCCGCCGGACCTATCGTTCCGATCCCGATTACCAGCCGGCGGTCAGTATTCTATTTTCGGCGAAGGATGAGATTTCTGCCTTGCCGGAGAAGCTGGCGAACCTGCGCGCGTTGGATTATCCGAAAGAGAAAATCCAAATCCTGGCTGCCTCGGACGGGTCGCGGGACGGTACATCGGAATACCTGAGAGCGCAAAAAGATATTCACGTATTGATTCTGGACGAGTCCATCGGCAAGAACGCCGCGCTCAACCGGCTCTTGCCCAGTGCGACCGGCGAGATACTGTTTTTCACGGATGCGAACACCCAGTTTGATCGGTCGGCGATACGGGCGGCGGTGGCGCTTTTTGCCGATCCTCGTGTGGGATGTGTTACCGGCGAACTGCGGTTTTCGAGCCGGGGGAGTCTCGATTCGGTCGGGCGTGGAACCGGGTTGTATTGGCGGTATGAGAATGCAATCAAACGTCTGGAAAGCGCGGTCGGATCGGTTCTGGTTGCCGCGGGGTCGTTGCTTGCGGTGAGGCGGGAACGGTGTACCGAGCTGTTTCCCGATGTGGCGAATGATTTCCAGTTGCCCATGATGATCGGTTCCAGCGGGGATGCGGTGCTGTATTCCGGCGCTTTTTTGGGAAAAGAGCGGGCCGCGAGCGATCTGAAGGATGAGTTTGAGCGCACAGTGAGGATCGTGGCACGTGGTATCTGCGGATGCCGCCGCCTGTGGCCTGCCCTTCTGGCTCGCCCCTTCCGCCTGTGGCAGCTCCTTTCTCACAAGGTAATGCGCTGGCTGGTCGGCCCGATCCTGTTGCTTCTCATGCTCTCGACCGTTGTTTTGATGGCTGGACCTTTTTCGTGGATCTACTGGGCGGCGTCGGTTGGACAGTTGATCTTCTACGGCGCGGCATTTTTGGGAGGGGCAATTCATGCGGCGGGATATTCCGCCGGGCTGTTGTATGTCCCCTATCATTTTCTGGTGTTGAATATGGCGGCCCTGGTGGGAGTGATTCGCGGTGTGTTTCATGGTGCGCCCTCCGTGTGGGAGAAGCCGGTTTCTGCGCGGGATTGATGGTTATGGGAAGATTCCTGGAACGAATCGACAAGAATCTACGACGAATCGGTGATCTGCTGATCGCCTCGCTTCTGATTACTGTTCCCCTTCTTGTGGACCTGGATACGGTCTATCCCACCGGCCCGGCCAGCAAGAACTTTCTGCTGGTGTACGGAGTATTTTCCGCCCTTCTGTTTCTGGGCATTCGCATGATTTTCTTTGCGCGTCGAATTGAGATGACTCTCGCGCAGGGGGCGCTGATTGTTTTCGCTTTGTATTTGATTGCCCGGGCGGTCTGGGACAGTCAGCGTGACTATGCACTGGGATTTGCTGCGCCGCACATTGCCTCGGTTACGCTGGCTTTGATGATTTCCTATCTGTACTGCGCTCGGACCCAGCTTGCGCCGCATTTTATTGCGCTCACTCTGGCGACCGCGCTCGCGGTGCTGTACGCCGTCTCGCAGATTTTCGAGTATGACCTGCTGTTCCGACTGGTTTTTGGAAGAGAGGGCACATGGTCCAATCCGCTGTTCGAGGAGGAACGGGCCGTTGTATTCTCGACCTTCGGCAACCCGAACTATTTTGCGCATTTTCTGGGACCGGCCATCCTTCTGGGAGTGGCCGGGGCGTTCGCAGCACGAAGAAAAACCGTGCGGATTGTATGGTGGATGTCGCTGGCGATCAGCTTGATTGTGCTGTTTCGGACCTACAATCGCGGGATTGTGTTGGGGGTATTCACCGGCGCATGTGTCTGGGGGGGCGCACTGCTCGGTCGCCGGTTTTTTTGGAAGAAAGAAGAATGTTCCTGGCGGAGTTTCGTTAAGGCCCGATGGATTTTTGCCGGTGTTGCCACCCTGGTGGTCCTTTTTGCGGCGATTGCCTGGCTGCCTGTATTCGAGCCGATGGTCCGGCGGTTCCGTACCGGGATTCTTCTGCGCGACACCAGTGTGCGGTCGCGGCTGCTGTTCTGGTTTGTGGCGCTGCTAATGTGGAAATCCAATCCATGGATTGGTATCGGGATGGGGCGATACGATCCGCGTTTTTTCGACTACCTGCTGGACCTGGCGAGAGGACCCTATGGGGAGACGCTTCGGAATCTCACGCAGAAAATGGTTTCTTTGCGGGCAGTGTATGCGCATTGCGACTATATGCAATTCCTTGCGGAATGGGGAGGCGTGGGGTTAGGGCTGTTTTTGCTGGTTGCGGTTCTTGTGCTGGTGACCGCTATCCGGGTGGTGCGGCGGGATGGGGGGGACAATTCGTGCAGCGCCTTTACGGGCATCGGATTACTGGCCGCCTACAGCTCGTTCCTGGTTCAATTGCTCTATGATTTTCCGTTGTTCCTTCCGTCCTCGGAGATGCTGTTCTTTTTTGTGATCGGTTGTATTCTCGTGCTCGAGAAGGAATCGGGAGAGGAGATCGGGCGGCGGCAACGGCCGCACCGCTGGCTGTGTGTACCGATCGGGCTTTTGCTTCTTGCGCCGTTTGCCTGGTCGCTGGACCGGATCACGGCGAAGTTTTCGGCTTCTCATCACTTATATCACGGCATGAATAATATGCGAGTCGGGAAATACCTGATCGGCGACCGGGAATTTGAAATGGCCGCGCGGCTCGATCCGCAGAATGGAGAGATCATTTTCTACCGTGCCCTCAATTATGCCGCACCCGGGCGTGAGGATAAGTTCGTACTCCAGGCGATAGAGCAGTTCCCGCGATCATTGGAGACATATCAGAGCTCCTATTATTACTTCCATGTGGGAATGGCTCACCTGGCTGCAAAAAGCTATGGCCGGGCGCGGGAAGCGCTGGAGAAATTGATAGTCATTCATCCGACATTGAAGGGGGCAAATTATGCGTTGGGGCTTTGCTATTTCCAGAATCCTTACGGTACCGACTATCGCAAAGCGGCGGAGTATTTCCAGCGGGAGGTTCAGAAATACCCGGATGATATTCAAAGCTGGCTGTACCTGGGAGACTGTAAAATGCGTTTGAAAGACCTTTACGGTGCGCGAGATGCATTCCATAAGGTGATCCAACTGCATGACCGCAATATCACGGCCAATGAGAGCCTGGGAAACATTTACAGCACACCGGGAGAGTTATTCCATCTTGAATTGGCTTTGGAGTACTACCAGAGAGCGTTTATCATCGCCGGCGAACTGGGCGATGCACGTAAGGTAGCGGAATTGCGGAATCGGATTGAGGAAATCCGTCCGGCAGTTTCGGGGCGTTAGAAGGGCTTCTTGTGGACGGGGTAGAAATCCCCCCACCCCCCGAGGATTTGCCGGAGTGAGAGGGACTTGTGGCACAGGCGTCCCTGTCTGTGGCACAGAAGGACTGTGGATCACTGTGAAGACATCTCCATTGGGATCTTCAGACCCGGGGCTGATTTGTAAATGAAAACGTGGCGTCTCGCGCGACAGACAAAAGAAGGTAAGATACGTACAACCTCCTCTGTGCCTCTCCGAAACCCTGGGGGAGAGGTTCCTCCCCCGAAGGTCGGGGGAGGATCAGGTGGGGGTTGACCGGATCTCGCAAGACTTGTCGGCAATGGTTGAGTGTTGCCTTTCAAAGACCACTTTCTACGGAGACGGGGTAAAAGCCGATGAAAACATCGCTCTGCCGAATCATTTCTGGTGTTGTCATTCTGCTCGGTTTGCTGACCGGCTCGGTTGCCGCGCAGAATCCGAATGGAATGGAAACCTGGCATTCCTGCCTGGCGGGCAAGGACCCCGATGAGGTTTACAACCAATTTCTCGATGTTTTAAGGAGCAATCCCAATGATGCCTACGCTCTGGCGGGGGCGGGATTTTATGAATACTCGCGGTATCGTCTCAAAGAGGCATCCGATCACTGGATCAAAGCCGCCGAGGCGTTTGGGGATGATCCGGTTGCGGAACTTTTTTTATACCTGTGTTTCAATGTGGCCAACGAGAGGACGGAGTGGATGGATTTCAGCGGACTCTGCGAGCGGCTGGAATCCGGCGGAAACCATCTTCCGTCGTTGCTTGCCAGGGCACGGTTTCTTCATTCGGCTGTTCTGAGACGTCGGGGAGAGGTGGAGCAGGCAAAGGAACTGGTGAAGACATTCGATTTCATCCAGGACTTCCTGGTGTGCGGCCCGTTCGACAATGCGGAGAAGCGTGGACACACCCGGGTCTATGGCCCGGAAGAGATGTTCGATCCGAAAGGGGAGTACAGCGGGCGAAATCGTCCGGTGCGTTGGGAACCGATTCCGGTGCGTTCCCCGTGGGGATATGTGGATTTGAAGGCGTATGCCAGACCCGCCCCGGAGAGCACGGTTTACCTGGCAGCGGTGATCGAAGCGGACGGGCAGACTCGTGCGCGTCTGAGCGCCGGGCACGCGGGTGCGCTGAAAGTCTGGGTGAATGGGACGCCGGCGATTGATGCCAACCGATACCACGGCCCGACTCCCGACCAGGTCGGCAATCAAATCGAACTGCAACAGGGGAAGAATCTTTTGCTGGTAAAATCCAGTTCCGGCAAGCAGGGAGAGTATGGCCTGTGGATTCGTCTTTCGCCGTTAGAGAAAGCGAAATCGAATTGGCGAATCCTGCCGGTGGGGGAAGGGTGGAACGATCTGCCGCCGTCATCCCGAAAAACGCTGGGATCGGAAGTCCCCGCGTTCGATGAAGAACCGCCTGCGATCACCGCCATGCGGAATGTGGGACCGCAGGAACCTGCCGATTCCCCGCGACATTTCTTCTATGCGTTGCTGTTGGACAAACTGGATGTTGTGGATGAGGCGGACCAGAGCAAGTTGTTGACACTCACGCGTTGCATGGAAACGTACCCGGAGAGCGCACTGCTTCGGTTTTATGCAGGCCAGGCGGACCGTGAACCGAATCGTCGCCGCAATGCGTTTCAAGGATGTGTGGACCGCGATCCGGGATTTTTGCGGGCACGAGCGGCGGTGATCGATAGCTATTATGGGACTCCGTATTTCGACCGCCGACGGCTACTGATTGATGATGCGCTGCATGTGGCGCGTGACGAGGCGCGATTTGTGGTTCGCATGGCTGAATTGATGACGGATCTGGGGCTTCCGGATGTGGCGCTTGGCCGGGCACGCCAGGCCGTGGCGCTCAATCCCGATATTCAGGATACCCAATGGTGCCTGGCGGAAACGGGTATTCATCTGCTCCCGCGTGAGGAACGACGGACAATTTACGAGCGTCTGGCTCAGCGGAATGCTTACAATCTCCAGGCCATGCAGCGCCTGGTAGAACTGGCTCTTCGAGATGACGATCTTACCGCTGCACAAGCCTGGACAGAGAAGATCCGCACCATGAACCCGTATGACACGGATGCCCTGAGGCAAACGGCGGAGTATTACATGGCCGACGGGACATTTGAGAAGGCGATTGTGACGGCGAAAGAAGGGCTGAACGTCTCGCCCCACGACCCCGGAATGCACAAAATCCTGGCAATGGCCTATCACCGGGCAGGAGAAGAGGAGAAAGCCTCAGAGCATCTCGGCAGGGTCCTCGCGGCGGCCCCCTCCGACCCGTGGGCGCTCGACTACAAGAAGCATCTCTCGCCGACAACCGGCGACTATTACATGCCGTTCCGGCGCGATATGAAAGATTTACCTGCGCCCGACCCGTCGCTGACCGAACGCGCCAATTACATTTCCCTGTTGCACCAGGAAGTTAAGCGGGTCCATCCGAACGGAAACTCCAGCGAAACCGTGCATGATGTTGTTAAGGTATTGACGGACTCGGGCTTGAATGCCCTGCGTTCGCGAGGCATTTATTATGAACCGGCTACCGAGGAGGTTCGCATTCTCCGCGCCCGGGTCTGGAAAAAAGACGGAACCTTTGTGGATTCTCCCGCGCCTCAGTATCGAAGCGCCGCCAATGTCGGGGATGCAGCGGCACGGCTGTATGGCGACTATAATGTAGCTATTCTCTCTTTCCCCGGACTGGAGAAAGAAGCCACCGTGGAACTCGAATACCAAATGGAAAAGAAAGGTGAGAATATCTATGCCGACTATTTCGGTGATATTTTTATTGTGGGAGAATATGAACCGACAATTCTGACGGAATATGTGCTGATCTCTCCTTTAGCGCGTGACTTTTACTATTCTTATATTCCGCCCAAATATCCGCCGTCCGTCCCCATGGAGAAAGCGGTTCTCGCCGAGAAACCGGATGAGCAGGTGGAAGGGCCTGACCGCATTCAACGATGGGTGTTCCAAAATCTTCCGCTGATCCCGCGTGAACCGCTGATGCCCTCCTATACGGAGATTCTTCCGTATCTGAAGATATCCACGTTCCGGGAGTGGAAAGAAATGACTGCCTGGTGGTGGAACCTCAGTAAGGATCAATTGATCCCCGGACCGACGGTCAAACAGAAGGTACAGGAGATTGTCGATCGATATCGGAAAGACAAGAGGTTGGGGCCGGACGATCCGATCGGCCATTTTGAAAAAGTCCGAATCGTGAACCATTATGTGAACACCGATGTGCGCTACCTGGGACTGGAGTTCGGCCTCCACGGCTACAAACCGCATCGGGTAGACGAAATCTGTCATGCGCAGTACGGCGACTGCAAGGACAAAGCCGCTCTCGCGGTTGCCATGTTGCAGGAGCTGGGAGTGGAAGCCTATCCGGTAATTCTGCGCACAACAGACCGGGGGGAAATCGACTACGAGTTGCCGTCTCTCAGCCTGTTTAACCATGCCATTTTCTATGTACCGAATGCGGACGGGCAGGAACGATGGATCGACGGCACGGCGCAGTTTTTCGATGCCACCGAATTGCCGCCCAGCGATGAGGGATCGAACAGCCTGATTGTGAAACCGGGCGGGGAATCGTTTTTCAAGCGGATCCCTACCAGCCCCGCCTCGGCGAACGGGACCCGATATACCACGCGTATTACTCTTGCCGCCGACGGCCACGCTGTCGGGGAACGCTATGCCGAATACAGCGGTCTGTATAATCCCATTGTTCGGAGCAATTATGAGAATCGAGCAAAAGCCAGGGATACGGTCGAGGATCAGCTGGTCGCTCAGTATCCCGGCGGGAAATGTTTAACGGTGGAGTTATCGAACCTGGAAGACTATTCCGATGCGGAGACGCTGAAATACTCGTTCGACATTCCCAATTTCGGAACCCCTCAGGGAAATCAGCTGAGCATCCCCACCGTGTTTTTCCCACAGGATCTCTCCCGCAAGTATGCCGGTCTGTCCAAACGCGAGTACGACTTGGTATTGCCGTACCGCTGGTCGCGAGAGTTGACACTGATTGTGACGATTCCGGATGGGTGGAAAGTAACGGAACTGCCCGATCCGGTGACAGAGGAGACTCCGTTCGGCAAGTTCCACTGGTCCGCCACCGTGTCCGGGAATGAACTGCGCATCGAGGCCGGAACCGAATTGGCCTCTCTTCGGGTCAAGCCGGAGGAATACCAGGCGTTCCGATCATTCTGCCAGCTGATCGACAACTACGAGTCGCGTCGGATTCTGCTTCAACCGGGGGGATAGGACTTTCAGTGAACGTCTACTTGCGGGCTTCCATGTAGGTGCGGAGAACGGCATTGATGAGTGTTTGGTAAGGCTTTTGTTGTGTCTTGAACCACTCCACAATGTCCTTGTCCAGCCGAATCGACACGGGTACTTTCTTTTGCGGCCAAACAATTTGCGCTTTCTTGTACCAATCGTCGTTCAACAGTGGGGCAGCGTCCGGGTCTGATCGGATCGCCTCTTCGATCTCCCGGTCGGTTTGTTTTGAAACGCGCTGCCAGTCGGTCTTTCCGGTTTTGGATTCACCTGAAGATCTCGTGATATTTTTGCCGCTCATATCGGGTTGCCTTTCGAGCCGAAATGATCCTGATTCGGCCTTTTCTCAACGTGTATACAACAACAATCTCCACAGAATCGATCAATCCCAATGCAATGAATCGCGGTTCACCGTAGTCGACACGGTCATCCATGTATTCGACCGTCGGCCCATTAAAAACTCGAATGGCGTCGGCAAAGTCAATTCCATGCTTAGCCAGATTCGATCTGTTCTTTTGGTCGTCCCATTCACAGTCCATTATGGAAGTATATACTATTTGTATATACACGCAATCCTTCTTGACAGAATGACAGTGATAGGAGAATTCCGTGTTACACTCCACTCAACTCGCATTTTCAACCTCAGGACTAACAAGCCATGATCTTTCCGTTTAATGAGAAGACTCCGCTGATGGCGGGAGGGGTGTTTACGGCCCCGGATGCCGCGGTGATCGGCGATGTGCAAATCGGCGAAGAGAGCAGCATCTGGTTCGGGACAGTGCTGCGTGCGGATATCAACCTAATCCGGGTCGGCAAACAGACCAATATCCAGGACCGTGCCGTGTTGCACGTGGACCATGATGCGCCCTGTATCATCGGAAATCTCGTATCCATCGGTCACGGAGCAATTGTTCACGGCGCGGAGATCGGCGATGAATGCCTGATCGGTATGGGGGCGGTGGTTCTTTCGCATTGCCGGGTCGGACCGGGGAGCGTGATCGGCGCGGCGGCGGTTGTTCGGGAAGGAACGGAAATCCCGCCCCGATCCCTGGTGGTCGGGGTTCCGGGAAGAATTGTGCGCACACTGGAGCCGGAGGAAAACCCCGGACGACGAATTGCGGAGTCGTACAGGGAATTGGCGGCAAGATATCTTGCTGGGGCATTATAGGATGCGTTTTCCGAGATGCGGGATTGGAGCATGGAGTTTTGGAATGCCCCTGACCCACTTCTCTTTCCGGTCGCTCTATGGCAACCTTTTGCATACCCCGGTGATCCAGGAGATCGAAGAATGACCGAATACCGAGCCTGGTTTGAGTGCATTTCCGGCTGTGGTGTGACCTATCCGCTTGATCGAATCGTGTACCGTTGCGAGACGTGCGGCGGCCTGCTTGAGGTAAACCATGACCTGGAGGCGCTCAAAAAGCGCTCATCGGCCGCCTGGATTCGCATGTTTGAGGAACGTCAGTTCAGCACCCGTTACCCGTACGGAAGCGGTGTCTGGAGCAAGAAAGAGATCGTGAATCCTCTCGTTGCGGATGAGAACGTGGTTTCCATGTTCGAGGGGAACACGAACCTGTTCTGGGCAGAGCGGTTCGGGAAAGAGATCGGCGTTCCGAATCTCTGGATCAAGCAGTGCGGGAACAGCCACACGGGATCGTTCAAGGATTTGGGAATGACTGTGCTGGTGTCCCAGGTGAAACAGATGATTGCGGACGGGCAGCCGATTCGGGCAGTGGCGTGTGCCTCCACCGGCGACACTTCGGCGGCCCTGGCGGCCTACTGCGCTGCCGCCGGGATACCCGCGATTGTGTTCCTGCCGAAAGACAAGGTTTCTCATGCGCAATTGATTCAACCTATTGCCAACGGAGCGATGACGCTTGCTCTGGAGACAGACTTTGACGGGTGCATGAAAATTGTGCAGGAGGTTACAAAGCGGAAAGATATCTACCTGGCCAATTCCATGAACTCGCTTCGAATCGAGGGGCAGAAAACAATCAGTTTCGAGATTGTCCAGCAAGATGACTGGCAGGTTCCAGACTGGGTGATTATTCCGGGCGGGAACCTGGGGAATGTCAGCGCCCTGGGACGTGGATTCGAGAACATGCGCGACCTGGGCCTGATCTCGAAAATGCCTCGGATTGTTTGCGCCCAATCGGCGCGCGCCAATCCGCTGTATGAGAGTTACCTGAAAGGATTCCAGGAGTTTAAGCCGATGACCGCCGGGCCGACCGTGGCGAGCGCGATACGAATCGGGAATCCGGTCAGTGTTAACAAAGCGATCCGCATTCTGAAAGCGTTCAACGGGATTGTGGAGCAGGCCACCGAGGATGAACTCTCTAATGCCGCTGCCCAAGCGGACCGTTGCGGCCTGTTTAACTGCCCGCATACCGGCGTGGCACTGTCGGCGCTTCTCAAGCTGGTCGAGCGCGGCACGATCGGCAAAGAGGATCATGTTGTAGTAATATCCACCGCGAATGGCTTAAAATTCCCCGAATTTAAAATCAAGTATCACGAATCCAAACTGGAAGATGTCACCCCGCGTTTCGCCAATCTTCCGATTCCGCTGGAACCGAATCTGGATAAGGTGCTTAAAACTCTGGATGAGCGGCTGGGAAAGAACTGATTCGCATCGTGAGGGCTTCGAATGAAAGCGCCGTGTGAGATATGCCCGATCAGGCATGCGGCCGAGCGGCACCCCGATACCTGGTGGGCCAGGCTGTGGCGCTGGCATACCGGCTGGTGTCCGGGCTGGAAGAAATACCAGAGAGACCTTGCGGCGCGATCTCGGCAGGAAAATGGGTCGGGGGAGGCCTGACCCGGATTTCTCACGGTAGCCATTTTTAAAGGTCACCTTTTATGGCATAAATAGAGTTGCGGTAAGAACCTATTGTATGCCAGGAAGGTGACCTTATGAAAACAGAGTGTACAGGAACGTTATTCGATTTTCAACCGTTGGAGAAGCGGGAAGTGCCGGCCTCGTTTGACGGAGGAACGATCACGTCGGATGCAGGCGGGCTGCTGTTGCGGGAAGTGGAGGAGGGGCTTGTGAGAAATCCGGGCCAGGGGCGGATGGCTATCCGCTCTCTCCCGGTGGTGTGAATCCAACGTGGGCGGACAGCCGTCCGCCCCTACGGATTGAGATCAAAGTGTCCTCCCCCCTCCAATTCCTCTCCAAATCCCGCCAAAAAACTGCAAAAAAGGCTTTATCTTGCAGGCCGGATGTGCAAGAATCCGCTCCGGTTTCTCAGGATCAAAATCTAAATCAGGGATTTGGAAGGAGATGCGTTGATGAAAAGAGCGATCGGTTTTCTGGTCTGCGCAGTCCTGCTTGGGACAGCGGCACTTCCCTCCCGGGCGCAGCTTCAACTCGGCGGACTGATGAGGGATGAATACGCCCTGGGCCTTACACCTACGATCAAGAGCGCCGGAATGGGTGGCGCCTATGTGGGCGTGGAGGGGACGCAATCCATGAACCCCGCCGCGCTTTCCATGGTGGACTACATGGAGGCCGTGTTGACATACGGCAATTACAATCATGATGACGGTCCGATGGCCCACCGGGGACGGCTGGATGCGACCCTTCCGGTCCCTTATATCGGCGGCGCGGCGCGGCTTATGCTGGACCACCTGGAGAGCGAAGATGACGAGAGGACACTTCTCGGCGCTCCCATCGAGTTCGACTCCTCTACCCTGGGACTTCAATACGGGCGTAATGTCACCGACTGGTGGGCGCTCGGTATCGGCGGGTATCCTTACGAAAAGGCGAATGTCGATATGATCCTCGGCCCCGGCGCGAGAATCGATGCCGATGCATTCAGTCAGATCGGCAGCTTCCAGGCCGGTACGTTGTTTCGACCTCACGAAAAGGTCACCATCGGCGGCCAGCTCATCTATATCATCGACGAACTCGAAGCCGATGTCCCCGGTGCGGGAGAGTGGAACGATGATTACTATATCAGCTACGTCGCCCTTGGCGCTTCATTCAGGCCATTTAAAGGAACCCTCCTGGCCGTGGATTATTGGAACGGCGAGATCCGAGGCGATCAGACGCCGGTTCTGGAGCTTAAGGATGACACGGATATCGACCGATGGAACTTTGGTATCCAGCAGCGCGTCTGCTCGTATTGCGATCTGCGGATCGGCTCGAACAACGGCGGATTCACGACCGGTTTCAGCCTCCATGTCCTGAAGAACCTGGATATCGATTATGCTTATGTGAATAAGGCCCTTCGCGACAAGGAAATGGTCTGGGGCGACACGGAATATCACGGGGTTTCCGTGACCTATCGTTTCTGAGATCACGGGCAGGATGCCCGTGCCGCCCGTGCTACCGGTGTCACCTCGGCCATCCGGAGGGGAATCCACGAGCGGGATGCCTGCGCCTGCCCGGCGAATTATTACCTATTTCACCGGATATTTCAGAATTGCCTCTTCATCAAACACGGCGTGCATAATGTCTACACGCTGGTTAGTCGTATAGACAATGTGGATTTTGCCGTCCCGTGTCTGGATCGCATACGGATAGGCAAACGAGTTGTTTCCGGTACAGATGTTGCGTTGACAGGGAAATGTCTCGGCATTATCGGTAGAAATGGCTACCCGCAGGGGAGTCCGGTCGTTCATGTTGTCGTTGTAGACAAGCAGCAAGTGGCCGTTCTTTAATTTGATGAAATCCACGGCCGAGTTCGGGTTGGGAAATTCCGTATCTTTCGCATCGGTCCAGGTCCATCCCCCGTCGAAGGACTCGGCGCGGAGAAGGTATCCGGTAGTTGTCGGTTCGTAGTTGCCGCCGCGACGAAGGTAGCAGATCAGATGCTTGTCGCTGATCTGCGCCACCTGTGCCTGGATGTTGCCGGTCGGGGAGTGAATGCGATTGGTCTCTTTCCAGGTCTTTTCCTTTGGATTGTAGCGGAAGAAGTAGGAGCAGGAATCCCGGCCGGTCATCTCGGTGTCATGGCCCGTCTCATAGTATACCGGGAGCAGGTAATCACCATCGTTGAGGACAATCGGCTGACTTCGCGCCATGCTTCCCAGTTCGAACGCGAACATGAAAGAATCAGACCAGGTTTTTGCGCCATCTTTGGAAATCTTTGCTTTGATGCGCGAGGTGGACCAGGTGTCACCGTATCGGTTCACATAAAACAGCCACACAATCCCATCCGGGGCTTGCCAGACCACGGGATTACCCTCCGCGCGGTCCGGAGTGTCCGCCAGGACCACGGGGTCCGACCACCTTTTCTGCCCGGCTTTCAGGCGAGTTCCGTACACGGCGGTGTCTGTGCCGTATTCGCCCGATCCGCCGTAATACGCGACCAGCAAATCGCCGTTGTCCAGTTGGGTGATTGAGGCGGGATGCCGGTATGCGCCGGGAAAATCCGGCCTTGTTATTTGTTCGATCGAAACATCCTCCCCGGCGGCCCACAGGATCGGCAGCAGAAAAAGAGCGATAACAACGGCAGATCGTTTCATGGAAACCTCCGCAATCTCTTGGAAAATGGTTTTTTCGTTCAAAGAGTATAGCGGATTGGAGACGGGACAAACAGGACAAATGAGAGCGATGGACGGCCTTTCGCCCACATTCTGCACAAAGATGAGAGATTATGCGACGAACAGGCAGGTCGACAATCCGAAATCGGTATTATCTGCTGAGGCTGTCGGCGAGTGGGGGATGAGGAGATATAGAAAATCCTAGCGGGGGAGGGACTCGAACCCTCGACCTGTGGTTTATGAGACCACCGCTCTAACCACCTGAGCTACCCCGCCCAATGGCTGGTCTGTTTATTTATAGCACGCGCGCGCCACTCTTGCACGGTTGCGCAGGCGCCATCAGAGTCAGCCGCTCCCCGTCGTTCGCCGCGAGCAACATACCCTTCGACTCAATTCCTCGAATCTTGGCCGGTTCGAGATTCGCAACGACAATGATCTGTTTTCCGACCAGGTCCTCCGGAGCGTAATACTGTGCAACTCCGGCAACAATGGTCCGTTCGTCTTTCCCTATGCGAATCTTGAGTTTCAGCAACTTCTCGGTTTTCTTCACCCGCTCGGCTTCGAGAACATCCGCTACGCGGAGGTCCAGTGTTGCCACCTCATCGTAGGTTACCTGCTGATCCAGGAAAGGCGCAATACCCGAATCTTCTTCTTCCGTCGGTTTAGAGACTTTCAGTTTGTCCAACTGCTTTTGTATTTCCGCATCCTCAAACTTGCGAAACAGGATCACCGGCTCACCCAGAGCGTGCCCCGGCTCAAGGACCGGGATTCCGGCCTGGTCCCATTCCTGGTCCTCCACGC
>Ga0116148_1000295_pt1 | contig 63891 bp, 50 predicted proteins | sample AD_UKC055_MetaG_FD_89786 | JGI IMG/M metagenome (GOLD analysis project Ga0116148, IMG submission 89786) | Active sludge microbial communities of municipal wastewater-treating anaerobic digesters from USA - AD_UKC055_MetaG | ecosystem: Engineered > Bioreactor > Anaerobic > Digestate | place: USA...
TATAGCGTCAGGGTTCCACCTCTTCCCATTCCGAACAGAGAAGTTAAGCCTGACAACGCCGATGGTACTGCGTAAGTGGGAGAGTAGGTAGCTGCCTTCTTTTATAAAGCGCCTCAGACTGAACAGACAGTCCGAGGCGCTTTTCTTTTATTTTTGTAATGCGAACTAAAACGTTTAAATTTGACCGTTTATTCAAGGAGACCATGTTTTGGACACACAATCAGAAAATCATTCAATTTGGTTCATTTTATATTGTAAGATTTCTGACGATGTTCATAAAAAACATTGAAATATATAATTTTCTTATCAAGTAATAATTCCAATATTTATTTTGTTATATTGTAAGGAAAATTCTGCTATTTAATTAATAAGTCCATGAGATCCTTCCATTTTTTATTAGCAATTACCGGAGTGCTGGTCTGCAGTTGTAAAAATGAACACAGCTATATTCAGTTGTCCAACAATATTACTCAAGTAGAGCTTGATGATATAAGTTCGGATATTCGAACAGATTGAAAATAACGAAGGGAATCCTGTTATCCTTAAATTCAAAGTAAAATGACGATAGAAAAAGGTAGTGACAATAATGTCAATAAAAATTGAGAATATATGCGCAGATAGTTGTCCGCATGTCCTAGTACTCATTCAGATACGACACAATTTTTTGTGATACTGCAAAACGAGTATTGATGTTAAAATTATTATTCTTCCAGAGCTTGTGAAATGTTGATGATAAAGTCTCCCATCCTTTCAATTTCTACAATAACGTCAAGGTAGAGATTGCTGGCAACATAATCAGTTATTCCGTTTTCTTCCAAGCGTGCAAACTCTTCATCACGCAGGCGATTACGCAGAATATTAATAGCCATTTCATTTTCAATTGCTGCTTCTCCGTCAAAGTTATCCATATTTGGGCGTGTGGCTGAACGGAGGTTGGAAATCATGGTGTCATATGCATCTTGTAATGCAGTAAGCATTTTTGATATTCCTTGTTTGCGTTCTTCCGACAGCACTATGTTACGCGTCTTCATACGTGCCAGGATTCGACTTATACTCTCTCCACTGTCTCCAAGCCTTTCTATTTCTGAAATGATCCTATACAGCGCATTTATCATCTTTGATGTTTCCAGACTTGTTTCATACTCCGTTAGTTTGTTCAAAAATGCAGATATCTCTTTTTCTATATTGTCTGCAATCTCTTCATAGCGTACAAGTTGGTTCCTGTGCTCTTCAAAATCGGGTGTATTGAGATTTTGTACGGCATTATCTATTAATGTAATCTCATTTCTTGATATTTGGGCAAAATGTATAGTCTCAAGGAGAGCTTGCGATGCACCTAGTTCGGGTGTTGCAACGGGTCCGCCGCTAATATAGCGTAAGCGTGTCTTATCCCGCTTAGTTGTTCTGTCAGGAATTATTTTAGTAACCATACGCTCTATCATGGGTATAAACCAAACCAATACCATGGTATTTGTGGCATTGAAGAGCGAATGAAACATCGACAGTCCTATAAGGGGATTGAATTCTCCTAAAAGTTCTGTGAGTGTACGGTTAAGGAGAAGGAACGGATTGAATAGAATGAGTACCCAGATTACACCAAAAACATTGAAAAGGGTATGAGCAATCGCTGCGCGCTTTCCATTAACATCTCCAACAGCAGCGGCTATGTTAGCGGTTATAGTTGTTCCTATATTCTCACCTAACACCATTGCTGCACCCATCTCAAAGGAGATCCATCCCTGATTTACCATTACCAGTGTTAAAGCCATTGTAGCGCTGGATGATTGCAGTATCAATGTAAGCACTGTGCCAAAAAGAACAAAAAGCAGTGTGCTGCCGATTCCGTAGCTGCCCCATTTTTGTATGAATGATAGAGTCTCGGGGCTGCTGCTAAGATCAGGCATACTCGATTTTATAAGAGCCAATCCGAGGAACAGAATTGAAAAACCTATAATGAATTCTCCTGTGTGACGACGTCTTTCATTTTTTAATTGTGAAAGTATAAAACCTACAAGGAAAAGTGGTATGGCTAGACTTGATATATCAAATTTGAATCCGAGCAACGAAATGATCCATGCCGTAACGGTGGTTCCTATATTGGCGCCCATTATTACACCTATTGCTTGTGACAGTGTAAGCAGTCCGGCGCTTACAAGGCTGACGACAAGAACTGTCGTTGCACTTGAGGACTGAATTATTGAAGTAATTCCAAAGCCCGTTAAAATCCCTTTAAATGGGTTAGAGGTTACTTTACTAAGAATAAAACGAAGTCGGTTTCCTGCCGCTTTTTGAACTCCGGAACTCATTAGTATCATTCCGTAAAGGAACATTGCCAATGCTCCTAGAAGTGTAAGAATTTGTAAAAACATCATCTAAAAAAATAGTCGTGCAAATATCAACTTTATTTTTGTTACAAAAATATTACATTACAAAAATAAATATGATTTAACATAACTTTACACAATCCTCGAAATATCAGCTTCGAGCGTCAAACAAAAATTAAACCTCGAAGTGGTTATAAAATGAATAAAAGATAGAAATGATAGAAAACGATTCTGTAACTTGGGATACAGTGATTTTTAGCTATACTTGTTTTTAGTGAAGCGATATATTTTATAAATTTGGGGCAATAAAAAAATGCATTAAAACATTGTATAATCTATGAGTGAATATAATTGGAAATTTTCTACTATCGGTGGAAAGACCCGTGTAAACATTGTAAGCGGAGAGGATATCAGACATCTTGGTGAACTTGATCAGAAATTATGGACTGTTTTGAGCTGTCCTGTTACCGGTTTGGAGTTTAATGAAAAGACTCTGAAAATGCTGGATGCGAACGGTGACGGCCGAATCCATGTCAATGAGGTTGTCTCTGCCGCCAATTGGCTTACCTCTATTATTGATGATCCGGACCTTCTTCTGAAGAAAGAGGATTTTATCCGCTTCTCTTCATTTAATACCGAAAATCCCGATGGTAAAAGACTTCTGGCATCGGCCAAACAGATCCTTTCAAATCTTGGTTTGAAAAAAGACAGTATTTCTATAGCTGATACAGATGACAGTGTTGCCATATTTGCAAAGACCGCATTCAATGGTGACGGAATAATTACCGAACAGTCAACTCCCGATGAGGAACTCAAGGATACAATTAATAAATGTATCTCTTCAATGGGTTCAAAAACTGACCGGAGCGGCCTTGAAGGAGTTGACGTTGAAATTGTAGAATCGTTCTACGAAGCTTTATCGGCTTATGCTGCTTGGATGAAAAAGGCTGATGATGATAAGAAGACGGTTTTTCCGTACGGTGAAAAGACTGCCGAAGCATTTGAAACGGTAAATGCCATTAAAGCTAAAGTATCGGACTACTTTATGCGATGTAAGCTTGCTGCATTCAGCAAGGAGAGTGCTGCCGCTCTTGATGTATCGGCGAGTCGTATAGAGACAATCAGCGACAAGGATTTGTCGGAATGCGATGAGATAATATCACAATATCCGCTCGCCGGTATAACTGCCGACGGCACACTTCCTATTGATGAGAGGGTTAATCCCGTATGGCAGAGTACTATTTCGAAACTTAAGGCTTTGGTGTTTGACAAGGACTTCAAGGGAGCAAAAGAGATAACCGAGGAGCAATGGAAATCTGTTATAGCCAAATTCGGAGCTTATGAGGCATGGCTTAATGAAAAAGCCGGAAATCGGGTTGAAGCTTTGGGAATTGACGAGGTAAAGGCTATTCTCAAGTCGGACCGCAAGCCTGATCTGTTAAAACTCATAGATGAAGATAAGGCTCTTGAACAGGAGGCCGCATCAATCGATGAGGTAAACAAGCTGCTCCATCTGTATCGTGATTTCTATACATTCCTATGCAATTTTGTCTCGTTCAAGGATTTTTATAATCCTGAAGAGAAAGCGATATTTCAGGCCGGTAAACTGTATATAGACGAACGTTGTTGTAAACTTTGCATTAAGGTAAACGATATGAAACCGCATAATGCCAGTGCCGGACTGAGTGGAATGTTCATTGTCTATTGCAATTGTATAAATAAGATAAGTTCCGATACAATGATCATTGCCGCTGTAATTACCAATGGCGATATTTCCGATTTGCGTGAAGGAAAGAACGGTCTGTTCTATGACAGACATGGCGGGGTATGGGATGCTACGGTTTTCAAAATCATTGATAATCCGATAAGCATAAGTCAGGCTTTCTGGTCACCGTATCGTAAATTGGGCAGATTTATTGAGAACACTGTTCAGAAGAATGCAGCCGAGAAGGATGAAAAAGCGGTTGGTGAGCTGACAGCCAAGGTAACCGGTTCGCCTGAAGAGAAGAAGCAGATGTTTGATATAGGCAAATTTGCCGGTATATTTGCTGCCTTAAGTTTAGCGGTAGGAGCCTTGACAATGGCACTTGCCAAGATAATTGAAAAGGTTGCTGTGTTCCATTTCTGGCAGTGGCTGGTGCTAATTGCTGTGATTATGCTTGCCATATCGGGTCCGGCCATGATCCTTGCCTGGCTCAAATTGCGCAAACGTAATCTTGCACCGTTGCTCAATGCCAATGGTTGGGCAATAAATGCTGCCGTTAAGGTAAACATTACCTTTGGTTCAACACTTACCGAGGTGAGCAGCGCGCCGCTTGTGGCTGATCCGGACCCATTTGCCGACAAGGCTCCATTGTGGAAGAAAATTTTAAAATGGCTTATTTTACTATGTGCCGTTTTTGCTGTTTTCTACTATACAAACTTGCTTTATCTGATTACTAAAAGTGAAAAACTGCATTATATAAAAGATAAGTCGGCAGTTGAAGTACCGGTTAAAATACCGGTTGAAGCTCCTGCCGAAAATGCCGAATCAATGCTGGTTATTGCTCCAACAGACTTCGGGGCATAATACTCCGGTAAATTCCGGAAAAAAAATTATGAATGGCTAGTGTTGTTGCCGGTAAGTGTTGTTCTTTCAACAGGTTTAAAGGTGTGTTTTCTTACCGGATTGTAAGTAGAGTTGCCGGTGTCGTTCTTGCTCCAACTAGGTTAAAGTCTTACTCGGTTTACATGCAACAAGAAAAAGAGAGATTCTAAAAATAGAACCTCTCTTTTTCTTGTTGCGGAGGAAGGATTCGAACCTCCGACCTTTAGGTTATGAGCCTAACGAGCTACCTCTGCTCCACTCCGCGATTTCTTGTTTAGCGGTGCAAAGATAGTTTATTTTGCAATACAATCAAAGCTTTTCATTATAAATCTCCTCATATTATATATTATTTGTATTTTTGCAACTTGAATTGCCTGTGTAATGAATAATCTAAAAACAAGAGATCAGCTGATAGTTGCAGCCAAACAACTCTTTATAAAGAAAGGGTATGATGATACTACAATGACAGATATTGCCATAGAATCAGGTTTGAGTCGTAGAACTCTATATACCTATTTCGAAAGTAAGGTTGAAATATATCAGGCGGTTATTAACTCCGAAACAGACTATGTTATAGAAAAGCTTACAGCGATAGCTTCAAAACCGCTTAATCCGAAACTTAAGATCACAGAATTCTTATATAGCCGTTTTGCCATTGTAAAAGAGGTGGTTGACCGTAATGGATCGTTGAGGTCCGAGTTTTTCAGGAACATTTTTGGAGTTGAGCATTTCAGGAAGGATTTTGACCTGAAGGAGAGGCAACTTCTACAGCAAATAATCAGCGAGGGCAAGGAGTCAGGTGTTTTTGATGTGACAAGCGTTTGGAGGACATCTGAAGTCATTCAATATTGTTTGAGAGGATTTGAGACGCCCTATATCAGAGGTACTATTTGGCGTAACAACACATGTGAAGAAATGAGATTTGAAACCCAAAAGCTTATTTTTGGGATTTTGGGATGCAGTAATTAAATAGAAATAATTAATATGGGACAGTTGAGTGGAAAGACAGTACTTGTAACAGGTGGTACAAGAGGTATAGGATATGCAATGGTGCAACTTTTTGCAGCCGAAGGGGCCAATATAGCCTTTATATATATGAGCAGTGTTGAACGCGCTGTTGCTTTGGAACAGGAACTTGCCGGTAAGGGGATCAAGGCAAAAGGATACAAAGCCGATGTGGCTCTATTTGATGATGCTCAAAAGACAGTGGATGAAGTTGTTAAGGAGTTCGGACGAATTGACGTACTGGTAAATAATGCCGGTATCACCAGGGATGGATTATTGATGAGAATGAATGAACAACAGTGGGATGAGGTGATAGATACCAATCTGAAATCTGCATTCAACTATACCAAAGCCTGTACACCGATTATGATGCGCCAGCGCAGCGGATGCATTCTGACGGTATCGTCTGTGGTAGGGGTACATGGTAATGCAGGGCAAGCTAATTATTCGGCTTCAAAGGCCGGCCTGATAGGTTTTACCAAATCGGTTGCCAAGGAGTTGGCCTCACGTGGCGTACGTGCCAATGTGATAGCTCCGGGGTTTGTAATGACAGAAATGACACAGCAGATCCCTGAAGAAAAATTGGCTGAATGGTGTAAAACTATTCCGATACAGCGCGGCGCTTCGGTCGAGGAGATAGCCAATGTTGCACTGTTCCTGGTATCGGACCAGTCATCGTATATTACAGGTCAAGTCATTCAGGTTGATGGCGGCATGAGCATGTAATGCAGGTACTCTACGAAGACAACCATATCATAATCGTTTCCAAGCAGGCCGGTGAAATAGTCCAGGGAGACAAAACCGGCGATATTCCTTTGTCCGAAATGGTAGCTTCATACCTTAAGCAAAAGTATTCAAAACCGGGAAATGTTTTTGTTGGAGTTACTCACAGACTGGACCGTCCGGTAAGCGGGGTTGTGGTCTTTGCCAAAACCGGTAAGGCTCTGTCACGTCTTAACGGTATGTTACGTGATGGGAAGGTTGAGAGGAGATATCTGGCTATTGTCAAGGAGCCGCCACAGCAGATTGAGGGTAAGCTGATAGGATGGCTTATTAAGAATGAGAAACAGAACCGCTCATATTCCTACGACCATGAAATACCCGGCAGTAAGCGTGCCGTGCTGAGATATCGCCTTGTGGCTGATTCGGATAATTATTATCTGCTTGAAATAGAGCTTGAGACAGGCCGTCATCATCAGATAAGATGTCAACTCTCAAAGATTGGTTCGCCCATCAAGGGTGACCTGAAATATGGCGCTGAGCGTTCAAATCCTGACGGCAGCATATCACTGCATGCCTATAAGGTTGCATTTGAGCATCCCGTATCACATAAAATAATCTCCATCAAAGCTCCTTTGCCTGACGATAACTTGTGGCGCAGTTTTTCACAGATTGTTGAAAGTCTGTAGTCAGTTGGCGACAGGTTCAGTTCCTGCTTGGTTTTCGGGTTCGACCGGTTGTTCGTCTTCGAGAACGTAGGCTTTGATTATCTTGATATCTTTTTGCGGACGGTAATGTCCATCTACATTTACACTGTTTATTGCTTCAATCACTTCAAGACCTTCATAAACTTCACCGAACACGGTGTAAAAACCGTCCAGATTGGGATTGCCTCCTTTTTTAGTGTACTCTTCAATCTGTGCAGGTGAATACTTGAATGGTTTCCTTGTGGCCATTATAGCATCGGTCTGTTGGTTCAGCGTATTGTTGAGGATACTTATCTTATTATTATCCTTCTGTTCTCTCCATTTGATCAGGTCACTGGCGTGAAACAGTGTCAATGAGTCTTTGACTGCCTGACGAAGACGTTTATTGATGGCAGTCTCTTGTCTTTCCAATGCAGAAAGGTTTGTTCTTGAACCGAGCGAGATATAGAACTGCTGACTGGTGGAATAGTCAAATTGTCTTAGGCTGGCCTGTCCTACAGCTCCACGCTTATGGTACATGAGGTATGGATTGATTTCGGACATGATAGTGTCCGGTTCATCATTTACACCCAGTTGCTGGCCCGGTCTGGCATTTTTGGAAGTAACATCGCCACACTGTATCTTGAAACCTCTTTGTACCCCGAAAAAGAGTTGTCCGTCATATATGCCCTTTCTGGCGTTCCTGACCATGTTGTGGCGGTGCAGAGGGGCCTCCCGATAGAGTTTGAGCGTGAAATTGCCCATGGTGGTTTCAAAACGTACATACTGGTCCCTGTCTAGAATTATTGTATCGGCATCGACTTCTTCAACGGTTTCAGCCTTCTTGCCGCCTTTGCAGTTGACAATAAATATGGAGAGAAGGATCAGAGTCACTGATAATCCTAAAATCCGAGTTTTCATATATTTCATTTTTTAATTGAAACAAAGGTAGTAAAAATGTAACTTTGCAACAACATAAATAAATTAACAGAATGAAGCCTACACTTGTTATTTTGGCTGCCGGCATGGGCAGTCGTTACGGTGGTCTCAAGCAGCTTGATGCTCTGGGTCCCGGCGGCGAGACTATCATGGACTATTCAGTATTCGATTCTATCAGAGCGGGATTCGGTAAGGTGGTATTTATAATCCGCAAGGATTTTGAGGATGATTTCCGTTGTCAGGTGTTAAAGAAATATGAAGGTCATATTCCGACTGAGGTTGTTTTTCAGAGTATAAATGATCTGCCCGAGGGTTTCAAATGTCCGGAGGAGAGGATCAAGCCCTGGGGTACGAATCATGCCGTATTGATGGCCAAAGAGGTGATAAATGAGCCTTTCTGTGTGATAAATGCCGATGATTTTTACGGTCGTGACTGTTTTGCCGTGATGGGCAGCTTCCTTAGCTCTCTGCCTGAGGGTTCAAAGAATCTCTATTCAATGGTCGGATTCCGTGTTGCCAATACTCTAAGTGAGAACGGCAAGGTCTCACGCGGTGTATGTGAGGTAAACGACAGGAGAGAATTGACAACGGTCGTAGAGCGTACGGAGATAATTCGCCGTGAAAACGGTATATGCTATAAGGACGGAGATAAGTGGGTTGTCATTGATGACAATACCCCGGTCTCGATGAATGTGTGGGGATTCACTCCGGATTATATGAATTATTCGGAGGACTTCTTCAAGGGATGGCTTAAGACTAATATAGACACTCCCAAATCAGAGTTTTTCATTCCACTCATGGTAAATGAGCTGATAAATAATAATATTGCCACAGTCAAGGTGCTTGATACTACCTCCAAGTGGTTTGGTGTGACTTATGCCGAGGACCGTCAGGGTGTTGTGCAGAAGATAGCCGAACTGGTAAAGGATAACGTATATCCTTCAAAGCTGTTCGCATAAAAAAGTGTTTTCAGTCGAGAATCTAAAGGTTGAGTTCGGAGCACATCTGCTGTTCCGTGATATCAGTTTTGCAGTAGGCGATAAAGAGCGTATTGCACTTGTCGGCAAGAATGGTGCCGGAAAATCTACTCTGCTGAAAATAATAGCAGGGTTGCAACAGCCTACCGATGGTACGGTCTCCATTCCCAGGGAGATGACCATAGGCTACTTGCCACAGGTTATGAGACCGACTGATACCGGCACCGTTAGAGAGGAAGCTGAGAAAGCCTTTGAGGACATCCGGAAAATTCAGGAGAATTTAGAGAGACTCAATTTAAGTCTGATTGAACGTAAAGACTATGAAAGCCGTGAGTACCATGAGCTGATAGAGAGATTCACGCATGAGAGTGAACGCTATCAGATGATGGGCGGCGGCAATTACCAGGCAGAGCTGGAACGCACCCTGACGGGTTTGGGATTCAACAGAGAGGATTTTGATCGTCCTACCTCCGAATTCAGCGGCGGCTGGCGTATGCGAATAGAGCTTGCCAAACTGTTGTTACGCAATCCAGACGTACTGTTGCTTGACGAGCCTACCAATCATCTGGATATCGAGAGCATACAGTGGCTTGAAGATTTTTTGTCCAGACAGTCCAATGCGGTGATCCTGGTAAGTCACGACCGTGCTTTCATAAACAATGTGACTACCCGCACTATAGAGATATCATGCGGAGTGATATATGACTACAAGGTCAAGTACAATGAGTTTGTCGAACTTCGTAAGGAACGTCGTGAACAGCAACTCAGAGCGTATGCTAACCAGCAGAAGGAGATTGCCGATACAAAAGAGTTTATAGAACGTTTTCGCTATAAAGCCACCAAGGCTGTGCAGGTTCAGAGCCGTATAAAGGCACTCGAGAAGATTGTACCTATTGAGATTGACGATGTGGATAACAAGACCATGCATCTTAAGTTTCCACCGTCCATAAGGAGCGGCAGCTATCCGGTAATCTGTGAAGAGGTGGCTAAAAAGTATGGCGACCATCTTGTCTTCAGCGGTGTGGATATGACCATAAAACGTGGGGAGAAAGTGGCTTTTGTGGGTCGGAACGGCGAAGGTAAGTCAACTCTGGTAAAATGTATTATGGGAGAGATCCCGTTTGACGGGAGCCTGACAATAGGACACAACGTGCAGATAGGTTATTATGCGCAAAACCAGGCTCAGCTTCTCGACGAGGAGATCACGGTCTATAGTACTATCGACAATGTTGCGACAGGCCCGATACGTACCAGGATAAACGATATTTTGGGCGCTTTCATGTTTGGCGGTGAGGCGGGGGATAAAAAGGTTAAGGTGCTATCGGGAGGTGAACGGTCGCGTCTTGCAATGATACGTTTGCTGCTTACTCCAAACAATTTGCTCATTCTGGATGAGCCTACCAACCATCTGGATATGGCATCGAAAGATGTCCTCAAGGAGGCCATACAGGCTTTTGACGGAACGGTAATTGTGGTCAGCCACGACCGTGAATTCCTGGATGGGTTGGTTACTAAGGTTTACGAGTTTGCCGGTGGCAGAGTCAGAGAACATTTGGGAGGAATATATGATTTTCTACGTAAAAAGAATATCCGCAATCTGGCGGATATAGGTCGGATGAACGGCACTCAGACAGAACAAACATCGGTTCAGGAGAAAACTTCGGCAGGAAAGGAGGAATATGATGCCATGAAGGAGTTTGAACGTCGCAGACGTCGCATTCAGAAGAGGATCGAGGAGTGCGAGAGAGAGGTGGAGCGTATATCGAATGAGATAAAAGAAATGGAGATTTTGTTGGCCACGCCCACGGGAGCGGAGGATCCGGCTATGTTTGAGATGTACGGAAAACTCAAAAACGATCTTGAACGGGCGGAACTTTCTTGGGCAGAGGCTATGATTGAGGAAGAAAAAACATGTAACTAATATTTTAAGTTATGAAAAAACTAACATTAATAACAATCGTATTTACAGGAATGGCTATTATTTCATGTAACAATTCTAAGCAGGGTATGGGTATCAGACTTGAAAATCTTGATACTACAGTAGCGCCCGGTGATGATTTTTTTCAGTATGCTACCGGAGGTTGGAATGCGGCTCATCCGCTAACTGACGAGTATGCGCGTTTTGGCAGTTTTGATCAGCTGGCCGAAGAGAATCGTAAGCAGCTCAAGGATCTTATTGACAACATAGTGGCCTCGGACAATGAGTTTGGCACTAATGCACAGAAGATAGCCGATCTCTATAAACTGGTGCTTGATACGGCACGCCGTGACAATGAGGGGTTGGCTCCTCTTAAACCCTGGATTGATAAGATTGAGGCTGTCAGGGAGCGCAAGGAGATATTTCCATTGATGGTAGAGCTCGATCTGCACGGTTTGGCAGGCGGATATTTCAATTTGGGGATAGGAGCTGATATGATGGACAGCAAGAACAATCTGGTAAGCATCGGGCAGGGCGGTTTGTCGCTTGGTGAAAGGGAATATTATTTGGATACCGATGAGGCTACTGTTGCCATCCGTGAAGCTTTCAAGAAACATATAGTACGTATGTTCACTCTTTGCGGATTTGATGAGACGACAGCTCAGAGGAAGATGGAGGATGTGATGATGATTGAGACCCGTATTGCCGAAAAATCCTACAGTGCAGTCCAGCGGCGTGATCCTGTTGCAAACTATCACAAGATGACGTTTGAGCAGCTTAAGAAAGACTACAAGGGCATTGACTGGCAGATGATGTTCGACAGACTGGGCATGGGCGACTGCGATATGGTTGATGTCGGTCAGCCCGAGCCTATCCATGAGGTTGAGGCTATTTTGGCTCAGGTCCCTGTCGAGGCTCAGAAGTCTTATATGGAGTGGAGCCTGATTGACAATTCGGCTTCAATACTGACCATGGAGTTGGATCAGGCCAATTTCGATTTTTACGGCAAGGTGCTGAGCGGCCGTCAGGAACAGCAACCCTGGTGGAAACGCGCCACATCGACAGTAAGCGGTACACTGGGCGAAGCCATCGGACAACTCTATGTTGAAAAATATTTCCCGAGTGAAGCCAAGGAGCGCATGCTCACACTTGTCAACAACCTTAAGGTTGCTCTGGGGGAGCGTATTGACGAGCAGGATTGGATGAGTGACGTTACTAAGGCGCGTGCTCATGAAAAGTTGGATGCCTTTTATGTGAAGATAGGTTATCCCGACAAGTGGAAGGATTATTCTAAATTGACCATAGATCCCGGCAAGACTCTTTTTGAAAACAGTATTGAAATCAGTCTTTTCTATTGGAACGACATACTGGAGCGCAAGTACAAGAAGCCGGTTGACAATACCGAATGGTATATGACTCCGCAGACGGTCAATGCCTATTACAATCCCACTACAAACGAGATCTGTTTTCCTGCCGGAATATTGCAGTATCCCTTCTTTGATATGAGTGCCGATGATGCCTTCAACTACGGAGCAATAGGAGTGGTTATAGGTCATGAGATGACTCACGGATTCGACGATCAGGGCCGTCAGTTTGACAAAGAGGGTAACTTAAACGACTGGTGGGCTGCCGGCGATGCCGATAAATTCAAGGAGCATGTACAGGTTTTAGTAGATCACTTTGACACTATAAAGGTGTTGCCTGATCTTAATGCCAATGGCCAACTCACTCTGGGCGAGAATATTGCCGACCACGGCGGTCTTATGGTGGCTTATCAGGCGTTCAAGAATGCTACTAAGGATGCTCCGCTAGAGACTGTTAACGGTTTCACTCCCGAGCAGCGTTTCTTTATGGCTTATGCCGGAGTGTGGGCCGGAAACATCCGCGACGAGGAGATCCGCAACCGCACCAAAAGCGATCCCCATTCTTTGAGTCGCTGGCGTGTAAACGGCACCTTGCCGCATATTGACGCCTGGTATGAAGCATTTGGTATAACCGAGGAGGACGCTCTCTATATTCCAAAGGAGAAGAGAGCTACTATTTGGTAATCCCTGATATGGATTCCGGATCAGGCATAGGCATAAAAGAGGATAATCTGGACAGGAACGTCTCTCCCGGAGAGGATTTCTACCGTTTTGCCTGCGGGGGTTGGCTTGAAGCCAATCCTCTGCCTGATGACTTTTCCTGCTACGGAACATTCGATGAGCTTGCCGAGCAAAACCGTTGCCGACTGAAGGAGATCATTGACGACATCATTACTCAGGATAACGCTCCGGGCAGTGATGCCGCCCGTATTGCCGACCTCTATGCTATGGTTATGGATACAGAGCGTCGTGATGCAGAGGGAATGATGCCTCTCAAACCCTATATGGAACGCATAGCTGCCATAGATGACAGGGAAAAGCTGTTGGATGCTATGGTTGAGCTTGACCCGTATGGTGTGACCGGCTATTTCGACGTAAGCATAGGTCCTGACCTTAAAGAGAGCAAGTCAAACATAGTTGGAATGAGCCAGGGAGGTTTGACTCTGGGTGACAAAGAGTATTATACGGACCGTGACAGGCAGACAGCAACCATTAGGAGGGCTTTCAAGAGACATATTGTGCGCATGCTTATGATTGCCGGCTATAACCGAAAAGAGGCGAACTCCAGGATGAGGACAATATGGCGCCTTGAAAAAAGGCTTGCAAAAGCTTCGAGGAGCAACACCCGATTACGTAATCCTGCCGCTAATTATCACAGGATGTCCATAGAGCAGCTTTATGAACGTTTGCCCGGTATAAATTGGGACTGTTTCTTTGGTAAACTAGGTCTTTATGAGGTTGATTTTGTCGATGTTGCTCAGCCCGAAGTAATTGCCGAGGCTATAAAACTGCTGAATGAGGAGCCAATAGAAGATCAGAAGATACTTATGGAGTGGCAGTTGATTGACTCTAACGGGACATATTTGGGAAAAGAGGCCGATGAGGCTGATTTTGATTTCTACGGTCGCATATTGAGCGGACAGAAGAGTCAAAAACCTATGTGGAAACGCGCCATATCGACGGTAAACGGTACTCTCGGCGATGCTCTGGGGCGACTCTATGCAGAGAGATATTTTTCATCTGAGGCAAAGGAGCGTATAATAGTTATGTTCAGCAGCCTGAAACGGGCGCTTGCACGCCGCATAGAGGTTCAGGACTGGATGAGTGACAAGAGTAAAGCTCTTGCCCTTGAAAAACTGGATGCTTTCAAATTCAAGATAGGCTATCCCGACAGGTGGCGCGACTACTCCAAAATGGAGATTGACAGCTCCAAATCTTTGGTTGAAAACAATGCTTCGATAAATCGTTTTTTCTGGAATGACACGGTTGAACGCAAATTCAAAAAACTGGTCGATCCTTCGGAATGGTATATGAATCCACAGGATATAAACGCCTATTATGACATATCCATCAACGAAATATGTTTTCCTGCGGGCATACTGCAGTATCCGTTTTTTGATATGAATGCCGATGACGCCTTCAACTATGGAGCCATCGGAACTATAATGGGACATGAGATGATACACGGGTTTGATGACGAAGGCCGTCAGTTCGACAAAAACGGCAATTTGGCCAACTGGTGGAGCAGGCCGGATACACGCCGTTTCAACCGACGTATAAAGGTGCTTGAGGAGTGGTTCAACGGCATTGAGGTCCTGCCCGATATAAAGGCCAACGGCAAGCTGACTCTGGGTGAGAATATAGCCGACCACGGCGGATTGACTGTGGCTCTGGAGGCATTTCGGGATGTGATGAAAGAGAATTCCGGAGAGATTAAACAGGGATTCACCCCTTTGCAACGTTTCTTTATCGCATACGCTTTTACGTGGGCCGAGAACTGTTGTGACGAGATGGTGTTGCAGATGGTCAAGAGCGATGAGCATTCGCCCAGCCGTCTGCGCGTGAACGGTGTACTGTCTCATATAGATGAATGGTATGAGGCATTCGGTATAACGGAAGAACATTCTATGTATATTGCACCCGAAGAGAGAGTGCGTATTTGGTAAATAATGGAAAAGGTCAGAAGAGTAGAGTTGCTTTCACCGGCTAAGAACCTGGAGTGTGGGATAGAGGCCGTTAAACATGGTGCCGATGCCGTTTACATAGGCGCCGACAGGTTTGGCGCCCGTCAGGCCGCCGGTAACAGTCTGGCCGATATTGCGGAGCTGGCCGTTCAGGCCCATCTTTATGGAGCAAAGGTCTATGCCACTGTCAATACCATAATCAAGGAGAGTGAGTTGGCCGATGTCGAAGAGCTTATTTGGCAGCTTTACGATGCCGGTGTCGATGCTTTACTCGTCCAGGATATGGCGATATTGCGTATGAAACTGCCGCCCATTGCGCTCCATGCCAGCACGCAGTGTGATGTGCGCAGCGTTGACAAGGTCCATTTTTTGGCAGACTCCGGCTTTACCCGTGTCGTTCTGGCACGCGAGTTCTCACTTTCTGAAATACGCGAGATACATGAGGCATGTCCCGCTGTGGAACTAGAATGTTTCGTTCACGGTGCCCTGTGCGTCAGTTACAGCGGACAGTGTTACGCATCGGAGTACTGCTTCGGCCGCAGCGCCAATCGCGGCGAATGCGCCCAATTTTGCCGTCTTAAGTTTGATCTGAATGATGCCGAGGGAAACACACTGATAAAAGGGAAACATCTTCTCTCTCTTAAGGATATGAACCGCATGGAGAGCCTTGAGGAGCTGATTGATGCGGGCGTCTGCTCATTCAAGATTGAAGGAAGGCTCAAGGAGGTTCAGTATGTTAAAAACGTTACTGCCGCCTATAATAAGGCTATGGAGCGAATCCTTGAACGTAGAAATGATTTACAAAGGGCATCATCGGGCAGGAGCGTACCTATGTTTTCGCCCGACGTGCACAAAAGCTTCAATCGCGGTTTTACGGACTATTTGCTCCATGGCCGCACTGACGACATATATTCCTTTGAAACCCCGAAATCCATCGGTGAGAAGATGGGAACCGTTAAGGAGGTTGGCCGTGGATGGCTTACCGTGGCCGGTTCCAAAGCATTTAACAATGGCGATGGGCTCTGTTTCATCAATCGCGAAGGCGAGCTTGAGGGATATCGCGTGAACCGTGTGGCCGGTGGCAGAATATTTCTTTTTCTGGAGGAGGGTGATATGCCTGTTATCGATCCCGGAGCCGTGGTGTACCGTAATTTTGACCATGAATTCAACAAAATGTTATCTAAGGAGTCGGCTGTAAGAAAAATAAGGGTAAATATACTGTTTGAGGAGACTCCTGCAGGTTACCGATTGAGCCTTACCGATGAAGACGGTTTCAACGTTACAACACCAATGCAGTGGCAAAAGGAGACTGCCCGTACTCCTCAGGAGAGCAACATAAAGGCACAACTCTCAAAGATGGGCAATACCTGCTTCGAAGTCGCTGATATAGAGGTCAGAATTGAAGGGGAGCGGTTTATTCCGTCATCATTGCTGTCGGATTTGCGTCGCACAGCCTCGCAAAAGTTGGAAGAGACGCGTATAGAGCAGTTTAAGAGGCCGGCGGCCGGAACAGTGCGTACAACGCCTTTTAAATACCCCGTAGATCATTTGACATATCTGGGCAATGTGATGAACACCCGGGCCCGACAGTTTTACAGAGACTATGGAGTTAGCCGGATTGATGATGCCTTTGAAAAAACTCAGCCCGAGACGGGTAGTTTAATGTTTTGCCGCCACTGTATAAAACAGGCTGTCGGACTCTGTCCTAAACAGGCTGCCGGGGTGTCGGTTGAAAAGAACGTTGGAATATCTTCCAACAGGTCTATTGGGCTTAGTTCTAAAGAGTCTGTCGTATTATCCACAGAACAGGGTTGCAAACAGGGCAGTGTTAAGAGGCCGGTAAAGGTAAAGGAACCGCTTTATCTCTCTATGTCTGATGGCCGCAGTTTCCGTTTGAAGTTCGACTGCAACCAATGCAGAATGGAGGTCTGTATCGAATATGATGGAGCTTCCCAAAAGGTTTGATTATTTGGCTTTGAAATTATATAAGGGCTTTATTGTTCCGATAATATCGACCGTATCTACAATTGCTGCTTTGATCTCTTCGATTGATTTATAGGCTTGCGGAGCTTCGTCTAAAGTGGAACGATTTATTGAGGTGCTGAATATGTCACTCATCGAGTTTACATATTCGGCAAAAGAGAGGCTTTTTTTAGCCTTGGTACGACTCATTATCCTGCCTGCTCCGTGAGGTGCCGAATAGTTCCAATTTTCATTGCCCTTGCCAACACACAACAGAGAGCCGTCGCGCATATTGATCGGGATAAGCAATTTCTCTCCTTTTTCGGCCGAAACAGCTCCTTTTCTTAAAATCATCCGTCTGAAATCAATATAATTGTGTATTGTTTCAAATCGTTCAACCTCTTGTAAATCATTATCTTTCAGCAATATTTCAGCCATGGTTTCACGATTTACAGATGCATATTTTTGAACAATTGTCATATCGTTCATGTAATCGGCAAAATCGTTGTCCGTTAAAAATGCCAAATCTTTATCTATAACTGATCTGCTGATATGTTTTATCTCTGTTGCAATCTCTTTTTCTCTGCTTTCCGATTTCAACTTTTCAATTAGTTTCCTGATGGCATTATTTGATTTGGTACAGTTTTTAATTGCTTTGTTTTGGTAATAATTACAAACATCCTGACCAAGTTTTCTGCTCCCCGAATGTATAACCAAATAGAGCTCTTTTGTCGTTTCGAGTTCACCGATTTCGATAAAGTGATTTCCGCCGCCAAGAGACCCGATAGAGAGCTTTGCACGACTTAAATCAACATGTTTTTGACAACGCAGATTTGAAAAATCGAAACTTTGTTGAGGAGTTCTGTGTATATTAAAACCAAAGGGGATCTTATTCTTGATTGTTTCGTCTATTTTTTCAAAGTCTATTTTTTTATTATTTAATTTTATTGTAAGCATTCCACATCCGATATCTACACCGACCAAATTGGGAGATACCTTATCGGTAATAGTCATAGTTGTCCCTATAGTACAACCTTTTCCGGCATGTACATCGGGCATAATGCGTATTTTCTCATTCTGGTATGCTTCGGAATTGATTAATTTGACTATTTGATCATATGCTTCGGATTCAATTGTCTTGGCAAAAATATATGTTTTAATTCCCCGATGGTTCTTAATAATTTTCATAATTCACAACTCATTTTTTTAATGAATACCATTTTTGTCTTATATTTGTTTATCCGCTTTCGTTGTTAAACGGATTACAACCGTTATGCAACAAAAATCATCGGATATTATGAGGTGTAATATAAACAATTAAATAAACATTCAAATATGAATAGGGTTGGAAAATTAATTATTGTTGCTGTATTAGTATTAGCTTCTTTCAAAGTGTCGGCCGAAATTCGTCCACAGTGGTCCAATGGTACAATGGTAGGTAATGCTGTTATCGGCACACTTCCCATTGGAAGCTCAGTCTCATTGGATTATGTGTTTGTTGACGAATGGTGGAAAGGCCATTTCACTGTAGGCGGCGAGATAGACTTTGGTGTATCATCGGATGATTGGAAAGCTATTGGCATCACTCCCCGCGCAACTTACGGTTTAAACATTACCGATGTGTTTGAGGTTCATGCTTCTCTTGGAATAGGCTTAGGCGTTAGGATTATTAACAACAGTGAAGGAAAGGATGACGACTCCTTTGTTATGTGGAACCAACTTGTCGGATGCCGTTTTTTCATTACTGACGATATTGCGGTGCTTGCCGAGACGGGTTATTCCAATTGGTTTCCAAAATTCCGTTTAGGCATCAGTTACAAATTCTGATTACAGAGTTTTTAATAAGGGACGCTTCAGTCCCTTTTATAATATCTTTACTGTGCTTTGCCTTTGTGGCATTATTTAAATTCTATTTGTAAACGCAATTTTTGCGGATATTATCCCTTTGTAGATTCCGTCTTTGTCTTTACCTTTATCTTTTGTTTTTCCTGACAATCTAATTTTTGTGCATATGAAACGACTGTTATCTGTAATCTTGTTGGCTGTAGCATCTCTTAGCCATGCCCAAAGTGTCAAAGTGACCGTATCAATGGATAATGCCATTCTCACCAACGGCGGACACTGGGAGGGGTGGGGTACCAGTCTCTGCTGGTGGGCTAATCGTTTGGGTTATAACGAGACGCTGACCAAAAAATCATCTCTTCTCTTCTTCGATTCCAAACAGGGCCTCGGACTGAATATAATGCGCTATAATCTGGGCGGTGGCGATGACCCGACGCACAATCACATAACACGTACCGACAGCGATGTACCCGGATGGATGTATTTAGAGCCTAGCACCGGTGAACGCCTGTATGACTATTCTGCTGACACCCGTCAGCTTAACGTGTTACGTGCTGCCGCAAAAGCTGCAGGGAAAGAAGCCTATATAGAGCTTTTCTCAAATTCGCCTCCCTATTTTATGACAGTCAGTGGCTGTTCTTCCGGCAATTTTAAGTCCGATGAGAACAATATTCACGAAGACGAATACGGTAATTTTGCAGAATATATAGCACACGTTACCAGTTATATAACAAATAATCTCGGCCTTAAGGTCAAAAGCGTGTCGCCTATGAATGAGCCTAACACCAACTTTTGGCCGGCCATGAACTATAAGCAGGAGGGTTGTCATATAGATGCCGGTGAGTCTCAATCCAAACTGTTGGTACTGACCAAACAAGCGCTTCTCAGATATGGGCTTGATGATGTTATTTTGACCACGAGTGACGAAACTAACCCCGGTCTGCAGATTGAGGAGATACGTCTGCTCACTCCCGAGGCCCGTGCTTCGATAGACAGAATCAGCGTCCACACTTATGGCACCAACAGTATCCGTGAGATGGGTCAACTTGCCAAAGATGAGAAAATCAATCTTTGGATGAGCGAGGTGGACGGCAACGGCACTGCAGGACAGAATGCAGGTGAGATGGCAGCCGGATTATGGCTTGCCGATAAGATTATTTCCGATATACAGGCTCTGGAGCCATCGGCCTGGGTGCTGTGGCAGGTTATAGATACCCATATCTCCGAAGAGGGTTACAAAGGACGTCGTGACGGAGGACCGTTGCGCACATCGGGAGGCTACTGGGGTACCGCCTGTGCCAACCATGACACCGACGAGATCCTGCTCACTCAGAAATATTATGTTTTCGGACAGTTTACCAGACATATCCGTCCCGGCTCCACCCTGATAAAATGTCCGACCGAAAGAAACTCCGGTTGCAGGGTTTTGGCAGCGCTAGATAAAAAAAAGAAGAGCCTGACGCTGGTATGTACCAATACCACCGAACAGGAGAAGAGTATTGAGTTCAGCGTTGATGACTTTAAAATCAAAGGCCCTGTACGTCAGATCCGCACCAGCGGTCAGTTTGCCGATGGCGAACAATGGGCCGAGACTGAACTTTCAAAAACTGACGGCTCGCAGCTTAATTTCACGCTCAACCCCAACTCAGTTACCACCTTCGTCATGAAGTGCAAGGTCAAATAATATGTATTAACTTACGCAAAATTGGGTTAATCTAAAATTAGGAGGATTATGAAATTAAAGAGGCTTTTATTACTTGGTTTAATCTTTTCGTTTATACCTCTGTTTGCCCAACAAAAGAGAAAAACGGAAACATTGAAACCTCGTATTGTCGTACTTACCGATGTATCTACATGGGAAACCGACGACAGCGAATCATTGGTCAGACTACTGGTCCATGCCGATATGTTAGAGATTGAAGCAATAATTTATACCACCGGATGGAGTCTGGATGTAATTCGGGACGATTTTTTTCAACTGATCCACGATGCCATCGATGCCTATGAAAAAGATTTGCCAAATCTGATGAAACGCTCCGGTCAGGTTGGTTTCAATAAAGATGAATCCCGGCAAACTATAGGGTATTGGCCAAGTGTTGAATATTTAAGACAGCGTACTGTTGTTGGAAGCAAAAAAAGAGGGATTGATAAAATCGGCAAAGACAATATTTCCGATGGCAGTAACCTAATTATAAAACTGGCCGATGAAAACGATGAACGTCCTCTTTGGATTTTAGTTTGGGGAGGCGGAAACACCTTGGCACAATCTATTTGGCAGGTTCAGCAAAACAGGAGTAAAGCAGAATTGAATAAATTCTTACATAAAATACAAACTTATACAATCACCGATCAGGACAGGCCATATGCCGGAGGTACTCCGTATGACATAAGTTCGCATCAATGGATGAGACGTGAATTCGAAAAAGAGCTGATGTTCCTTTGGGATGAGTCTGCATGGAAATTTCAAAACGGTACAGGAAGGTCAAATTGGGATGAGTATGCCAATCACATTCAAAATCATGGAAATTTAGGGAAAGTATATCCAAAGTATAAAAATGGAGTTGAAGGCGATACTCCTTCATTTCTCTATGTGATGCCAACCGGTTTAAACGACCCGCTCATCCCCAATCAGGTTAGCTGGGGCGGTTATTTTGAATGGGGTGTTTCTCCCGATGATGCCACTAATGCTTACAACAACCACAAAGGCAAGGCAAACGAGATCTCTAACAAATATCTAAACTATTTTTATCCTGCAACCTTCAATAATTTTGCTGCCAGAATGGACTGGGCAGCCGAAGGAAAAGGAAACAGAAACCCGATAGTCGTGATTGACGGAGATGAGGGAATCAGTCAGATTCATATGGAAAAGAGACAGGGAAGTTCAATAACGTTTGATGCCTCAAAGAGTTATGATCCGGAAAGAGACCAACTGAATTTCAAATGGTGGGTAATACCGGAAGCCGGCACATATAAGGGTGAGGTTACAATACAAAATCACAATTCAAACAAAATCGCAATTGATCTGCCAAATGATTCGGCAGGTAGTACAATTCATATTATTTGTGAGGTAACAGACAGCGGAAAACCGGCATTGACAAGTTATCGCCGAATTATCATAACATCTAAAAATTAAAAGCAATGAAAAAGATAAAACTAATGCTTATAGGCTGTGTGATATTGTTGATCAATCAAGCTGCATTTGCACGCTACAGAGTAATGATATCGTCCGATTTTCCACCTTTCCCGGTTACAAACAGCGATCCGGACGATGTCCAATCAATGGTGCGTTTTTTACTTTATACCAATGAATTTGATGTAGAAGGCTTGATTGCTTCGGCCGGAACATATGGTATGGTTGCGGAAAAGAAAAACATTTTGGCAGTACTAGACAAATATGATCAGGTCGATGAAAACTTAAGAAAAAGAGATGCCAAATATCCTACAGCCGAATATCTGCGTTCGGTCACCTATGAAGGGCTGGGTAACAATCATAATATTAAAATTATATGGGGCTGTAACAAGCAGCCGTGGACCGAAATAATAGGCGAAGGAAGAGACAGTGAAGCTTCAAATGCAATAATAGCAGCAGCCGATAAGCCTGACCCGAGACCCATCTATATTTGCGTTTGGGGAGGACCACGTGAAATTGCACAAGCAATCTGGAAGGTTCAAAATACCCGGAGCAAAGCTGAATTAGACGAATTTATCGGTAAACTTCGTATCTTTCTGATTGCATGTCAGGATGCTACTCATGACTGGCTTATGGAGAATTTTCCGAACCTCTTCATTATCGAATCAAAAAGGACATATCAAGGCATATTTGGAGCAGATAACCGTTCTTGGGCTGAAACGAATATTATCAATGATCACGGACCTTTAGGCGCGATTTATCCTCCAAGGGCAATTGCCGGGGAGGGCGTTATTGAGGGTGATTCCCCCTCATTTCTCTATTTGATCAGTGCAAACCGGGGCATAAATGATCCTGAAGACCCTACACAACCCGGTTGGGGAGGAGAGTATAAACGTGTTGAATCAACAAATCATTACGTTGACGGCATCGGGCCGTCTTCGATTTCCAAATGGAGCAAAGATTTTCAGGCAGAGTTTAAGGAACGCGCAGACTGGATGTTGCCCTGACAAACTATAAAGATAATTCAAAAACAATATGAAGCAGATTAAACAAAACAAACCGAAGGATATCCTGAATCCATTTCTTTATATGTCGAAGCTCAATCGGAAAAAGAGAGATCCGAAAGAGTTCAACTTTACGGGAAAAGTAAAGGAAACGGAATTAGATGTTCAGCTATTTAAGTATGGAAAAGAGGTGTGTGAAGAGACAAAAAATATTTTGCCTGAAAATATCAAAACGTTTGAAAAAGATGGAAACAATTACTGGCTGAACATTTACGGATTAAGTAAAACCGAAGCTATAGCCTCTATTTGTGAAAAACAGGGTATTCACAGTCTGGTAATTCAAGATATTCTGGATGTCAATCACAGACCTAAATTTCAGGAATATTATAATTACTCATTTCTGACTCTGAAATCAATTGTTCCATTCGAAAATGAGATAATAACAGAGCAGATAAGTCTTGTTTTCGGTCCAAATTATTTGATCTCTTTCCAGGAGAGAAAGGCCGATTATTTTGAACATTTGAGAGTAAGGTTAAGGGAAAATATAGGGATTTTAAGAGAACGTACTTCGGATTACCTGCTTTATGCAATGATTGAATCAATTCTCGACAATTATTTTAAAACTCTCACGATGGTGGACGAAGAGACGGGCAAATTTAATTTTACAGATATTACAAAAGAGCCGTCTCCAAACGTACTCGAAGTCATTGAAAATTATAAAAAGTTTGTCCTTTTCATTAAGAAATCAATTTTGCCGATAAAAGAATTCACTCAGATTGTAGAGCGGGGGGAGTGTCATTTTATAGAAAAAAGGCATTTGAAATATTTTTTCGAAATCCAGGACCTCTGCTTGACCCTGATAGATAATTGCGATATGATTCTCTCATCACTTGAAAGTGCATCAAATCTCTTTTTTTCGGTACAGGGACACAGGATGAATCAGGTGATGAAAACCCTTACAGTCGTTGCAACCATATTTATCCCTTTGACCTTCATTACCGGTGTTTACGGAATGAATTTTTTAAACATGCCCGAACTTCAATGGAAATACGGCTATCTGCTGATATGGTTGGTCATTATTTCCGTTTTCCTGGGAATGATTATTTATTTTCGCAAAAAGAGATGGTTTTGATAGCATAGAAAACAATAATAATCATGTTTTTTGGTTAATAATGCAACCAATATGCGGGGTGATATTATGCATATTGCCCCTTTTTCTTCCAATAAAAATCCATTATTTAAACCAAATCTAATGAAATTTCCAGTTCATATAAAATAATATTTTATATGTTTTAATCCTTTGCAGTATGAAAATTATGTTATAGCTTTGTAGCCGAATTTAAAAGCAACCAATTATGGAAAAAGTTACAGTTCTTTCATCGGACCTGCTTTTCAATAGTTTCCTGCATCCAAAGTATATTCCTGCCGGACAAAACAAGTATTATCTTCGTAACACCCAAGTCTGTGCTCCCAAAAATGGATGGAGACATCTGAACAGTTCCGAGATCGAGACCCTTGTCAAGAATGACAATACTGCCATGAGTTGGGATAATATCATGGTTACCGATGAGTTTGATCCAAAGATGATCAAGAACAATAAATTCTATGGATTTGTACGTATAGGCAGAGTCTCGTCTGACGGACTCCAGTATCATGACCTGAGGCTCTCCATTGGAATTACCAACAGCTCGATTCACTCATGTGATATTGGTGACGACTGCGCAATTCATAATGTTCATTACCTTTCACATTACATTATCGGGGATCGCTGCATGCTGTTCAACATTCAGGAGATGGCATGTACCGACCATGCCAAGTTCGGAAACGGAATAATCAAGGAGGGCGAGGAAGAGAGTGTCCGTATCTGGCTTGAATTGATGAACGAGACCGGTTGCCGTAAGGTGCTTCCGTTTGACGGGATGATAGCTGCCGATGCATATATGTGGGCTAAATTCATTGATGACAAAATGCTTCAGGACCGTCTCAAGACAATTACCCAGAACTCATTTGACAGCAGGCGTGGATTTTACGGTACCATAGGTTACGGTACTGTCGTAAAAAATTCGTTGATTATCAAAGATGTGAAAATAGGTAACTGTGCCTATATTAAGGGTGCCAGCAAACTTAAGAACCTTACAATAAATTCATCGGAAAAAGAACCTTCGCAAATCGGTGAGAACACTGTTCTTGTAAACGGTATAATCGGTTATGGCTGTCGTATATTCTATTCGGTCATAGCTGTAAGATTCGTGCTAGGGAGCCATTCTAATTTGAAATACGGCGCCCGTCTCATGAACTCGTTCATGGGCGATAACTCTACAATATCATGCTGTGAGGTGCTGAATAACCTTATCTTCCCCGCTCACGAACAACATCACAACAACTCGTTCCTCGTAGCCAGTGTAATCAAGGGACAGTCAAATATGGCTGCCGGCGCCACTATCGGTTCAAATCATAACAGCCGTTCAAATGACAGTGAAATTGAGGCCGGACGCGGTTTTTGGTCAGGTCTCTGCACAAGTGTCAAGCATTCCAGCAAATTTGCATGTTTCACCATGATAACAAAGGCGGATTATCCTGCTGAAATCATCAATCCGTTCCCATTCTCCATGATCAGCAATGATGAGACGAAAGGTGAACTGCAAGTCATGCCGGCCTTCACATGGTTGTACAACATGTATGCTATGGCTCGCAATGAATGGAAATATGTCAACCGTGATACCCGTATATTCAAGATACAAAATATAGAATTTGAAGCTTTTGCTCCGGATTCAATCGAGGAGGTTATTGAGTCGCGCAAACTGCTTAGCATATGGACCGCCAAGGCGTGGTTGCGCAAGGAGGGTAAATCGTACGAGAACATGACCGATAAGAGACTGATAGAGACCGGAAAAAAACTTTTGAATGGGAAGCCGGAAGTGGTGAAAGAGCTTGAGGTATTGGGCGAGAACATGGAGAAGTCCAAACGTAAGGTAGTGATTCTGCGTCCTTACGAAGCTTATCACGCCTACGGTGATATGATTGTTTTTTATGCCGTCAAGAATATAGTGAAGTTCCTTGAGGAAAATGAAAATGAGAATTTTGAGTCATTGTCAGCGCTCTTTGATGGCGAACGCAAGAGAGTATGGTTCAATTTGGGCGGTCAAATCATGTCAATTGAAGATGTCAACCAGTTGAGATCGGACATTAAAGACGGCACTCTGAACAGTTGGAAAGAGATTCATCACCGATATAATGAGATTTGGAAACGTTATTTCATGGATAAGTTGCGCCATGCCTATCTTTCGCTTAAGCATATGCTCGAAATAGATGAATTTACGGTCGATGATTGGACGGATGTGCTCAATCGTGCTATAGATGTTCAGAACTACATCTATGAGCAGGTTTATGTGACCCGTAAGAAAGATTACGATAACTATTTCCGTCGTGCCACCTTCCTCAACGAGGAGGAAATGCTGGCGGCCTGGGGTAAACTTGACGAGGATAGTTTTATACTTCAGCAGCGCAAGGCGACCAAGGAATTTACCGAGAGTATTCAAAATATAAAAAAGAGATTGTTGTCTGAATCAAGTTATGAGCCGTTAAGTATTCTGGAGGATAGAAAACTTGCGACTCCTGTAAACAGATAAATAGTACACTTCATTTTTTATAAGAAATTACTATATGAATTGTAGTGAAAAAAAATATTCACAGTATGCAATCACCACTGAGATGATGGATACTGTAGAGACAGTAAAGAGATTTAATCCCGAGTGTACAAGGCAGATAGCAGAACAGATAAGTAAGGTTGGAAATGTTTATCTTACCGGTGAGGGTTCAAGCCGTATTTTTCCGGCAAAAAACACCCTGCGTAAATCAAAGCGTTGGGGGCTGGACCTTAATATACAGACTGACGGTTCATGGCAGTCAAGAGAGTACGATTTGAGCAAATATGCCGTCTTCTTCGTATCGAACTCCGGTCGTACCAAGGAGGTTATTCTGCTTGCTCAAAAACTAAAGGAAGAGGGTAATCCGCTTCGTTTTGGATTGACTTCAAACGAGGATACCATTCTCTCTACATATTGTTCCCAAACTCACGTTCTCAACTGCGGTCCCGAGGATGCTGTAGCTGCAACTAAGAGTGTTGTAGAGCAGACACTCTACTTGGAGTCAATTCTCTGGAACATGCAGAACAGAGATGTCAAAGCCGGTCTGGCCGCTTTGCCCGCACAGATAAAAGAGTCCCTTATGCTCCCCATTCCCCCCGAAATTGTAAAATTGGCAATGAATGCCGAGACAATCTATTTTGCAGGTTACAATGACGGTGTGGCCGAAGAGCTTACGCTCAAAGCCAATGAAATTACACGCCACAAATCCGATTTTTTGGAGGGCACCTATGCTTTTCACGGAGTTGAGGAGGTAATGATGAAAGGTGACGTGGTATTCTGGATAGATCCTATACTCGACGAGTATGAAAAAATACAGGATTGTCTGATAAAGGGTGCAGGTGTGCATGTGATTGCCATTGCCGATCGTGATACCCCTTTCCCCACCATCAAGACTCCGTCGGCAGGCGATTTTAACCCCTACGTATTCCTATGTGCAGGCTGGAATCTGCTTGTTGAAATAGGGATAGCTTGCGGTTTGGATTTGGACCATCCTGTCCGGGCCCATAAAATTGGAAACGAGATACATCTTTAAACTTTCTTGAACAACGGTTATCTGACTTATGACATTGCTCCTCATGTAGAGGCTTTCAGCACCGAGCGGAATGCCGAATTGCCTTATCACGCAGTCCAACCCAATCAGGTTCATGGCTGTAAGATTCGCGAGGTTACCGATGCGCTTGTTTCGCGGGAGGAACTGAAGGGAGTCGATGCCCTTGTCACCAATGTAGTGGGGATTGCCATCTCCGTACGGACGGCAGATTGTATTCCCATACTGCTTTATGATCTGGTACATCGGGCTATAGCCGCAGTCCACGCAGGGTGGCGCGGCACGTTGCAACGCATAAGTACAAAAACCATTGAGGTCATGCATGAACTGTACGGAACGTCTGCCTGTGACCTTAAAGCCGTAATCGGACCAGGTATAGGACCTGACAGCTATCAGATAGGCTTTGAGGTGGCCGATGCTTTTCAAAAGGCGGGATTCCCTATGGAAAAGATTCTGGAAGACCATGGGGAGATAACATCAGAATCGCAAAATTCTATGAGCGGAGGGCTTCATCTGGATCTGTGGCTTACCAATCGATTGCTGCTTGAAGAAGCCGGAGTCTGTAAAGAGAATATCCATGTGGCCGGTATCTGCACCTACCTCAACAACGACCGCTTCTTTTCGGCACGCCGTGAGGGTGTCAAGTGCGGCAGAACCATCAACGTCATAAAAATGGTTTAGGGCAATTAAATGAGATTAAAATAACTCACTTATTTGTCTTGTTTATCTTGTTCTTCCTGTGCCATTGCCAGGCTGATGCGCTGCCGCTCCAGATCCACGTCGAGAACCCTGACCATAACCTGCTGCCGGAGTGATAGCACCTGAGTGGGATCCTTAATAAACTTTCCGGGAGATATTTTAGAGACATGTACAAGTCCTTTCGTATGGATGCCTATATCGACAAATGCTCCAAAGTTGGTTATGTTATTGATTATTCCAGGCAATACCATTCCGGGCTTGATATCATCGATAGAATTGACCTCACTTGAAAAACTAAACTTTTTAAGCGGACCGCGCGGGTCACGTCCCGGCTTTTCAAGCTCCTTTATTATATCGGTCAGTGTAGGGAGTCCTATTGTTTCAGTGACATATCGGTTCAAATCGATTTTCGAACGCAGTTCGGCCGATTTCATAAGCTCTTGCACAGTACACTCCAGATCCTTTGCCATACGCTCCACTATTGGGTAGCTTTCAGGGTGGACAGCCGAGTTGTCGAGTGGCTGGCTGCTGCCCGGCACCCGTAAGAATCCGGCTGACTGCTCAAATGCTTTGGGCCCCATTCGGGGTACTTTCATAAGCTCTTTGCGGGATTTGAAGGGACCGTTTTCAGACCTGTAATTCACTATATTTTGAGCCAGTTGCGGTCCCAGTCCGCTTATGTATGTGAGCAGATGCTTGCTTGCCGTATTTACGTTTACCCCCACACGGTTCACGCAGCTCACCACCGTATGGTCAAGCGCGCGTTTCAGTTCGGTCTGGTTTACATCCTTCTGATATTGTCCAACACCTATTGACGACGGGTCAATCTTCACCAGTTCGGCAAGCGGGTCCATAAGTCTCCGGCCTATAGAGACGGCGCCACGCACGGTTACGTCATAATCGGGAAACTCCTCACGGGCAATCTTCGATGCCGAATAGATTGAAGCGCCATCTTCATTCACGCTGAACACCTGCACGCTCTTTGGCAGATTCAACCGCTCGACAAACTCCATCGTCTCACGGCCGGCCGTGCCGTCGCCTATGGCAATGGCCTCTATACGATACTGCTCTGTAAGTGTCCTTATTTTGGCCGCCGCTTGCCTGTATTCGCTATGGGGCGGGTGGGGGTATATCGTCTCGTTATGGAGCAGGTCACCTTCGGGACCCAGGCAGACAGTCTTGCATCCCGTACGAAATCCGGGATCGATAGCCAGAACAGCCTTCTGACCTAATGGCGAGGCCAAAAGCATCTGTTCCAGGTTACGTGCAAAAATTCTGATGGCTTCGGTATCGGCAGCCGCTTTCGATTCGGCGGCAAACTCATTCTCTATCGACGGCTGGAGCAGACGGTAATAGGAATCAGATACCGCCTCGCCGACCAGTTCCGATGTCTCGCCCTTACCCTTAACGTAAAAACGTGCCAGCGCATCCGATGCCTTCTCGTCATCAACCTCAATGGATACCCTCAGAAAGCCTTCGGCCTCACCGCGACGCATGGCAAGCAGACGGTGTGATGCACATCGCTTCAAAGGCTCGTTGAATTCAAACCAGTCGCGATATTTCTGGCCCTCCGCCTCTTTGCCTCGTACCAAACGGCTGTAAATTTGTGCTCCGCGACGATAAAAGCTCCGTATCAGATTACGTGAACTCTCTTCAAGCGAAACCTGCTCGGCTATAATATCCATAGCTCCTTGCAGCGCATCATCAATATTTTCTACGCCTTTCTCCTTATCTATATACTTTTCGGCCTCCTGTTCCGCCGATACATTCCGGTCCTGTTTCATAAGGAATTCGGCCAACGGCTCAAGACCTCTCTCACGGGCGGCATCGGCGCGGGTTTTGCGACGGGGCTTGTACGGAGCATAAATATCCTCCAACTCGGTAGCGTCCCAACAATGCTCTATCCGCTCTTTCAGTTCCGGCGTAAGCTTCTCTTGATTATCGATAGTGCTCAGTATTGTCTCCTTACGCTTAGCAAGAGCCTCCAGACGCTCCAAAGCATCGTAAATTTCGGTAATTTGCGTCTCATCCAATCCGCTGGTCGACTCTTTCCGGTAGCGGCTTATAAATGGAATTGTGGCGCCTCCTTCCAGCAGTTTGAGAGTGTTCTCTACCTGATGCGCCTTAATTCCGGTTTGGTTTACTATTATCGTAATAAATTCACTATTCATAATTCCGAGGGATATTTTGTTCTCCTGTTTTATGCAAAAATAGCAAAAACATCCGGCAGCCGTTCATGTTGAAAAATAAATCGGCATGTTTTTTGACAAATGTAACAGCGTTTCTTATCTTTGTCATTGAAGTTTCAAAATGAAACTTTACTAATAAATACCTTGAAGAACACTCTTCAAATATTGACAAATTAAAATCATTCATAGTATGGCTAAAAAAGAGAATGAAGGTGGGTCAGGCCTCCGGGATGCGGCTCTAAGCGAAAAGCTTAAAGCTCTGCAGGCTGCAACTGACAAAATTGAAAAGAGTTTTGGAAAAGGCTCCATAATGAAGCTCGGTGACGAAAGCATTGAAAATGTCGAGGTCATCTCCACCGGTTCCATAGGGCTGAATATAGCTCTGGGCGTGGGCGGTTATCCGCGCGGCCGGGTAGTCGAGATCTATGGACCGGAGTCCAGCGGCAAAACCACACTGGCTATCCATGCCATTGCAGAGGCTCAGAAGAACGGCGGTATAGCCGCTTTCATCGATGCCGAACATGCTTTTGACCGTTTTTACGCTTCAAAGCTCGGAGTTGATATTGAAAATCTGTGGATATCACAGCCCGATAACGGTGAACAGGCTCTGGAGATAACCGAGCAGCTTATCCGCTCCAGTGCTATCGACATCATCGTTATTGACAGTGTCGCCGCCCTCACACCTAAAGCCGAGATTGAGGGCGATATGGGTGACAGCAAGGTGGGCTTGCAGGCCCGTCTTATGAGCCAGGCTCTGCGTAAGCTCACATCGGCCATAAACAAGACCAACACCACCTGTATATTCATCAACCAACTGCGTGAAAAGATAGGCATAATGTTCGGTAACCCTGAGGTCACTACAGGCGGCAATGCTCTGAAGTTCTATTCATCGATCCGTCTTGACATACGCCGTATATCACAGCTCAAAGACGGAGACAATGTGATTGGTAACCAGGTACGTGTCAAAGTGGTAAAGAATAAGGTGGCGCCGCCTTTCCGTAAGGCCGAGTTCGACATCATGTTCGGTGAGGGCATCTCCAAGAGCGGTGAAATAGTTGATCTGGGCGTTGAGTACGGCATAATTAAAAAGAGCGGTTCCTGGTTCAGCTACGGCGACACCCGTCTTGCGCAGGGTCGTGATGCAGTCAAGCAGCTTATTCAGGACAACCCTGAACTGGCCGAAGAGCTGGAAAACAAAATCGTTGCAGCCATTACGGGCGATGGTCATGAGACCGGGCCGGACGGTTCCGCAAACGGTTGATTCTTCGAACAAGTGATCCTGTGAATGATTGATTTCATGAACAATCTGTTCTACGGATAAGTTGACTTCGCGAAAACCCGATTCGACGAATAATCGCTTAAAATGACAGTTTTACGGGGGATGGCAGAGATGTCATCCCCTTTTTTATGCCAAAAAGTCAGTACCGGCATTTGACATAGTTTACTTTGCGACTTGGCACTACATTTGCTTTTATTAAGGTGACAATGAATTTATACATTGAATATAAACTTGAGTATTAATAAAAATAAATATTAACAATGGGAAAGATAATAGGAATTGATCTTGGAACCACCAACTCGTGCGTTTCAGTTTTTGAAGGTAATGAACCTGTAGTTATAGTCAACAGTGAGGGTAAGCGTACCACTCCGTCAATCGTTGCATTCGTTGACGGCGGCGAGCGCAAGGTAGGCGATCCTGCCAAGCGTCAGGCTATAACCAATCCGCAGCGTACCGTCTTCTCAATCAAGCGCTTCATGGGTGAGAATTGGGATCAGGTACAAAAAGAGGTTGCGCGTGTTCCTTACAAAGTAGTTAAAGGCGAAAACAACATGCCGCGTGTCGATATAGACGGCCGTCTCTACACCGCTCAGGAGATATCGGCTATGATACTTCAAAAGATGAAAAAGACCGCAGAAGACTATCTGGGTCAAGAAGTCACTGAGGCAGTCATAACCGTACCCGCATATTTCAGCGACTCACAGCGTCAGGCCACAAAAGAGGCCGGTCAGATTGCAGGTCTCGAAGTCAAGCGTATTGTGAACGAGCCTACAGCGGCCGCTCTTGCATACGGTATCGACAAGGCCAACAAGGATATGAAGATTGCAGTATTTGACCTTGGCGGAGGTACATTCGATATCTCGATACTGGAATTCGGCGGCGGCGTATTCGAGGTGCTCTCAACAAATGGCGACACCCATCTTGGCGGCGACGATTTTGACCAGGTCATCATAAATTGGCTGGTCGAGGAGTTTAAGAAAGATGAGGATGTCGATCTGACAGTTGACCCAATGGCTATGCAGCGTCTTAAGGAGGCAGCCGAGAAGGCCAAGATTGAACTCTCATCGGCCACCAGCACCGAAATAAACCTGCCCTATATCATGCCCGTAGCAGGTATCCCGCGTCACCTCGTCAAGACACTGACACGTGCCAAGTTCGAGCAGTTGGCAAGCGGCCTTATCCAGGCCTGTATAGAGCCTTGCCGTAAGGCTATGAGTGATGCCGGCCTGAGCAATTCAGACATTGACGAAGTCATCCTCGTGGGCGGATCAAGCCGTATCCCGGCCGTTCAGAAGCAGATTGAGGAGTTCTTCGGAAAAGTCCCTTCCAAGGGTGTTAACCCCGATGAGGTTGTCGCATTAGGCGCATCTATCCAGGGTGCCATACTTAACAAGGAGGGTGGAGTAGGTGATATCGTTCTGCTCGACGTAACCCCGCTTACAATGGGTATTGAGACAATGGGAGGCGTTATGACCAAGCTGATCGAGGCCAACACCACTATACCGTGTAAGAAGAGTGAGATATTCTCAACCGCTGCCGATAACCAGACAGCCGTAACCATACACGTGCTGCAGGGTGAACGTCCCATGGCCAGTCAGAACAAGTCAATCGGACAGTTCAATCTGGAAGGCATTGCTCCTGCACGCCGAGGTGTTCCGCAGATTGAAGTCACATTCGATATCGATGCCAACGGTATCTTGAAGGTATCGGCAAAAGACAAGGCCACCGGTAAAGAGCAGGCCATACGTATCGAGGCAAGCTCAGGTCTTACCAAGGAGGAGATTGACCGCATGAAGGCTGAGGCCGAGGCCAATGCCGAAGCCGACAAGAAAGAGCGTGAGAGGGTTGACAAGCTGAATCAGGCCGATTCAATGATCTTCCAGACCGAGCAGCAGCTTTCGGAACTGGGTGATAAAATCCCGGCCGACAAAAAGGCTCCGATTGAGACTGCCCTGAATGCCCTTAAGGAGGCTCACAAGAATCAGGATGTGGATGCCATCGACAAATCCATTGCCGAGCTGAACACAGCCTTCCAGGCCGCCAGCGCACATATGTATGCCCAGACCGGGCCTCAGGGTCAGCAGGACGCCGGAGCAGGCTTCACCGGCGGCTCCCAGAGCGGACCTCAGGACACCGGCAGCGACTCCGGTACGGACAACATCCAGGATGCCGACTTCGAGGAGGTAAAGTAATCCAGGATCAAATATAATATCGTATAATAAAAGTGGGTGTAGCTCAATTAGTTACACCCACTTATTTTTTTTGAGTTTATTTGGGGTAGTTTACCTTATAATTAGGAACTCAGGAGATATAGGTTATCCTGAGTCCTTAACTATTCGCAATTTGCAATTTAATCAGGTAATGGAAGGTTTTTCATTTCTTTTTTTATCAATTCAATCTCCTCCTGGGTAATCTCCCTTCCACTCTTCAGTATTAAGCTGCCATTATCGTTTTTCTGAATGCCAGGCGACTTTAGTAAAAATTCACCCAAGTTATCTACATCAGACAATTTGTTTGGTAATGCAATAACACCGTATCGGGACAACAAAGAATCAGGAATATATTCATCGTCAATTATATGTGAGTACACAACCTCTACAGGACAATTTCCAATTACCGTATCTGAAGTAACATACTTACGATTATCAGAAGGGATTCTAATCACTTTCTTCCCGTCTATCATAATTATGCCGTTATCAGCTACATGTGCTCCTGGGAGAAGTTTTATTAACTCTTCCATATTTTTCACATCAGATATATTTAAAATATCATAGCTGGAAATTATTGAATCCGGTAAAAAAACCGTATCAATAACAGTTGCCGAAACAATGGCTGTCGGAAAAGCCTTTTTCTTTACGCTATCACCCACAATCTCTATGTTTTGAGCTTGTTGAGCTCTAACTGTAACGCATACATTCATAAACATGAATGTCACTGCAAATAATGGGGAAAATTTTTTCATATTCAACGTTTTGAGTGTTCATTATTGATAGTTTGAAATAAGCAAATAGTTAAAAGCCGCTTTAATCAATCAAAACTCAGCTAATTTGTCCTTCAGCAAATAGTCACTCTTTCTATTTGATCTTCAGTGCATCGATTGCTGCTGTGCCGGACTGACAGATTATCCGGATTACGTGGGATCCTTTACCGATGCGGCGGGTGAAGACGGATTGCTGGGGCTTGTCCTCATCGGCCTTAAGGCTGATTGTCCCATAGTCCTTGCCGTCAATCTGGATTCTCATGGAGCCCCAGCCGATGCCCGTAGGCGCAATCAGCGTTACTTTCCTGCCTGTGAATGAGGCCTGCCACACGTCACCCGGGTGGTCGGTAATGTAGAGGTCATTGTTGAAATCCCCTTTGTCGCGGTTACACTCTCTGGTCCAGCCAATGGTTGAAACACCCGGATCATCGTCATTGAACCATCTCTTGTCATGCACAACCTTCAGGACCTTGAATTTTTCGACCGGGTCTGTATCGGCAGATACGGCAAGTCCCTCTTCTGTCTGAAGGAATGTGACTTTTGCATCGGACCCCAAAATGGCGACATCCGAAATTTTTCCAACAGAAGGAGCTCCTGACTTCAGCGGCTCAATCATGGTTTTGTTTCCGTTCCAGTCAATCATCGTAACATAAATGTTTCCGTTACAACGTGTGAAAATGAAATGTTCGTCACCCCATACGTCGAACGGACGTGAACCGTAAACGGCTTCGGCATTGGTCTTCAGCCAGAGTCCGATCTCCTCGCAGATCTGTCGCGCCTCAGGGTCAATGTCGCCGCGCCCGCGCTGTGTGATGTTCAGCAGCAACGAACCGTTGCGGGAGACGTTCTGCATGAGCTTTAATATGATTTCCGATGCCGGACGATATGGTACGCCTGCCTTAAAATGCCATTCCTGCAGGCTGACTTCGGTCTGGAAGGGGAATGCCATGATCCGGTCTTCAGTGTAGAATTCGGTGCTCTTGACCAGGCTGCGGTCAACCAGTGGCAACAGTTCCGGATTGTTTTGAAAGCTGTTGTAGCGGCCGCCTACGCCCTTGAATGTTGCCACGACCTGACGGTTACCTGTTGTGCACTTGTCGGCAATATTATAGAAATTAGCCAGTATCTGAGGCGTGAGCTTTCCAAAGCCCATGTTAATCCCAAGGTCAATCTGCGAATCGCCCGCGTGGTCATCGAAATAGATCATGTCGGGCCGGTATTTGCGTATTGCATCGTCAACGCGCCACATGAACTGGTCCGCAAAAGGTGTCTCAAGCGAATTCCGTCCGTCATGATGCTCCGGGCCGTACAGATCCTTGGGATCCAGACCCTCCCACCATTTGCCTATTCCATCTTCTTTGGTAAGCAGAGCGTCGCTGTCGGTTGTGTATCGGACTGTCATGAACTGACCCCATGTGCGGGCAGGGGTAGCGTGGAAGCCTATTCCGAACGGCATTCCGTATTTGTCGGCCGTCTCTTTCCAAATGCCTACAATATCCTTTTTCGGGCCGACGTTGACCGAGTTCCATGGCTGGTACTTCGAATCCCAGCAGTCAAAGTTGTCATGGTGGTTGCCCATGGCCAGGAAGTATCTGGCACCCATCCTGATGTAGAGCTGCATGAGCTCGTCCGGGTCCCATCGGTCAATGACCCAGTCGTTGCAGAGGTCCTTGTAGCCATAATCCGACGGGCGGCCATAATGTTCCAGATGGTACCTGTACTGCTCGTTGCGCGGCATGTACATTCCACGTGCGTACCAGTCGCCGTACTCAGCCGCCGACTGCGGATCCCAGTGTGACCAAGCACCGAATTTGGCTTCACGCCACCATTCGGGAACGTTGTAATATCTACTCAACGTATCCCAGTCTGTGGAGAACCGACCGTTCTCAATTTCCAGAGGCGGCAGGTTCCAGATATCGGTCATGTCGTCCTGAGCTACCGGACATGCCAGCAGGGTAAGGATAATCAGTGATTTCATTGCTCGCTATTTGGCTGTGATTCTTAATACTGTCAATCTCTTGAAACAAATATATCAAAATTATTTCCAATTTTCTTGTACAATTGAATGTTGTTCATTATTTTTGCGTGTTCATTTAAAATGAACATTGTTATTTGCTGAACATTAATAGTATAAAAAATGGCTGAAATACTTGATGATGCAATTATTAAATTAAAGGAAAACACAGGTTTTGATATTCATGTTTCTGATACAAAACTAAGAAAAAATGGTTTGATAACCATAGAAGGCGAACGTTTTTTGGTGGATGTTAAAACTGAAATTTCGCGTGGAAACAAAGGTGTGATTTTATCACAATTAGTGGAAGCTTCTCGCGAAGAAAATCTACCTGTTCTACTTTTCATTCACTATATTCCTTCTGATATTGCCAAAGAGTATATAGATGTCGGTATTAACTATGCTGACACGGCGGGCAATTGCCATATCCGTAGTGGTAATCTATCTGTTATCATTCAAGGCAAGCGAACTAGACGGAATCCGCGTGTTAATCAGGCACGAGCTTTTCAGGAAGCAGGCATAAAAGTTATTTTTCAACTCTTGATTGACCCTGAAAACAGTAATAAACCTTATCGGGAATTGGCAGAAATGGCAGGTGTGTCATTAGGTTCGGTCAGCCAAATTTTCAAAGAGTTGGAAGAGCTTAACTTTATTTTGAGAACAAAAAAACAGAAGTTGCTTAAAAATAAGCCTGAACTATTAAAAAGGTGGATTGTGGCTTATCACGATGTGGTGCGTCCTAAATTGTTGCTCAAAAGAATGGACTACATCTATCTCGAAGATTTTTTGCAATGGCAAAAAAATACGTTTTATCCCACAGATGATAATATTACTCTGTGGGGCAACGAAAACGCAGGTGCTTTGCTTACTCAACAGCTTAATCCGGCTTTACACACTATTTATACCAATGCAAGTTGGCAAGATGTAAGCAAAAACTTAAAATTGCGTCCTGCTGAAAATGGCAGGATTGAAATTTTACGCTTACCTTATATAATTAACTTGAAAGATGAATATCCTGCTCAAACCGTACACCCATTATTGGTTTATGCCGATTTAATGGGTAGCAGTGACAGCAGAAACATAGAAACTGCCAAACTCGTTTATGAACAGTACTTACAACATATCAAGTGAAAAGTTAGACAATCCATTGCTTAAAGAGCTTCTAACAAGACTAACTGATTTTTTCAAAAAATAGATACCGATTATTATGTGATTGGTGCTACCGCAAGGGATTTGGTACTTCACAATGTGTACAACATTCAACCCAGTCGGAAAACATCTGATCTAGATATAGCCATTGCCATAACAGATTGGGGACAATTTGACGCGATAGTTGAATTGCTGCCCAGAGAGGTCAATTTTTCAAAAGACAAATCTCAACTGCAACGTTTTCTGTATAAAGATTTATTTAAAATTGATATTGTTCCTTTTGGAAGTATAGCCAATGAGAGTGGATTTATATATTGGCAATCGGCTGGAGAAAGGCGAATGTCGGTTGTCGGGTTTAGGCAGATGGCAGAATTTGCTTTAACCGTCCGGATTGATGATGGACTGCCGATAAAAGTAGCATCGCTTCCGGGTGTGTTTGTATTAAAACTTTCTGCATGGAAAGACCGTCATTTGGAAAATAATAAGGATGCTTACGATATGGCACTGCTCATAGGAAATTACTACGAGATACATATCGAACGCATTGCTTATGAACATTTTGATATTCTGGAAGACGATGATTTTGATGATTTTATAGCGGGTGGAAAGCTTATGATACGTGATGTGAAAGAGATGCTTATGGATGAAAAGCAGGCATTGGATTATGTAAAATGTATCATTGCGGAGGAAGTTGAAAAAGAGAAAGAAAGTCCTTTAATCAATCAGATTTTAGAAACATCCAAACAGTTAAAATACGAACAAGTACTTCGGCTTTTACAAGAAATGCTGAAGGAATTAATATCAACTCGTCCACGAGTTACAAAACATGGTGGAGATACAAAAACAGCAATTGAATGAAATCATATAATTTCAGCCATATAGGGAAAAGAGACAGAAATGAGGACTGTTTTTTGGAGAGAAGGCTGACCCCAAAAAGCTCTATTTACATAGTTGCTGATGGAATGGGTGGCTACTCTAATGGAGAAATAGCTGCGCAAATAGTTACTCAAAGTATTAGCGAGTATTTAGCCAATGATAAATCAAAGAACTCATATATTAGTTCTATCAAGAAAGCTGTAATGTTTGCAAATCAGCAAGTCCAAGAAATGCGTGGTCGTTTGAATACAAAAATGGGGGCTACATTTGCAGCACTGTACTTTACACCAAGGCATCTTTTTGCTTTTTGGATGGGGGATGTGAGAATTTATCAATTTCAGAATACTAATGTGGTTTTTCAGAGCAAAGACCATTCTATGGTAAGTGAGCTTAATAAAGAGCGTAAATTAACGCCTATGGAGACAGAAAGATACAGTTCATTTGTAACAAGGTGTATTTCAGGAGAAAGTTTTATAGAAGAAGTTGAAATTGTAGAGTTACAGAATGTTGAAGATAGCACATTCTTGATATGTTCCGATGGTTTTCATAGAATCATAGACCCTATACAACTTAGTATTGACGATTTAAAATCAATTGAAAAAATGAGCAAAATTGCATGCAACGCAAATGATAATCTTACATTTATGTTGATTGAGGGTGGATAATCCGGAGTTTAATGAAAGGTGAAGGAACAATTTGGGCTACATATAATATGCTGACCCAAATATTTTCAGCCGTTATGTATGGCTGATAGAACAATTTCGGCGTTATGGCCGCCTGACTTATGAGGAGGTCAACAATCCAAAGAATATTGCTCTTTACCTGCTAATGAATAACATGTAGTAGTACGCTATTATGCAGAGGAGCATGATGGCGGCTTCCCAACGGTCAATACAGCGTTTTTTGCCGGTGTATGCCCATAGCAACAGTAATACAATACTAACGATGAATGCCGCAATATCTATTGGCTCTATGCCGGCAAACGATAGGGGTGTTATTAATGATGAGCAGCCCAGGATCAGGAGAATGTTAAACACGTTCGATCCTAAAATATTGCCCAGCGCCAACTGATCTTTGTTCTTCCTTATTGCCACCAAAGAGGTCGCAAGTTCAGGCAGTGACGTTCCGCCGGCAAGTATGGTGACTGCAATGAATTTGTCGCTCACTCCGGTAGCACGTGCTAATTCCGTTGCCGATTTAACGAACAGATTACCACCGTATATGAGACCGGCCAGACCAAGTATCACAAACGCCACCGCCTTGTAAACTTTCATATGTTCCTCTACCTTCTCATCGGATTGTCCTCTGTCATCGGTTTTAAAAGAATAGAACACATACAGTGCGAATATTAGCAGGAAAGCAACCCCTTCAATTCTTGTCAGCGAATCGCTTGCACCTATGCCGAACAGAGAGTGATTCATACCACAAGCAACAAGCAGCAGTGTTACAAAAAGAGTGATAGGTATGTCGCGTTTGCGGTTGACCTCGGTCATTATAACCGGTTTGATTAGTGCTGTTACTCCAAGAATGAACAGTATGTTGAAGATGTTTGATCCGACAACATTACCGATGGCTATATCGGCATTACCATGAAAGGCTCCGTTCAGACTGACAACAAGTTCGGGGAATGAGGTTCCAAAGCCCACTATTGTCACTCCTATTACAAACTCACTTACACCTGCTTTTCTTGCAATTGCCGATGACCCGTTCACAAGCCACTCTGCCCCAAGAATCAGAATTCCCAGGCCTAAGATGAGTAATATCAGTGTCATATAATTGATTGTTGTATTGTATTCTGCCGGCAGAATTTTCTGCCGGCAGAACATTTTTCTGTTCGTTTAACGATAGAGGTTGTTCATTCCGTAGATCTTGTTACTCCAGGGAGTCTGTTGCCCTTGAATCCTTTTGATGGTGATTTGTGGAGGATCCGCATCGTGTACACTGTTATAATATAGGTGCAGAGCCATTGCTATTGCTGCAATATCTTGTTCATCATCAGCTTTGGCAGTAGCATGGGCGGGTTCAGACACCTTTTTCGTGTTATTTATTTGCTTGTTGTTGAGTTTATGCATGAATTTACCAAATAGCTCCAAAGTATAGGTGAGAAACACCAATAAAATGAAGACCATAATAAATCCGACTCCCGTGACAAGCCAAACATGTGACCAGTCCACTATAAGTAATGTCATATTCATATATAAAAATTATTTAATGTTACTAATAAGTTTGCGCAATGCAAGGCATGTTCTGTTATCGGTCATCACCAGCCAATCGGTACGCGGTTCATAAGAGTGCGGTACATACTGGTAGAGCCGAAAAGCAACTACGCTGTTGTCATCAGCGATAAACGATTCTATCTTGTTCGGGCCATTACCTATCGGCTTAAGTTTTTCAAGTACTTCAGGATTCTTTTTGGAAGTATATTCCGTTACAAAAGAGGAGTAATCCGGACCGAAATAGATTGTATTGTGTTTCAATTCTTTGTCGTGAATGAACACCTTTGTAGAAAATAAACCCTTTTTAATTGATACATCCGGCACTGATTCAGCCAGACTATTCATTGATTTTTTCATTTGATTGTTGATTAAATTGTAACTGATGTAAAATACACACATAACATCACCCTTTTAACGAATGTAAAAGGTGATGTTAAGAGAATTCCGTTACAATTAGGTCAACACCGCATTTGATTGCGACCGTAGATATTCAGACCAACGGCAAAAGAGAGTGCCGTGCGAAAATGGTCTGTTTTTGCTGTATTATAGAACTTTAAACGGTTATGTAGAGCGTATGTAGCATTCTGAATACGCTGTATTCTTTTGATTTCTTTTTGTGTAGAAGCCCCGCCTGAGTGAAATATAGTGTTATTCAAAGAGATGATCTCTTCACCTACAGGCAGTCCCAACTGGGTCTTACTGATTAACAGGAGAGCGTTCTCTGTCTTATTTTCAGTGTCTGTTACTTCGCTTAGACTATCGGAGCAGATCCCTTTAGCCGCATATGAGAATAATACGGTTAACAGGCAAAGCGATGTAATCAGAAATCTTTTCATAAATTAACTGCAAAGATAGTAATTATTTATCTCTCACGAATTCTTTTTCAATAACCCATATACAGCCGGTTTGTTAATATTAGTTAAATCCGATGCGCTAATTGCAGAAATACAGTTATTGAGCTATTTTTACATAACTTTTACAATGATTACAATTTCCGATTAACCGGTTTATGTTTAATAGGTCTTATGACCATAAAAATTAATAATATGAAAAGAAAAAATTTGACTTCTTTGCTCTTTACAGCACTTATCATGAGTGCTGTATTTGCGGTTTACAGTTGTGGCTCGTCCGGTTCGACCAAAAAGCCTAAAGGTATCATTATTCCGGAAGGTGACAAAGCTACGCTTACCGTAGCTGACGGATTCTCTACAATTCAGTTTCCCGATGAGCTTGATGCAGCTGACAGAGAGCTGTATGATATTGATTTTTTAGGATATATGCTTAGAGCAAATGCTCCTATATCTACCAGCGGTTCAGAGTATGACGGCTTTGGTATATATTATTATATGCATGACTCAAAGGAGTGGCTTTACAAAGGTATATACAGTAATCCTGCTGAAATGTCAGTATCCAAAATCAAGACTATCAAAATTGCTAATAGCAGGAAACGTTTGAGAGAATTTAACACCTTGATGCCGTTGATGGATAATTCAGCGGAGAAGAAGAGCGACCAGGGTTATCAAAATGAGATTTTGTTTGGCAGCAACTATTATTTTTTCATTGAGATTGTCCTAAGAGATTGATTTTTGTTGCTTGGTCAGCAATAATGACAAAGTCCGGTAGTAGATTGTAATCTCTGCCGGACTTTTCCATTTAACTATATGATGAATTTTATTCCATAGTCAACACCAATATGCTGAAACTCTGTGGCGCAACTGTTGTTTCTACCTCTTTGCCTTGGCCGCTGAAGGGTTTTTCTACGGGAATAATGTTAGTCGGGTCTTCAATGTTGTCCTCATAGAGCTTGTCACTCTGCAAGTCTATACGTTTTACAGCTTTGATACTCTCTCTGTTTTTGAGTCCGTTGAACTTTAAAGTTAACTGTTGAGCCTGTTCGGATGTGTTGATCACCTTTATATATATAAGGTCGCCTTCACAAACGGCACTGGCAAACAGACCGTTCTGGTCCTGTTTACCTGCTATGGGCGCACCGTCCATGGTAAGAGCCAAAACGTTCTCACCTTTGTATTGACCGTATAACTGCTGTACGTGCCAGCTGACGGTGCGGAAAGAGTTCAGGTTGTCAAACCAGATCAGGTCCGGACGCCACTGCCAGCCCTCCACATGTGCAAAAAGGGGAGCATATGTTGCCATGTGAACAATATCGGCATTTCTCTCAAGGTTGGTCATGAAGGCCGCCTCGAGTATGGCTGCATAGTAATGGTTCCATTTCCTGCCCGATGCGTGACAGGCATACTCTCCGGCAAAGACTATAGGTCCCTTGCGGTCATAACTGTCATAACGCGTACCCTGCGAAAGGAACCAGTTATACGGTCGGTAGAAATGTTCGTCAACCAAATCGACCTTAAGGCGCTTCATCTCCTTCCAGAGATAGTCAAACTGCTCACCTTCGGAGTTGGGCCCCGATGACCCTATTATCTGAATATCGGGGTATGCCTTACGGATAGCTTTGATGAACGGCTCCAGGCGTTCCGGATAGAGGGTATCCCACTGCTCATTGCCAATACCTATATATTTCAGGTTAAACGGTTCGGGGTGTCCCATATCGGCGCGGATTTTACCCCATTCAGAATCGGTCGGACCGTTTGCAAACTCAATAAGGTCAAGTGCATCCTGAATGTATGGATCAAGCTGGTCAACCGGCACGTGTGCACTTATATCGTTATTCTGGAACTGACAGGCCAAACCGCAGCTCACGATCGGAAGCGGCTCGGCACCTATATCCTCGCTTAGCTGAAAGAATTCGAAAAACCCCAGTCCGTAACTTTGAAAATAATCCGGATAAAAACGGTGCGGGAAGGTGTATTCCCAACGGTTCTCATTCAGGGGACGGTTCTCGACCGGTCCAATACTGTTTTTCCAGTTGTAGCGGGTTTCAAGGTCCGTACCTTCGACAATACATCCGCCGGGGAAACGGAACACGCCCGGACTCAGGTCGGCAAGCGCCTCGGCCAGATCCTTACGCAGACCGCCCTCACGCCCTTTCCATGTGTCCGATGGGAACAGCGATATATGCTCCAGATCAACGCTGGCGCCGTTTCTTGTCTCCATAAAGATGCGTAAAGCCGATTTATCGAGAGTCGCATTAGGACGCAGAGTAACCTGATATTTTTTCCATTCCGTGCTATTGACAGTCAGACGCTGCTGGCATAAAAAGTGATTTTCGCCCATCGATGCGGTATTGACAAGCTCAATCCGTATCGTTACCGGACGGTCGGCACGCGCCCATACGGAAAAATGGTAGTCAACACCTCTTTTGATGCCAATCCCAAAGAATCCTTCATTATCAAGACCCGTATGCTTATGTGAATGCCCCGGATCGGAAAGACGCACGTAATGCGGATTACGCTCAAACGGTCCGTCATTCATGACCCGGACATTCCCGAATACCTTCCAGCCTTGAAGAGGGTTGGGGAATTCAAACGAGCGGTTCTTAACAAGCTCGGCATAGAGTCCGCCGTCAGCCGCAAAGTTTATGTCCTCAAAGAATATTCCGTACATGGTGCTCTGAATAGGCGCCCCTTTCTTTTTGACATCGATATCAAAAATGTTGTCAGCCGCATTTACCGGGAAAAATGCTGTAGCTGCCAAAAAAGCAGTCAATAGACGTAATAGTTTCATAGTCTGATAAAAATTAATGTTATAGCATAACAAATGTATGACAAATCAACAGCTTTCCAAAATATCTCATTCTTAATCTGAACTATGATTTTCCGATAACTCGTTTTACGGTTATGTTTTGCATATATGAATATTTTATACTTAATAAAGTAATTTAAGCCGATGATAAAGTTTAAAACGTTAATATCTATCCATATTCCAATGTTGTACAAACGGCAGTTAAGTTTGTATAAGTTAATACGTTAATTTGCAATTATTGAAAAAAGAATTATATTAGCAACGGAAAATAAATTATCAAAAAATTAATAAATATGAAAAAGATTAAACTATTAACACTCGTTGCATTGGGTTTGATGCTGATGTACGGGTGCAAGGATGTACAGGAGCAGCAGCCGGTTCAGAGTTTTGACGAGATTGTAGCTTCAAGGCGCAGTGTACGTAATTATGACGCTTCCAAAACAATTTCCGAGGAGCAGGTTGCCGACCTTATAATGACCGCCATGGAAGCTCCTTCGTGGGCTAATCAGCAGCCGACAAAATATTATGTGGCCATGGATCCTGAAAAGGTGGCTGCTATCAAGGATTTGATTGGTGAAGGCAATAAGCGCAATACTGCCGGAGCGCCGGTTATGATCGTTTCCACCTATATCAAGAGCCGTTCCGGATTCTTTCGCGGACAGGCGGCGAACGAGATAGGCGAGGGTTGGGGAGCTTATGACAATGGATTGAGCAATGCCTTTTTTATACTTAAGGCCAGAGAGCGCGGATTTGACACCCTAATAATGGGAATGCGTGATTCCGATGCGCTGCGCAATCTGTTGGACATTCCCGAAGATGAGTGCATAATGGCTGTGATAAGCCTCGGCTACAGAGCATTGGACCCCGTTCGACCGGCTCGCAAACCGCTAAATGAGGTGGTAAAGTTCTTTTGATTTTAATCGGATTGATCAATAGATTATAATGTTTAAAGGACCCGTCGGTCATATTCTGACCGGTGGGTCCTTTTTTTTGGTCATACAGCATCTTAAACTAATGCTGTCGGCCTGAATGTTTCACCATTTATTCGTTCAGAGCGTTGGCACTTGCCATAAATTTAGCAAGCTCTTCATCGGAAAGACGGAAGTCCTGCAGTTCACCTGCAAGATATTGGTCATAAGCCGACATATCAACAAATCCGTGACCGGAGAGGTTGAACAGAATAGTTTTGCTTTCACCGGTCTCTTTGCACTTAAGAGCCTCGTGCACGGTAGCTGCGATGGCGTGGCATGACTCGGGAGCAGGAATGATACCCTCAGTGCGGGCAAACAGTACGCCTGCTTTAAACGATTCGTTCTGTTCAATATCAACTGCCTCCATGTAGCCGTCTTTCATGAGTTGTGAAAGCACTACGCCTGCACCGTGATAACGCAGACCGCCGGCGTGTATGGTAGCGGGTTTGAAGGTGTGTCCCAGAGTGTACATAGGTAGCAGCGGAGTGAGTCCCGATTCATCGCCGAAATCATATTTAAACTCACCGCGCGTAAGTTTTGGACACGATGCCGGTTCGGCTGCAATGAAACGTGTCTTTTCGCCCTTCTGTATCTTGTGACGCATGAAGGGCAGGGCAATTCCGCAGAAGTTAGAGCCGCCGCCAAAGCAGGCAATCACAATGTCCGGATAATCCTCGGCCAAAGCCATCTGCTTTTCGGCCTCCAGGCCTATTACAGTCTGATGTAAACAGACGTGATTGAGCACCGAGCCGAGAGAGTACTTACAGTTATCGGTAGTCAGAGCCAATTCGATAGCTTCCGATATGGCACCTCCAAGTGAGCCCTGGTCGTTCGGGTCGGCTGTGATCATATCCTTGCCGGCACGTGTTGACATAGAAGGTGACGGGGTTATGGTCGCACCAAAGGTCTGCATGATTGAACGGCGGTAGGGCTTTTGGTTATAGCTGGCCTTAACCATATATACAGCGCATTCTATGCCAAATTTTTTGGCGGCATAGGAGAGGGCGCCGCCCCACTGACCGGCACCGGTCTCGGTAGTTAAGTTTGTTATACCCTGCTCTTTAGCATAATAGGCCTGTGCCAAAGCCGAGTTGAGCTTATGTGAACCGGCCGGTGACACACTCTCATTCTTGAAGTATATGCGGGCGGGTGTTCCAAGAGCCTTCTCAAAATCGTAAGCTCTCACCAGTGGGGTGCATCGGTATGCGGCGTACTGCCTTACCACCTCCTCGGGAATGGGAATCCATTCGTCGGTCTGGTTTAGTTCCTGTTTGGAACACTCCTCGCAAAAGATAGGGAACAAATCCTCAGGTTTAAGTTCCTGACGTGTTGCGGGATGGAGGAATGGAAGCGGTTTGTTGGGCATAATTGCCTGGATGTTAAACCATGCTCTTGGAATCTCATTCTCGTCAAGCAAATACTTTTTTTGATTTTTCATAATAACATTTGTTATAGGTGAATAAATTAAAATTTCTGTCTAAAAAGAATCGGGCCCTGTCGCAGTTGCGGCAAGGCCCGATTGTATATATGATATTTATAATATACGGTGCTTCAACCTACTACGACTTTTTGAGTTGTAACGGCTGCCACCACCAATATATATTCATCATTTTCATTTTCTCTTTTTTGCTCTGTTTCGTCTGCAAATGTACAGCTTGTTTTTAAACTGACAACTGTTTTCAATAAAAAATTTTCATTTTATTTCGATATTCTGTATTTTTCCCATTTTACGGGACTATAAAAGGGCTTCCTAATATAACAGTGGGATCCTTTTATCCGTCCGGCTTAATGGTCTGTTTTCCCCTCCTATTTTTTTTCGGTTTATTCCTCCGGCTGTTTAGTCCAATTTTCAACCTGGTCTAACTCTGACTATTCTGTCCGCCTCTACCTTATTATCACTTTGCGGCCGTTAATGATGTTTATTCCCGGCGCCGGTTCTGACAGTTTCTGACCGATCATATTATATATTTCCTGACTTTCCGATTTGTCGGGAAGCACATCTTCCACCGAGGTTTTGGTGTCGTAACCCATCCTTTTAAGAAGAGAGTACATCTTCTCCCCGTAACGCTTGCCCAACATACGATAGCCTTCGGCCGAAAAGTGCAGATTGTCAGGTCCTGCCGGACATCCGGCCGATGAAATCAGATGATAGTTGATAGACCTGCCGGCAAGTTGGGCAATGTGGTAGTTGGCGCCGGCACAGGCTCCGTTCTGGTCGGCATTGACAACCTCGCCTATAAGGAAAGGTGCTTCCGATGCCTTCAGGCCAAGGTCCTGAATTATATTTTTGTAAACATTCTGCGCTGCATCCACCCAACCGGTATTATAGGCATCGGTCTCACCCTGATGCATGAGAACACCTTTTATCACACCTGTTTTCTGCGCCTCTTGAGCAAGACTAATAAGCCTTCCGTATGGGTCATTGTCATATTCGGCGGCAATGTTCTGCATCCAGCCTGCGGCATTATTTATATAATCGGCGCAAAGGCTCTGATCGAAAATCTTTATGGAACAGCCGGCTACGGCCACCACAATCACCCGAATTCTATATTTGGTATCAAGACTGTCAATCAGATAACGTCCAAAATAGTCAACCGGCGTAAGACCTGTGTTGCGTCTGCACAAAGGCGGTGTAGCAGAGGCCCATTTCCCCATGTTCGCTCCATCGCTGTTGGCTGCGTACATCTTTTGGAAACGGTAGCTCACACCGGTTTTGTCCCGGCTCTCAGGTTGAGCGTTGCCCTCCATGTTGGACTGTCCGAAACAGAGGAAGACAAGATTGTTTTCCGAGAAAGGCGCGGTCTGTGCTTTACATAAAGCCAATCCCGCTGTTGACATAACCATAGCGACCAGAAATACCTTTAAAGTAAAATTTTTCATAATGACTCAAATATATCGTTATGCAAAAATAATCCAATTCGATTAACAAACGCAAGCAGCAAATGAAAGAATTACTATTTTTGCATGAAACAATAACAATAGCGCTATGAAACAAATTCTTGCAACAGCTATGATCTTTTCCTTTTTTGGACTTTTTTCCTGCATCGGAAAAAGCGCTGACTTAAGACCGGATGGCTTTTTAGAATCTCTGAACAGCTCTAATGACATCCGGATCATTGATGTTCGGACACAGCCGGAGTATGAAGAGGGACATCTTCAGTATGCAGTCAACATAGACTGGGATTCCGCTAATTTTATAGATAAGGTACGGAATACATTCGACAATAAATCTCCCCTTTATGTATATTGCCGTACCGGACGCCGCAGCGCTGCCGCAGCCTCTGCTTTGAGAAGAGTAGGATACGAGGTCTATAATCTGGCAGGCGGATATGTTGCATGGCTGGCCGAGGGCAAACCTGTAACCCAGTACAACGTAATGACCTTTAGTGCCGATGACGGTTCGCAGGTCAACATTACATTCATAAAACATGCCACCATTTCCATACGCCACAAGGAGATATCAATCCATATTGACCCTGTAACAGAGCATGGCAAACATACCGACTATGCTGCGGAGTTTCCCAAAGCCGATGTCATCCTGGTCACGCACGAACATGGCGACCATCTGGATGATGCTGCCATCACTGCCCTGACAGGCGACAAGACACTCTTATACCTAAACCAGTCGAGTCATAATGCCATAGGGAAGGGCACAGTGATTGCTAACGGCGAGAGCGTGGAATTGCCCGGAGGAATAAAACTGGAGGCGGTACCGGCCTATAACATAACTCCCGAGAGGAATAGATTCCATCCCAAAGGAAACGGCAACGGATATGTCCTGACCATAAACGGACTGCGCGTGTATGTTGCCGGCGACACCGAGGAAATCCCTGAGATGGCCTATCTGAAGGATATCGATGTGGCATTCCTGCCTGTCAACCAGCCCTACACAATGACGGTCGAACAACTTGTAAATGCGACAAAGACTATAAAACCAAAAGTCTTAGTTCCTTATCACTATAGTCAAACCGACCTGACATCGTTACCGGAGCAACTCCCCGATTTTGACATCAGGCTGGTCAAGTAAAACACCGGGCGAACGGTCAATCGGAAATCAGGATCAATCGGCAGCTTGATCTTTATCGACAAGCATGAATGAGAGCAGTCCGTTGCAGCACTGCTCGCCGTTAACCTCGGCATAGGCATCGACCGAGACGAACGCCCCGCGGCTGCTGACTATCTTTGAATAGACCTTGACTGTATCACCGGGTCTGACGGTCCTGCGGAACCTGACCTTGTCCATGCCCGCATAAAGCGCAATCTTATCTACAAGCTTCTCTTTAAACAGCAAGACACTTCCCTGGGCCATTATTTCACATAGTATCACTCCGGGAACAATCGGGTTTCCGGGAAAGTGTCCACGGGTAAAATATTCGTCTTCCTTTATGGTATATTCCGATACTACCCCCTCATCTTTCATACAGGAACTGTCCACAAGGAGCATCGGCTCCCTGTGGGGCATTATCTGTGAAAGTTCTTTCCTATCCATAATCAACTCTTAAAGCGGCGCAGCGTAACTGCGGCGTTGTGTCCGCCAAATCCCAGCGAGCTGGAGAGTGCAAACTCGGCCTGTACCTTACGGGCCGTGTTGGGGATATAGTCAAGGTCACACTCCGGGTCAGGCTCCTTATAGCCGATGGTAGGCGGCAGGAATCCCTCGTTTAGAGCCAGAGCCGATGCTATCAACTCGACAGCACCTGTGGCGCCAAGCATGTGACCGGTCATTGACTTAGTCGAACTTATCATCACCTTACGGGCCTGTTCCTCACCAAGAGCAATCTTTATCGCCTTAGTCTCACAGCGGTCATTCATAGGAGTGCCTGTGCCGTGAGCATTGATATAGAGAAGTGAGTCATTAGTGTAGCCGGCCTCCTCAAGCGATAGGCTAAACGCTGCAGCAGTAGTGGTGCCGTCAGGGCGTGGGGCTGTATAGTGGTATGCATCGCAGGTATTACCGTATCCTGCCACCTCGGCTATAATCTTAGCTCCACGTTTTACGGCATGCTCGTACTCCTCTAAAATCACAATTCCGGCACCCTCGGCCATGACGAATCCGCCGCGACGGATGTCAAATGGCAGACATGCCTCATCGGGATCTTTAGATGTGGAAAGAGCCTTCATATTTGCAAACCCGCCTATTGCAAGTGGATTGACGGCTGCTTCGGTACCTCCGGATATGATAGCATCGGCCAGACCGTATTTAATGGCACGGAACGCCTCGCCAATAGCATTAGTGCTTGTTGCGCAAGCCGAAATTACCGGCAGACAGGGGCCTTGGGCATTGAATTTTATAGCAATGTTGCCGGCACCCAAGTTGCCTATCATCATCGGAATAAACAGAGGTGACACCCGCTGTGCGCCCTCGTTAGCCATTACCAGAGTCTGATTGATGAAAGTATCCATACCGCCTATGCCTGAACCGACATAGACACCAAGACGGGAGGGTTCAATGTTTTCACCGGCAATAAGTCCGCTCTCCTCCATCGCCCTGATAGCCGCACAAATTCCAAACTGGCTGAACTTGTCGCTGCGGCGTACACTGCCTACATCCATACCCATCGAAACCGGATTGAAATCCTTTACCATTCCGGCCACATGGACTGCAAGCGAACCATACTGATCCATATCCGTGAGTGGAGCAATTCCGCCCCGGCCCTCTTGTAAACTGTTTCTAAAATCGTCTATACTGTTTCCGATGGGAGAAACCACTCCCATTCCCGTAATCACTACTCTTTTTTCTTTCATAGTCTGTTTTTTAAATTTGCGGGCACTTTTTTGCTGCTGATTATATAGAGATTATAGGAAATATTATACCAAAAGTGCCCGCAAATTATTATTGTTATTTATACATAAACCTTCTGATGCTTCCCTTCGGAGTCTTATAGAAAGGTTCAAATCTGAGTTCAAAATTGGTTACCTGTGAATAGGCCGGTATTTCAGAATTCAGTTTAGAGATATTTCCTGCCATAACTGCGTTAAGCGCATCGTTATCCATGCCGCTGGCTCCAACCATGTCAAGGTTGGGCAGTATCAGTGCCGTCAGGTGTCCGTTACGGTCAACAACAATCGACTCCTGTACGTAGGGCAGGGTGTTCAGCACAACCTCAATCTCCTCGGGGAATATGTTTTGGCCATTGGCCGACAGAAGCATATTCTTGCAGCGACCTGCCAGGAACAGGGTGTTGTCTTTATCCATTGTACCCATATCTCCGGTACGGAACCAGCCCTCGCTGTCCAAAACCTCGTTTGTAGCTTCAGGATTCTTGTAATAACCTACGAACACACAGTCACCTCTTATTATTATCTCACCCGGAATATGTTCCGGATCGGCCGAATTTATACGGCACTCAATACCTTCGGGTACAACTTCACCTGCCGACTTCATCTTGTACTTTCCTAATTGTCCAAGTGAAATGGTGGGGCATGCTTCGGTCATACCGTATCCGGTCACAAACGGAATCTCAAGCTTTATTGCCATTAGCTCTTCAAGCTCGAATGCCATTGCCGCACCGCCGGTAACCAGGAGTCTGATGTTCTCACCGAATGCCGACATAAATATGGTGCGCAGGGCCTTGCAGTAATCCTGATTGTTCTTGTAATCATCCAGCTTCGCTTTACCTGACTTACTGTTTATAAACTCGCCTATTGTGTTATCCAACATCTTGGTCAGGATAAGCGGAACGGCAAAGAACACACGAGGTTTCACTTCGGCCAACGCTGGTTTCAGATATGCAGGAACGGGCGGGACCCCCAACACATGCAGGTGCATGCCGTGGCAAATAGGTGTAATTGCGTCATACAGCATCCCAAAAATATGAGCGAACGGCAGCACGCTCAAGTAGGTCTCACCTTCATAGTAAGGGAAGTGACGGGGAATCAGATAGACATTGACGCTGAAATTGCGTACGGTCAGCATAACGCCTTTGGGATTACCTGTCGAACCCGATGTGTAGTTAATGGCGCAAACCTCATCGGCATCACGGTCCTCAAATTGAAAATCTTCTACTGTGTAACCCTTAGGATATGTTTTGCCAAGCAGGGTGTCACGCTTCATGTAAACATCGGCAAAACCATTACGGCTTGCCAAAAGCTCACCCGTTTGAACATCGATTGCACCTTTAATATTAGGCATCTGTTCAAAATCCATCTTGTCAAACAGACGACGCTCCGTGAAAAGCAGAACGCTGTCCGAGTGGTTTACCAGTTTCATTGTGTCGGTCGGTGTGTAGCCGTCAAAAAGCTGTACGCCTACATAGCCTCCGGTTGTTATGCTCATAAAGGTCTTTATCCAGCCCGATGAACTTTTAGCGTTCAATGATATCTTATCTCCTTTTTTTAGTCCTGCAGCTTCAAAGAGCAGATGGTCTGCCTTGATCTTAGCTGCAAGCTCACCGTATGTGGATGAACTCTGATGGTAGTCATCAAGTGCAGGATTATTCCAGTGTTTTTTTACTGTGGTTTCAAATCTCTTGATAAATGAAATGTCGTACATAATTAATGTTTTAATGTTTGCGGAATACAGCCCTAGTTGGAAAATCTGTTAAAAACCGTATTGTTTTTAGCCTGTTTGCCTTCTGCGGCTCTGCATTCCGGGTGCAAATTTACTGCTCCCGGTTTAAAGAAAACGCCTGCATTTCTCCATTTGTGGCTAATTTGTTCCTCTTTGTGGTCAATAATAAGTTATATGGGGTGAATTGACGGCAAATATCGGTGAGATTACATCATTAAAAATAACTGCACAGAGCATCTATACATGGTTTTTTTGTCTTACATGTTACAAATAACAAGTGGCCGACATCCCGTTAAACGGATGCCGGCCACACACCTACATTTATGTTTAATAACCCGATTACTCCTCGCTGAACTGGTCTTTACCTACTCCGCAAATGGGGCATTCAAAATCTTCCGGAACATCTTTCCATGGGGTACCGGGAGCAATGCCTTCTTCGGGCAGACCTTCGGCGGGATCATAAGTCCAGCCGCATACATCACATACATACACTTTCATAAAGCCGATGTTTTTAATGTTACAAATTAAACAGTTATCAATCTCCGAATATTTAAGCTTCATGTAGAAGTCTTATCGCTTAGATTTTTTTATCGTTTAGAAGTCCTATCGATTACTGATCTGTCGCTTAGAAATTCTCCTTATGAAGTTCAAAATAGGCTTTTGGATGGACGCATACGGGGCATATCTCAGGAGCCTTTTTGCCTACTACAATATGACCGCAGTTACGGCATTCCCAAATCTTGATCTCGGACCTTTCAAATACACGGGCTGTCTCAATGTTTTTGAGCAGTGCGCGGTATCTCTCCTCATGTCTCTTTTCAATCTCTGCCACACCACGAAAACGTGCTGCCAGTTCGGGAAATCCCTCCTTTTCGGCTGTTTCGGCAAATCTTGCATACATATCGGTCCACTCGTAGTTCTCTCCGTCGGCTGCATCACTCAGGTTCTGTGCCGTATCATTAATGCCGTTCAGCTCTTTGAACCAAAGTTCGGCATGTTCCTTCTCATTGCTTGCTGTCTCTTCAAAAAAAGCTGCTATCTGTTCAAAACCGTCCTTTCTTGCCCTTGAAGCGAAATAGGTGTACTTGTTGCGCGCCATTGATTCACCTGCAAAAGCCTCTTCCAGATTCTTTTCGGTCTGGGTACCTGCATACTTGTTACTCATAATTTTTTGTTGATTTGGTTTAAGTTATTGTTACTCTGTTTTCCGATTTCGGATTTCTGCAAATATACGGAAAAGTATCACTTAATTACATTTTCGTTTCGGTTTCAGCGAAAATTATTTTTAAAACTCACCTTCCAAAAAGTCTGTCCGAGAAATATTATAGATAAAATCAATATTTTCAACGAAAAATCATTTTTTCCGGACTAACGTTCCAATCTGTCCGAGAAGTGGAAAAGAAAAAATCATTGCATTAACGAAAATTTATTTGCGATATTATGATTTGATTTTCACAATATTGTATATTTGCTGTGTGTGAATCATAATTTTAATAACTATGACATGAATATTCAAGACTTAAAATTTTTACAATAGACAGGAATAAGATTATTGATTATTTGAACAAACATACTGCATTTGAATATGAGAATCACGGCTCTGAAATGTCTGTTTTAATGAATGAAGAATTTAATATCAAAATTGAAAAAATATAGGATTGGCGACTCCTTTTATACGCAAATGCTTACATTTCAGGAATTAATTATACGTATATTTGTGCAAAGGGTATATTATTACGAGAAATTATAAATATAAAGTTAGGCGGATATGAAAAAAGTTGTTGGTTTATTTGTCGTTCTTGCGGGTTTAGCGGCCTCGGCGCAGCAGCCGGCATTTACTGACGTTTACTCTTTCATCGAAAATACAGAGGTGTTTGAAGTCAACCAGACTGAAGGTCACACCGTTTGTGTTCCTTTTAAATCGGTCGGTGAAGCCTTGAATCAACAGAAATCGAAGTCGGAAAATGTGCTTTCGTTGAATGGAGAGTGGAAATTTCATTATGCCGATACTCCGGAAGGCACCCCCGACGGTTTTTTTGCATCGAACTTCAATGATCGCAAATGGTCTGATATTACAGTTCCCTCCAATTGGGAGATGCAGGGTTTCGGCGATCCTCTTTTCCGAAACGTTCCACAACCGTTTCGCTCCAATCCGCCATTTGTTCCCCGTGAATACAACCCGACCGGCTCGTATCGCAAATCGTTTACGCTGCCGGCAGGCTGGAAGGGCAAGCGCATCTTTTTGCGCATGGAGAGAACCGCTTCGGCATCGTTTGTCTGGATCAACGGAGAAGAGGTGGGCTACAACGAAGGCGCGCATGAACCTGCCGAATACGATGTTACCGACTTTCTGAAATCGGGGAAAAACACCATAGCCGTCAACGTACTCAAATATTCCGATGGCGTCTATCTGGAATGTCAGGACTATTGGCGTCTGGCCGGAATCTTCGGTGATGTTTGGCTCTATGCAAAACCCGATGTGCATATCTTCGACTGGTATGCTGTAACCGACCTGGATGAGAACTACCAGAATGCCAAACTGGATTTGCAAATTATCGTAAGCAACCAATCGAAAACCGATAAATCTGACTACAGAGTTCGTGCTTCGCTGTTTGATGCACAGAACGTGTTGGTTCAGAATTTTACTTCCGATGCAATTCAGGTCACTGCCGATAACAAACAAACCATAAATCTATCTTCACCGGTTGAAAATCCCAAAAAGTGGACAGCCGAAACGCCTGACCTTTACCGGCTTACACTGGAATTGATTGGCAGCGACGGTAAGACCGAAGAGGTGATTGCCGGCCGCATCGGATTTAAAGAGACCGAAATCCGCAATCAGGTATTTTATCTGAACGGAAAAGCCATCAAAGTGAACAGTATAAACTCGCACATGCAACATCCCGATTTGGGACATGCTATGGACGAAGCGACCATTCGTAAAGATTTTGAAATACTGAAGCAATTTAATATTAACAGTGTACGCACATCGCATTATCCTCCGGTTCCAAGGTATCTGGAACTGGCCGACGAATATGGATTATATATTATTGACGAAGCAGGAGTTGAAGCTCATGCCACTGAATATCTCTCCAATAGGGCCGAATGGGAGCCCATGTACCGCGAGCGGGTCCGCAAAATGGTACTGCGCGACCGGAATCATCCCTCCATCCTGTTTTGGAGCGCCGGAAACGAGAGCGGTGAAGGGCAAAATATCTGTGCCGTGATTGATGAAGGACGTAAATACGATCCTACACGATACTGGATGTATGGAGGAAATGCGTTTTCGCACTCATGCGAAGATATTATAGGACCGCGTTACTCGTCACCTTTCGACCTTATAAACAGGGTGGGGATGGTTCCTGAAAGTGCCGACCCGCGACCGTCGTTTATGGACGAATACCTCTCTATGGCCGGAAATGCCGGCGGCGGTATGGACGAATATTGGGAGGTGATCTACCGGTATCCGCGCATCATGGGCGGAGCAATCTGGGATTATGTAAGTCCGGGCTTGCGCGAGCCGGTTCGCAGATTGACGGATTCTTCACCGAACAACGTGCCGGCTCACATCATGGGACGCGCCAAACTCGTTGACGGATACGATGGAAAAGGTCTTGATCTGAATGGTCACGATCAGTGGGTCGAAGTCTATCAGGACAGGAATATTGAGATCTCGGGTAATGAACTGACGGTTTCGCTCCGGATTTTCCCACGCGAATTGATGTCGATGGGAGGAACAATACTCACCAAAGGCAACAATCAATTCGGCTTGAGACAAAACGGCAGCAACTCGCTCGATTTCTACATCTACACCTCAAGGAAAACGGTTATCAGCGCCGAATTACCCGAAGACTGGATAAATAACTGGCATCATGTGGCAGCTGTTTATGACGGGAGATCGGTTTCACTCTATATCGACAACGAAAAGGCGGCCGAACGGGAACTCACAGGAAACATCCGTAATTTCCCTTTCCCTCTTAACGTGGGCAAAAATGCCGAGACCGACGGCCAACAGACCTCTGTTTACCTGTGTGATGCCATCATCGATCAGCTTGCTGTTTTCCCAAAAGCGGTTGAAATCGGCGATCTGTTTGCAGGAAAGCCGGAGTTGAAAAACAGCGCCGCTTTGTGGCTGGATTTCGAACAGGAGCAAAACGAAGGCGAGTTCTTCAGCTATGGGATAGGTGCGCGCAACTATGGAACTATATGGCCCGACCGGGTTCCGCAACCCGAAATGTGGCAAATGAAAAAGTCCGCCCAACCCATTTCCGTAAAGTGGAACAATGCCGAAAAAATGGAAATAGAGGTGCTTAACAGAAACTTTTTCACAAACACGAACGCCTATGAAGCACGTTGGAATTTGGAAGAAAACGGGATCTCCATAGCTTCCGGCAAATTGGAGACCGATGTTGCTCCGGAAACAAAGAAACTCTATGTTCTTCCTATTCAAAAGCCTCAACTAAAACCGGGTGCAACCTATCTGGCAACAGTCAGTTTTCATTTAAGAGAAGCTGAACAATGGGCGCCGCAGGGTTCTGAACTCTGTTGGGACCAATTGGAACTGCCATGGAGCGTTCCTGCCGATAATAGGCCGGCACAGAATCGGACTACTCCTTTAAAAGTAACGGACAGCGAGCAACGGTTGACAGTATCGGGAGCAGATTTCGATTACACCTTTAATAAAGCCGACGGACAATTGTGCTCCATGAAATACATGGGTGCTGAATTGCTGAAACAGGGTGCCCGATTCAATGTTTGGCGTGCCCCTCTGGCAAACGAAGTGGACGACTGGACACTTGGTGCAGTCTCTATATACCCGCAATCCGACGGCTATGGAAGGATGGTTGCCGCAGCATGGTACTCAATCGGTCTGGATAAAATGAGGCCAAGACTTGAATCATTTCAGGTTGAAAACAAGGCTGAAAATACAATAGTCACCGTTCGTGAAATCGTTCTTTTTGGCAATGCAGGCAATGGGGGTTTTGAAAATATAATGGTCTATACGATTTCGCCCGATGGTGAGATCAACTTGCATCATACAATCAATCCGAATGGAAGGATGCCCATGTATTTGCCGCGCATCGGAACAGAATGGATTCTCGATGACCAAATGCAAAACGTAGAATGGTTCGGACGCGGGCCTCAGGAGAATTATCCCGACCGCAAAACCGGCTACCGTATAGGACTTTACCATACGACTGTCGATGAGATGTTTGAACCCTATTTACTGCCTCAGGATTGCGGCCTGCGCACCGACAACAGTTATGTGCGACTGACAAACAGTGAAGGAATAGGAGTGGAGTTTTCATCGGCGGAACCGTTCAATTTCAACTGCTATAACTACAGCACAGAGAATTTGTCCAAGGCAAAACACCCCTATCAATTGGTAAAATCCGATGGCGTAACATTCAATTTCGACTACCAAACCACCGGTGTAGGATGCACGGCAACAGGGGTTATCAACAGATATCAAACCTTACCTCAAGCAATAAAGTTTACAAGTTCAATCAAGCCATTCAAAATAAATAAGTAGATTAGCTGAAAATATCCACAATGAGTATAAATCTGTCCAACTTTCATAAGGTTGGCCATAAAAAACAATAATATGATTTGCTCTAAATTAAAATCGGCAACAAACAGACTGATTGTTGTTTTGTTGTCACTGTTTGCAGGCAGCATGACATTGTATGCGCAACAGGCCGCAAAGCAGACCAAAATATACCGTAATCCGGCCGAAACTGTTTTTTTAATTGAAGAGACCGGGTTTGACACCGAAGGGAACATACTCAGTATGCTCTGTTATGATCTCGATGAGAATGGAAATAAAAAACCTTCAGAAAGAATAGAATATTCACGCTCTGTTGGAACTGAGACGACCGATTCAGTGTTGACCTATTACGTTTATAGAGATGGCGGTCGTCCCATACAGGATAAAATTGTCACATTTACCTTTGACAATAAGAGAGATTTGCTGATTACAGAGAGGACTCAACATGTCAATGAGTCAGTTGCGGTTTATCCGCCCGAACTGATCTCGGAATATTTTTACAACAAGCAAGGCAGAGTTGTAAAAGTAAAATCCGGACATTTTAGAAACAATAAACCAGAATACACTTACGTCAGTAAGATCTCATACAAGAATAACAACATATCAGAAAAATCAAACCATTATTCCTATGATAATGAGATAGGGCGCAAGCGGTTTCAGTTGCAGATCCCACGAATAACCCGTCAGCGTAATGTTCTATCAACAATTGATGCAAATGAGCGTCTTATATATAAAAAGGAGCATTGGATGCCAAAGACTGAATTTGAAGAAATTAGAGAGTCAAGGTATGAATATGACGATAATGGTAACTTGATCTTGATAAAAACCGATTTTTACTCAAAGTCAAAAACGGGAGAAAAATATTTGCACAGTGAAATGGATGAACATTCTTACGAATCCGGCAAACTTAAAAGGATCATTCATTACAACTCAACCTCACCCGATGACAAAGCATATAATGGGAGCGAGGAATTCATTTATGAGTAATAAGATGCGCTTTACACATTATTTCGGACAGTATCAAATTGCCCAATGCAAACAAGAAGCTGATTACGAGCCGGCAAATATACTGCTGGAGAGGATTAAAATAGAGAAGAAAAATGGAAAACAAAATAGAAATTTTCAGAAGCAGTGACAATCAAATTGAATTGAAAGTTCAAATCGATAGTGATACTGTTTGGCTTAACCAAAGACAAATGGCTGAACTATTCGACAAAGATTCAGACACCATAGGGCTTCATTTAAAAAACATTTACAACGAGTCTGAATTAGAGGAGAATTCAACTACCGAGTATTTCTCGGTAGTTCAAAAAGAAGGTAAACGCTTGGTAAAAAGGAAGATAAAATTCTATAATCTTGATACAATTATTTCGGTTGGATATCGGGTAAACTCCAAACGAGGTACCCAATTCCGCCAGTGGGCAACCCAACGACTTAAAGATTATCTGGTGCAGGGCTACGCCATTAACGAAAAACGTCTGGCTCAAAAACAGCAGGAAGTTGAATACCTTAAAACAGGTATCCGCATTCTCAACCGTGCTATGGATGAACAAACGACCGCCGAAGAGTTTGAAATGCTTAAAGTTTTTGCCAAAGGTCTTTCGCTCCTTGACGATTACGACCACGAATTGCTCGACAAGAAAGGTATAACACAGCAACAAACCATTTATCCATCGGTTGAAGAATACCTGAAAATGATTCAAGTCATGTATTCCGAATTTGATTCAGAGCTGTTTGCAAAACCCAAGGATGAAGGCTTTCATAGTTCGGTAAATCAGATAAAACAGAGCTTTGGAGATTCTGAGCTTTATCCTACCATCGAGGAAAAAGCTGCCAACCTGTTGTATTTTATTACCAAAAACCATTCGTTTGTCGATGGCAACAAACGTATTGCCGCCGCATGTTTCCTCTATTTTATGGAACAAAACAAGGCATTGCTAAAACCGGATGGCACACCCATCATTGACAATGCAACACTCGCAGCCCTAACGCTTTTTATTGCCACTAGTAAGCCCGAAGAAGCAGAAATAGTGAAACAGTTGACAATAAGCATTTTAAATAGAAATAAATAATTATGACAGATTCAGCAATTATTAAAAAATATGGAACCTTGCCAACATCTTGCGTGACGATGGTGTCAGCTATGGCGATTATTTGGAACAAATTACCTATTTGCTATTCCTAAATATGTATTTGCACAATATCTCGTACCAACATTCGTCATACGTTAAAGAAAAAACCGATGAGTACGGCTTATTTGGCTGAGTTTGTAAAACTCTATAATCCGAAAATCTGCCTGACCCTGATATTTTGGCAGGCGAAATTATCGAAAATATTGAATTGTAACTTGAGAGTAAAGATGGAGATTATAATTAGAAGCGCCGTAGAAGCGGATTATCCCCAGATAGTTGATTTGTTCAGAGAGTTTGCTGAATTTGAAAAATTGCCTGAAAGAATGACTAATTCGGTTGACAGAATGATCAAGGAAAAGGAGTTTTTCAATTGCTTTGTAGCGGTGACAAGTGATAATAGAATCATAGGATATGCAACTTATTTTTTCTGCTATTACACGTGGACCGGTAAATCGCTATACATGGATGATTTGTATGTACAGCGGGAATATAGGGCAAATGGAATTGGTACAAAACTTATAAACAGAGTGATTGAGTTTGCAAAAGACTCCAAATGTCACAAATTACGCTGGCAGGTTTCTAATTGGAATAAACCGGCAATTGATTTTTATAAAAGCATTGGAGCAGTTTTTGATAATATTGAACGAAATTGTGACCTGATGCTGGATTAACAGGTGTTTCTAAATCGTCGGGTGCATATCACCGAAATATCCATGAAACATTTTTTTCTGATATAATTATTTGATCTTAACGAATATTGTATATTTGTTGTGCAAATTGTACGTTGTGTTCAACTATAAAGTACATCACTGCTTCAACAAATTAATAGTATACATGATTAAGTTTAATTTTCTTATAACTATTATACTGATTGCGTTTCTTTCTTCCTGCGATCCTGGGGCAGACGATGATTATTTTAACAGAAAAGAACCAATTGAAACCACAATCACATCTGATGATTTAAATTTGAAGATTAGTTATTATGGTCCCTTAGAGAATACAATTTATCCATCTGTTATATTAGGACTCTCTAATTATTCTGCTAGAGAAAATTATAGCCTTGGATTAATCAAGTATAAGCTGACAACTCCCAAAAACAAATGTTCTCTAAAGATTAAATTATTACAATCAACTGTAAATAATGAAACTGTTTTTCAAGAACAATTAGACTTAAAAGGTAGAAAAAATGAATTTTTCCCTAAAATAAATTGGAATTATGAGAAACTAAAATCCCTTAAACAACAAGGTACCGTTGACTTATCATTCACATGTTATATTGATAATAAAGAGATTGATAATCAAAGTTTGCGATTAAGTTACCGTAGTGTTAATGAATGTGTTTATGGAATGATTGATGAAGATGGTAACTATGTTGATCTCAAATGGATGTTTGCAGCCTATGTTAACGAAGACCATCCTGAAATAGATAATTTTCTACAAGAGGTTTTAAATACACGTATAATAAACTCTTTTATTGGTTATCAAGAGGGTAGTGAATTTTCAGTATTAGAACAAGTATATGCTATTTGGTATACCCTTCAAACCAAAAATGTAAAGTATACCTCTATTACAAATACAAGTAACCCTTCAGACAAAGTTTTTACTCAGTATGTTCGTTTTTTTGATGAAGTTTATAGTAAAACACAAGCAAATTGTGTTGATGCTAGCGTTTTTTTATGCTCTGTCCTTAAAAGGATAGGGATAAAACCATTTCTTGTTTTAATTCCAGGTCATATGTATATGGGGTTTTATACTAAATCAGATAAATCAATATTTAGATTATTAGAAACAACAATGATTGGTTCGATAGACTTAAATGAAATTTATGAAGATAAAACCTATGTTTATAATTTAAACAAGTATGTTAATTATTTGACTATTGATACTTATAATGGATATTTTAACGGTATTTATTCACTTGAATATGTTAAAAAAGAAATATCATTGTATAGCTTCATATATGCAGTTGATAATAATAATACGCAATGGGATAATGACTTATCAAAATTAAATAATCCAAATAATTATCACTACCAAATGTTTGACATTGAGGAATTGAGAAAAGTAGTTCAACCTATTGGAAGGTAAAACTTTGGCAATAATGTTAAAAGATAAGAGTCTACTGATTGAAATGATTTACATAATACAATAACTACTGATGCGATAAATTTTTGTTTTAAAAGTTTATAACTAGTTCATTGACATTTTGATTTTTAGTGAGCGGGATTGGAACATCCAGAAGTTCTCTGATATCAGCCTTGAAAGGATTAATACTTCAACAACTTTGGAGACTTCCGTGATTGTAAGTGGGCTTTTGAGCGCTGCTTTTATCCAGGCAAGCAACAGGTATGAACTGATTGCAACCCAAAGATGGATCTTGACAGCATTCTCTGAATATCCCCAGAACGATTTGACCGTCAGGTTTCCCTTGATCAATTTGAAAAACGTTTCGATTTGCCATCGGTTGCGATAGATGTTGACTATGACGAGTGGCCCAAGTTCCAAGTTGTTGATACTTCATGGTGTCCTTTGCCCTGGTAATGAAGTAGGTCTTATGGAGTTGCATTCTGTAAAGGGCTTCGAAGTCCACATAGGCCTTGTCCATCGTGTATATTGCCCATTTGTATGGCTCATACATATCCAGGAAGTTGCTGTCATGCCATCTGCTGTCCGTGATATAGATGGTTTCCGGTATGCTTCCACGCAAATCTAGGACAGTATGCATCTTAACGCCACCTTTCGAGTACTTTCCAAGAGCCCATTCAGCCAGTTTGATACTGCACGGGATTGTTGTAGAGTCAATCGCGAAGATTTCCCAGCCTGGAAGGTAA